>OAZX01000112.1_pt1 | contig 57104 bp, 37 predicted proteins | sample 1495341 | NCBI WGS metagenome assembly OAZX01 (sample SAMEA2580119, study PRJEB22360) | human gut metagenome | biome: human gut; feature: human-associated habitat; material: faeces | place: Denmark | collected 2008/2010 | reverse complement strand
CTCCCTCGGCCGTCACCGCCGGCGCCAGCCCCATAGCGGCCAGCGCCTGAGCCCGGTCCAGCGTACGGCGGGAAATTTCCCAGCGGGCACAAAACGCTTCGAGCGCCGATTCCTCCGCCGGCACGGCCTTGATATCCGTAAGCGTCTCGGCGCCCGAAATCACGGCGTCGCGCTTAATCGTAACGAGTGCGACTGCTTCATCAATAAAGGGGAGCCCGGCGCGCAGATTTTCACCAATCTTGCCCTTCATGGTCGGTGCCGCCGCACGAATGGCATCTATGCCGCCGATTTCATTGATCCATTTGGCTGCAGTCTTCGGACCGCAGCTCTTGATGCCCGGGACGTTATCTACCTTATCGCCCATGAGCGCGAGGTACGCAATCATGGATTCCGGGGGCACGCCGTATTTTTCAATCACGCCCTCGCGATCGTAAAACTTGGAATTCATGGTGTTAAGGAGCACCACGTGGTCATCCACAAGCTGCGCCATATCCTTGTCGCCCGTCGCAACGACCGTGTCCACGCCTGCACGGGCAGCCATGGCTGAAAGCGATCCGATAACATCGTCGGCTTCAATGCCCGGAACGATTAAAAGCGGCCAGCCGAGCGCTCGGACAATGCCCTGAAGCGGTTCAATCTGCGTTCTGAGATCCTCAGGCATCGGCGGGCGGTTGGCCTTATATGCCGGATACATCTCGTGGCGGAAAGTTTTGCCCGGTGCATCAAAGATCACCGCCGCCCGATCAGCTTTCGAGAGGCGCGCAACATTGGCGAGCATGCCGAGAAAGCCCTTGATAGCGCCCGAGGGTTCGCCCCGCGATGTGGTGAGCGGGGGCAATGCGTGGTACGCACGAAAGAGATAATTGGAGCCGTCGATCAAAAGGAGCTTGGACATGGCGTTGTCGCCTCAAGGCGCAATACGAAGAATGACTGTTGAAAATAAACATTCTCCCATGCCGGGCGTTCTCAGGTACTCAGAGAGAACTGTTGCGGACTATTGCCGCCGGCGCTGCGAGTGTCCGCTACTATGTTTTTACGCATAGGAAATGGCACAATAGCTTCAAGAAGACTGTCGTTTCGCCGTTTTCCCTGATGGGATCGAAACGTCTCTAAAGGATTCACCATGAATAAGCTCATCATTCCCGGCGCACTCGCACTGCTCCTTGCCGGAGCCGCTGCTGCCGCCCCCGGACTCGATGCCCCGCCGCCCTACGGCGGCGACGCTGAAGCTGTGCAGGCTGAGCCTCCGGCCCGAAAGCTCCCCCAGAAAGGAGCTCAGGAAGACATGTCCATTGCTCCGACTCAAGCCGACATGGAAAAAGCCCGCCGCGACCGCGAAGCTGGTCAGATTCCGCCGAAGAACAATGACAAGCGCACCAAAATTGAAGCGGTGCGTGATCCGAACAACCATGTCACCGAATACGTCGTCACGCCGGGTTCGACCAAAATACCCTATCGCATCGAAAACCAGGCTGATCGTCCGATCGATACGACGCCCGGCAAGAATCCGAGCGGTACGCTTGGCACGCCGAAATTCATTGAGTTCGGCTGGTAGATTTGAGCCTCTTTCGAGGCTTCTTTGAGGGAAGATGGGCGTCGGGGCCAATCGGAACCGGCGCCCTCTTCTACTGAATACATTCTCTTTTTTCTCTTTTTTCTTTTCCTCGGACCGCCCCCCAATCTGCCGCAGTCCGTTGGAGTGCTCCGCGCCCCATGTCATCCGCCTTTTCGCTCGGTTTCTCCTGGTTCAAGGATTCCTGCCGTACGCTCAAGCTTCAGCCGCTCGCCTACACCGGAATTGTCGTTTTTTCGCTCCTGATGAGCGGACTGCTCTCGAGTCTGCCCCTTATCGGCACGCTGCTCGCCAGCCTCTGGATGCCTTTTGCGAGCGTTCTCACTGGCTTTGCCGCGCGTGACGTGCTCGCCGGCCGCACACCCGTTTATTTCACGCTGATCGCCATCTTCCGCGACAAGGCTTCGCGCTGGCCGCTCCTTGCGGTCGGCATTCTGGCGAGCATCTGGATGGAGCTCGACATGCTCGTCTTTCAGATGATGGGCCAGGCGGATCTGGCTCAGTGGAAAATCACGGCTGAGGGCGTCGACGTTGAGTCCATTGCCGCCCACTTCCCCGTGGGCGCTTTTCTCACCGCCTTTGCCCTTTATCTGCCGCTTCTCCTGATGACGCTCTTTGCGCCGCTCCTTATCGTGCAGAACCGCCAGAGCGTCATCAAAAGTCTTTTTTATTCGTTTTTCGGCACGCTGCGTTCGCTCGTGCCGTGTTTGGTCTGGCTCGTCTGCGTAGCGGCACTCGCTTTCGTTATTTTTCTGACGATCGAATCCATTTCCATTGCGGCGGGCGGCCTCATGTTCTTCACCTTTATGGCGCCGATCCTCATTGCCCTCATTTCTGCCGTCTGCCAAGCTGGCATCTGGGTGATGTTCCGCGACATCTTCGCCTCAAGCCGGCCGGACGGTGAAATGCCGACCGACCTGGATTCCGATCAAGCGCCGCCCGCTAACGGCATCTGACTGAAATAAATACTTTTCCCTGATCCGAGGCGTGAGTGAACACTGCTCACGCTTCGTTTTTTTCGAGTTCGGCAAAGAGCGTTTCTTCACGAGCGGCAGGCGCCATAAAGGCGCATCCGCCAGCCGCAGAACCGCCATCACCGCTCACCGAGAGCCCCAGCAGACGGACGCCCGCCGCCGGCACCTCAATGGCACGAAGGAGCTCCAGACCCGCGGCGGCAAGACGTTCAGCGCCGACAAACGGCATCAAATCCGTACGGCTCTTCGTTTTCGTAGTGAAGTCAGCAAAGCGGATCTTGAGGGTAAGCGTTCGACCGATAAAGCCATTTTTAATTCTGCGTTTTTCAAGTTCGACCGCAATATCGCAGAGTGCCGCCGCAAGACGCTCAGGGTGCTTCAGGTCATCGGCAAAAGTTTCTTCGCAGCCCACGCTCTTACGTTCTCTAAAAGGCTTCACCGGCCGCATATCAATGCCGCGGGCAAACTTATAGAAGATGGATCCGGCAGCGCCAAACTGGTCAGTCAGGCGGCGAAAGGAGAGCTGCCGCAGCTCCCAGCCATTCGTTACGCCGATTCCGCGAAAGCGCTTGGCCGTTGCCGGTCCTACGCCCCAGAAGGCTTCAATCGGCAGGGCATCAATGAAGCTTTGCGCCCGATCCGGATGAATCGTGCAGAGCCCGTCAGGTTTACGCCAGTCTGAAGCAATTTTGGCGAGGAACTTGTTGTAGGAAACGCCTGCGCTCGCCGTCAGGCTGGTTTCCCGCAGAATGTCCGCTTTGATGCGGCGAGCGACTTCCGTGCCGGTTTCGATGCCAAGTTTGTTGTCCGTGACGTCGAGGTACGCCTCATCGATTGAAATGGGCTCCATAAGATCCGTATAACGGTGAAAAATAGCCCGAATCTCTGCCGACACCTCGCGGTAGCGGCTCATGCGGCCTTCCACGAAGATGAGATGCGGACAGAGCATTTTGGCCTTTGAGCTCGGCATGGCACTGTGTACGCCGTAGGGTCTTGCCTCGTAGCTCGCCGTTGCCACGACCCCGCGGCGGTCAGCATGCCCCACTGCGATGGGTTTGCCGCGAAGCTCCGGCCGATCGCGCTGCTCCACTGACGCGTAAAACGCATCCATGTCCACATGAACGATGCGGCGCGTAAGGTCGTTTTGAAAAAGCGGGTCGGCGGTGTGCATACAAAAAAGATTCCGGCATTCTTAATGATTTTATAGACCCCATATTCACCGAAGCGAATGCTCAGCCGTACAGTTTCCGTCAGCTGCTGTAAGACAAATGTCTAAGCAGTTTTTTGAAACTGCCTGATAGAGTAAATATTGTTATGAATATTTCCGTCCTCTGCGCCCTGGTCGTTTTACACGATATGCGCGCCTTCACCTCCTCCTATTACGCGTATCCGCAGCGGCGGATGCGCTCGTGAGGTCGTGGACAGAAAAACCAGACATCAATCGAAGAGATCCGCCGCGGACCAAGTTCCTCGAGCGGATTTTTTTATGGTCTGCCGCTGCTCTTCTAAAGCATCTTCTGCAGCCTGAAGCACCCGCTCGAACGACTTGAACCGCCCTTTCTTTCAACTCAGTTATTTCGTTCAAGTTAGGAGCTTCACAATGACTTCACTCCATCCCGCCCAGCATCTCACCTTCTCACGCCGGTCTGCGGCAGCTCTTGCCGCTGCCGTGCTCTTTCTGGCCGGCTGCGGTGAGGAAGCGAAAACCACCGCAGCAGCGTCAAAAACAACTCCCGCTCAGCAGTCACCCATTCCCGTCGGTGTTGTGCAGCTCGTTGAACATGAGGCGCTTGACGCTACCGTCAAAGGCTTCATTGATGAACTTGCCGCCCGCGGATTCAAAGACGGCGAAAACATCCGCATTGATCACCAAAATGCGCAGGGCGATCAGGCGACCTTGGCCAATATCGGCACCCGTTTTGTTTCCAATAAATCCCAGCTGATCTTTGCCTCATCGACGCCTGCCGTGCAGGCTATGGCTCGTGCAACCAAGACGATTCCTGTCGTTGCCACTGCCGTCACAAGTTTTGAAGCCGCCAAAGTCGTGAAATCCGATGCTGCGCCGGGCGGCAATGTTACCGGCGTCTCGAACCTCTCACCCATTGCTGCTCAGCTCGATCTTCTCGTTGAAATCGCTGCGCTCACGCCCAACACTGCCAAAACCAAACCGATCGGCGTCGTCTTCAATCCGAGTGAAGTGAATGCTCAGTTCCAAGTTGACCGCTTCAAAGCTGCGGCAGAGAAACTCGGCATCGAGGTTCTGACAGCTTCGGCTTCCTCGGTCAATGATGTGCCTCAGGCACTCAATTCCCTCAAGGGCAAGATCTGCGGCTTTTGGTTCCCCACCGACAACGTCATTGCTTCAGCCGCAGCCACGGTCGCTAAAGTCGCCGCCGAAGCCAAGCTTCCGGTTGTAGCGAGCGACTCCGCACTGGTTCGCGCAGGTTCACTGGCTTCTATTTCAGTCGACTACTACGAGCTCGGCCGCATGACTGGGGCCATGGGAGCCGACATTCTGGAAGGCAAGAAAACGCCGGGAGAAATCCCTGTAGGTTTCCAGACTGCACAAAAGCCCTTCATTAATCTGAAGGTTGCTCAATCGATTGGGTTAGAGCTTCCGCAGGCGCTCCTTGAACGGTCCAACGTTCAAAAATAAGGACTTTCCAGCTTCGTCCTAAAGCGGTTCGCGCATATTTACAGCCTTAACCTTCAAGGAAGTCCCGCCGCTCCAGCCATTGAAAACTGCCTGCCGCTCCTTGCCGCCGACGTGCGGCGGGCAGCCTTTCTCCAATCTGCACTTGTCAACAAACGGCTGACCAGTAGACACAATGTCAGTCACTAGGCATTCGCACAGCAAGAAAAAAAAAGGATAGAATTCACGGCTTCAATCAGTCCGGCCCTGTGCTTCATGCGCTCTCAGGCCGGTTTTTGTTCTGAACTGGAGCCTCTTTCATCATGCCTCATGTTGTCTGCGAAGCCTGCATCGGCTGCAAGCGTACCGACTGCGTGGACGTCTGCCCGGTGGACTGCTTCCGGGAAGGTCCGAATTTCCTTGTGATCGATCCCGATGAGTGCATCGACTGTGCCGTCTGCATTCCGGAATGCCCGGAAGCCGCAATTTACGCAGAGGAAGACGTGCCTGAGGATCAGAAGGAATTCATCGAACTCAATGCCGAGCTCGCCCGTGAATGGCCCTCGATCACTCACCGCAAGCCCTACGCCGACGATGCCGACGAATGGCGCGGCGTCCCCAATAAAATTAAGTTCCTTAAAAAAACCTGGGACTAAGCCGTTCGTATAGCCCGCCCAAGCGCGGGCTTTTTCTTGCTTAAAATCTCCGCATCTTGAATTTTTGTCCGGTGCGGACTTCGGCAGCCCGTCAAGAATGCTTCTGTCCCTATTTGGAAAACATCTTGAAGTTCTTGACGAAAGCGTGAACCCCCTTGTGCGTAACGCACATTCGCGGCTGCCGTCGATCCCCATGCCCGGACCAAAGGCTTTTCCAATATGCAGACCATCAAGCTTCTGAGCCGCCGCAAGGCAGCTCCCACGCTCTTTGTCCTTGAATTTGAACGTCCCGCTGACTACAGTTTCCGCGCCGGGCAGTTTGCCCGTCTCGGAATGGAACTTGAACCCGGCGCAGCGCCGGTCATCCGCGGTTATTCCATTGCCTCTGCGCCGGAAGCTCCGACACTCGAATTTTTCATTACTGCCGTTAAAGACGGCAAACTCTCCCCGAAAATCACCGCACTCGAACCCGGACAGTCCGTCCTGCTGGACGGCCCCGCTGAAGGCAGTCTGACGCCGGACCGCATTCCGGGCGGCAGCACCTTGTGGCTCCTCGCCACGGGATCGGGCCTCTCGCCATTTGCCTCGATGCTTCGCTCAGAAGCCTTCTGGGCCGCCTGGAAAGATGTGGTGCTCGTACTTTCTGTGCACCAAATTGAAGAGGCTGTCCTCGCCCGAGAACTCGTCGCCGCTCTGCCGCTTGAGCGCCGTCCCAAACTCATCGTGACAACGACCCGCGAGACGGATCCTGCTCGATTTGGCGACCTCACTGGGCGCATTCCAACCCTCATCGCTTCGGGCGCACTGGAAGCGGCTGCTGAACGCCAAATTACCCCCGAAGAGAGCCGCGTTCTCCTCTGCGGCAATCCGGATTTCATCGCCGCCGCTCGAGCTGAACTCAAGCTCCGCGGGCTCGTATCCCCGCGCTTTGGCAAACCCGGCCAGCTTGTCGTTGAAAATTTTTGGTAATCCGTTCTTCAAAATCATGACGCTTCCTCCTCTGAGACCCTCGGCACAGGCCATTGACGATCTGCTGCCGCAGACCGAATGCCGTCAAGGCGGCTTCGACGGCTGCGCCGCCTATGCGCAGGCCGTTGCCGACGGATTGGCTCCCATCAACCGCTGCGCCCCGGGCGGCGCACGCGGCATTGCGGAGCTCGCCAAAGCAACGGGCTTGCCCTTCGTCGCCCTCGACCCTGAATACGGCACGGAGATGCCGTTTGCCCGCGCGCAGATTCGTGCCGAAGAATGCATCGGCTGCTCCTGGTGCGTCCGTGCCTGCCCAACCGATGCCATCGGCGGCTCGCCTAAACACCTGCACGCCGTTCTGGAAGCTCGCTGCACGGGCTGCAGCCTCTGCGCTCCGGCCTGCCCCATGGACTGCATTGACTTCGTCGAAGTCGGCCGCGAATGGACGCGGGAAGATGCCCGCAAAGCAAAACGTCATCACGAGGAAGCCTGGTCGCGGCGCGTCCGTCAGGCAGCCTTGGAGGACGCCCGTCTTGCACGCCGACGCGAAGCAGCGTCTAACGTACCGGCAGAGGCCGCTGCTGCCGCAGCGGCGGCCCCCCAGAAAAAAATCACGGGGGGCATGTCCGTTGCGCCAAGAAAAACTTCATGGCGGACATTCTCGCGCAGGCTCGTGCACGTTCCCGCCAATAAAATGATTTGTGATGGCTCCGAACGCTGAATCTTCGGAGCTGCCGCAAGGAGACCGACCCATTATGTTCTCCGCAAAAAACCGAGAACCCTTCATGGCGGCACTGGCCGCCTTGAACCCCAATCCCAAAAGCGAACTCAACTATTCAACGCCCTTTGAGCTGCTCGTTGCCGTGATGCTTTCTGCGCAGGCAACGGACAAAGGCGTGAATCTTGCAACCGCAAAACTCTTTCCGGTCGCCAATACGCCGCAGAAAATCCTCGATTTGGGGTTGGGCGGTCTCATCCCCTACGTTCAGACGATTAACCTTTACCGCACCAAGGCGCAGCACCTCATTGAGGCCTGCCGCATCCTGATCGATCGGTTTCACGGCGAAGTACCCCGCACCCGCGATGAGCTCGTCAGTCTTCCCGGCGTCGGCCGCAAAACGGCCAATGTTGTCATGAACGTCGCTTTCGGCGAGCCGGCCATTGCTGTGGACACCCACATCTTCCGCGTCTGCAACCGCACGGGCTTTGCGCCGGGGAAGAACCCCACGGAAGTGGAAGAAAAACTGCTCAAAGTGGTGCCTAAAGACTATCTGCTCAATGCCCACCACTGGCTTTTGCTTTTTGGGCGCTATATCTGCAAAGCGCGGAATCCGGAATGTGTCCGCTGTCCGGTAGCTGAGTACTGCAGCGCGCCGGAAAAGACTGAAGCGCTCGCCAAAGCTACTGAAGAAGCGGCGGATTTAAAACCCGGATCCCCCGCCAAAAAGCCGAGAGCGAAAAAGAAGCCGACGCTCCCCGAGGTCAAATCCAACGATCGTTCGGTTTAAAGCTGCTGACTGCATGCTGTGAAATTTGGGCCGCAGCGATTACTCGCTGCAGCCCAATAGATGGATCACATTGCCGAGAGCCTTCGCAAAAAAGCTGCGGCAAAACGATCTGCAGTTACTTCAGCGTCGCCGCGTTCGTACCTGCCGTACGGCCAAAGACCATCACGTCGGCAATGGCATTGCCGCCCAAGCGGTTCGAGCCATGAATGCCGCCCGTGACCTCACCGGCGGCGTAGAGACCCGGAATCACCTTGCCGTCAACGCCGATAACCTGCGCCTTGGTGTTGATTTCCAAGCCGCCCATCGTGTGATGCACCGTCGGGACTTTGCGGCAGGCATACCACGGGCCGCCCGTCAAAGTCTTGTCGTCCTTGTTATTGGCTACGAAGCCGAGCGGATCCTTAGCCTTGCCTTCCACGACGGCGTTGTAGCCCGCAACGCTCGCCTCGAGCTTCTTGGGATCCATGCCGGTCTTCTTGGCAAGTTCGTCGAGCGTCGGTGCAGCAACAACGGATCCCAGCGCAAGCATGTTGCGGATGGTGGCGCCGTTGGCATCTACCCAGTCTTCGCTCGGATAACGCTCATGGTTCACGACAATCCAATACGTGCCTTTGGGCTGCGCAAAGATAGCCTTGGCGAGCACATCACGTGCGGCGCCTTCGTTCACGAAGCGGCTGCCTTCAAGATTGACGAAAATACGATTGCGCCCGGAGGTGCGGATGTTTTCCATCAGGCCCGTGCCCGGCGTGCCGCAGGGGTGGATCTGAATATCATCCAATCCAATCAGTGCGGCCCCAACTTTCTTGCCCATCACGAGACCGTCGCCCTGAGCCGCTTTGGCGAGATTCGTGCAGCCGATGGATTTATCGAGCTTCACGTCCTTCCATACGCCCGTATTGAATTCCTGGCGCATCTTGATGTTGGCGCCGAAGCCGCCGGTAGCGATCACAACTGCACCGGCATCCACGGTGATCTTGCGGCCGAAGTTCTCAGCCATCACACCCTTGATCCGGCCGTCAGCCTTGATGAGATCGGTCACCTTGGTGTCCGTCATCACTTTGATAGCGCCGTTGGTTTCGCCGATCACCTGCTCAAACGTGCGAATGTAGGTGTTGCCCGAAGGAGTGGCCGGGTAGTGGCTGCGCTGCCAAAGGGCACCCGTGGCCGTACCGATCTCATCCTTAAACTTGACGCCGAGGTCTTCGAGCCAATCGACCGAATTCATGGAGTTTTCGGTGAGGTAATGCACCAATGCGGGTGTGCCCTTGTTGTGGCCGCCCTTGATCGTTTGGTCATAGAACTTAGCAACGCTGTCCTCAATGCCCTGACGGCCCTGACGAACCGGGTCAACTGCGTTAAGCGCACCTTCGCTCACATTGGTCGAGCCACCCACAAAACCCAGTTTTTCAAGGACGAGAACGTGCTTGGCACCGGCCTGATAAGCCGAGATAGCTGCCGCAAGACCGGCTCCGCCGCCGCCCACGACGACCACATCAGCCTGATACTTGGCTTCAACGGCCGGATGCTGCTCAACATGCTTCGTGAGCGCCGTCATATCGCCGCCCGCCTGCTTCAGGCAGTCCTTGACGCCCTGCATCAGCGCAAAGCTCGAAATCGTAGCGCCTGTCACGGCATCCACGCCCACCGACTGATGATCGAGAATTTTCTTGCTCACAATGTCGAGCGCAACTCGGCCGACGCCGATCGTCTCAAGATTCTTGGAGTAGTCGATCTTTTCGATGCGGTTCTTCCCGACGGTCACCTGCACGGTGAGCGGCGCATTGTGGCCGTTGACCTGTGCAGTATAAGTGCCGGGTTTGAAGGTGCTCGGCGCGGTCTGAGCCGCTTCGCTCGCTGACGCCATTCCGGAAACACCCATCAATGCCGCGGCAGCGGCAAACGCCACTGCTTTTAATTGCATGCTTTTACGCATTATTTCTCCCTTCTCTGTGATCCATCGACGGCACAGGAGGCGCCGTTCTTTTCATCCGCAGACCACAGAAGCGTGAGCATCGGCGCTGCCGATACTCAACTTTTGCGAGGCTAAGCAGAACCCTTCGTTCTCAACAGAGGGATTAACGCTTAGGGTGAAATTCGTACTACTTGAAAACAAAAATGCTTACAAGCATCGTATACATATCACGACAATATTGTTCGCGTCAGCGCAGCTGACAGCGCTTGAGTTCAGCGGGCGGCGTCTGAAAAAACGGATGCGAACGGGAGGAAAGCAGACAAGGATTCTGAAGCTCCTGGGGCTTTAAGCGAACGGCCCAAAGAAATGCTCCGAGCGTTTTAGTTTTCTTTGCGTTTTGGCGGAGGTTACTCAGCTTCAGTACCGCGACGCGATCAGTCTGAGGATCCACGGCCGCAAACCGCCCTTCTCCGAGCCAAATGCCGGCGGACTGCGGTTCATCGTGCTCACCAAAGAACACCAGGTCTCCAGCTTTAAGCTCCGCGCCGTTTCGCCCGCCCGAGAGCGGTGCGCCCAAACGTGCCAGGCGATCGATGTCGCCTGGAGCCAAGAGGTCATGCATGCGAAGCACCACGACGGGAAGCGGCGCGCCTAAGACTTCGGCTTTGCTGCCGACCAATCCTTCGGCTGAAACCGCAAGCGCCTTGAGATAGGCCGAAGGACTGCTGCGGCGAAGCTCCTCTTCGCGCTGCTGCCACGCAGAGACATCCTCCAGCGCCGTGCCTGACGCCTTGGCCTTGCGGCCGTCGGGCAAAAGCACCTCCCAATAATCGGGCTGATGTTCGAGCTGATAGAGCTGAATGCCCGCTCCGGCAAAGACAAGAGCATCACCGTTTTCCGGACGAAGCTCTGTGTTGGGCCGGCGCATAACTGCGGCATTCTGACGATTCCAAGACACAAATGCCATGTCATTCTTGAGCGCCAGCCAACTTTCTGAAATCCATCCGAGCCGGCCGTCCAGGCACTGTACCAGCGCCCAGCCCGGGGCCTCTGAAGCGGTCGCCGAAGTCCGCTTCAGGATTCTCACCCGCTCTCCCAAAACAACTGTGCGCACCGTCCGCTCTGTACGGCCTGCCGTTTTCGGATCAAGATCCATGAGTTCGGCGCTGCCAACTTTCACAATGCCCCAAGTCATCAAATCCAAAGACTTCGGTTCGGGCACTTGATCCACTGCAGACTCAAACGACAATCCTTGGCGAGCGGCGGCCGCAAAGAACTTAGCGAGCAGCGCGGGTTCTGCTGATATCCCCGTAACAGCAGCCGCTCCGGGAAGCCGGGAAACCGCAGGACCAAATTGAAGCGCCAAAAGATCCACTCGATAGTCGAGCGCTTCGGCGTCCGCAAAATTCTTCCAAAGCTGGGCAGCGCGCTCTTCGGAAGGAGCCTCACCCGGCGCCGGTACGTTGGCCGCGTAGTCCGCCGAAACGGAAGGCTGAGCAGCCGCGCAGGCTGATTCACTCCCCAAAACGGCAAGTGCCAGCGTCAGCAAAAGCCCGCCCAAAATAAAGCGGGAGTCCGCGCTCGATCGGTTTGAAGCAAAAGCCATATTCGTTCTCCAGCGCCTTGAGTCTTCCGTCATTTTCGGATAAAGATTTTGGAAAATCAGCCTTTGATCAGCTGATTTCGCGGGCAGCAGCCGGCAGCAGCAGCGTCACGCGCGTGCCGCCGATCGGGCTTGCCCGCTCTACCTTTACTTCCGCACCGATGCGGGCTGCACGCTCGGCCATGATTGAGAGGCCGACATGCTGTCCCTTGCGAGCCTCCACCACATCGTTGTCGATGCCAACGCCGTCGTCAACGATGCTCACCTTAAGGTCGTCGTTATTTTGGATCGTCACGGTGACACTGGTGGCCTGAGCATGTTTACGCACATTGGAGAGCGCTTCCTGAATGATGAAGATCACCTGAAGCTTCTGGCGAGGCGTGAGCTTGGGGCCGTCGCCCGTTGCCCGCAGACGCGCTGAAACATGAGACTGCCCCTCAAAACGGTCAATCACAGTCTGCACGCCCTGAAGGAAGCCTTCGCTGTGCACGCGCTCACGGAAATTAAGGAGCAGCTCCCGCACATCCTGATAGCACTCCTGCACCCCCGTCTGAATGGCCGAAAGCGACTCATCGCGAAGCGCATCATCTTTATTTTTGATGGCTTCCGAGAGGAACTGCACCTGCAGATTGAGGTACGAGAGCGCCTGCGCAATCGAATCATGCAGTCCCTGGGCCAGAAGCTGACGCTCCTGAACGACCGCAAACTGCCGCTCACGCTCAATCAGGCGCTGATTGTCAATGGCCACGCCCAAATGCGTCGAGAAGCTCTCGAGAAGCTGAATCATCTGCGAGGAAAGTTCCGGCGCATCCCGGAAAAGCAGCATGTAGACGCCGATAGACTCCGAAACACTTCGGACCTTAAAGCAATAGGCCGTTGAGAACCCCGCACGAGCAAGCACGACGGCGAGCGGCCGCTGATCATTTTCAAGCCGCACGCGCACCGGATAATTTTTTTGCAGCACCGTACGGCTGATGGAATCCTCAAAAGCCATTTCTGCGGCTTCATGAATATCGCTCGGCCTCAGCCCGCTCGCCGCAGCAATATTAACGGCCCCCTGCTTGGCGTCGACCAATGCCACGAGGCATGCATCTGCTTCGGTATAGCGCACGATGCGTTCAACAACCCCTTCCGTCAGCTCCTCCATGCCGCGCTGCTGCGAGAAGAAGGATGTGATTTCGTAAAGCTGAGCCAAATGACGATTCTTTTCCTCGACCGAGGCCGTCTTTTCAGCGACTTTCTGCTCAAGGTTGTTGTAGAGGTCTTCCAGTCGATCCGCCATGCGGTTGAAGCCCTGAGCAATGCGCCCAATTTCGTCTTCGCTTCGAGGCGTCACGCGTGCCGTCAGATCTCCGCCGGAGAGTCGGTTGATGCCTTCGCCGAGTTCGTTGATGGGACGAATCACCCAGCGCCAGAGGAGAAGCATAATCGCAAAGAGACTGCCGATCGCCAGCACAATCAGGAGCATCTGCAGATAGCGAAGCTGCCACAAATACCCGCTTCGCCACTCTTCAATGCGGTGCGCAAGATTCGTTGCTTCATCCAGAAAACCGCTGAGCGCATACTCGTCAACAGGCTTCCCAAGTTCTCTCGTACGCACAAACATGGGTTCGATACTGCCGCGCCAGCGCCCTTCAAGAAGGTCGAGCTTATCGGCAATATCGGGCTCTCGCGGCAGCAGGAGCGGCTTCCAGCTGTCGCCGCTGCGAACGTTCTTAAAGCCGTCGAGCATTGCCTGAAGTTCTTTGTCGAAATCGAGCCGCGACGAACCCGTCTGCGAAAAGTACACTGCTCTATAAGCATGAAGGCGCAGTTCGCCCACTGCGTATTTGGCCGATGCGCTTGCCTCAAGCTCCCAGTTAACGAGCATCGTCCAGGCAATCAACCCGGAAACAAAGCTCACCCAAAGAAGCGTGAGAACGAGAAGACGAGCCGAAAGGCTTTTAAAGTACTTCAGGATGAACATGAGGCGCTGCGCCGAGCCCTGCGGCTCGGCGGGAATTGAAGATTGGCACAAACCGCAGATTAGAGAAGCGTTGGATCTTCGTCCACCACTTCAAGCGTCAAACCGTCGTCTGTCTTAACGCTGTCGGACGGAGCTCCGCCAGCTGTGTCCGACCCATCCGCGGAATCCGTTGATTCAAGGGGCAGCCTCACAATATGTTCGGCCTTCCAAGAGAGCGCAAGCACCTTGCCGCGGCGGGCACGATGGAGCGTTGCGCCGCCCAGGATGCGCTTGGAAATCTGCGCCTCTCGCGCTTTACCGCCTCGGCCGGTGCCAGTAACGATTGCCCCGCGGTCATCAACCAGCGCGACAGATACAAGCGATTCGCCTGTTTCAAGCGTCATGAAGCTCATGCCTTTGCCGCCGGAGGCCGTCACGCGCACTTCCTTCAAGGGGAATACCAAGAGTCGATTGGACGACGACAAGCAGGCAATGAGCTGCTCGCCCTGCGCCGCTTTAAGGGGCAGTTCAATCGGCGGCAGAAGCGACTCGCCTTCGCCTAACGTTACGAAATCGCGGCCGGCCTTTAAACGCGTCGATACGTCCGAAGCCTTCAGCACCATGCCCTTGCCGCCGGAAGTCACAATCACCGCAGCGGCATTCGGATCCGCCGAAATCCAGCCTGCCGGCTGAGCGCCTTTAGGCAAATCAACGAAGGCCGAAAGCGGCGAACCATCGCCGCGGCCGCCCGGCAGTGCGGAGACGGCAAGCGTATAGACGCGGCCCGCCTGATCCAAGAATGAAATCTGACTGCTCGAACGGCACTCAATCGTCGCTTCGAGTCCGTCACCCGTCTTAAAGCTCATGAGCGAGCAGTCGTGACCATGGCCCGTACGGGCGCGCAGGAAGCCCTTGCGGGAAATGACGACCGTTACGGGTTCATCCGCCGTCTGCACTTCGTGCGCAGCCTGTTCGGCCTCTTCAACCACCGTACGGCGAGGATCGGCAAAACTCTTGGCTGCCGCTTCGATTTCCTTGGCCGTCTGGCGCTTCAGTGCGCCGTCGCTGCCGAGAATTTTCTCGAGTCCGGCACGTTCTTTGGCGAGCTGCGCGAGCTCTTTCTCAATGGCAATGGCCGCCAAACGGGCAAGCTGCTTCAAGCGAATTTCAAGAATATCGTCGGCCTGACGGTCCGTGAGCCCAAACTCTTTGATGAGATCGGCCTTCGGATCATCTGCATTGCGAATAATGGCGATCACGCGGTCAATATTGAGGAGCACAAGCGACCGGCCTTCCAACACGTGAATGCGGTCGAGCACCTTCTCCAAACGCGCCTCTGAACGCCGGCGAACAACCGCCAGACGAAATGCGATCCAATCCTGCAGAATTTCGAGCAGGCCTTTTTGCCGGGGCTTGCCGTCCAGTCCCAGCATCACAAGGTTCACCGGCACGTTGCTTTCGAGGTCGGTTTCCGCAAGCAGGTAATTCACGAACTCATCGCGATCGACCTTGCTCGTCTTCGGTTCAAACACGAGGCGCACGTCGACGGACTTGCCCGACTCGTCGCGCACATTGTCGAGCAGCGAAAGCATCGCGCTCTTGGCCTGCTGTTGCTTGGCCGAAAGCGTCTTTTTATCCTTCTTGGGACGCGGATTCGAAATCTGCTCAATGCGGTCCAGAATCGAACGCGCAGAAGCGGCCGGCGGCAGCTCATCAATCACGAGCTGCCACTGACCGCGCGCCAGATCTTCAAAGTGCCAGCGAGCACGAACACGGAGCTTGCCGCGTCCCGAACGGTAGATGGCGCGGATTTCATCCTTAGGCGTAATAATCTGACCGCCGCAAGGGAAGTCCGGGGCCGGCATCAGCTCCAGAATCTCGTTTAAATCCGCGTCGGGATTCTCCAAAAGCCGCACGCAGGCCGCAGCGACTTCGCCCAGATTGTGCGGAGGGATCTCGGTTGCCATGCCAACAGCAATGCCCGACGAACCGTTCAGCAGCACAAACGGCAGCTTGGCAGGCAGCTCCACCGGTTCCTGAAAATTGCCGTCGTAATTGGGCTGAAAATCCACAGACCCCAGATCCACTTCTTCGAGCAAGAGCTGCGAAATGGGCGTGAGACGGGTTTCCGTATAACGCATCGCCGCTGCCGAGTCACCGTCGCGGGAACCGAAATTGCCTTCGGCCACAAGGAGCGGATAGCGAAGCGAAAAGGTCTGAGCCATGCGCACCAGGGCGTCATACACCGACTGGTCACCGTGCGGATGATATTTGCCGAGCACGTCACCCACAATACGGGCGCTTTTGACGCTTCTGCCCTCAAATTTCAGCCCCATCCGGTACATGTCTATCAGGATGCGGCGCTGGACTGGTTTTTGCCCGTCGGTCACTTCCGGAAGCGCTCGACTCTTCACCACTGACATGGCGTATTCAAGATAAGCCTGTGAAGCATAGCGGGCAAGCGTGAGCGCCCCGTCCTCTTCGGCCGGACCGACTGTAGCTGCACCGACAGCCATCTCTTCAGTAGCGGCTTCCTCGGGTGATTCCTCAAGAGCATCGTCTGGCGATGGAGCAGCATCATCAGCATCGAGCTCCTCCGTTTCCGGCGGTTCAGAGCCGTTTGGCTCCTTTGCCGCCTCCGGCGTTTCGGGAGCCTCTGTCGCATCGTCGTCCGCAGCCTTTTCTTGAATCGCCTGAGCCCCTTGAGACTGCTTAGACGGATCCAGTTCCGGCACATCAGCATTCAAGTCGCCAAAAAGGGAGTCGTGCTCAAAATCGTCTTTCTTCATGCTTCATACAGACGGGTTCGTCAATGCCGCCCCAGTCTTTCACTTCTTTCGTTTAACCGCTTTTTCGGGACCGTTTTTAAACATCGAGCTCTGCTCGGTCACCATAGGCTTCCATCCAGAGGCGGCGCCCCGTCACCTGACGTTCCCCCATCAAGGTTTGCATGACCGTTCGGGTATCCGCTTCGGAAATACTGCCGAAAGCAACGGGGAGGAGCTTCCGCGTATCGGGAGCCAGCGTTGTCTCCGCGAGCTGCTCAGCTTTCATTTCACCCAAACCCTTAAAGCGTGAAATGGAGAGCTGCTCCTCGGTGAATCCCTCCTTTTTGAGAGACTCCAGCGTGCGCGACAGTTCGCGCTCGTCCAGACAATAGATCTTGCGATCGGGTTTGCGGCCTTTCTTCGGCGCATCAACGCGAAAGAGCGGCGGCATGGCGACATACACGTGACCCAATTCAATAAGCTTCGGAAAGTGCTTCAAGAAGAGCGTCAGAAGGAGCACTTGAATGTGAGAGCCGTCCACGTCCGCGTCGGACAAGATGCAGATCTTGCCATAACGCAGCCCCTTCAAATCCGGATCACCGTCCCGATGATGCGGATCCACCCCGATGGCGAGCGCAATGTCATGAATCGTGTCGGAACGAAAGAGTTCGCCGCCCTCGACTTCCCAGGTATTGAGGATCTTGCCGCGCAGCGGCAGCACTGCCTGAAATTCCTTGTCGCGCCCCTGCTTGGCAGAGCCGCCGGCTGAATCCCCTTCAACGATGAAGAGTTCGTTGCGCGTAATGTCGCTTGACTCACAGTCGGTGAGTTTGCCCGGCAATACCGCCACCGTGCTTGCGCGACGGCGTTCGTATTTCGCAGCCTGACGCTGACGCGCCTGCGCCTGCGAAATGATGTGCTCAACGAGCTTTTTGCCTTCGTCGGCATGGTCATTCAGCCAGAATTCAAACTGCGGACGTACGAACCCGCCCACGAGCTTCACTGCATCACGGCTCGTGAGTTTTTCCTTCGTCTGTCCTTGAAACTGGGGATCGAGCGACTTTGTTGAAAGTACAAAATTAACGCGTGAAAAGACGTCTTCGGCGAGGATTTTCACGCCCTTTGGCTGCAGCCCATGGGCATCCATGAAAGCACGGACAGCTTGAAAGAGGCCGTCCTTCAATCCCGCTTCATGCGTGCCGCCCTGCGGCGTTGGAATGAGGTTCACATAGCTTTCGCGCGTGAGCGGTCCTTCAGCCGTCCACACCACCACCCAAGAGGCGCCTTCACCCGGCGAAAAGCTTTCGGAATCTTCATCAGCAAAGCCTGAAGCTTCAAACGGTTCAATAAGACTATCGCCCTTGATTTCCGAGAGCAGATATTCCTTCAAACCTCCCGAATATTTCCAATGCGCTTCCGTTCCGGTCATTTTGTTGACGTAGTCAACTTCGCATCCCGGAAGGAGCACCGCCTTCGAGCGCAGAAGACGGATCAATGCCGGTTCAGGAATAACCGGACTGTCAAAATACTTCGGATCAGGCCAGACCGTTACGCGCGTGCCCGTGCGCGACTTCGGACGGGAGCTTTTCTTTATCTCCAAAGGTTCAGACACGAACCCGTCGCGAAAGCCCATCGTTGCTTCTTGGCCGTCGCGCCAAACAGTCACCACTAAATGCTTGGAAAGCGCGTTGGTTACCGAAACGCCTACACCATGAAGGCCGCCCGCAAACGTGTAGGGGCCGCTTCCATCAGCTTTGGCAAACTTGCCGCCGGCATGGAGCCGCGTAAAAACAATCTCCAGCACCGGCGCGTGCTCTTCTGGATGCATGCCGGTAGGAATACCTCGGCCATCATCCTCCACCGTCACTGATCCGTCCGCTGCCACCTCAACAGAGATTCTTTTGCCGTAGCCCGCGAGCACTTCGTCGCTTGCGTTGTCAATCACCTCCTGAATGATGTGGAGGGGATTGTCAGTCAGCGTGTACATGCCCGGGCGCTGCTTAACAGGTTCTAACCCTTTCAGCACGCGAATAGCCTCTACGCCGTATTCTTCTTTTTTCGCCATCTTCACAAACAAAATGCAGCCGGAGATTCAGAGGGAGGTGCTTACGCTGCTTCCGTCCGATCGAACCAGTACTGAATAAAAGGAGAGTCGAGGTTGATCGAGTTTCACCGGTCAGCCTGCCGCAGCGCTTCCACTTCATCAGCAGCAGACTCAAAGAGCCTGCTGCGCAGGAAGCAGCGAGGAGAACCATGCATTGTTTGATCCTCTTCGAGACTCACAAATATATATTCTAGCAATTGAAGTCACCGGGCTAAATCCTGACTAGCACGCTGTCAGCACTGGCACCCCAAAAAGCGATTTCTTTGCGGTTTATCCCAATAAAAAGCACCTACGCCAGCTCAAAGAGACGCTAAGGCACCCAACCGCGCTATCAACACTGAATTGATGAGCTACAGAGCTTGTTGGATTATCTATCCCGTGAAGCGCGAAAAAAATGATTGCGCCTCATACTGCCATCTAAAGAACGCAATGCCCGCAATGTGAGTATCAAAAGTTCTTCTCAGATCGAGTTCGCGAAGTAAACAATCACTTAAATAAAAAACTTCGTTTCTTCGATCTGACTAAAAACGGGATTTTATCAAAACAAACAAATATCTACTGCCAAATAGTGGCTGAATTAAAACAGAAATCATAACGCCACGAGCTATTGCTTAGAAACGGATCCTCAACGAACACACAAGTACATATTCTTGCAATTGCCGCCAATCATCCAAACTGTCAAGGGTTTCGTGAAAATGGGTATAACACCCACTTCGTATGAGATCGGGACGCCAAAATGCTGAAACGCTTATTGACGGGGCAGGCGGGAGGAAGAATGTTTCGGATTGACGACAGCACTAGCGCTGTGTTGCATAAAAATTAAAAATGCCTCCAGCCTACTTGCAGAATGATTTCGGAGATTTGTGAAGTCTAATCTGGGGAAAACACTATTCAATCATCATGACACAATCTCCGTATCACGACCTTGTTCGATCAGTATGTTTTCTGTCAAACTGACTGTTTGTAAGATTAATTTAACTCTGTAATTCCATCTGCTTTAGGAGTTCCTCATGACGCAATCGGAACGACGCTTTTCGTGTTCCATCGGCATTGATATGGGTGCCAAATATACTGGTGTATTTTATGCACTGTTTGACCGCGAAGAACTCCCCACCAATTTGAACTCTAAAGCGATGACCCTGGTTATGCCGGACACGGGGCCTCGCTACGTTCAAGCTCAACGTACCGCAGTCCGTCACCGTTTGCGCGGCCAGAAGCGTTATACCCTGGCTCGCAAACTTGCTTTTCTCGTTGTTGACGACATGATGAAAAAACAAGAGAAACGCTTAACTGACGAGGAATGGAAACGCGGCAGAGAAGCTTTAAGCGGCCTGCTTAAGCGTCGAGGTTATTCCAGACCCAATGCCGATGGGGAAGATTTGACGCCGCTTGAAAACGTACGTGCGGATGTATTTGCCGCGCATCCTGCCTTCAGTACATATTTCAGTGAAGTGCGTTCTCTAGCTGAGCAATGGGAGGAATTTACTGCCAATATTAGTAATGTTGAAAAGTTTCTTGGTGATTCGAATATACCGGCCGACAAGGAATTTGTAGACTTTGCGGTTGCCGAAGGACTCATCGATAAAACAGAGAAAAAAGCCTACCAGAGTGCCCTTTCAACCATGCGAGCCAATGCGAATGTATTGACTGGATTGCGTCAAATGGGCCATAAACCCCGCAGTGAATACTTCAAGGCCATTGAAGCAGATCTCAAAAAAGATTCGAGATTAGCGAAGATCAGCGAAGCTTTTGGAGGCGCAGACCGCCTCGCTCGACTTCTCGGCAACCTCTCAAATCTGCAGCTGCGGGCAGAACGGTGGTACTTCAATGCGCCTGATATCATGAAAGATCGCGGCTGGGAACCGGACCGCTTTAAAAAAACACTCGTACGTGCCTTCAAATTTTTCCATCCCGCAAAAGATCAGAATAAGCAGCACCTTGAGTTAATCAAGCAAATAGAGAATTCCGAAGACATCATTGAAACGCTCTGCACGCTAGATCCTAACCGCACGATCCCGCCTTACGAAGATCAAAATAACCGTCGCCCACCGCTAGATCAGACACTTCTGCTGAGTCCCGAGAAATTGACGCGGCAGTATGGCGAAATCTGGAAAACGTGGTCAGCCCGTTTAACGAGCGACGAGCCGACACTTGCTCCGGCAGCAGAAATCTTGGAACGCTCAACGGATCGAAAATCGCGTGTGGCTGTGAACGGTCATGAACCTCAGCCGACATTGGCGTACCAACTTTCCTATGCACTGCAGCGCGCCTTTGATCGCAGTAAGGCGCTTGATCCCTATGCACTTCGTGCTTTAGCAGCAGGCAGCAAGAGCAATAAGCTCACAAGCGCTCGAACGGCTTTAGAAAACTGCATTGGCAGACAAAATGTGGAGACGTTCCTCGACTGTGCTCGGCGCTACTACCGAGAAGCAGATGACGCTAAGGTGGGGCTTTGGTTTGATAATGCAGATGGTCTTCTTGAACGGTCAGATCTCCATTCGCCAATGAAAAAGAAAATTTTACCGTTGCTTGTTGCCAATATTCTGCAGACGGATGAAACTACTGGACAGAAATTTCTTGATGAAATATGGCGTAAGCAAATAAAAGGCCGTGAAACAGTGGCTTCTCGCTGTGCGCGCATCGAAACGGTTCGCAAGAGTTTGGGCGGAGGTTTCAATATTGCCTATAACACAGCACAGTACAGAGAAATCAATAAATTACCCAGAAATGCGCAGGACAAAGAACTTCTGACAATTCGCGATCGAGTTGCTGAAACTGCAGATTTTATTGCAGCAAACCTGGGGTTGAGTGATGAACAAAAGCGTAAGTTTGCCAACCCTTTCTCTCTCGCTCAGTTCTATACGCTCATTGAAACTGAAGTGAGCGGTTTTTCCGCCACGACACTTGCTGTTCACCTTGAAAATGCCTGGCGCATGACAATAAAAGACGCCGTAATCAATGGAGAAACAGTACGCGCTGCGCAGTGTTCTCGGTTGCCAGCAGAAACTGCTAGACCCTTCGATGGACTGGTGCGTCGTCTCGTTGACCGTCAGGCCTGGGAAATCGCTAAGCGCGCGTCGACCGACATTCAGAGCAAGGTGGACTTCAGCAATGGCATTGTTGATGTGTCCATTTTTGTTGAAGAGAACAAATTTGAGTTCTCGGCATCAGTTGCAGACCTCAAAAAGAACAAGCGTGTCAAAGACAAGATGTTGTCTGAAGCTGAAAAACTCGAAACGCGCTGGCTGAACAAAAACGAACGCATTAAGAAAGCCAGTCGGGGAATCTGCCCCTATAGAGGAAAGCATCTGGCTGAAGGCGGAGAAATTGACCATATTCTGCCGAGAAGTTTGATCAAAGACGCTCGAGGCATCGTGTTTAATGCTGAACCCAATCTCATCTACGTCTCTTCTCAAGCCAATCAAATCAAGAAGAATCAGCGCTACAGCCTTTCAGATCTGAAAGCTAACTACCGGAATGAAATCTTCAAGACCAGCAACATTGCTGCAATTACTGCAGAGATTGAGGATGTAGTCACCAAGCTGCAGCAAACTCACCGCTTGAAGTTCTTTGATCTTTTAAATGAACATGAGCAGGACTGTGTTCGACATGCCCTCTTTCTGGATGATGGCAGCGAAGCTCGCAATGCGGTACTCGAACTGCTCGCAACTCAGAGACGAACTCGCGTCAACGGCACGCAGATTTGGATGATCAAGAGCCTTGCCAATAAAATCAGGGAAGAACTACAGGACTGGTGCAGAACAACAAATAACCGACTGCATTTTCAAGCTGCCGCAACGGATGTCTCGACCGCTAAAAACTTGAGACTCAAATTAGCGCAAAATCAGCCGGACTTTGAAAAGCCAGATATTCAGCCTATCGCTTCTCATTCCATTGATGCACTATGTTCGTTTGCCGTCGGTTCTGCAGATGCCGAGCGAGATCAAGATGGCTTTGACTATCTTGATGGCAACGCTGTATTGGGACTCTATCCGCAGTCCTGCGAAGTGATTCGCTTGCAGGCAAAACCACAGGAAGAAAAATCTCACTTTGACAGTGTCGCCATTTTTAAAGAAGGCATCTACGCTGAACAATTTCTGCCGATTTTTACGCTCAACGGAAGAATCTGGATTGGCTATGAAACACTCGATTCCAAGGGTGAACGTTGTGGTGCCATTGAAGTTTCAGGCAAGAAACCCGAGGAATTACTCTCGATGCTTACCCCATTCTTCAACAAACCTGTTGGAGATTTGTCAGCGCATGCCACTTATCGAATCCAGAAAAAACCGGCCTACGAATTCCTTGCCAAGGTTGCTCTGCAGCCGCTGTCGGCAGAGGAAAAACGCCTAGCCGCGCTTCTTGATGCTCTTCGTTACTGCACTTCACGTAAGAGCCTCATGAGCCTCTTTATGGCTGCGAATGGGAAATCGCTCAAAAAACGAGAAGATGTGCTCAAGCCCAAACTTTTCCAACTTAAGGTTGAACTCAAGGGAGAAAAAGCATTCAAACTTAATGGTTCATTGACGTTGCCCGTGAAGCAAGATTGGCTCCGTATATGTGATTCTCCTGAATTGGTCGATGCCTTCGGTAAACCTTGTAGTGCGGATGAATTGACCTCCAAACTTGCGCGAATTTGGAAGCGCCCTGTGATGCGGGATCTCGCCCACGCACCTGTACGGTGAGAATTCAGCTTGCCAGTTATCGACAATCCCTCTGGAGGCTTCCGCATTCGCCGTACAAATCTGTTCGGCAATGAGCTTTATCAAGTTCATGCAATCAATGCGAAAAAATATCGCGGTTTTGCATCTGCAGGCAGCAATGTTGATTGGGCAAATGGGATCCTTTTTAACGAGCTTCAGCACGAAAATTTAACAGAATGCGGCGGACGATTTATTACTTCAGCCGACGTAACTCCGATGTCTGAGTGGAGAAAAGTTGTGACCGAAGATAACCTCCGCATATGGATCGCTCCAGGCACCGAGGGACGACGCTATGTGCGTGTTGAAACAACGTTTATCCAAGCGAGCCACTGGTTTGAACAAAGTGTTGAAAATTGGGCTATCACATCTCCGTTGTCATTACCAGCCTCTTTCAAAGTCGACAAACCAGCTGAATTCCAAAAGGCTGTTGGAACAGAGCTTTCTGAACTACTTGGTCAGCCGCGTTCGGAGATCTTCATTGAAAGCGTCGGCAATGCTAAGCACATTCGATTCTGGTACATCGTTGTGTCCAGCAATAAGAAGATGAACGAAAGCTACAACAACGCATCTAAATCATGAGGTATTTAACCGTTTCTTCTTTTGGTACGGCACTCGGACTTTCAGGAGAACGACTTGTTGTTCATGAAGCGGATGGACGCACGTGGGAGACTGCTCTTTCAAGACTGCGCACCATCCGCATTGAGAAAAAAGGTATCAGTATCTCCACAAATCTGATGCTCGCCTGTGCAGCGAGGGGCATTCGAATGTTCCTCGTTGATTGGCGTGGCGTGGGGGTCGTTGCCTTAAGTGGTCTCCATCAACATGCTGTCGTCAACATACGCGAAGCGCAGTTTCAGGCAATTCACTCCTCTCAAGGCCGCATCATCGCAGCAGAGATGATCGTCGCCAAGATTCGCAATCAGCGCACTGTACTTTTATATTTTTGGAAGTACCTCAATAAGAGTGCTCCGGAGAAGGCGGCAAAACTGAGAGAAGCTGCCGACACCATAGCTAATATTGTGACGAAAACAAAAGCAGAAATTGAAAATCTTCAAACTTGGGATGAAGGGATATGGTCGACTGTTCTGATGGGTTATGAAGGTGCAGCTGCAACGCTTTATTGGCAAGCACTTCGCACAGCAGAATTAGTACCCGAAACCTTCCTCACTCGAGAAGGTCGAGGCTCCGTCGAAATCGTCAATGCGGCACTCAATTACGGCTACGCGATTCTGCAGAGCTACATCTGGTCCGCGCTTGATAATGCTGGATTTGAACTTTATGCAGGGTTCCTTCACCGTCGACGTCCTGGGAAACCTTCTTTAGTACTCGATGTTATGGAAGAGTATCGAGCATGGGTTGTCGATCGAAACATCATCAAACTTCGGTCAATGCTTAAAAATTCAAAGCGCGGCCTTACACAGGAAATCAAAAGTGCCATTGTCAATGCTATCGATGAGACGATGGCAAATGCTGTGAGTTGGCAAGGCAAAAGCGTTCGCCTTGAAAATGCTTTGCAGCGACAGGCGTATCGCCTTGCCGGTACAGTTGTTGACGGTAAACGTTACAAAAGCATTCGCTTTAGATGGTAGGAAACGCTCGTCATGTCAATCTACGCAAAGTATCTGGTCTGTTATGACGTTTCGAGCAACTCCCGCAGAAAAAAGTTCTCCGACGCTCTAAAGGATCTAGGCCTAGTCTCAATGCAAGGTTCCGTATTCTACGGCGACCTCAAGCCAGCTGAAGTGCGAGCTTTAGCAAGAAAAGCTGCAGAACTCCTAGATCCGAAGGAAGATAAATGTTTCTGGTTTCCCTGTCGCTTAGAAGTCAAAGACATTCAAAAATGCATCGGCTACGACGATTGGTCCTTTGCTGAAGTCGACGGCCATGGAACAATTTAACCTCCCCGTATCAATGCTGCGTCAACACTGTTTTTGTCCTCGCATTCCTTTCTTTCAACTCATGCGCGGCATTCAACCTGTTGGACCGATGTGGCTGCAGCAAGGACTGAATCATCATGTTCGAGAAGAGATGCTCGCAAAACGTCGAAAACTATCTCGATTTGGTATTTCTCCACAGAGTTTTCGATTTTTTGAAGATATCAAGTTATACAACGATAGCTTGGGACTTCACGGTATCTGTGACGGCGCTCTTTTCACTGAGAATGAAGTGATCCCTCTTGAATTTAAGTTATCAGAAGTCAGTCCACCAATGGGCGCCAGACTACAGTTAGCTGCTTACGCAATGCTGCTTGAATATCAGGAAAAGATAAAAATATCAAGGGGTTTTGTGCTTTATGGCCAGAAAGGTCATACCCTGGAGGTTATAGTAGACATCAAATTACGAGCTGAAGTTCTTACTGTGGCAAATCTAATAAGAGAAGCCTGTAAAAAGGCTATCGTGCCTCATACAGCAGCTACGGAATCGCAATGCGCGCAATGTGAGTATCAAAATTTCTGTGCAGATCGATTCTAAGAAGTGAATACTTACTTCTAAGTAAGTAAATGAAAACCTCATTCTTTGGTCTAATCAAAGAATGAGGTTTTATATCAAAATATCCGGATATCTACTACTAGATAGTGGCCGGATTCAATCTTAGCTTTAGGGGATTTCAGCTCACCCGAAGGTGATTTCCTATAGCTCATAGCGTTATGATCTCTAAACGGTATCCTACGATGTATTTTCGAAAATTACAAGGTTTTTTTATCAATCAGAGTATTTTCGAAGAATGGTACTCTGCAGATAGCTACAAAAACCTTATAAATCACGGTGTAGGTTAGGGGGCGAAGATCATAACGCTACGAGCTATAGCACTGAAACAAAACGTAGCCATGCTCAACAAAAGACTTAGAGAAGCGAAGATCATAACGCTACGAGCTATAGCACTGAAACGAAGATTCTCGTCTCTAAACCACTCATTGAAAATCGCGAAGATCATAACGCTACGAGCTATAGCACTGAAACGAAAAGTCACCGAATTGAATTGGACGCTTAGGAGAGCGAAGATCATAACGCTACGAGCTATAGCACTGAAACGTGCTCGCTCATCTTGGCGAACAGGCTGTTCTTAGCGAAGATCATAACGCTACGAGCTATAGCACTGAAACATTTCAATCAACGATCTCCGTCAGGCTTTCCAGAGCGAAGATCATAACGCTACGAGCTATAGCACTGAAACTCGAGGACGTTCGGCGGCTTCGAGGGCTTCTGTTCTGGCGAAGATCATAACGCTACGAGCTATAGCACTGAAACGATGAGTGTAAGGGCGTAGGTTCAAGCGAACCGAAGCGAAGATCATAACGCTACGAGCTATAGCACTGAAACCGATAAGGTTTTTCTGCTGGGAGGGGTTCATGATGTCGCGAAGATCATAACGCTACGAGCTATAGCACTGAAACTATCCGCCTTTCCCCGGCGAACTCGGCGTGCGCATCGCGAAGATCATAACGCTACGAGCTATAGCACTGAAACAACGGAACACTAATTTTCAAGTGGGGAGCTAAAGAGCGAAGATCATAACGCTACGAGCTATAGCACTGAAACCATCGGAAATCTGACCTAAGCGATCAAGCTCAGCCTGCGAAGATCATAACGCTACGAGCTATAGCACTGAAACTTGAACGCTCCATGTCGAGCCAAGAAAGTTCCTCAGCGAAGATCATAACGCTACGAGCTATAGCACTGAAACATCGTATCGCTTACCTTCTTCGCACGCGATGCCAAGCGAAGATCATAACGCTACGAGCTATAGCACTGAAACGTGTTGGACAGCGGCAAGGCGTAGAGGTTGTCAGCCGCGAAGATCATAACGCTACGAGCTATAGCACTGAAACGTCTATGCGTTCTTCGTCACGCTTCAAACTGCTCAGCGAAGATCATAACGCTACGAGCTATAGCACTGAAACGAGGCTGTCGGCGGAGCAACGGTCGGAGCGGCTATCGTGCGAAGATCATAACGCTACGAGCTATAGCACTGAAACCCTCTTGAAATTTTCTACAGACTTCATCGTGAATTTTGCGAAGATCATAACGCTACGAGCTATAGCACTGAAACGCGGAGTTCGTCCCACAGCTGTCGGGGTCAATTCGCGAAGATCATAACGCTACGAGCTATAGCACTGAAATGGAGTACTCGGTGAATCACTTCGCAGGAATGTGTCTGCGAAGATCATAATGCTACGAGATACAACGCTGAAAACACAGATTCAAAAAATATCACTATTCAAGGCATTGCAGCAATCTCTCCTCAAATGCGTGGGATCACTCTAGTGTTATCGGCACACTCCATTGAAAAAGCCGCTTAGCAACGTCTACGCCAAACCTCCTACAATAGATGCCTCATGTTGATATTGGAGGCTCCGTCATGGGCAAGCTCTATATGGGTTTTGATGCCGGCACGCAAAGCGTGAAGGTTGCTGTTTACGATGAACAATTTCGCCTGGTCACGAGCCGATCACTGCCCACATCACTCACCTATCCGCAGCCGGGGTGGGTGGAAATGGATGTCAACACTTATCTTGACAACTGCGTGGTTTGTATGGCTGAAACCACGAGTGAACTGCGGCGTTTGGGGTTCGATCCTAAAGACGTCAGTGCCATTATGGGTGACGGCATCATCTGCGGCATTGTCGGGATCGATGAGAACGCGGATCCGATAACGCCTTACATCAACTACCTCGACAGCCGCACCATGGCTGACGTTGAAACGATCAACGCCAAAAAGCTGGATATCTGGAGCCGTGAGACCGGCAATCCAGAGGCCTCCCCCATGTTTCCCGCGATGTTCGCCCGTTGGTTCATCGCCAACTCCGAAGCCTTCCGCACGAAGGGCGTGAAATTCGTCCATAACGCACCCTACATTCTGATGAGACTGGCCGGCCTTAAAGGCAAAGATGCCTTTATTGACTGGGGCGCCATGTCAGGCTGGGGGCTGGGCTACGACGTGCAAAAGAAATGCTGGTCAGAAGAGCAGCTCCATATTCTTGGGATTGATCCTCAGTACATGCCGACCATCCGCAAACCCTGGGACATTGTCGGCGGACTCTGTGAAGCAATGTCCGTGCGCACGGGACTGCCGGCCGGTATTCCTATTCTTGCGGGTGCGGGCGACACGATGCAGTCCATGCTGGGTTCCGGGGTATTTGAAGCCAATCAGGGCGTCGATGTTGCAGGAACATGTGCGATGTTCTGCGTCTCCACCTCCGGCATCGTGCCCGAACTTTCCAAACCCGGCATGGGTCTCATCTTCAATTCAGGCACGCTGCCCGACACATACTTCTATTGGGGATTCGTGCGTACGGGCGGCTTGTCGCTTCGTTGGTTCAAGGACCATGTGGCTCGTCACGAGGGTGACGGCAGCTACTACGGCACTCTCTCCGAAGGTGCTGCCAAGGTTCCTGCTGGCGCTGGCGGCGTACAGTTCCTCCCTTACCTTACGGGCGGATACGGCGAAGAGAAGGAGGCAAGCGGGTGCTTCCTCAACATGACGATGGATGACAACCAGTTCGTCATGTGGCGTGCAGTCCTTGAGGCTATCGGCTATGACTATATGGGACTTGCCGACAGCTATCGAGCTGCTGGCGTGCCGCTCAAACGCATCACCGTCACAGAGGGCGGCAGCCGCGACGGTCTCTGGAATCAAATCAAGTCCAATATGCTCGGCGCAGAGGTTGTGCGTTTTGAGAACCCTGGCGGAGCCGTTCTTACCAACTGCGTATTCGGCGCTTATGCTGCAGGTGACCTTGAAGGCGTCGACGACGTCAAGGCTGCGCTTGGCAGCGTCATTAAGCGCAGCGGCGTTTATAAGCCTGAAGCGGCCCTCACTCGCCGCTACCGCGAACTCTTTGAAAACCGTCAAAAGCTCGTTCGCGAAGATCTGAAGGCAGCCTTCAGCCGCCTCGTGAAAATGCGCGCCATTCACTAAAAATCAGGTTTTAGCCAATACAAAAGCCGCTCGATGTTTGGAATTTTGCTTCCAACCGCCGAGCGGCTTTCTTTTGACCGGTTCACGTCGGCGCAGAGGGCATTGCAGCTGCAGCCGACTATGAACCCGCGGCGCTGATTATTCCTCAGTCTGCTTTGCTTCACCCTTCACAAAATCGGGGCGCTGCACTTCAACACCGAGCGAATGTTCGAGTGCATCGAGGTAACCGCGGCGATCGGATTCTCCATAGACGGAGGAAAGTTCACGGGTGATGCCGGCGAGGTCCTCGGGCTTAGCTTCATGCTTCTTGGCTTCCTTCACGTAAATGACAACGTAGGAGCCGTCAGCGAGCACAGCATTGGTGTAACTCGGAAGCTTCGCCGTCGGGAGCGCAAGGGCAGCATTCACCACAGTCACTTCCTGATTCTGCGGCGCGCGGCGCGAAATCCACATCTCGTCGCCGAAGCCGTCAACGCTCTTAGCCTGCTGCACCGAAGCGAGCTTGGCCTGACCGGCCTCAATCGCCATGGCGCCAGCCTTTTGACGCTTGAGCGCATCGGTGATGAGCCCCTTCACTTCGTCGAGCGGGCGTTCGGCTTCCGGGAAGTATTCCACGACACGAGCAGAAACCAAACGATTTCCCGAAACCTCAATAGCGCTCGTATTGCGCTTTTCCTTCAAAGCTTCTGTGCCGAACAGCGATTCAGCCACATGCTCGGTAATGATCTGACTGAGTTCCGGATCTGTCACGCCGTTGCGGGTGACGAAATCAGCCGTCTCAACCTTGAGACCGAACTTCGCCGCAGCCGGTTCGAGCGTATCGGACTGTTCATAAACCAGATTTGTGAATTCATCGGCGTGAGTGGAGAACTCGCGGATCGCCTGCTGCTGCGCATACTCGCGCTCGATCTCGCTCTTGACGTCTTCGAAAGGTTCAACTGCAGCCGGATGAATGTCGGTCACGTAGATCACATGCCAGCCGAATTCCGTTTCAATCGGGCCGACAATATCGCCCTTCTTGGCGTTAAACACCGCATCTTCAAAAGCCTTCGTCATGACGCCGCGGCCGAAGAAGGACAGATCACCGCCCTGTTCTGCGCTGCCCGTGTCAACGGAATTGGCCTTGGCCAGTTCAGCAAACTTAGAAGGATCAGCCTTCACTTCATTGGCAAGTTCTTCAGCCTTCTTGCGGGCAGCTTCCTTGTCATCGCCGAACTCGATCAGAATATGACTTGCGCGGCGCTCTTCAGGAACGGTCCAGCGCTGCTTATTTTGTTCGTAAAAGGTCTTGAGGTCGTCCAGACTGGCCTTCTGATTGCTGAAAGCGTCAGGCGAAAAGACAACGTACTGCGCCTTGATGTGCTCGGGCGAAAGGAAATCCTTCAGGTGAGCGTTGTAGTAGGCTTTGATCTCTTCGTCCGTAACGGCAACCTTGTCAAGGTAGTCATCCGCAGGCAGAACCAGCGTGCGAACGTTGCGCTCTTCGGTGAGGATCTCGTAGAACTGCTCCGTAAGCGCCTTGGGGACTGGATAGGTCGCACTCACGCCGGAAACCACCGCTTCCTTAGCGAGATCGTTGCGAATCTCCATCACGAACTGCTGATCGCTCTTGCCCTGAGAACGCAGGAACTGTTCATAACGCTCGGCAGAGAACTTGCCGTCAACCTTGAGCGCATCAGCGTTCTTAATGAGCGCCACAGCCTGTGCTTCACTGACGGAAATGTGGTTCTTGGCCACCACCTGATTGATCGCGGCCTCATCCATCAGCATGCGAAGCAGGTCTTCACGGGCCTGAGGCGTATCGAGCAGGCTGGCGTGAAAGCTCTCACCCATCTGCTGACGCAGGCGTTCAAGCTGCTGGCGCTTGGCCAAATCAAAATTTTCAGGCGTAATCGACACCTCGCCCACTTTGACGATCGAGTTGTCACTCTGAGTCATGCGGTTGTACGAATAAATGCCGGTAACCACAAAGCTCGGAATAATGAACACCATTGCGATGACCATCAGCCAACGCTTGTGTTCGCGGAATGCCTGCAGCATAAGGGATCCTTGTCTAAGGGCCGCTTCTGCGCATCATTGAAGAAAGCGAAGAAACGGCGAGCATGCCAGTTGGAAATGTTCTTTTGCCGGGACGCAGATAACAAAAAAGGCGAAACCTCACGGCTCGCCTTTTTCAAGAAATCTTTGGCGGAGTGGACGGGACTCGAACCCGCGACCCTCGGCGTGACAGGCCGATATTCTAACCAACTGAACTACCACTCCGCGCTTTCGCGCATTTTTGGCTGGAAACAGAATTTGACGCGATCAAATTACTGCAGAAAAACTGTTGGCGGAGTGGACGGGACTCGAACCCGCGACCCTCGGCGTGACAGGCCGATATTCTAACCAACTGAACTACCACTCCGCATCAGAGATGCTGCTGTTTTTCAGCCTAGAAGGTGCATTATACGGAGCGAAGGAGAATTTGCAAGCTTTCCGGCTTCATCATCTCTTGCGTCCCGGGATGCATCTCCCAGTGGACTCCTTAAACCCGGAATCCAGGGCAATAAAAAAGCCGTTACCGGCTTTTCTATCAGTGCTCTCTTGGAGGTTTGGCGGAGTGGACGGGACTCGAACCCGCGACCCTCGGCGTGACAGGCCGATATTCTAACCAACTGAACTACCACTCCGCGTTCTCTCGGAGAGCGCCTTCTCCGTTTCGGAGAAGAATTGGGATTTTACAGATTTCACGAAACCTGTCAAGAGGATTGACGAAAAACCACCTCAAATTCACGTCTACATGACGCATACACGTGATCAAAGGGGCTCAGCATCACCAATATATACCACCTCACGATATTATAAATAATTGCTAAAAAATCAAATAATTACTCAGCTGACAGTTCAGATAAACTCCCTTTCCTGTGCCACTTTAATTCCCTGCCTTGGACAAGTCACACCCGGCTTGATGACGAGCAATGGCTCCGCTCGGAGCCCCAAGGCTACCACCTATACACTTCTATTATGTTGTTGATTGTGAAGCTCAGAGAAAAGTCGTCCCTAGGAACGTCATCATTAAGAAATGCTAGATCTTCGGGCTCACACTTGTTTATCTCCACTTCTTGTTCAGTCCACTGATGCAACATCTCAGAATTCATACTTTTCCTTGCGCTGGATGAAGGCGTCGCGTCCTCCTTCCAAAATGCCAGCAACATGATCACGAATCACAGGCACGTCTATCGACCCTTGTACCAAACTAAGACAGTCCTGATTCTTAGCCGCGGTAAAGACACCAATCCACTCAGCGTCACCGAACACAGGGATGTTTGCGTTGTGCGTTGCAAACAAGAATTGCCGACGGGTCTTAGCATCTCTCAACTCGGTAACAATTCGTTCTGCGATGAAGGCGTTGTCTAGGTTGTCTTCCGGCTGATCCATAATTAGCGGATCAGCGTTCTCCAGAAGTAGCATGTGCAATATCGCCGTGCATTGCTGACCAGTCGATAGTTTACTCAACGGACGAAACACTGGATCAGCCAGACCGTGAGCGACGTTCAGGAAAATATCCACCCGATGATTCAGCTCCAGCGCCTCTAACTCCATGAGCTGCGATGGTTGAAGCTTGGTCATCGCCTCGGCCACCATTGGAGTGACATCCCAGTCCTGTTGAACAACGGCCGCCCCCTTCTGGATCGACTGAGCCAACGACAACGGGCAAATCGTCTTAGCCTCTTCGATCCACGCCAATCGCTTCTCCCCAACACCTTCCAGCTTGCACCCCCGCAGGAAGTTGTACAACGGAGAGCGATCGCCCTCCGGCACAATCTCGACCCTGAGCTTACCTTTAAGTCGATTGCTCAGGCGCTTGGCAGCCTTCTGTAGGGCCTGAATACGCTTCTCTCGTAGGCCGGATAGCTCGACCAACAGGTTGCGCCGCTCTTGTTTCAATTTATTGCCATCGTCCTCATACTTTGATAATTTTGTCTTCATTGGCTTGATGTGCTCAATCTCGGACAAAAGTCGTTGATATTCAACACCGACTTCCTGCCCACTTTTACCCGCTACCGAAGGAACTGTCCAAAGTGCATTCTTCAGTTCGACCTCATGCTCTTGGATGGTCTGTTGCCATGCATCTTGCTCAACAGAGAGTTGGGCAGACGCCTCATTCGCTAATTTTTCCATGGCTGTCAAATGATTGGTGAAGTCTCGTCTGAGACTCTCCAGTATCGTGCGCATCTCAACCAACTGGGCCACATCGGGCAGTCCCTTGAGGGCTTCATCGTTGATGAAGGCGTCGTCAGGCAGGTGCTTGGAAAAATTGTTAAGGGCATCCCGCAAAGCCTGCATGCTGTCCGTGGCACTCTTGACAATCTCTTGCTCTCTGGCGAGCAGAGAGGTCATGGCCAATTTCTCCTTGATACCCAGTTCTTCAAACATGCATAGCTTCTCTTCCAACTTTGGCAAGCGATCCACCTCCGCCTTTACGTCATCAATATCGGACGAGAACTTCACAAGATTCCGTTGATTCTCGATCAAACGGCGATGAACGTCAGTGCTCTTCGTCTCATAGTCCCCATCCTGTGGAAGGAAGCGTTCCAGCAATTGCACCCGGCTGGTTTCGTCCTGAGCCAACTCGTAAATCTCGTTTTGTCCATAAATGTCGATGCCGGGCAGCAAGTCTCTTGGGAGGAAGGTGGAAACTTTATCGTCCGAATCAAGAACAATCGGCTGTTCACCGTAACGCCGTGAAATTGTGTACTTCTTGCCGTTTTGAGCTGATGACACTACCTCTAGCTCCACTTGGCCCGCCGCGCTGCCAAGGTTCTCCTTGATGATCTCCTGATGAAGCTTCAAGGCTTGCTTACCCTTGGGTTGGAAGTCCAAAGCATAACGCAGGCATTCGAGCAAGGTCGATTTACCTGTCCCTCTACCGCCGATGACCGTGTTGAGGTGATCGGAGAAGTCCACGCAGACGCCATCTAGGTACCCACCCATAATGCTCATGTGGAGCACTTTGCCAATCGGGTTTTCAACTTGCTGCGAGTTCAAGCGGATGCGTGACTCTGCGTCAAGGAAAGCTAACTTGAACGCCGCAAAGTTGGGTCGCGTCATCTTGATGAAGCAAGTTGCCCCCGGATGCTTCAAGTCTTCCGGTCTGGCGACATCTTTAGCATTGATGACAGCCATGGGCCGCTCGCGGCGGTAGGCATCGTCCTTGTTCAGCAGCACCTTGCGGTAGAAACCACTTTCCACCCCCTTCAAGTCATCTACCGATCCTGGAATCTGAGCTGAGCGCAGCGTGGGTAGCTGCCATACGTGATTGAGTCTGTTCTTCAAGAGGCCACTGTCCTGCGTACAATGCGCCGCGTAGATGAAACCGCCAAGCTGATCAACCTTCTCAATCAATTGTTTGGAACTCAATTGAGACGGGTGAATACCATCTGCAGGATCAAGCAGGTCAAGATGGCCAAGATAGCGCTCGAGCTGCTGTTTCGTCGTTTCCTCGGAAAACAAGCAGACATAATGGGTCTTGTCGTTCGAGGCGATCTCAAAGCCTGGGAACACCACAATCCCCTTCGATTGAAGCGCCTCACGCAACGCATCGACACTAGTAACGCTACCGTGGTCAGCCAAGCCAACTACCGCAATGTCTAGCGCAATGCATTCCCGGAGGAGTGCTTGGTTGTATCCCGCCTCATCCAGCCCGTGATCGGCACCCCGATAGGTACCGTTATAACCGACTGGATTGACCTGAAGCGCGCAGCGCCAGAATTTCGCATAGTTGTACTGATTGTTCATGCCTCCCCCTAATGAACTGGTTTTGAAATTGTGGACAAGTGGAAAAAAGCAAATTTTAAATGCGTTTTGGCCTGTTCAATTTATCAACGTAGTGATTGAAAACGCCTCTTGCGATCACTCATGCTATGCAATTTGGAACCCCACAGCGCGTTCAGCCGTTACATGTCACTGCGTCAAGTCCTCAGATAGGGAGCGTAGAACTGCATGCGATATGCTGCTATCGTTTGGTTGCCGATTACTGAGCACAGACGCTCATTGTTGTTGAACTCCAATAAAGTCGTTGTGTGCCTTAAAGCTTGGCCTATCCTGCATCAGCACTGGGTTATAGAGCGCCTCGACTTTGAAGGTGCCGTTGAAGCACTCCATCGTGGCATTGTCGTGGCAGTTAGCCGTTCGTGAGAAACTTTGCGTCAGGCCCATGCCGTCGGCCGCATCCCTGAATGCCTGAGCAGTGTAGATACTGCCGCGGTCACTGTGGAGCATCGCTCCCGGAGCCAAGCCTCGGCCTGATAAAAACTGGAGTGTCGCCAATCCCAGCCGAACATCCTGCTTTTTGGAGTAGACCCAAGCGACAATGGCGCGATTAAAAAGGTCCTGCACGAGCGACAGATAACCCCATTGCCATTCATCGTTTTCGAAGTACGGTACATAGGCGACATCGGTAACGAGGCGGTGCATCGGCCGATCAGCTTGGAACTCACAGTTGAGCAGGTTATCCGGCAGCTGCTGCCGAGTTGCCTTGCGCACCTAGCGGATGCGTGCAGTCAAGCCGCGGCGGCTCATGACTCGCTGCAGCGTAGTCTCGCAAACCTCTATGCCGTAACGCTTATGCAGGACGGCGCCCATACGGAGTCGGCCAATTGTGAAGAAGCAGGAGCTTTGAACCTCAGAAATCTTCTCGGCCAACTCATCGGTTTTGATTTGCGCCGGCGTCGTCTTCTGTGAAGCGTAAAAAGTGCTACGGGACAGGCCCATCAATCGACAGGCGTGAGCGACGCTAAGGCCTTTCTCGTGAGCTCTAACTGTCGCTGCAATTCTTTTTTTTTGAGCTCGTCTTTACAGCCTTCAATGGCAACCTCCAGAATGGATTCCGCACAGATCAGGCGGCCTCGTGCGTCCTGCATCTCTTTGAGGAGAGCCTTCCGTTCTGCAAGCGTTAAGGGACGATCGGCAGGAATGTCGGAGAGTTTTTCGATGGCCATTCTGAAGGTTCCAAGGCTGGTTTCTGGTTTGACGTCCCAGAATAGGATGCGCTTGGGGCGCAGCTGCTCAGGGAGTTTAGCAACTGTGCGGCGGATCTTTTGGAACAATGTGGCCGGTCTCACGCCAAACTGCTTAGCAACATCGCTGTAGCCAATGGGGTAATGCTCGAACCAGTAGTCGACGGCGCTTTGGAGCAGCTCAGGTCGGCGTGTGACCCAAGGATTGTCGACCCAATCGAAGAAACCGTGCTGGATATAAATAGCCCAGTCTCGGATCGAACCAACGGGAACACCCAGCTCTCTGGCCAGTGCCTTCTTCGGGGTGAAATGCAAAAGCCCCTCGCAGGCTTGCTGTCTCATTTCTTGCGTTATGTGCATGGTGTGGACTCTGTATGTGTCCAAAAAATCCATACCACTTCAGCTCCGCATAACAAAAAATCCCGGACCGCCAACTGCGATTCGGGATTCCTGCTTAAAGTCCGAAAGATGACAGATGGTGGATCCTGAGGGACTCGAACCCCCGACCCACGCCGTGTAAAGGCGTTGCTCTACCAACTGAGCTAAGGATCCATCGGAATTTGAAACTTCGAGCATCAAACTCAAAGGAGAGCGGATTGTAGCAAGCGGCGGCGAATTTTGCTCGCCGCCGCCCATTCTTTTCACATTGTCGACTTAGCAGGTCAGCATCAAATTACGCTGAAGGCTGAGCAGCCGGCGTATTCGGCGCTGACGACATCTTCGGCGGCATGAGCGTTGCCTCGGCATCATCCGTGAGAGGAGTCGGCTGCCGCACGAGCGCACGAGCAAGCACTTCCTCAATGTGCTTCACCGGCACAATCTCGAGCCCCTTCAGTGCGTCTTCCTTGATCTCGGTGAGATCCTTCATGTTCTCTTGCGGGATCAAGACGGTTTTCACACCGCCTCGCTGAGCCGCGAGCAGTTTTTCTTTCAGACCGCCGATCGGAAGCACTTCACCGCGAAGGGTGATTTCCCCCGTCATCGCCAAGTCGCTTCTGACCGGAATGCCGGTAAGCGCAGAGGTCATCGCTGTAACGATAGCCGCACCCGCACTCGGACCATCCTTCGGAATAGCGCCTTCGGGGAAGTGGATGTGCCAGTCGGTATTGGCAAAGATGTCGGACTTGAGACCCAGCTGTTTGGCACGCGCACGCACCACACTGCGGGCCGCTTCCACACTTTCCTTCATCACGTCGCCCAACATACCGGTGCGAAGCACCTGCCCCTTGCCCGGGAAGGCCACGGCTTCAATCATCAGAATGTCGCCGCCCACTTCGGACCACGAAAGACCGTTGACAATGCCGACCTGCGGTTCACGCTGAGCCGACGTAATGCTGAAGCGCCGCACACCGAGGTACTTCTCAAGCGTTTCGGCCGTGACGCGGATCGGAAGCTCCGTGGGACGCTTGTCCTTGGGCGCCTCGAGTTCCGTCAGAACGATCTTGCGCAGAATCTTGCCGACAGCACGTTCGAGCGAGCGTACACCCGCTTCACGCGTGTAGTAGCGGATGATGTCGCGCACCGCGCTTTCTTCCACCACCACTTCGTTTTCCTTCACTCCGTTGACGCGCATCTGCTTAGGAATGAGATGACGCATCGTGATGTGCACCTTTTCGTCTTCGGTATAGCCCGAAAGCGAAATCACCTCCATACGGTCAAGCAGTGCCGGCGGAATGTCATAGCTGTTGGAGGTCGCCACGAAGAGCACGTCTGACAAGTCGAACGGCGTCTCAACGTAGTGGTCTTCAAAGGCGTTGTTCTGCTCCGGATCAAGCACTTCAAGCAGCGCTGCTGCCGGATCACCGCGGTGATTGGCGCCGATCTTGTCAATCTCGTCCAAGAGGAAAAGCGGATTCTTAACCTTAGCCTTGATCATGTGCTTAATGACCTGCCCCGGCATCGCGCCCACGTAGGTACGGCGATGACCGCGGATTTCCGCTTCATCGGAAACGCCGCCCAAGGCCATGCGTACGTATTCGCGGTTCGTCGCCCGGGCAATCGAGCGCCCAAGCGAAGTTTTGCCCACGCCCGGACCGCCTACGAGGCAGAGAATCGGCGACTTGACCTTGCCCACGCGCTTTTGCACGGCGAGATATTCAAGAATGCGCTCCTTCACCTTTTCGAGTCCCCAATGATCCTCATCGAGGACACGGCGAGCCCGTTCGATGTCGCGGTTGACGCGGCTCTTCTTCTTCCAGGGCAGTTCGAGAAGCGTCTCGACGTAGCTGCGCACGACGCTCGCTTCTGAGGACGACGGCGGCATCGTTTTCAAGCGCTTGATTTCCGTAAGCGCAGCTTCTTCGGCTTCCTTAGGCATCTGCGCATCGCGCACCTGACGCTCCAGTTTGGCCTCTTCCTCTTCGGCTTCTGCAGTTTCCGGGTCCAGACCGAGTTCTTTCTTGATGGCCTTCATCTGCTCATTCAAGTAGTACTCGCGCTGGTTCTTCTCCATCTGCCCCTTAACACGCATCTGAATGCGTTTTTCAACCTGACCGCTTTCGAGTTCACGGTCGAGCACGCCGATGAGAATTTCATAGCGGCGCACCGGATTGGAAGCACGCAGAAAGTCAAGACGTTCAGCAGTGGTCAGCGGAATGAAAGACGCAGCCACATCACAGGCGCGCACCGGATCCGTTTCCTCCGTTACGGGACGGAGGTGTTCGGGCGTGAGCTTCTTGACGTTTTGCGCATAGTCGAGAAGCTGACGATTGAGTGTGCGCTGATAGGCCGCAAGATCTTCCGACACTTCTTCTGTCGGCAGTTCTTCCGCACTGGCTTTATAGAACCCAGATGCATCGGTCCAGCTCGTCACGCGGCAGCGCTGCGTTCCGTGTACAAGCGCTTTCACTGAACCATCGGGAAGACGCAGCAGCTGATCCACTTCGCCGAGTACACCGACATCCCAGAAATCTTCGGGCTTCGGCGAATCAATGCTCTTTTCACGCTGGGTGAGCAGAATTACGCGCCCGGAATGCACACGCATAGCAGCCTCGGCGGCGAGCACCGAGATCTGACGGCCCATGAAGACCGTCGTCATGGAATTCGGGATCACCACCATGTCGCGCAGGGGGATCACCGGAAGCGGACCCGCCGCAGCGGCAGTCGCTTCGTTGTTGGGAGTCTTGTTATCGTTCAAAGCAATAACCCCATAAAAGATGATTGTTGAAGTCTATATGGGGACGCGCCGCGCAATTTTCAACCCGTTCCAAGTGGGGTAGAACCAATTGCTGGATTGGAGCGCCGCCTCCATCAGACTTGCGACGATTGCGGAGCTGCTTGAGCAGCCGCCTTTTCGGCTTTGAGCGCTTCAATTTGTTCTGCAGTGCGAAGCACATACTCTGGCTTGGCCTTGGCAGTGACCACCGCTTCTGTCACGATCACCTTTGCCACATCCGTGCGGCTGGGAATTTCAAACATCGTGTCAAGGAGCAGCGCCTCAATAATTGAACGCAGGCCGCGGGCGCCCGTTTTGCGCTCAATCGCCTGATGTGCAATGGCTTTAAGGGCTTCGGGCGTGAATTCAATATCCACGTCCTCCATGGCAAAAAGCACTTGATACTGGCGAACAATGGCATTTTTCGGTTTTGTCAGGATCTCAATGAGCGCTTCTTCATTGAGTTCTTCAAGAACCGTAATCACCGGCAGACGACCGACCAACTCCGGAATCAGACCGTACTTCACAAGGTCACCCGTTTCAATCTGACGGAAGACATCCGTGAGGTTGTGATCCTTTTTGCCGACGACCGTACCGGAAAAACCGATTTCACTCTTCTCCGTGCGGTGGCGAACAATGCGCTCCATTCCGTCAAACGCACCGCCGCAGATAAAGAGGATCTGGGAAGTGTCGACTTCCATCATGGCCTTTCCCGGATTCTTGCGCCCGCCCTTGACCGGCATGGACGCAATGGTGCCTTCAACGAGCTTGAGAAGAGCCTGCTGAACACCCTCGCCCGACACGTCGCGGGTAATGGAAGGGTTCTCGCTCTTGCGGGCAATCTTGTCAATTTCGTCAAGATAGATGATGCCCTTCTGTGCACGCTCAATGTCGCCGCCGGCGGCCTGCACAAGCTTGGCGACGATATTCTCAACGTCTTCACCAACGTAACCCGCTTCCGTCAAGGTCGTTGCATCCGCAATGGCAAACGGCACATCGAGCGCACGAGCGAGCGTCTGAGCCAAAAGCGTCTTGCCCGAACCCGTCGGGCCGATCAGCAGCACATTGGACTTCTGCAGCTCAACCTTGTCTTCAAGCGCCTTGAGCTTTTTGTCACCCAACGTATTCAAACGCTTGTAATGATTGAATACCGCCACCGACAGTGTTCGCTTAGCGCGTTCCTGACCAATTACATAATTGTCGAGAAGCTCATAGAGCTCCCGCGGCGTAGGGATCTTGGCCGGAGCTGCCGCTTGAGGGGCTTCGGCAGCAGGCTCTTCAGCGGTTTTGCCGCCGGTCGTTGCGCCGGTGAGTTCGGACGCCATCAGACGGACACAATCGCCGCAGAGGAGCTCACCGTGCAGGCCCTGAAAAAGGGAGGAGCACTGCGACTCATCACGGCCGCAGAAAGAGCAGTAGCATTTTGCCATTTTTTGGTATGAAATTCGTTGCCCGGCACCGAGCATTGCTTGAAAAGCATTGCGCTTTCGGGCCGAAAGGAAAACTCATCCGCACCGTGCCTGACATGAGCCGTCAAGCGCAATGCGGAAAGTTCTTGCTTTAGGGTCAGCCGCGCACAAGTTCGAGCCGCGCAGCAGCCAGCCTCAAGCATGAGGAAAGGGAAATCAAAGATCCGCGCGGCTCGTAAGCACTCGGTCGATGAGACCGTATTCGAGCGCTTCCTGCGCGCTCATGAAATTGTCTCGATCCGTATCGCGAACGAGCTCGTCATAGCTGCGGCCGGTGAAGCCGGCCATCAGTTCGTTCATCTGACGCTTGATGAGCAGCAGCTGGCGAGCACGGATTTCAACATCGCTCGCCTGACCTTCTGCACCGCCCAAAGGCTGATGAATCATGATGCGCGAATGCGGCAGTGCATAGCGCTTGCCTTTTTCGCCTGCGGCCAGAAGGAACGCGCCCATCGACGCGGCCATGCCGAGACAGATCGTATTCACCTTCGGGCGAATGAAACGCATCGTATCAAAGATCGACATGCCGGCAGAAACCGAACCGCCCGGGCTGTTGATGTACAGCGAAATATCCTTGTCAGGATCTTCGCTTTCAAGAAAGAGCAGCTGAGCGACGATCAGCGAGGCCGTTTGATCGTTTACTTCCGTCGTGAGGAAAATAATGCGGTCGCGCAGCAGACGCGAGTAAATGTCAAAACTGCGCTCCGACCGACCGGAGCTTTCAACAACAATAGGAACTAATGACATAACCAATAATCAAATCTGTGAACCGTATGGCGTCTGCCCGGCACAGCCAGCGCGCATAAACGGTTGAATATCGAACGGACGGCGCATCGACTCATCCGCTCAGAGCGTTCGAACATTATGGCGGAACCGCGTGCGGTATGCATGACACTGCGGGCGGCATTCGCTGAAAGGACGAAAAATTCGCACAATTGCGCATTTTTCCAGCGTTTTAACGCCTGCCAAAAATGGCGAAGGGCGCCCGCAGGCGCCCTCACCAGCCTCAAGCGGCAATGCCGCTTGAGTACGGAAGTGGCGGAGTGTCCGATGGGGGCTCCAACCGCTTCAAAAAAGTGCGATTAGAACTCGCCCTTCATCACCTTGTCGAATTCGACAGGCACTTCTTCCGTGGTGGCCTGGCCGAGGAGCCAGTTGGTGACGTTCTCTTCCTGGACCTGCATCGCCACATTCACGCGGCTCTGACGGTCGGTCGTGAGGTACTGAACGACTTCAGCCGGATTTTCGTAAGAAGCAGCGATCGACTGGGCGCGAGCCGTGATCTGTTCATCAGTGGCCGTGAGCTTTTCACGCTGAACGACTTCAGAGATGAAGAGACCGACACGGGCCTTTTTGACAGCCGGTTCCTGGAACATGGAGTCCGGAATATCCTTCGGGGCTTCAAGACCGCGGCTGCGCATGGCCTGAGCGTACTGCTGAGCCATAGCACGGCGTTCTTCTTCAACGACGGCGGCCGGAACCGGGAACGTAAGCACCTTATCGAGAGCCGAGAAGACTTCAGCAGCGGTGCGCTGTTCAAGACGATAGCTCACTTCGCGTTCGAGGTTCTTCTTGACGTCGGCACGCATGGCAGCAACGCCATCCTTCACACCGAGGGACTGAGCGAATTCGTCGTCGATCGTCGGGAAGTGCGGTTCTTCAACCTTGGTCACTTCAACGAGGAACTGAACGGTAGCGCCGTTCAGATCAGCGGGACCATATTCCTTCGGGAAGGTGAGATCGAACGTCTTCGATTCACCAGCCTTCATGCCGGCAACCGCCGCATCGAACTCGGCGAGCATACGGCCGCTGCCGATGACGAACTGGAAGCCTTCAGCCTTGCCGCCCGGGAATTCAATGCCTTCCTTCGTGCCGGTGAAGTTCACCGTAACGCGGTCGTCCTTCTGAGCGGCGCGGTCAGCGGCGGCTTCAGTGTAGGTGACGCGCTGCTTGCGCATGACGTTGATCGTTTCTTCGACAGCAGCATCATCAACCGTGGAGGTGTAACGCTTGAGGTTCAGCGCCTTGAAATCGGGATATGTGATTTCAGGGAAAACTTCAAACTTAGCCGTGAAGCGCATCGTTTCTTCATCGCCATTGGCGCCTTCGACAGCTTCAACCTTCGGCGCGCCGGCGATCTGCAGACCGGAGGCCTGAGCAGCCTTCGACCAGGCCTGACCGACGAGTTCGTTGAGGGCCTCGTCAAAGGCGCGCATGCCGTACATGGCTTCGACCTGCTTCATCGGAACATGGCCCTTGCGGAAGCCGGGCATACGGGCATCCTTGGCGTAGCCGCGCAGATGCTTCTGAGCAAGCTCGCGGACCTGAGCGGACGGAACGGAGAGCTCAAGCGTACGCTCGAGCGACACGGCCGGGGCCTCTTCCTTCTTGGTTTCAGGAGCAGCAGCCTGTTCGACGGCCTGTTCAGTCTTTTCTTCAGTCATCGCTTTGATCTTTATGTAATTTCGATCCGTTTTGCACCTAAAAAACTACTTCTGGTGCCGGCGCGGCTCGATGTGTGAATAAAGACCGTTCGGCTAAAAAGCTCAGCCGAACGGTTCGGAAAATCTGTCCCTCATCAGGGGAATTTTGATCGCCGGTAATCTGCAGCAACCAAAAAAAACCTACCAAATGAGAAGCCTTGCATTATAACTAACGCCTTCTTGCGCTGCATTGAAAGTCTCCTGTCCCATTTATCTGTCTGTCCACCCATGAACTACAAGACTTCCGCTCTCTTTGTCGTCCTTGTCACTTCTCTTGTCGGATGCTCAACAACACTCGCGCCGCAGCGCAGCGTCTCAGGGACATCGACCGAAACGGTCCAGCCAATTCATCAGCAAGAGGATGAAACGGAACCGCAAAGCTACCGCGAACGCATTGAAGTCGTCGTCCAGCGCATGCGAGCGGCTTGTGTGGCTCAGGATAATCAGCCGTACTACAGGAAAACCGCCTGTCTGCCTTCAGGCATTACAGACGAAATGACCAAAGACTCCACCCGCATTACCGCTGCGCAAAAACGTGCCGCCGAAGCCGTCTTCGCTTTCACTCACGACCTCAATGAAGAAACGCGCCGGATCATGCGAGAGACCCAAGATTCAGCACTCGCCGCCCGCGCTGAGCTTTCTCAGCGGCTGCGCGACCCGCAGATCAATACCCTTCAGGAAGATCTGCTGTCAGGGAAAATTACGTGGGGAGAATACAACACTGCCCGCCGTGCACTAGCCGAAGCTGTCCGCAGCGATTTGGAAAACGAATAGCCCCCGCACTTCGGCGTGCTCTTCTGTACAATGCACGCCACAGTGCGCGAGTGGCGAAATTGGTAGACGCACCAGGTTTAGGTCCTGACGCTTCACGGCGTGCCGGTTCGAGTCCGGCCTCGCGCACCACATGACAGATTGTTGTCTCTAGATGCTATATGCACTGCATATAGCATGCAGCCCCCTCTGTATCCACAAATCAAGCCGTTTTTACGACACATTTACGACGGCGGTGGGTTTGGCTGCATAAAAAAACGAAGACTACAAGGGCGTCAATTTGCGCATCAGACCCGCTCAAGCCCAACGTCACATATTCCGTCATCTGGTGCTACTCCAGGGCCTGCTGCAGCCCTCCCACAGAATTCAAACAGTCGGTTAAAACCATAGCGTTCGCTTGCTATTGCGTATTCAACGGGATCGTTACTGACGCCTGAATGACTGCGGAGCCTGCCCTCAGAAAGCGACAGCGAACTTTTCTTTCAATGCGGAGTTCGGCTTGCCCGACTTGATGTTCCTTGTCACGAACCCGCCGACCTGGCGATCATGAAACGCCACTCCTTCGCGCAACCGCCTCAACTGCACCCTTAATACGGCCTCACCATTTTCTTATTTATAACAATATGTTATGAGTGTAGAAGAGGTAAATTGCGTCCGTGAAAAGAGTGCCTCTTTGTACTGATGAAACATACTGTACTTTAAAGTGCGTCTTCAGAAGACTAAGCGAGCTTCGTTTCTACACCATCCAAAATACATTATTCATACAGCTCAAAATCATGTTCAAAATCACGCCGATTACTCCTTCTAAGAAGTCTGTGAGGAAGGTCGGCGAGGCTCTTCGTAACGCTGATTTATCTGAATCTGAGACAGCTGAAACATTGGAGATTCTGTCTTCCTGGAGAGCTTTGTACTACCAACCAACCAATACATTTCAGGCGCTCATTAGAAAGAAAATCTCATCACTAGGTATTAAATCTGCGATCGTTGCACAAAGACTGAAGCGAACACCATCCATCGTCGCAAAACTGAAGCGCTTCCCTGGCATGCAACTCGATCGCATGCAGGACATTGGCGGTATTCGCGCTGTCGTCAATAATGTCAGAGAAGTTCGTTTTATTCACGAATCCCTGATAAAAGGACGACACAAACACCGTCCTGTAATGCCGCTCAAAGACTACATTACAGAGCCAAAGCCGGATGGATATCGCGGGATTCATCAGGTCTTCAAGTACAGCACTATCCAGCATGAGGAACTGGAAGGTATACAAATTGAAGTCCAGATCCGTACAAAGTTTCAGCACTACTGGGCTACTGCAGTTGAAACCCTTGGAGTCATAGAGAAATCGTCTTTCAAGACAGGTGCAGGCGACGAAGATTTCAAACAATTCTTCAAGCTTTGCAGCGCTTTATTCTCCATCAAAGAACGAGAACCAATTGTCGCTTCATTACGCGACAAAGCACCAAAAGTGATTGCGCAGGAGTTCCAAGATCTTGAAAGTCGGCTAGGGATATTTGACAAGCTATCTGCTTTCACCACCGTGATAAAAGCTGCCTCCGGCGTGGAAAATAAGGCAAAAAATGGATACTACTTGCTGATTCTCAATACGGAACAGAAAACATCATCTTTCATTCCGTTTGCCTCGGATCAGGCCCCGCTTGCTGAACAGATGTACATGCTCATGGAGCGAACTGAAAAGGATAATCCATCTGTCGACGTCGTTCTCGCCGCAGCTGGCGACTTGAAGGATTTGCGGACAGCGTATCCTAATTATTTTGTTGACACTAAAGCATTCATGTCTCATCTAAGCGCAATTTGCTCAGAAATCCTAGCAAGTTGAGTCTTTCATGCTCTTTGCAACTTGTGCCGCAACGCGTTTCAGCCGCTATCGCTCGTAGCTTTTTGAGCTTTGCTTTACTGGCCGCGGCTAGGCCTTTTTGACAGTGTCTTTTGGCCCTTCATTGGGCAGATCAGGGTTCTCATCAGATGTCGAGTGACGAGCATCAGGCCTTGAACTTCCTCACCGACCGGGCATTCTCCCAGAATCAGGCCCATACCGGGCTCACCTAAACGAAGACCGGCGCAAAATTCATTGCACCGGTCTTCGATTAATCATGCCTCAGCAAAGAGACACTTTTACTTTACTTCCTGAGAAAGGGCTTTTTCCACTGAGAACGGCCAAGCCTGATAGCCCGTGCAGTTCTTCAGCTGAATCTCAACAGAAGGTTCTTTTGCCCCCCACTTGAACTCTTCAATATAGGGATTCGGCGCGGAGGTGAATGCGCCGCTCGCCATGTCAAAGCTTGCTCCGGCCGTGGCGGAATAGACGAAGATGGAATTCTTGTCAGCCTGATATTCCGTGAGCGAAGTTACCGGGCTGTACCAGTCGTGACCGCGCTCCTTGCCGTATGCCCAGATCTGTTCAACAGTCATCTTCTTCTGATCGATTTTGTAGACCACAGAACGCGAATACTTCATCTCGGGCAGCGGCGGCTGTTCCATGCCGCGGGCATCGCCGTTGTCAAAAGCCGAGACATAAATAATGTCGCCCTTACTCTTCTCATCAATCTTAAAGGCGGTGTGCTGAGTCCAGGTCCAGTCAAACTCGCCCTCGCACTTGCTGCCGCTGCACTTGATCTTGCCGCCGTTGGCATCGATCGGCGTCAGCACCTTCTCTGCCCAGCCTTTCTTCCAGCCTTCCGGAGAGGAGAGAATCCATTTCACCTTTTTATCACGGCCAATCTTAATAATGGCGGACTGGTGCCGAGAGCTGATAATGATCGAATCATCCTCAGGATCGTAATCGACTGAATTGACGTGTGCCCAGTTGCGGCCTGGGCCCGTACCGACGATGTCACCGAATTTATCGGAAGCATCCAGCTTGGCGATTTCCTCCGCCGTGAGCGTCTTGCCGGCCTGTGAAGCATCAATATTGAGACAGACAGCGCCCTGATCCAAGACCTTCATTACGTTGTCGCGGTACGGATCAAGAATTTCAGCCAAACGCCATTCGTCTACCACATTGCCGTTCTGATCGACCTCAGCAATCACATCGCGCACTGTGCGTACGTTCTTGCCGTCAGCGCGCTTCCAATTGGAGCTCGAGACACGCAGGAAATAGTGTCCGTTGTCCGCATCGTCCATGGAATGCGAGAAGTCACCGTAGCGCATCGGGAGACGGCGATTGAAGACCTCGCGTCCCAAAATGTCGTACTTCACGTAGCGCTGTCCAAAGCCCCAGGTGAGCAGACCGTCAGCATTCTGCTTGAAGCCCATCATGACGCCCGCAGAATAAAGTGAATTGAGGTCATAGATCGGGTTGGCTAACATGAACCAACGAACTTCACCCTTGGTATCAATAACGGTGTTCTGCGGCCAGTAATTCCATTCGAGTGCGCCGCCGGTCGGGTTGTTCCAAACTGCACGAGTACCGATGCTGGATTTCTGACCAAAGTTGTTGACGAAGTAGAGGCGGTCCGAGAATTCCGGATCGGCCTTCTTCACTTCTGCCTCAAACGGCATCATGCGCTCCATGGTGTTTCCTGCAGGCTCAAAGTAAACAGGAGGCGCATAGAGCTTATATTCGTCTGAAAACTTTTCCTTTTTGCCCGTCGTGTCAATTCTCGTGTAATCAACACGAATGGTGTTGAGGTAGTCCGGGTAAAGCCCAAAGACAGGAACGCCGCCGTGCGTGAGAAGCTGCGAGCGTGAGACCTTGTAGCTGATCTTTTGTCCGCCCTGCTTAGGCACAATGTGCACCGTCACATCCGCGAGCGTGTAACCGCCGTCACGAATCACAGCAGTGAGCGGCGCAATGCCATAGGGATTCCCCATCACCTCTCCGATGTGGCCTTGCACCTCATAATCGATCTTCGGACCAGAGGCCCCGCCGATCGCCATAGCGGCGGCAGGGATGGCAGCAGCGACGGCCAGAGCGATCCACTTCATCTTCATTACGAAATCTCCTTTTTAGCGAGTGCAGAAACAAAAGAAACTGCATCGTTGAAATCGTTCCGTTTCAAGCGGAACGCGACGAAACTCAGTATGAAGACTTAGCCGAAATAACTAAATCGGGGCTTGCGCAGGATTGCGTTGCGGATCTCGAAGATCGCTTTCTTCAAAAAGAGAAAACTGTCAGTCCTCAATAAAATGAATGGAATTCACATCCGCCAAGGTCTTGGGTGCACTCACAATCACCGAGCGCACCCAGACAGATGCCGGATCCTGATGGGTTCGGTTGTGCCAGATGAGTGTCGGCCCGTAGACAACTGCATTTTTCGGTCTGCCCAAAATCATGAGATCGGGCATGAATTTCTGAAGCTGAACGGCGAGCTGCAATGGCACTGCTCCCCAAAGATTGGTCTGACAAAGAATCTGCGCAATGGGAATAAAGAACGGGGACCAAACGGCGATATTTTCCGCTATCAACGGAATATCTGCTTCAGCATCAAACCATGGATCATTGAAATCGTTCAGCGGACCGGTCATCACCCGAATCTGTCGATAAGCCTTGAAGTCTTTTCGAGTCAATGTCCGCTCTTGAGCGAGTTTTACCAATGGATGGTGCCTTCCGCAGACCAGAACAAAAACGTCATCAGCGAGCCGGAGGCTATGTAAATTTGGATCTGACGGAACAAACGGATAAAATGCAAAATCGGCCTCTCCCGATGAAAGCAATCTTCCAAAATCAGCTCGAATAGGGCGAAATTCAACACCAATTGAAGGCGCCTTTTCAAGCAATGCAGAAACGGATGGCGTCAGAAAAGTGAAAATCGCATTATCTACGCATAGAATTCGAAAAATTCGACGCACATCACTTGGCCGGAAAACTTCCTTCTCAAAAAGCCGGCCGTAATTAACAAGAAGTTCAGCAACACCGCCATTGAGTTCACGAGCGTGCGGCTGGCGCCGCCGACCGACATAGCACATTCCTGTGCAGCCTTCGTTAAAGATCCCGTTCGGAAAATAGCAGAAAAGAGAAAAAGTGCATCGGTGTCTATATTTGGTCGCTGCATATGGTTTCGGGCAATCATTTAGGCCGTCAAGCGATAACGGCAGTAAAAAAGGCGGCACCCGCAGACGCCGCCTTTTGTGAACTCAGACTGCGGCGAATAATTTTTTCCGCCGCAGCTGACCGAGCACTAAAGAAAGCTTAGTGCTTGCCGCCGCAACCGCAGCCGCAGCCGTCCTGCTTCTTTTCCTCATTGCTCTCGTGATGATGGCCGCAGCAACCTTCGCCTTCGCCGTGCTTATGCTCATGGCCGTGTCCGCCGCAGCAGCATTCACCTTCCTCATGATCGTGCTCATGATGATCGTGACCGCAGCAGCACTCGCCTTCGCCGTGCTTATGCTCATGGCCGTGCCCGCCGCAGCAGCATTCGCCTTCTGCATGATCGTGCTCATGATGGTCGTGACCGCAGCAGCACTCGCCTTCGCCGTGCTTATGCTCATGGCCGTGCCCGCCGCAGCAGCATTCGCCTTCTGCATGATCGTGCTCATGATGGTCGTGACCGCAGCAGCACTCGCCTTCGCCGTGCTTATGCTCATGGCCGTGCCCGCCGCAGCAGCATTCGCCTTCTGCATGATCGTGCTCATGATGGTCGTGACCGCAGCAGCACTCGCCTTCGCCGTGCTTATGTTCATGGCCGTGTCCGCCGCAGCAGCATTCGCCGTCATGATCGTGGTGGTGATGGTGATGACCGCAGCCGCAGGAATCTTCATCGTCGTGACAGCCGCATCCGCAGCCGCCTTGCGCAGACTTGAACTGGATCGGATCAAAAGGCGATTCAGCTTCCGTGACCTCAAGTCCTACCATCTGAAGCATCTTGGCCAGATTGGGCAGCGGCAGAACAGCAAAACCCTCTTCGATCTGCGCAATACGAACGCCGCGGTTAACCAGCGCACCAGCAGCTTCACGCAGCACATTCACGTCGCCCGTCACGTTGAGCACCTTTTCAACTGCCGGACGAACTGCCCAGAAGCCGCCTTTTTCATCAACGAATACATCATTGACTTCAACTGGACGAAGCTGATCGGCAGGAACGCCAAGTTCAACTTCGCCTTCCGGCGTATGAATGACCTGAGGAAGCTCAGCACGCTGAGCGGATGTCAGCGGCAGTGCATGCGCCTTGTCAAGCAGGGTCTGAGCGGGAGCGGCGTTGGCCGGCAAAAGCTTCGTAAGCGTGGACATATCTATTTAATCCTGTTATCAGGATGTGCTGCAGTTGCGGGGAGCAGCACATCCGAAAAAATGAAAGCTGCTTTATTTTATGGTATCGAGCACCAATCGCTGATAGTTATTTTGCTTTATGAAGTATCTGCCAAACTTTGAAATCTTTATATTGTTCAGTCCCTGCTCGAATCTGAAAACAAATGCCGATTTCTAATTTATCCGCCAAGCACCCCCTCGAGCGCGTCTGACAGTCGATCTACCGGAATAATTTCCAGTCCTTCAACAGGCTGCCGAGGCATATTCGCACGAGGGATCAGTGCTTTAGAAAAGCCGAGCTTAGCAGCCTCACGCAGACGCTCCTGACCTCGAGCAGCAGGACGAATTTCACCGGCCAAACCCACCTCACCGAAAACGACAAGCCCGCGTTCGAGCGGCCGATTACGCCAGCTCGAGCAAATAGCCGCCAGAATGGCCAAGTCCGCTGCCGTCTCTGAGATTTTCACGCCGCCCACAGCATTGACAAATACATCTTGGTCAAAAAGCGCAACGCCAGCGTGTCGATGCAGCACAGCCAAGAGCATTGCCAGACGCTGCCCGTCAAAACCGACAGCAAGGCGCCTGGGAGCGGGCAGATGCGTCTCATCGACGAGCGCCTGCACTTCGACCAAAAGCGGCCGCGTACCTTCCTGAGTGACGAGAACGGTTGATCCTGGAACGTTCGATTTGTATTCAGAGAGGAAAATAGCGGATGGATTCGTCACGCCGCGCAGACCATGATCAGTCATGGCGAAGACGCCAAGTTCGTTGACCGCGCCAAATCGATTTTTGAAGGCTCTGACGAGTCGAAAGTTCGAATGCGTATCGCCCTCAAAATAAAGCACCGTATCCACGATGTGTTCGAGCACTCGCGGCCCAGCGAGCGAGCCTTCTTTGGTGACGTGCCCCACAAAAAAGAGCGAAGCGCCGGAAGTCTTGGCTGCACGGGTAAGTCTGGCCGCGCATTCGCGCACTTGCGACACTGAGCCCGGAGCGCTGTCCAACGCGCCGGAAAAAAGTGTTTGAATCGAATCAATGACGACGAATTCCGGACGTTTTTCATTGATGACCGCTTCGATATGCTCAAGCTCAATTTCACTCATCAGCTTGAGACCCGTTGTCGGCAGCTGCAGCCGCTGAGCGCGAAGCGCAATCTGTGCGGCACTCTCTTCACCGGAAACGTAAATGCAGCTGAGCCCCGCAGCCGCCAGGCGAGCCATCACCTGCAGCAGAAGCGTCGACTTGCCGATGCCCGGATCGCCGCCAATCAGAGAAACGCCGCCCTTGACAAGACCGCCGCCCATGACGCGGTCGAATTCGGAGAGCCCCGTAACGATGCGCGGAGCATCCTCTGCTGCCACATCGGAAAGATCCTGCAGAGCGCCCGTCGTATCGACGAAGCCGCGGCCGGAGCGTGAATCCGCACCGTAGCGGGCCGCGGCGCCAGTGGCCACTCTGAATTCCTTCAATGTATTCCACGCCTTGCAATGCGGACACTGTCCCATCCATTTGGCAGTGGTACCGCCGCACTCGGAGCAGACAAATTCGATACGGTCCTTTTTGGCCATGCAGTCAGCCTTTCAATACAAGCGGCACTCGTCGGGCGAGCGCACAGAGAAGTTCGTAGCCGATCGTGCCGCACCGTCGGGCAAGATCATTCACGGCGATATGCCGCCCCCAAAGCTCTACCTTCGAACCCACATCAGCTTCCGGGATATCGGTAACGTCGATGGTGAGCATATCCATCGAAACAGCGCCGGCAAGCGGCGCCTGAGAGCCTTCTACCCAAACCGGCGCACCGTCAGGCATCGAACGTGGATACCCGTCTGCGTACCCGCAGGCTACCACGGCAATCCGTGAGGGTCGCTGCGCCGTCCAGCGGGAACCGTAGCCCACGGATTCGCCGGGGCTGACTTGCTGGAGAGCGATGATTTCAGCGCCGAGCGTCATGGCGGGAATTAGGCTGAGCGCCTCTGACGTCACCGCTTCGTCTGGAGAGACGCCATAAAGCGCAACACCGGCTCGGACTGCCTGTCCCTGAACTTCTGGGTGAAACAGAATGGCACCGGTATTGGCCAGACAGGCCTGCTCCCGAGCCAGACCGCCCATGGCCGCAAGCTGGTCGGCCACCGTCACGGGCGCATGCACGGCAGACTGTTCGGCATTGGCGAAATGAGTCACATAATCCATGACGCGGACACCGGGAATCGCGGCCAGCTGAGCCGCAGCAGCAGGCGCTTCGGCGGGACGGAAACCCAGGCGGTTCATGCCGCTGTTGACTTTGACATGCACACGGACATCCTTAGGCTTGGCAGCACGAAGGATGGCGATTTGCCAAGGTGAATGCACCACCGTCTCAACTTTGAGCGTCTGCAGGGGTTCAATGTCTGCGGCATCGAAAAAACCTTCAAGCAGCAAAATCCGCTTGTGCCAGCCGCAGCGGCGGACGATTTCAGCATCGCAAAGATCGATCGTAGCCAAGCCGTCTGCATCGGCAAAAGCTGTCACCGCATTGTCGAGACCGTGACCGTATGCATTGGCCTTCACTACCGCCCAGAGCGCCCGGCCTGCGGCTTTTGAACGCATGACGCCGAGATTATGGCGAAGCGCTTCAAGATCAATTTCTGCGGATATGGGACGCGGCATCTGCGCAGTTTCTCCCCGATTAGCTTGTCTGAAGAGCACGCAGCCGTTTTTCTGAAAAGTCCTGTCTGAGACTCAATGAAGGTCAAAGAGAGGCGCCGCGCGCAGAATTTGACATTTTCTCATCATCCGGGAATACATGCGTCGCCGGCCTGCAACGGAGTGTTGCGGAATCCGCATCTGTGTTTCTCCCTGCTCAAGGAAGTATATTTTGCGCACTGCAATGCAGTCGTCCTCTTTCACTTGGCTAAAATTGCAGTTTCCCAATGCGCCGTCTTCGCTCAAGCACGGACGGCCGCCCAGTTTCAGGCATAAGGAGAACAGGTTGAAACGCGGCTTTTACACCATTATGGCGGCGCAGTTTCTGTCGTCTCTGGCAGATAACGCACTCCTCATCGCCGCCATTGCGCTCCTTGCGAGTCTGGGCGCCCCAGAATGGCAGACGCCGCTCCTCAAACTATTCTTCGTCGTGAGCTACGTCCTTCTGGCTGCCTGGGTGGGCATCTTTGCCGACTCGATGCCTAAGGGCCGAGTCATGTTCCTCACGAATTTTCTCAAAGCCGTCGGCTGTCTGCTGATGCTTTTCGGCGGCCACCCGCTGCTCGCCTACGCCATTGTCGGCATTGGCGCTGCCGCCTATTCACCCGCCAAATACGGCATTCTCACGGAACTGCTTCCTGCCGAAAAACTGGTCATCGCCAATGGCTGGATTGAAGGGCTCACGGTCGGATCCATCATTCTCGGCGTCGTACTGGGCGGCGTGCTGATTAAGCCTGAAATCGCTTCCCCGATTCTTTCTCTGTTTCACCTCAATGCCATCGGCCTCACGTCGTTTGCCGAAGCGGCGATTTTTGCCATTACCTTCGTTTATGTAGCCGCCTCCATCGTCAATCTGGCGATCCCGGATACCGGAGCACGTTACCCCAAGCAGAAATTTGATCCAATTGATTCAATCCGCGGCTTCATGACAAGCTGCCGGCTGCTTTGGCACGACCGTCTTGGGCAAATCTCACTTTCCGTCACGACGCTTTTCTGGGGCGCAGGCGCAGTCCTGCAGTTTCTCGTTCTCAAGTGGTGCGATCATGCGCTCGGCATGACCCTCTCGGAGGGCGCCGTCATGCAGGCCGTGGTCAGTCTCGGCATTGCCGTCGGCGCAGTGCTTGCGGCCGCCCGAGTGCCGCTCGTGAAGTCGCTCTCAGTGCTGCCGATGGGCATCATCATGGGAGCGCTCGTCATGTGCATGGCCTTTTTTACTCGTGCCGACGCACCGGCGGGCGGCATCGAGCTTTTCGGTCAAAGTCTCTCATGGGCCGTCATCATTGCCAGCATCGGCATGATTGCCGTCGGCATCTGCGCGGGGTTCTTCGTCGTGCCGATGAATGCGCTTTTACAGCATCGCGGCCATGTACTGATGAGTGCCGGCCGTTCCATTGCCGTGCAGAACTTTAATGAGAACCTCTCCATTCTCACCATGCTGGGCGTCTATTCACTGCTCATCAAACTCGACTTGTCCGTTCCCGCCACAATGCTCACTTTCGGCGGCTTCGTGATGGTTTCCATGGCGCTGGTGATTCTGAAGCATCATCGCAACCAGCGGGAATTCGACAGCACGCATCTGATCGGCGAAGAAAAACGTCATTGAGTTTTTGCTGCCCGCCGGCAGCAGCCTGCCGTCTGAAGCCCGAGGTTTGCAGGGGGATATTGGCGCTCCCGAATCAACAATCAGGAGCGCCGCTCCATTTATGCAGCTGGCTGAGCTTCAAAACGGACGCCAGGCCCGGACACTTCACTTTCTCCGGATGTGCCTCGGGGTTTCACCACGATATGCACCCCTACGCGCTCGCGCACTGCTCGCACATGGCTGATGATGCCGATGAGCTTCCCAGTCTTTTGCTGGAGCATCTCTAAGGCATTCAAAGCTTTTTCGAGCGTATCGGGATCGAGCGTGCCAAAGCCTTCATCCAAAAAGAGCGTATCGACCTGCATACGGCTTGAACTCACGCGCGAAAGGGCAAGCGCCAAAGCAAGCGAAACCAAGAACGTCTCACCGCCCGACAAATTAAAGGAGGTCCGCTCGAGCCCCGCGAGTTCCAAGTCTCGGACTGCAAGGTCGAGTTTTTGCGAACCGGCCGGTATCAGCTGATAACGGCTTTGCATACGCGAGAGAATCACATTGGCTTCGTGCAGCAAAAGCGCAAAAGTGAGGCTCTGAGCAGCCAGGCGGAAGGTTTTGCCGTCCGCACTGCCGATCAGCCCTGAAAGCTTTGCCCATTTGTCGGCTGAGGTTCGGGCGGTCTTAAGCTCAGCCTCAATCAGGACCGCTTTCCGGCGAACAGCATCATCGGCTTCGAGCTGCTGGCGAAGGCTGCCGAGACGACGCTCTGCCTCACTGGCCCTCTCGTCGGTTTGGGCCAGTTCCGCGGCCGCTTCTGCCTCTTGAACGTCACGGTGAGGCGTTTGCAAAAGCGCTTCCTGGTCTCTTTGAGCCGTCGCTCGGTTCGACTCGGCCGCAGCATAGGCCTGACCGGCAGCCTCTGCGGTTTGTTCGAGCTCCCTAATTCGGGCGGGATCGCGTGCAGCTGCGAGCAGCGCGGCTTCATCGGCAAACGCTGCGCTTGCCAGAAGCTCGCTGAACCGCGCCTTAGCATCCTCCGTTTTCTGTGCAAACTCTTGCGCCGCCTTTTTTTCTGCCGAGAGCGTTGCCTCGATCGTCTTCAGGTGTTGCGCCGCCTGGGCACTTGCCTGTGCGGCATTACGCTCTTTTTCGCGCGACGTCCGCACTCGGTGAGCGAGCTCGCGGCGTTCAGCCTGTGCTGAACGCTGGCCAAACTTGTTTTCACGATCTTTGCGGACATTCTGAGCGGCCTGATGCGCCGCTTGCGCACGCTCACTCGCGGCAGTCTGCGCTTCGTCAGCGCCGCGTTTCTGCGCAGCCGCTGCATTTGCTGCCGCTGAGGCCGCGCTTAATTTTTCTTGCGTCTTTTGAGCAGAGACATCCGCAGCCGCATAACGCTGGCGGCGTGCCTCGGCCTCATTGAGGAAAGACTGCGGTTCGGCGAGCACCGCCTTTGAATCGGTGTCGGCAGCGAAACAATGTTTCGCGGCAAGCAGAAAAGCGTCACACCGTACCTGCAAACGCTCGTTCATCTCGCGCTGCTGTGCCTGAAGCTGCTCGAGACTCTCCTGAGCGGCCCGAAGGCGAGCCGACGCTCGAACGTCTGCCGCCTGAGCCTCATGAAAGGCGTTCACCGCCTTGACCTCTTCTGCACGCACGAGCGTCAGCCCTTTATCCGCCGCTTCGGCATTTTTCGACCATGCTTCAATGGCGTCGAGCACCGCATTGAAGCCTGCCGCCCTTTGCGGCGTCAGTGCCTCTGCAAAATCCTGCGGATAGGCACTGCGCAGCGCTGCTATGCGTTGAGTGAGCACTTCGCGCATGCGTGATGCCTTGTCTCCAGAAGGCATTTCAGACAGTAGGCCGAGCAGTTCGCCGCATTCGAGGAGCCACTGCCCCGCCCATGCTCGACCGGTAAATCGGCGCATTTCAACGAGTTTGGCCTCAAGCGATCCCTCTTGGTAAACCGCAGCCTGAAGACGCTGCGCATCTTGAAGCCGCAGGGCGGCCGCTTCCATTGCGGCCTGCGCTTTGACTGCAGCATCGTGAGCTTCATCCGCTTTCACTTTGTCAGCAGCGATTTTCTTTTCACCGAGCGCGGCGGCGGACTTTGCATTCAGACTATTTTTTTGAGCGTCGACATAAGCCTCTGCTGCGGCCGCGGCCGCCGGCAGATACACCGCAAGCTCACGATCGCCCTGAAGCATCTCCAGCGCACCCAGTGCTCTGCGGCGCTCATCTTCTGCAGACTTCAGCGCTGCTGCGCACTTTTGCACCTCGGCATCCGCCCGCAGACTGCGCGCCTGAGCATCTGCAAGCGCCGCACTGCTCGCTTGGGCTTCTGCATCCGCAATAGCCAGACATTTGTCCTTTTCTTCCATCTGCTCGAGCTCAGGAATCGTTTTCGCCTCATCCTCGGCAGCCTGCAATGCAGCCTGCCGTGCTGCGTCAGCGGCTGGCCGGGGCTTCGCCTGGTGGGGCCGGCGCCTCCCCGCAGTGAA
>OAZX01000106.1_pt1 | contig 58505 bp, 46 predicted proteins | sample 1495341 | NCBI WGS metagenome assembly OAZX01 (sample SAMEA2580119, study PRJEB22360) | human gut metagenome | biome: human gut; feature: human-associated habitat; material: faeces | place: Denmark | collected 2008/2010 | reverse complement strand
GCTTGGACCACTGTCCAACACCAACTACTTTTCGGATGCCCCCGCCATTACGGCGGCCGTCAAAGCCCATAACAAAATCAATTGGAGTGCCGAGTCCGCCGCATCGCCGTCAGAGAAGATCTGGGGAGACCCGGATGCGCCGAACATTGCGTTGTCGAACGACGACACCACGGTAACGGCGAAAGTCACTCTCGGCAATAACCGCAATGCCGGCTGCCGGCGAATTTCCTTGGGAGGAGACGTCAAGGACACCATCGATTGCAGTGACAGTGGCGCTACGTTCGATATCAATGAGAACGATTTGAACACCCGGGAAATCACCGTAACGGCCACCGTGGTGCCGCAGCGCGATGCTTCCTCCGGCACGGGCAAGAGCAGCTTTGTCCCGCAGTACAAGGTCCAGCCGCCCACTGACGTCTACACCACCGGATCCGGCAGTACATGCACCGTGCATTGGACCAAGCAGGGACATGCGCAGTCCTACAGCGTGACTGCCGATGGCATCGATTCCGGTACAGCTACTAACCGGAACTCACTCGACTTCCGAATGAGTCCTTGGGCCAAATGCAACACCGCATCGGTGCAACAGGTGTTCAACGGCGCTACCAGCGACGCCGTCACCGGAGGCCCGCACAATGGCGCTCCTTACACCTATGAGAAGAAGGCTGTAATCAACAAACCGCAGGAGCTGCGCTGGTCAGACAACGCTCACGTCATTAACGTCACCGGCGGTTCGGTTGATGTCTATGGCAAGTCGGCCACTGTACAAATCATCATCAATGGCCAACCGTTCACGTGGAACTCCGGCCAGCCATTGGATGTCACCGACTTGGCCGTGGCCGCCGATGGCAACTACGCGTGGAGCGTCAAAGTCACCGGCGGGCCGGGATACTCCGGTCTCGACAACACTGCGGACGGAGGCAGCGTCGCGGGCACACGTCCCTCTGACTCCTCGGAGGGGACCAAGTCGCTCAAATCCGGTACCGATGTCACCACTTTGGCCAAGAACCCCTGGATTCTTGGTTTCGGCAATACCCCAATATCGTCAACCACCATTCACAAGCAGTAGGAGAACATCCATGAGCGAGAACATCGATGACGCGACGCAGTTGTCTGACACGACCCGTCTGTCCGACAGCACGCAGCTATCCGACGCCACGCACTTGTCCGACGCCACGCACCTGGCATCCGCACCACACACCGGCACCACCCCGAACACCGAGACGGCACAGCAACCCGTTGCGTTGCCTAACCTGCCGCAGCGGCCGTCACAAGCGCCGTCAGAAAAGCCGTCTCCTACTACTGATGCCGCCTCCATTCCTGCGGGCGATGACAGCACCGTGCTCAAGCCGCGCAAGGGATCGACGCCAGCCATCCCGCAGCAGGCCACCGCGCAATCACAGCCGCAATCCCAGCCGCAGCGTCAGTCGAGCAAAGCCACGCAAGCAGCCGCATCGGCACTGCCCGCCAGCATCAATTCCGGACTACTGCCCCAGCCCACGGCTCAGGTCCGGGATTTCCAACAGTCCTTCAATGCGCTGGTCGAAAATGTCTCCAAGGTGGTTATCGGCAAGACCATCCCTATCAAGCAATGCGTCACCGCACTGATGGTCGGTGGCCATATTCTGCTTGAAGACAACCCCGGCACCGGTAAGACCCAGTTGGCCCGAGGCTTGGCCAATTCCATTTCCACCGGTTTCAAGCGTGTTCAGTTCACGCCCGATCTGCTGCCTTCGGATGTGGTGGGTGTGACTTTCTACGATCAGAAGCGCGGAGAATTTGAGTTCCGCGAAGGCCCGATTTTCGCCTCCATCGTGCTGGCCGATGAGATCAACCGTGCATCGCCGAAGACGCAGTCCGCACTTCTGGAGGTTATGGAAGAGCAGAAAGTCACCGTTGACGGCGTCACACATGATGTGCCGCAGCCGTTTATCGTGATTGCAACCCAGAACCCCATCGAGCAGCTCGGTACCTATAAGCTGCCTGAGGCGCAGATGGACCGATTCCTTATCAAGACGTCAATCGGCTACCCGGGCCATGATGTGTCCGTCGATATCCTCAAGCAGGTCGATATCACCGACCGTGCGCAGACCATTTCCCCGGTGCTGAGCGGTGACGATGTCATGCGGCTGCGTCAGGTGGCCACCGAAATCTATGTGGATGATGCGATTCGTGAATACATCGTCAGGCTCGTCGAGGCGACCCGCCACAACGAGAAGATCACGGTCGGCTCCTCCATGCGTGGCGCTTTGGCACTGACCCGATGCGCCCGTATCTGGGCCGCGGCCGATGGCCGTGCCTACGTGGTGCCGGATGACGTCAAGGACCTTGCAGTGGCCGTGCTCGCACACCGTATCACGCTGACTCCGGAAGCCACCTTCGATGGCGCGACTCCGGAAAGCCTGATCGCACAGGTGCTCGAAGACGTTCCCTCCCCCACCATCGGTTCCTGATAGGGCCCGGAAAGGTATCCGACCATGGCATCTACATCCGCCGCATTACGCCGTCGCCGGCGCGCTGAACGCATGTTCAAGCGCGCGGTAAGACGCATCAGACGGTTCTTCGCATCCTACGTCTCGCCCTTGGGCTGGGCGGTAACGGGCGCAGGCATCGCATGCCTTATTGCGTTCCCGTTTCTGGGCTGGTATGAGCTGCTCGTATTCGGCATCGTGGCGATGGTGATGATGCTCGCGGCAATCGTGCTTTCCCTCGGCAACACACGCTTCCACGCGTCCATCGTCGTATCCAATCATCGCGTGACCGTGGGAGACACCGTATCCGTTATCGTCGGCATCGACAACACCGGCAGAACGCCGACGACCACGGCACGCGGATATCTGCCAATCGGCGATGCGCATGAACGATTCAACATCCCCATGCTGGCTCCCGGGCAATCCAAGCAAACCGATGTGGAGTTCCGTACCGTATCGCGCGCAATACTGCCCATCGGCCCATTGCGCATCCGCAAGGGAGACCCGTTCGGTCTGGTGCGTCACGAAAAGGAGCTGGCCGACCGCATCACCGTATTCATCCACCCTCGTACCGTGCGTCTCGATACTCTGAATGCCGGCGTGCCCCGCGACCTGGAAGGCCAACCATCCGGCCAGATCGTGGATGATGATCTCGACTTCTACGGATTGCGCGAATACGAGCCGGGCGACGACGTGCGTAACGTCCACTGGCTGAGCTCCGCGAAAACCGGCACGTTGATGATTCGCCAATATGAGGCCACGCGCCGCACCGACACCTCGGTGACCATCAGCGTGAACCCGGACGAATACGTCAACGGCGAGGAATTCGAGATGGCGGTGTCCATCCACTCCTCCATCGGCGTCAAATGCCTGCTGCAGGATCGTCCATTGTTCTGCCACGCGGGCAACGCGCACGGCCAGCCGCGCAACGCCATGGAGTTCCTCGACAACGCCAGTGCCATAGAGCCTGATCGTGAGGATAATCCGAATCTCGCCGAGGGCACGCTGAAGCACAGTCCTGATGCTTCGTTCTATTTTTTCACTGTTGGATCGCTGAAAGACATCGAGCAAATCAAGCGCATGACCTTGGCCTTGCCCCGATCGGCCAGCTGCGTGGTATTGCAGGCCAGCGCCGGCGCCAATCGCGGCATCAGAAGATTCGCCAACTTCACATTGGCCACCATCGGCGACCTCGATGATCTCCCGCTGATCATGGGGGTGCTCGCATGACCTTCGACCAGTCCAGTATCACCAATACCAATACCGCTGCGTACGCCGAATCGAGCGGCACATACACCGGCACTTCCTCCGGCACGTACACCGGGACCTCCACCACCACCGGCTCCTGGGCCGACTCCACACATTCGGTTATCTGGATGACCAGAGGCAATGTGCTTCGCGGCATGGGCCTCAGTCGCCAGCCGTGGGGCAAACGAATCGCCAGCCTCGTACTCATAGCGGCGATGATGTTGCTGGCGCAAGCCAATCTCATCGACGTGTACGGCGGCGTGGCCACTTGGGCGATTGCCGCTGTACCGGCCACCTTGCTGGGCGCGATCATCGCTCTGGCGGGCATGTTGCCGGCGTTGCGACTGTGGTGGCAAATCGTGTTTCTGGCGTTTGCCCAATTCATCATCGGCCCGGTGGTAACGCTGAGTTCCACTACGTCCCATTACGTGATTCCCACCTTGAAGACCTTGAGTTCAGGTTGGGAAATGACGTTTGGCTCGTTCAAGTACATTATTTCCGTCGATCCGCCTCTGGGCACGCAAGACGGCGTGCTGATGGCGGTATGGACCATCGGCCTGTGGCTTACGTTCTTCACCGGCGTGTTTGCCATTAATGCCAACGCATGGTTGTCTCTGGTGGGAGTGCTGCCCCTTGCGGCGGCCGTGGCCGTATGTGCCCTGCTGGGCACAGACAGCGGCTGGCAACGCGCCATCTGCGGTATTGCCTTTGCCTTGCTGCTGATTATCTGGCTGTCTTGGCGTCTTGAACTGCTGGAATGGGGGCGCTGGATATCCGCGCTGATCATCGTCGTGCTCGCTGCCGGCCTTGCTTTCGGGGGCACGTTGCTGGTGCCACAGGACCGTTTCGTGCTGCGTGACCGCTACGATCCGCCGTTAAGCCCCTACGATTACACCAGCCCGCTCAGCGGCATGCGATCCTATATCAAGGACCACAAAAAAGACGTGTTGCTGACCGTTCATAATCTGCCGGCCGGAACACCGGTCAAACTTGCGGTGATGGATCGATTCGATGGCACAGTATGGAACCTGTCCGATTCTTCCGAAGCCACGGACTCCTCGAATTATCATCGCGTGGGCACCACGATCAAGGCGGATGAGCAGGGTAAATCCTTCACTGCGACCTTCACCGTCGATCAGGGACTGACCGACACCTGGCTGCCGCTGGCGGGAGCGGCCACTGGCGTGAGCTTCGCCAACGATGCCGACAACGGCAATGACACGTTTTACTACAACACGGATACCGATTCCGCCATTATTCCCGCCGGCACGCGTAAAGGCCTCACCTATACCGAATCCGGCATTATCGCCCGCAAGCCCACCGATAAGCAGATCAGCAGTGCGGCTGCGGCCCGCATCACCCAACCAGAAGCCCAGGATGTTCCCGATTCGGCCAGCAAACTGGCCACGTCCATTGCCGGCGGGCAGTCCTCGGGCGGTGCCGCAGCCACGGCGTTGGCTGACACATTGAAAGACTCCGGATGGTTCTCTCATGGACTTGAAGGCGACCATCCCTCCGATGCCGGCCATGGCAACTACCGCATCAACAAGCTGCTGGCAGGCACGGCCATGGTGGGCGACTCCGAGCAATATGCCTCCGCCATGGCACTGATGGCTCGTGATCTGGGACTGCCCTCCCGTGTGGTCCTGGGCTTCCTGCCGAAAAACGAGGATGGCGAAATCACCGATGCCCGCACGGAGAAGACCTCGGGCAATGGCACCAAAATCGAATTCACCGGCAACGATGTCACCGCTTGGGTGGAAATCAAATTGCAGGGCCTGGGATGGGTGGCGTTCTATCCGACGCCCAAGGAGACCAAGATGCCTGATGAAAACCAGAACCTGACGCCGCCGAATCCGCAGACGCTGGTCCGGCAACCACCAGTGCCGTTGACCGATCCGCTGCGCGATCAGACGCAAGCCAAGGGCCAAAGCTCATTGGCCGGCGCCGACGCCGATGATTCGCCGACCAACCTGTTCTGGGCGCGGTTCTGGCGAGTGACCCGCAAGGTGGCCCTGTACGGCAGCCCATTGTGGACCCTACTCATCGCCTGCGGTCTGATTCTGATGTTCAAGGCCATACTGCTGGCACGAGCGCGGCGGCATGGCAGTCCGAAAGCCCGTGTGGCAGCAGGTTGGAATGCCATACGCATGCTTGCCGAGCAAAGCGGCATCACAGCCAAGGGCACTCGTCGAGATCAGGCCGGTGCCATCGCCCGTCAACTCGGCACAGATGACCAGGCTTTGATCCAGCTTGGCCGGGAAGCCGACTACGCCACGTTCTCGGGGCAAGACATTGAATCGGGCCAAGCCACCACATATTGGGCAGGAGTCGACCAATTGCGCAAGGCAATGCTCGCTTCTTTGCCGCGTTTCAGGAGGATACGTACACGACTTTCCCTGAAAAGCGTGGCTATACTGTCAAATGGGCACGCAGCAAAGCCGCACACGACGCATGTCAAGCGCGCGCATAAGAAGGGGAAGGCGTCATGACCACAGGCTCCATCCGTATCGCGATGACCAGTGACGTGGGTCTTAGGCGCAAAAACAACCAAGACACCGGATTCGCGCAACAAGGCGTGTTCATGGTCTGTGACGGCATGGGCGGCGGCATGGGCGGCGAGCAGGCAAGCCAGTTGGCTGCCCAGCATTTCGCACAATTGGCCGCCATACCGTCACGCACCCGTCAGGATATCGACGACACCTTGGCCCGGGCCCAGCACGACATTCTTGATCTGGGAGACCGCCTTGGCGGCGTGGCCGGCACGACCTGCTCCGGTTTGGTACTGCCCCAAGATCATGCGGATTCCACCAGCGCCCGCAGCGCTGCTTTGTTCAGTGACGCCGATGATCAGGACTTCTCGGACCAGACCTATGTGGTCAATGTTGGCGATTCCCGCACCTACCATCTCAGTCCGTTGGCGCATGCCGATGCTCCCGCCACGGATATCATTCCCGTGTGGGACGCCGCTTCGCTGATCCGCATCACGCGAGACCATTCGCAACGTCAGGAAGCCATCGATTCCGGGCAGATGTTGCCGGAAGAGGCGGAGGCGACCATTCCACGCAACATCATCACACAATGTCTGGGTGATCCGGATGGCATCATGCCCGACGTATATGTCGCCGATCTGACCGGCCGCTTCATCATCTGTTCGGATGGATTGCATGGCGAGGTGCCGGACGAACAGATCGCGGCCATCGCCGCGGCGCATTCCAGTCCGCAGGAGGCCGTGGACGCCTTGGTGGCGGCCGCTCTTGATGCGGGCGGAACCGACAATATCACTGTGATTGTGGCCGATATGCCATTGACCGAACCCGAACATCATGCGTTCAGCGCATTCAGGCTGGACGAAGGTGAGGATATCGGCGCCATTGAAGACGCAACACTACAAACACTACGGACCATACGTTCGGCATAACCGAGCGAACATAAGGAGGTAATCCCATGGTTGATTATGATGCTGCGGTCGCTGCCGTACAAGATCCGAACGCGGATCCGATTCTGTTGGCAAAAATCGCCTACGAGAATCCGGAATTCGGTGCCAATGTCGCCGTGAATCCGCGCTGTTATCCCGGCTTGAAGCGTTGGATCGCCGAGTTCGGTGACGATCGCGCCCGCGAGACCCTGGCGCAATACGGGTTCACTGCCGAGGCATTCGGCGGCCCGGTTCAGGATCAGAAAGCCACGGCACAGGCGGCCCAGCAGCCCGCCGCCAAACAGGCTCAGCAGCCCGCGGCTCAGGCGGCATTCGAGGAGCCTGTGGCCACCAATCCTTACGGTTTCACCGCCGAACAGGCCCTGACCACCACCGACCAGATGCAAATCGCCCAGATTGCCCAGTACGCGCCTGAACTACGCGCCTGCATCGCACGTAATCCCAACACCTATCCGGCACTGATCGAATGGCTGGGCCAGCTCGGCGACCCGGCAATCAACGCCGCTCTGGCTTCCCGTCAGTGAAAGGACGGCATCATCATGGCCAAACTTCCCTACCCTCCAGCACCTGAACTGGGTTGGTATTCTGACGATCCGGTGGAAGGCACCCCGGATTCCGCAGTTGGCACAGCCGAACCGCAGAACGACTACGGGCAGCCCAGTACCGCGGAAGCGGCAACCAATACCGCTTTTACCGCAGAGCCTGCCGCCACGGCCGCCGCCGCTGAGCCCGCTGCCACCGCTCCGGCAGACACCACACCGCACGCCGCCGAAAACGACATCGAGGATTGGGACAGCACCGTGCTCTCCTCCTCGTTCACGTCCAAGGCACCGAAGAAGACGTACCTGCTGCATAACGATGTCACCGGCCAGACCATCGTGATCGATAAGAGCACGTTGCTGGGCCGCAAGCCTTCCATGGATGTGCCGCAGGGTGCCAAGGCGGTGCGTATCGTAGACCCGACCCGCACCACATCCCGCAACCATGCCGCCATCAGCATCGACACCGATGGCGCGCTGTGGATCGAGGACTACGGCTCGTTGAACGGCACCTACATCATCACCAATGGCCAAGAGACACAAGTCACCAAGGGCACACCGCTCAAGCTCAGCGCGCCTGCCACGGTGCGTATCGGAGACCAGTTCTTCCAGTTCACCGAAAAACAGGCTTGAGTAATCAAGCAACGAGCGGCTGCCTGCTCTTGTTCAACAGGAAAATCACAATGGCAAATATACGGATGGCCCGGAACTGATATAGTTCCGGGCCATCTTATTGCGATTAACGCAAGATCTGAGTCCTAGAAGGGGCATCCTTTCTAGGACCTTCTCACTTACTCCTCGATGTCAGGCTGACCGCCCTGATCGGAGTAGAAATCATCCGGGTTGAAGTCGTCGCCGAGCTTCAGATCGCCGAACTCGAGGTTCGAGAAGTTCAGGTCAGACAGGTCGACGTCGGAGAAGCTCGCGTCGCCGAGATCGCCATCGCCGCCCAGACCGAAGTTCGGGTAGATGGTGTCGCGGATGGCCTTGTCAGGCTCGACCACGGCGTTGCGGTAGCGCGCGAGGCCCGTACCGGCCGGGATGAGCTTACCGATGATGACGTTCTCCTTGAGGCCCTTGAGGTCGTCGACCTTCTCGGAGAGGGCGGCTTCGGTGAGCACGCGGGTGGTCTCCTGGAAGGATGCGGCGGACAGCCAGGAGTCGGTGGCCAGCGACGCCTTGGTGATACCCATAAGCGCCGGACGACCGACGGCCGGACGGCCACCGTTCTTGACGATGTTGCGGTTGATCTCGCGGAAGCGGGCGTTGTCCACCAGCTCACCCGGCAGCAGGTCGGTGTCGCCGGAGTCGATGATGGTCACGCGACGGGTCATCTGGTGCACGATGACCTCGATGTGCTTGTCGTGGATATCCACACCCTGGGAGCGGTACACGGTGTGCACTTCCTCCACGATGTTGACCTGGGCGGCGCGCTTGCCGAGGATGGTGAGGATCTTCTTGGGGTCCACAGAACCTTCGACCAGCTGGGTGCCGACCTTGATGTGGTCGCCGTCGGCAACCTTGAGCGGCACGCGCTTGGAGACCTGGTAGGTGATCGGCTTGATCACGCCGTCTTCCTTCGGTGCGCCGGAATCGGCGTCCGGGGTCAGGATGATCTGGCGACCGCGATCGTTCTCCACGATCTTGATGCTGCCGGCGAACTCGGTGATCGGGGCCTCACCCTTCGGGGTGCGGGCCTCGAAAAGCTCGGTGACACGGGGAAGACCCTGGGTGATATCGGAGGCCGCGGCCACACCACCGGAGTGGAAGGAACGCAGCGTCAGCTGGGTACCAGGCTCACCGATGGACTGGGCGGCGACGATACCGACGGTCTCGCCGACATCGACCAGCTTGTTGGTGGCCAGGGACCAGCCGTAGCACTTGGCGCACACGCCGCGCTTGGACTCGCAGGTCAGCACGGAACGGCACTTGACTTCCTCGACGCCGTGGGCCACGAGGTCGTTGAGCACGTCCATGGACAGGGCGTCGTCGCGCTTGTACAGCACGGTCTGTCCGTCGGCCGGGTCGATGACGTCGGCGGCGAGCAGACGGGAGTACGGGCCACCGTCGGCGGCCTTGACGAGCACCAGGTTGCCGTCGTTGTCGCGCTCGGCGACGCGGATGGGCAGACCGGCCTTGGTGCCGCAGTCCTCTTCGCGCACGATGACGTCCTGGGAGACGTCGACCAGACGACGGGTCAGGTAACCGGATTCTGCGGTACGCAGTGCGGTATCGGCCAGACCCTTACGTGCACCGTGCTGGGAGATGAAGTACTCCAGCACGGACAGGCCGTCGCGGTAGTTGGACTTCACAGGACGAGGAATGATCTCACCCTTCGGGTTAGCCACGAGGCCTCGCATACCTGCAATCTGGTTGATCTGCATCATGTTGCCTCGTGCACCAGACTGCACGATGATGGCCAGGTTGGAGGTCGGGTCGAACTTCTCCTCGACTTCCTTGGACACTTCGGCGGTGCACTCGGTCCACAGGTCGATGAGTTCCTGACGGCGAGCTTCCTCGGTCAACAGACCCATCTCGTAGTTGGCGTTGACCTTGTCGGCCTTGGCCTCGTACTCGGCGATCTTCTCGTCGCGCTCGGGCGGCTCGTTCACGTCGGAGAACGCGAAGGACACGCCGGACCACGGTGCGCGGGTGAAGCCGAGATCCTTCAGGGCATCCAGCGTGGCGGCCACCTGCTGGGTGGAGTAACGCATGGCGATGTCATCGACGATCTTGGACAGACGGCCCTTGGCCACCTGCTCGTTGACGAACGGGTAGTCGGTCGGCAGGGTCTCGTTGAACAGGATGCGGCCGTAGGAGGTGGCGAACAGCACGGTGCCGTCGTGGAAGCGTTCTTCCTTGACGACCTCGTCCTCGCCTTCGCGCGGGTCGAGCACCTTGACTTCGCCGGGCTCCCAGTTCTTCGGCAGCACGAAGCTCTCGGGCAGGCGGATGAGCACCTTGGCCTGCATGTCGATCTCGTGGCGGTCGAGGGCCATTTCGGCCTCTTCCAGCGAGGAGAACACGCGGCCCTGGCCCTTGACGCCTTCCAGCACGGTGGACAGGTAGTACAAACCGAGGATCATATCCTGGCTCGGCATGGTCACGGTGTGGCCGTCGGCCGGCTTCAGGATGTTGTCGGAAGCCATCATCAGCGAGCGGGCCTCGGCCTGGGCTTCGGCGGAGAGCGGCAGGTGGACTGCCATCTGGTCACCATCGAAGTCGGCGTTGAAGGCGGCGCAGGCCAGCGGCGGCAGGTGGATGGCCTTGCCTTCCACCAGGATCGGCTCGAATGCCTGAATACCCAGACGGTGCAGCGTAGGTGCACGGTTGAGCAGCACGGGGTGCTCGGAGATGACCTCCTCGAGCACGCCCCACACTTCGGCGTCGCCGCGGTCCACAAGACGCTTGGCGGACTTCATGTTCTGCGCATAGTTCAGGTCCACGAGGCGCTTGATGACGAACGGCTTGAACAGCTCGAGGGCCATCGGCTTCGGCAGACCGCACTGGTGCATGCGCAGGGACGGGCCGACCACGATCACGGAACGGCCGGAGTAGTCGACTCGCTTACCGAGCAGGTTCTGACGGAAACGACCCTGCTTACCCTTGAGCATGTCGGACAGGGACTTCAGCGGACGGTTGGAGGCACCGGTGACCGGGCGACCACGACGGCCGTTGTCGAACAGGGAGTCGACGGCTTCCTGGAGCATGCGCTTCTCGTTGTTGAGCATGATTTCAGGGGCGCCGAGCTCGATCAGTCGCTTCAGACGGTTGTTACGGTTGATCACACGGCGGTACAGGTCGTTGAGGTCGGAGGTGGCGAAGCGGCCACCGTCGAGCTGGACCATCGGGCGCAGGTCCGGCGGGATGACCGGGATCACGTCGAGCACCATGGCCTCCGGCTTGTTGCCGGTGGTCAGGAAGGCGTTGACGACCTTGAGGCGCTTCAGGGCCTTGGTCTTACGCTGTTCGGAAGCGTCCTTGATCTCCTCGCGCAGTTCCTTGGAGATGGTCTCCAGGTCGAGGGACTGCAGGCGCTTCTTGATGGCTTCGGCGCCCATGCAGCCGTCGAAGTAATCGCCGTAGCGGTCCTGCATCTCGCGCCACAGGTCCACGTCGTCGACCATGTCGCCGGGCTTGAGCTTCTTGAACTTGTCGAAGACGGCGTCCACACGGGCGATCTGGTCGTTGTAGCGGGTGCGGATGGCAGCCATATCACGCTCGGCACCGTTACGCAACTTGGTGCGGGCCGGGCCCTTGGCCTCGCCGGCCTCCTCAAGGGCGGCGAGATCCTCTTCGACCTTCTTGGCGCGGGCTTCGATGTCGGAGTCACGGCGCTGCTCAAGGCGCTTGATCTCGGAATCGAACTCGTCCTGCAGGCCGGGCAGATCGTTGTGACGCTCGTCTTCGTTCACCTCGGTGACCATGTAGGAGGCGAAGTAAATCACGCGCTCCAGGTCCTTCGGGGTGACGTTCAGCAGGTAGCCGAGGCGGGAAGGCACACCCTTGAAGAACCAGATGTGCGTCACCGGGGCGGCGAGCTCGATGTGGCCCATGCGCTCACGGCGCACGCGGCTGCGGGTCACTTCGACGCCGCATCGCTCGCAGACGATGCCCTTGAAGCGCACGCGCTTGTACTTGCCGCAGGCGCACTCCCAGTCACGGGTCGGGCCGAAGATCTGTTCGCCGAACAGACCGTCCTTCTCAGGCTTCAGCGTACGGTAGTTGATGGTTTCAGGCTTCTTGACCTCACCGTGGCTCCAACCACGGATGTCATCGGCGGTGGCAAGGCCGATGCGAATCTTGTCAAATGCGTTGACGTCCAGCACTTGTTAATCCGTTTCTGTTCTTGAGACCTTCCCAAGCTCCCCTTGTCAGGGGAGCTGTCAGCCAAGGCTGACTGAGGGGTAGTGCAAACCGGAAAGGTCTCTGTACGTTATTTATTTCACGTTGGCGGAGCTACACGCGGCGTATTGACCGCATGCAGCCCGAGGGATCACTGGTATTCGGGCTCTTCGGCCTTCTGGTCTTCCTTGGCGGCCGCGTCGGGGCGGGCGCCGATGTTGAAGCCGAGGTCGTCAGCGGAGCTGGCCGGATCGTCATCCTCATCCTTCATGTCGATGGCCACGCCTTCGGCGTTGAGCACTTCGACGTTCAGGGACAGGGACTGCATTTCCTTCAGGAGCACCTTGAACGACTCGGGGATGCCTGCCGGCGGCAGGTTATCGCCCTTGACGATGGCACCGTAGACACGCACGCGGCCGTCGACGTCATCGGACTTGGTGGTCATCATCTCGTGCAGCGTGTAGGCGGCGCCGTAGGCCTCAAGGGCCCACACCTCCATCTCGCCGAAGCGCTGGCCACCGAACTGGGCCTTACCACCGAGCGGCTGCTGGGTGATCATGGAGTACGGGCCGGTGGAACGAGCATGAATCTTGTCGTCGACCAAGTGGTGCAGCTTCAGCATGTACATGTAGCCAACGGAAATCGGCTTGGTGTACGGCTCACCGGTACGGCCATCGAACAGGGTGGCCTTGCCGTCGGGGCCGACCAGACGGTCGCCGTCGCGGTTCGGCAGCGTGGTGGACAGCAGGCCCTTCAGGACCTCAGGCTTGACACCGTCGAACACCGGGGTGGCGACCGGGGTGTTCGGCTCGGCCTTCTCGGCACCGGACGGAATCAGCTTCTTCCACTCGGCTTCCAGATTCGGATCCAAAGAGATGTCCCAACCGGAGTGAGCAATCCAGCCGAGGTGCAGTTCGAGCACCTGGCCAAGGTTCATTCGGGAAGGCACACCCAGCGGGTTCAGCATGATGTCGACCGGAGTACCGTCAGCCAGGAACGGCATGTCCTCTTCCGGCAGGATGCGGGAGATGCAGCCCTTGTTGCCGTGGCGGCCGGAGAGCTTGTCGCCCACCGTGATCTTACGGTGCTGGGCGATGTAGACGCGGATCATCTGGTTGACGCCGTTGGGCAGCTCGTCGCCGTCCTCCTCGGCATCCTCACGGGTGATTTCCTTGACACCGATGACGGTACCGGTCTCGCCGTGGGGCACGCGCAGGGAGGTGTCACGCACCTCGCGGGACTTCTCGCCGAAGATGGCGCGCAGCAGGCGCTCCTCCGGGGTCAGCTCGGTCTCGCCCTTCGGGGTGACCTTACCGACCAGGATGTCGCCGGCCTCGACCTCGGCGCCAATGCGGATGATGCCGCGCTCGTCGAGGTTGGCCACGGCGTCCTCGCCGACGTTCGGCAGGTCGCGGGTGATCTCTTCGGCGCCCAGCTTGGTTTCGCGGGCGTCGATCTCGTACTCCTCGATGTGGATGGAGGAGAGGGTGTCGTCCTGCACGAGGCGCTGGGAGATGATCACAGCATCCTCGTAGTTGTAGCCGTTCCAAGGCATGAAGGCGATGAGCAGGTTCTTGCCCAGGGCCAGGTCGCCGTTCTGGATGGCGGGGCCGTCAGCCATAACCGAGCCGGCTTCCACACGCTCGCCGTCGTGGACGATCGGGCGCTGGTTGTAGCAGGTGGTCTGGTTGGAACGCTGGAACTTGGCCAGCTTGTAGGAGCTGGTGGTGCCGTCGTCGTTCATCACGCGGATCAGGTCGGCGGACACGTAGGTGACCACACCGTCCTTCTCGGACTTGATGACGTCGCCGGAGTCGTTGGCGGCGCGCCATTCGGAGCCGGTGCCCACCAACGGGCGCTCGGATTCGATCAGCGGCACGGCCTGACGCTGCATGTTGGTACCCATCAGTGCACGGTGGCCCTCATCATGCTCCAGGAACGGAATCAGGGAGGCGCCGAGGGAGACCATCTGGCGCGGGGAGACGTCCATGTAGTCCACGGAGCTCACCGGCACATCGACCGCCTCTTCTTCGCCGACTCGGGCAAGGGCGGACTTCTGCACGAAGTTGCCGTTCTCGTCGAGCTCCTGGTTGGCCTGGGCAATGACGTGGTCAAGATCGCGGTCAGCGGTCATGTACTCGACCTCGTCGGTCACGTGGCCGTTGACGACCTTGCGGTACGGGGTCTCGATGAAGCCGAACGGGTTGACGCGGCCGAAGGTTGCCAGGGAGCCGATCAGACCGATGTTCGGGCCTTCAGGAGACTCGATCGGGCACATACGGCCGAAGTGGGACGGGTGCACGTCGCGCACCTCCATGGAGGCGCGGTCGCGGGACAGACCGCCGGGGCCCAGTGCGGAAAGACGACGCTTGTTCGTCACACCGGACAGCGGGTTGTTCTGATCCATGAACTGGGAGAGCTGGGAAGTGCCGAAGAACTCCTTGATGGTGGCGTTCACCGGACGGATGTTGATCAGGGACTGCGGGGTGATGGCCTCGGCGTCCTGAGTGGTCATACGCTCGCGCACCACGCGCTCCATACGGCTCAGACCGGTACGCAGCTGGTTCTGAATCAGCTCGCCGACCTGGCGGATACGACGGTTGCCGAAGTGATCGATATCGTCGACGTCCACGCGCAGGTCAACGTCTTCGCCGTTGCGCTTGCCCGGGAAGGTCGCCGCACCGTCGTGCAGGGCCACCAGGTACTTGATTGTGGCGATGATGTCTTCCTGGTGGAGGGAACGATCGTTGAAATCGGCCTCGACACCCAGCTTGCGGTTGATCTTGTAGCGGCCAACACGGGCCAGATCGTAGCGCTTGGTGTTGAAGTAGAAGGAGTCCAGCAGATTCTTGCCGGCCTCGGGGGTCGGGGTGTCGGCCGGACGAATCTTGCGGTAGAGGTCAACGAGGGCCTCGTCCTGGGTCTCGAGGGTTTCCTTCTCCAGTGCGTCGAGCACCAGCGGGTAGTCCTTGAATGCCTGGGCGATCTCGGACTTGGTCATGCCGATGGCCATGAGGAACACGATGGCGGACTGCTTGCGCTTGCGGTCCACGCGCACCTGCGGCTGGTCTTTCTTATCGATCTCGAACTCGAGCCATGCACCACGGCTCGGGATGATCTTCGCGCCGAAGACTTCCTTATCGGAGGTGCGATCCTGCTGGCGGTCGAAGTAGACGCCCGGGGAACGCACGAGCTGGGAGACGATGACTCGCTCGGTGCCGCCGATGATGAAGGTACCGTGCGGGGTCTGCAGCGGGAAATCGCCCATGAACACGGTCTGGGACTTGATCTCGCCGGTGTCGCCGTTCTCGAACTCGGCATTCACGTACAGCGGTGCGGAGTAGGTGTAATCCTTCTCCTTGCATTCCTGCACGGTGTGACGCGGCTCTTCGAAGTACGGATCGGAGAAGGTCAGGCTCATGGTCTGAGCGAAGTTCTCGATCGGAGAGATCTCGTTGAAGACCTCATCGAGGCCGGAGGTGTGGGCCACGGTGTTAGTGCCGTTCTTTTCGTCCTCCTCGACGCGCGCCTTCCAGCGTTCGTTGCCGATCAGCCAATCGAAGCTGTCGGTCTGCACGCCCAGCAGGTAGGGCACATCGATGGGTTCCTTGATGGAACCGAAGTTCACGCGATCCGACGCCTTGTGCAGGTCAATATCATGCTGGTCGGCGCGTGCGATGATGGTGGTGGTGTTCGTCGTAGACTCAGTAGCCAATGGACGTTCCTTATCGCTCGCTAATATGTGGTAATTCCCCTGGGAGCGCCGGCATGGCCACCATATGCCTATGCGGACGCTTCATTGTCGACGGCATGCCCGCAATATGACACACCTCATGCAAAGTCAAAAGAATAGCGCTAAGGCAAGACTTTTACTGCACCGTAAACGTCACCGGATCGCTCTTCACCTTCGGATGATCCTTCAAACTCAGCTGCGCCACGTACGTTCCCGCATTGACTTTGGCCCAACCTGACTCATCCGTGCATTTGGCGAGCGTGGCGTTCGCATCGGTATTCCACGTGACCTTCTGAACGTCCTTATCACCCTTGGACATCAGCAGCAGACGTGAATCCGCCGGACACACATCGGACTTGTAAATCGTTTCCTGACCGGAAGTAATGGTGAGCACACGGCCGGAATCGGACCCGTCCACCAAACAGTTGCCTGACCCCTCGTGCACGATGGTCGCGGTGAAATCAAGCGATCCTCCTACCGGCACGGATTGGGAGGCCGCGGAAAGCTGCAATGTCACATCACTGGCCGAGCAATCCTTGACGTTGCTGACTTTCTTCGGAGCCGGCGTGGCGTCGCGGGAAATCGCATACACCTCGTCATGGTGGATCATCGTGTTCACGGCACCGATACCCCGGCCAAGGCTGTACACGCAGAATACAATCAGCGCGATTATCAGCAGCAACACCGTACCGGCCACGATACGCCGACGACGATAGATGGCCTGCTGCTTTTTGCTGATCTTGCGCTTGCGCGGCTTACCGGAACGGTTGTTTTGGGAGGGCCCGCCGGATGGCCCATTGGCCCCGGTGCCGGCTCCGCGTGCCGTTCTCGCGCCTGATGTGTTCCTCTGCACTGCCATAACTCTTCCAGTCTACGGTCACCACGCCCATACACGCTTGGGGAGCCCACCATTTTTCACAATGTCAGCTGGGTAGTCGCAGGCCGCCGTCCAGAATCTCTATCAGGCCGTCATCGTCAAGGCTGGCGATGCAGGCGGCAAGCTGAATCTGGTCCTTCCAAAGCTTGTCGGCATCTTCCCTGGGCAACGTGGCTCCAGCGGGAAGCTCGCGCAGCGCGGCGAGCACCAGACCGCGCACCTGTCGATCCGTGCCTTGGAATCGTTGGCGTGGGCGGGTGCGGCGCTCCCCCAGTCCGGGGCGGCCGGCCTTGAGAAATGCACAGTCGTCCGCAATCGGGCAGGTGTCGCACAGCGGCGACTTGGCCGTGCAGATCACCGCGCCCAGTTCCATCACCGACTGGTTCCACGTGACCGATGGGCGCTCGCCACGATGCAGTCGAGAGCGTTTGCCGCCACGGATAGTGCTGTTCACGACATGTTCGGCGCTACCGGCATTATCGGCGACGTCAGCATCGCACCCGAGAATCTCGTCTTTGGGCAGCATGCGGTTCGCCAGCGCGCGTTCGGCCGGGCTGGCCGCTCCCCCGCGCGATTCGACGCCAAGGAACACACGGCTCAGCACGCGGCGGATGTTGGTATCGATCACGGCGATTCGTTCGCCGAACGCAAAGCTCAGCACCGCGGAGGCGGTGTAATCGCCGATGCCGGGCAATGCAGTGAGTTCGTCATACGTACGCGGCAGTTTGTCGGCGTACTGCTCGGCCACCACGCGGGCACATTCCTGCAAGCGCAATGCACGGCGTGGATAGCCGAGCCGACCCCATGCGGTGATCACCTCGGCCTTGGGGGCCTCGGCGAGTGAGCGGGCGTCGGGCCAACGTTCCATCCAGTCGGTCCAGTACGGCACCACACGGCTCATCTGCGTCTGCTGGCTCATGACTTCGGATACCAGCACGCCCCACGGCGTGGCCCGTCCGAAGCGCCATGGCAAGTCACGCGCATTGGCCTCCCACCATGCTCCCAATCGCAAAGAAATTGCTGTGTCGTTCATCATTCTTATTCTTAGCAGCTATGACGAACGAGGCAAAACACAACCCCCAGAGCACACCGAATCCAGCCAATCCCGAAACCAAAGTCGAGAAAATGTTCGAATACGGCTATCGCAAGTCGAATTACGGGCCGGACGAGCTGGTGACCGACGCACACGGCAACCCCATCTCCGTGGTGGACGCGATGCTTTCCGCCGAGAAGGCCGCCGCCACCGAAACCGTGACGCCGCACCTGTGCTATTACTCGCCGCGTATTCCCGGCAACACCGGTTCGGCCATCCGCCTGTGCGCAGTGACCGGCACGATTCTGCATCTGGTGGAGCCGCTGGGCTTCAACCTGCGCGACACCAAGCTGCGCCGTGCGGGCCTCGACTACCATGACATGGCCCACGTGGTGTTGCACCCGAATTTCGACAATCTGGTGGAGTCGATGCCCAATTCGCGCATCATCGCGTTCACCGCGCACGCCACCAAGCTCTACACCGAGGTGGAATACAAGCCGACTGACATCCTGCTGTTCGGCCCCGAGCCCGGCGACATCCCCGACCCGATGGACATCATGGAGGGCCCTCATGTGGCCGAACAAGTGCGGCTGCCCATGCGCCCGTCCCTGCGTTCCCTGAACCTCACCAACTGCGCATCCATCGCCATCTACGAAGCCTGGCGCCAGCTCAATTTTGCGGGCGGAGCGTGAGGAGAAGGCCCGGTGGGCCTTCGAGTAGCGACGCCGAACGAACGCCGACAGGCGCGAGAGCGGAAACACTGAGCTTCGCGCAGTGATGAACGCTGAATATAAGGCTACCTGCGTTTCGAGGGGCGGATTTGGCATCCGCCGGAGGTCTACTGCCGCTTCAAGGGGCTGTCAAAGGACGAGACCCCGAGTATGGCCGTTGAAATATCAATGCTTGTACTCGGGGTCTTCATATATACCAGCCCCTCGAAACGGAAGTAGACCTCCAGAAAGGTCGGAATCAGCCCCTCGAAACGGAAGTAGACCTCCAGAAAGGTCGGAATCAGCCCCTCGAAACGGGAATAGACCTCCAGAAAGGTAATTCGAGCTGGTATCTGTCTTCAAAGAGGTACATTCGAGCGTTTGCAGAATGCTATCTGCCTTCAAAGAGGTACCGCAATCGAGAAACCCCGGGTATGAGTGTTGATATTCCAACGCTCATACCCGGGGTTTCCGCATATAGGTACCTCTTTGAAAGCAGATGGCTCTCCGCGAGGGGCCAAATGTACCTCTCTGAAAGCAGATACCCTACCGAATCAATTCTTGAAGCTGTGAATCGGCGCAGGGATTCGGCCGCCACGGGTCACGAAGGCCTCGCAGCTGGTCTGGTTGACCGGCATGATGGGCGCGTAGCCCATAAGGCCGCCGAAGTTCGCCATTTCGCCGACGCCCTTGCCCGCCACGGGGATCACGCGCACGGCGGTGGTCTTCTGATTGACCATGCCGATGGCGGCTTCGTCGGCGATCAGGCCGGAGATGGTGGAAGCAGAGGTATCGCCCGGAATGGCGATCATGTCGAGGCCCACCGAGCATACGCAGGTCATGGCTTCGAGCTTCTCGATGGTCAGGCAACCGGAAGAAGCCGCGTCGATCATGTTCTTGTCTTCGGAGACCGGGATGAACGCGCCGGACAAGCCGCCCACGTAGGAGGACGCCATGATGCCACCCTTCTTGACCTGGTCGTTGAGCATGGCGAGCGCCGCTGTGGTGCCGGGAGCGCCGACCTGCTCGAGGCCGATCTTCTCCAGCACTTCACCCACGGAGTCGCCCACGGCCGGGGTCGGGGCGAGCGACAGGTCGATGATGCCGAACGGGATGCCGAGGCGGCGGGATGCTTCCTGGGCCACAAGCTGGCCCACGCGCGTGATCTTGAACGCGGTGCGCTTGATGGTCTCGCACAGGAATTCGAAGTCCTTGCCCTTGGCCGCATCGAGCGCGCGGGAGACCACGCCGGGGCCGGAGACGCCGACGTTGATGACCGCGTCGCCTTCGGTGACGCCGTGGAAGCCGCCGGCCATGAACGGGTTGTCGTCAGGCACGTTGCAGAAGGCCACGAACTTGACGCAGCCGTAGGAGTCGTTGTCGGCGGTGCGCTCGGCAACGTCCTTGATGATGTGGCCGAGCAGTTCGACCGCGTTCATGTCGATGCCGGTCTTGGTGGAGCCGACGTTCACGGACGAGCAGACGATGTCGGTCTCGGAAAGGGCTTGCGGCAGGGAGCGGATGAGCAACTCCTCGGCCGGGGTCATGGACTTGGAGACGAGTGCGGAGTAGCCGCCGATCAGGTCGACGCCGACCTCCTTGGCCGCCTTGTCAAGCGCGTGGGCGATCTTGACGAAGTCCTCGCTCGTCTTACAGGAGCTGGCACCGACCAGCGAGATCGGGGTGACGGTGATGCGCTTGTTGACGATCGGGATGCCGTAGTCGCGTTCGATGGCCTTGCCGGTGGAAACGAGGTCCTTGGCATAGGTAGTGATCTTGCGGTAGATGTTGTCGCAGGTCTTGTCGACATCGTCCGAGGCGCAGTCGAGCAACGAGATGCCCATGGTGATGGTGCGGACGTCGAGCTTCTCCTGCTCGATCATCTGATTGGTCTCGTGGACCTCCATGATGTTCAGCATGGTTTGTTCCTTACAAGATATTTAAAGACTAGTTTGGCGGTCACCCTCATCAGAGGGATAAGGATGGCTCCGTCAGTGGAAAGCCCACCGGGCTTTCCACCTCCTCGCGTGAGGCGGCCTGCTGAGCGGGTCGCCTCAAATACGGTGCATCTTGGTGAAGATTTCCTCACGCTGGCAGCGGATGCGCACGCCGATGTCGTCGCCGAGGTCCTCAAGGTTGCCGACCATCGCGCCGAAGTCCTTGTCCGCGTTGGCGTAGTCGACAATCATCATCATGTTGAAGTAACCGTCGATGATGGTCTGCGAGATGTCGAGCACGTTGACGTTGTGCTGGGACAGGTAGGTGCAGACTCGCGCGATGATGCCGACGGTGTCCTGACCGACGACGGTGATGATGGCCTTGTTCATGGCTCTCCCTGATCGTATACAAAAAGCGGGTGACTACCCAAGTATAGGGAAGACACCCGCCATTTAGCATTGTGATTTATTATCATGCCTCGCGTGAAGCGGATTTCGCCGCGTACGCGGCAAGCGCGCGCGGTGCGTGGAAGCCTTGCTTTTCGAATTCGTCGGCGATCTTCTGAGCGACTTCCTGGGAACGACCCTTGTCGACCAGAGCGATGATGGAGCCGCCGAAGCCGCCGCCGGTCATACGCGCACCGTAGGCACCGTTCTTGCGGGCCACGTCCACGGCCACGTCGAGCTCGGGCACAGTGACCTCGTAGTCCGCGGCCAGCGAATCATGAGAGGCGTTGAACAGGCGGCCCGCGGCCTCGATGTCGCCGTTGGCGAAGGCGCGCACGAAGGAGCGCACGCGCTCGATCTCGGTGACCACATGGCGCACGCGCTTCTTCATCGTCTCGTCCGGCAGCGCGTCCAGCGTCTCCTTGAGGGCCTGGAACTGGTCATCGGCCTTGGAGATGCCGTCGGCGGTAACGCGCAGGTTGGCCACACCGAGAATCTTGGCGGCTTCCTCGCAGGTGGCGCGACGCTGAGCGTACTGGCCATCGTTGAGCTGGTGCGGAGCCTGGGTATCGACCACAAGCAGCTCGAGGTTGTACTTGTCGAGGTCGAACTCCTGCTGGGAGACGTTCTCCAGCGGGGTCAACTCCGGGCGGCAGTCAAGCAGCAGCGCATGGCCGGCGGTGCAACGCATGGAAGCGTTCTGGTCAAGACCGCCGGTGGAGGCACCGGCCATCTCGTTCTCGGACTTGATGGCGGCGTTGATGAGGGTCACACGGCCGGCGTCGGAATCGCCGTAGCCGAGGCCGTACACGTCGTCCAGAGCCAGAGCGGTGGAGCAGGTCATGGCGGCGGAGGAGCTCAGGCCGGAGCCCAGCGGCACGCAGGAGACGAAGGCGGCGTCAAAGCCCTTGACCTTGTCGAAACCAGCCTGACGCAGCGCCCAGGCCACACCGGTCGGGTAGGCGGACCAGCCGTCCACGCCACGGGCCTTGAGGCCATCGAGATCAGCTTCGGCGACCTTGTCGGGAGCCACGCCGGAGACGACGCGAACCTTGGTGTCTTCGCGCGGCTTCAGGGCGATGAAGGTGCGGTGCGGCAGAGCGATCGGCAGGCACAGGCCGGCGTTGTAATCGGTGTGCTCACCGATCAGGTTCACACGGCCCGGAGCAGCCCACACGCCCTCGGGCGCAGCGCCGTAGGTGTCCACAAACAGCTTGGTGGCTTGCGAGACGCCTTCCTCATGGGTCAGCGGCTCAATGAATTCAACAGCAGTCATTGATGTTTTCTTTCTATCAGTCGGCGATGTCGATGGAGCCGAGCTCGTGGAAGCGCTTGGCGATGAGTTCCGGCGTGGTGTCGGAGATCCAGGCGGCCATGCCGGATTCGGAGCCGGCGAGGTACTTGATCTTGTTGGCGGCGCGGCGGAAGGAGAAGAACTGCAGGTTCAGGCGGTAGTTCTCACGGCGCTTGTCGTGCACCGGGGCCTGGTGCCAGGCGGCGATGTATGGCAGGTCCATGCCCTTGCCGTCGCCCTTGTCGAAGAAGGCGTTGCCGCGCTTCAGGAGGTGCGAGTACATGGAGGCAAGGTCCCAACGCTCTTCGTCGTTGAGCTGGTCGAGGGTGAGCACGTCGCGCACCGGAGCCACGTGGACCTCGAGGGGCCAACGGGCGGCGGCCGGCACGTAGGCGACCCAGCTGTGGTTGCGCATCACGATGCGTTCGCCGGCTTCGAGCTCGGCGTTCATGATGTCCTTAAGCAGGTTGCCGCCGGTCTTCTCGTGGTAGGCCTCGGTGTGCTGGAGTTCCTTCTCCATCTTCGGGGCGATGAACGGGTAGCAGTAGACCTGGCCGTGCGGGTGGGCGAGGGAGACGCCGATTTCCTGGCCGTGGTTCTCGAACGGGAAGATCTGCTCGATGCCTTCCATCTTGGAGATTTCGGCGGTACGGAAGGCCCAAGCCTCAACCACGGTGCGCAGGCGGGAGACCGGCAGATCGGCCGGCAGGCCGTCCTCGTTCGGGTCGAAGCAGATGACCTCGCAGCGGCCGGCGGCGAGCTTCTTCTCCCACAGCGGGTTGCCGTCAACGTAGGTCACGTCCTCGGAGACGCCGGGCACGCGCACCATGGAGGGGAAGCGGTTCTCGAACACGACGACGTTGTAGTCGGTGTCCGGCACTTCGCCGTCCTGGTACGGGTCACCGGGCTTGCGGGCGGCCAGCGGGTTGCCCTTGGCGGTAGCGCCGGGGCCGGCGGTGATCGGGCGGTTCATACGGGCGGTGGCCATCGGGATCCAGTCGCCGGTCAGCGGGTCGCGGCGCATCTGCGGGGCGGCGTACGGCACTTCGTTGCCGTCGGCGTCCAGGCGCGGGGCGAAACGGTAGTCCAGCGGGCGCGGGTCCTTGAGCTCGCGGGACTTGGCACCGGAGACGAACTCGGGGTCGTCGTCCAAGTAGAAGAAGTCACGACCGTCGGCAAGCGTCGTCGGCGTGATGCGGATGTGCTCCTTCGCATACTCCCCGGGGGTGTAGTTGGCGAAATCAGCCATGGGTTTACTCACTTTCCTCAATGATCTCGCTCTGGTGGGCCAGCACGAGTTCCTTTACCAAATCCTTGGTTTTGGCGGCGGAGTCGGGGTCGAGCCCGTCGTCAGTAATGACCGTGTCCACTTGGTCGAAGCGCGCAAACAGCGACAGCGATGTGCAGCTCCACTTGGTGTGATCGGTCAAAACTATGGTGCGATCGGCGATGTCCATCATCGCCATATCGGTTGCGGCTTCCAGCGAATTCGGCATCAGGAAGCCACGGGGAATCGACACCGAGTGGGTGCCGAGGAATACGGTGTTGACACGCAGCGAGGCGACGACCTTGTCCGCGATCGGACCGACAAGCGAGTTCGATCGGGTGATCACTCCGCCGGTGACGATCACCTCCACGTCCTTGGATTCGAGGGCCTGGACCAGTTCGGCCACGGGAATCGAATTGGTGAGGATGGTGATGCCGCTGGACTGCTGCGATTCGAGCAGATGCTGGGCGAAGACATAGGCCGTGGTGCCGCCGCCGATGGCGATCACATCGCCGGGAGCCACATATTTGATGGCTTCCTGGGCGATGGCGTCCTTCAGGCCGATATCCATCTGGGACTTGACAGAGAACAGGGGTTCGCTGAGCAAGGTACTGGTAGTCACCGCGCCGCCATGGACGCGCTTCAGCAGTCCCTTGTCGGCGAGTTCGGCGATATCGCGGCGGATGGTCATCGCTGACACACCCAGTTCCTTCGATAGCGCCGTAATGCGCACTGCCCCGCGCGTGCGCAACCTGCTCAAGATGAGGTGCTGACGTTGTGACGAAATCATGTGAACATTATCGCACACAAAAGCTCACAAACCAAACCGGCTTGAGCGTTTTGGGGACAATCTCTCGAAAATTCCGGGCAATTCAGGTGTTCATTTCCACAAAACCGCGCAAAATCGCACATTGTGCGAACCGATATTCTCGCAGCGACCACTAGCGCGATGACTCACGACCGACGACTCTCCCGCGCGCGTTGCTCAGCGGAGAGTCACGCCTGATACCTGGTGCGTCCCGGTTCATGTATCTTCTGCCGAGCCGACGCCTGCGTGCGCCTCGACACGCAGTAGCCCCCTTCCCCAATTCGCCTAGGTCGGAATCACCTAGCCGCACCGGCCCAAGCGTGAGACAATAGGCGGTATGACTTACGTTTCTGAAAGCTTCTGGCACGACGCCGTCAACAAAGCCACCACCGATCTGTTCACCTTCGGCTACAAGCACATCATCAAACCGAACTTCGTGTTCAACCACCGCCCCGATGAGGCACACGATCAGATGATCGAGTTCTGCCACGTCGTCAAGAACGTCCCGCCGCTGCTGCTCGCCGAGCAGCTGATGCTCGACTACACCGACCCCATTCTGGAAACGAATGTGATGGGCGTCGATTTCACCAACCCGTTCGGCCTGTCCGCCGGCCTCGACAAGAACTGCGACATGCCCGTGGTGCTGGACCATGCCGGCTTCGGTTTTGAAACCGTAGGCTCCACCACCTCGCGTCCCTGCCCGGGCAACGCCAAGCCGTGGTTCCACCGTCTGCCTGAATACGATTCGATGATGGTGCACGTCGGCCTCGCCAACATCGGTTCGGACAAGGTCATCGAGCGCGCCGAGAAGGCTTGGACTCAGGCCCGCCAGATGCAGCTGTCTGTGTCGATCGCCCGCACCAACGACGACCAGTGCGGCGATTTGGACGAAGGCATTGAGGATTACTGCATTTCGATGCGCCGCGCCGCCGGCCGCACCGCGATGGTGGAGGTCAACGTCTCCTGCCCGAACACGCACGTCGGCGAACCGTTCACCGCGACTCCGGAAGCGCTCGACCGTCTGTTTACGGCGCTCGACAAGATCGACCGCCCGCAGCCCACGCTGGTCAAGATGCCGTTGAACAAGCCGTGGGGCGAGTACAAGGAGCTGCTCGATGTGCTGGCCGAGCACAATGTGCAGGGGCTGTCCATCGCCAATCTGCAGAAGGACCGCACCGGCCTCGAGATTCCGCGCGATTGGGAGGGCGGCCTGTCCGGCGGCCCGTGCACCAACGCCAGCACCGAGCTGATTCGCAAGGTGTATAAAGAGTATGGCGACCGGTTCGCCATCGCCGGCATCGGTGGCGTCTTTACCCCCGAGCAAGCCTATGCGAAGATTCGTTCCGGCTCCAGCCTGGTCATGTTCATCAGCTCGCTGATGTACCGAGGCCCGCAGCAGATCACCGTGTTGAAGCGCGGTCTGGCCCAGCTGCTGCGCCGCGACGGATTCGAGCACGTCTCCGACGCCGTCGGCGTGGACGTGGAGTGAACTCACATATTGCCCTATTACCCATGGGGCGGTAAAACCCTCATGGGGCGGTGATTGTCCCATGGGGCGGTTAGCCAAATTTCACATTCCGCAGAATACCGCCGTTTTGGGTTACCGCCCCATGAGGGTTTTACCGCCCCATGGGAAAGTCACCGCCCCATGAGGATTCAGTACGCACCGGCCACGTATTGCGGGGCGTAGGGGACCTCTGTGGACGGTATGCCCAGCTTGTTGGCCGCACGCAACGGCCAGTACGGATCGCGCAATGCGGCGCGGCCAATTTCCACGGCATCGGCTTCGCCACGGGCCAAAATCTTGGCCGCCTGCTTCGGCTTGGTGATAAGACCCACCGCGGTCACCGGAATATCGGCCTTGGACTTGACCTGCTCGGCGAACGGCACCTGATAGTTCGGCTTGACCGGAATCGACACTCCCGACATGATGCCGCCAGTGGACACGTCCATCACATCGACGCCATGCTCCTTCAGCACCTTGGATAGTGCGATGGTCTGGTCCAAATCCCAACCGCCGGCGGCCCAATCCGTGGCCGAAATGCGCACCAGAACCGGCACGCCCTCAGGGACGGCCCCACGCACGGCATCCACAACCTCGACCAGGAACCGAGAGCGACCGGTCAAATCGCCACCATATTCGTCATCACGCTCATTGCTCAGCGGGTCAAGGAACTGAGAAATCAGATAGCCATGCGCGGCATGAATCTGAATCGCTTGGAAGCCGGCGGCCACCGCACGGCCCGCCGCCACGGCGAACGCGCCGACCAGACCATGAATCTCATCCACGGACAGCGCGCGCGGCGTACGCAACCCACCGAACGCGATTTCAGACGGTGCCATGGTAGGCCAGCCGCCCGCCTCCTCCGGCACGTTCTGACCGTCGTAACCAACGGCGAAGCAACCAGTCGAAGCCTTACGCCCCGCATGGTTGAGCTGGATGGCAGGCACCGCACCCGCCTCGCGAATACCGTCCACGATCCAGCGCCAAGCATCAATCTGCCCGTCTTCCCACAGGCCCAGATCGCACGGCGTGATACGCCCCTCAGGAGCCACGGCGGTGGATTCGACAATCACCATGCCGAATCCGCCGAACGCGCGAGACACGTAATGCTGGTAGTGGAACGGCGTGGCCCTACCATCGCGGGCGAACGACGAATACGTGCACATCGGCGGCAACCAAATACGATTACGCACGGTCACCTCGCGCAGCGTCATTGGCGCAAACAGCCCCGGACGGTCCTTGCTGACTTTCTTATCTGCCTTGCTCACAGCTTCCCTTTCCTCATAATCATCGAACGATTCGCTCGTCTTGCCCGCGCCGGCCCGCTTCTTGGACCGTGCATCGGATTTTGACTTCTTCTTACCGTGCTTACGGTTCTTCGATGCATCCTCGTGCTTGGTCTTCGGCTGCTTGGACTGATCGCCGTCCGAAGACGAAGCCAGCGTCACCGCTTTGAGATCCGGCACGTCGAATCCACGAAAATCAAAATTCTCATGCGTCAGATCGTCGTTGCTCATCGTTCCCCTTTCCGATGCACGTTCATGGCAAATATTCGATGAACGCGATGGCGTTGTCATTAAGTATTGTAAAACGGGCGTCACCTGAAACAGGTAACGCCCGCAAACTACGTAATTTGGGTATCGCAGTCGGCCATGTTACGCAGACTCAGCCGGCCTGCAATCACCAAATGTCAAACGCCAATCACCAATCACTGGCCATCATTCGACTGCTCTGAATTGGTGCCCTGGGTTTGGGTGTTGTTTTGCCCAGTGTTCTGCGACTGAGACTGATTGTTGCTGCTCTGCGATTGGCTGTTGCCATTCGTAGTGGTCTGCGGCACGCTGAACGTTCGTCCGCCAATGCCCAGATACTTGCCAGTCGTGGTGTACTTCGAGACGGGCTGGCCGTAATCGTTGTCAATCGGTATTTTCTTCTTGGAAATGTAGCTATTGAAGAAGTTGGTAACGGCCGGAGCCGCGATTGTCGAACCATCCCAATAGCTGTTGTACCGGCCGTTGATGGCAATGTTGGAAATACGGTTGGTGTACGGGTTCTGTGCATCGCCGACCACAGCGAACGCCGCAATCTGATTAGGAATGAACGATCCACCGGACACCGCAAGATCCTCACTGGTACCGGTCTTACCAAACGACTTACGCCCGTCAGCCAATCTGAATGACCAACCGGCACCATCCGGCCGCACCGTACCTTGGTTCAGGGTATAAGCGAGTGTTTGGATGATGTCCTTATCCACCGCCTGATGGCAGTTCGCGGATGGAACCTTGAGATCGTTGCCGTCCTTATCGGTCACCTTGCTGATGGCAATCGGGTTGCATTGCACACCATTCGAGGCGTATACGGCGAAGATGCTCGCCATGGTCAGCGGGGACACATTCACCGAGCCGATCATCATGGATGGTGTATACACCTGGGTTTTGTCGATGGTCTCACCCGTGGCGGCGTCATGGTATCCCAGTTCAGTCGCGGTGTCCGCCACCTTGCACAGTTTGAGGATGGCACCCATGGAAGCCTGAGTAGTGTTATGCGAACGGACCAGACCGAGGAATGGGCTTTCTGGGTTCACTGTACCTGCGCCCATGGCGTTCGACACGTTCCACGAATCGGCACCGCCCGAATAGTTACTGCAGGCGAAGTCCGTAGTGGGGTATGACGTCGAGGTCTGGAGGTTGTCGTTGATGGAATGGCCCGCTTCCATCCACGCAATCAGGTTGATCGGCTTCCAGGACGAACCGATGGTCCAACCAGAACCACCGCCATCCGCCAAATCGACGGCATAGTTCTGGCTCGTCTTGGTGGGATCGTTCGCGGCTGCCGGAGTGGCGTCATAGTAACGATTCAGGCCAAAGCTCAGCACTTCGCCGGTTCCCGGTTTGACTGCGGCCATGGCTATCTCCATGCCGCTGGGATCGTCCGGTGGAATGGTATTACGCGCGGTCTCCATCATCGTGGAATTCGCTTCCACATCCAGCGTGGTGACGATTTTCAGGCCACCCTCCTGCAGCAGCTTGTTACGCTCGGCACGAGTCTTGCCGAATTCTTCGGAGTTCTGGATGCGATGCACCACAAAATCGCAGAAGTACGCGTAATCGCCGGTGTCCTGACAGCCGACATTCACGTCCTGTGCTTTCAGCGTGTCCTTCAACGGCGTGTTCACAGCTTCGGTGTACTGCTTCTGGGTGATGTATCCTTCCTGCAGCATCAGCTTGAGCACGATATTGCGTTGGTTTTCGCTTTCCTTCTGGTTCTCTTCGACCAGCGGATCATACAGGCTTGGGTTCTTGGTGATAGCCGCGATGGTGGCGGACTGCACCACGTTCAAATCGGCGGCGGACACGCTGAAGTAGCGCTGGGCCGCGGTTTCCACGCCATACAGGTTGTTGCCGAACTGGGCGATGTTCAAATAGCCCTGCAGAATCTCGGCCTTGGAATACTTCTTTTCCATCTGCACGGAAATCAGCATCTCGCGAATCTTACGGGCGATGGTGTCTTCAGTGGCATGGTACTGGGCGATCGAATCGTCATCCTCGATCGCCTGCATCAGCAGCACGTTCTTGACGTACTGCTGGGTCAGCGACGAACCACCCTGCTGGGAGCCTTTGACGAGGTAGGTCTGCACGAACGCACGCATCACGCCTTGCACATCGACGCCGGCGTGAGTCCAGAATCGACGGTCTTCGCGCGCCACCACTGCCTGCTGCATGGTTTTGGAAATCTTCTTCAGCGGCACGACGATACGGTTTTGGTTGTAGAACGTCGCGATAACGGTGGAACCGTCTCGCGCGTACATCGTCGACTTCTGGGGCAGACTAGTCACGTCGAAGTCCACGTTTTCTACCTTGAGCGACGGAATCACCGCTTTGGCGGCTTTATTGGCACCGACCACACCCGGTACAAACAACACGCTGGCCGCCACGCCACCGCAGACGGCAAGCATGATATAGGCCAAGAGGAGAACAAGCACACGTTGGAGAGTGAGGGACTTCTTTTTGGGCATGGGCCCCATTCTAAATGGGGTGCCCTACCAACCGGGCTTACGGTCAGCTCCCGTGAACATATCATCACAAGAATCGCACTAGCGTAACATTGGCTGGAAGTCAGCCGAACGGTCAGCGCCGCGAGCGTCGAATCAGCATACCTGGCTGGAAGATGATGATCGATCGGCCGTCACGTGCGATCCATCCGCGGTTGGAAAAGTCCATCAACGCCTTGTTCACGGTCTCACGACTGGAGCCCACCAGTTGGGCCAGCTCTTCCTGAGTCAGGTCATGCGGCACTTTGAGGCCCTGTTCCACCGGCTCGCCGAAACGTGAGCCCAAGTTGAGCAATGTCTTGGCCAGACGCGCCGGCACATCCATGAATACCAAGTCGGAGATGCGTTCGTTGTTGCCGCGCTGGCGGTTGGCCATGACCTGCAACATGTCGATGGCCACACGCGGATGCTCATCAAGCCATGCGAACAGGGCATCATGCTCCAGCCAGACCACGCGCGTGCCATGGCTCATGGACACCGCGGACGCGGTGCGCGGGCCACCATGAGGGTCGAATACCGGAATCTCGCCAAGCACTTCGCCCGGCGCGTGGATGGACAGCAGCTGCACGCGGTCATCGGAAGAAGTGCGAATCAGCTTGACGCGCCCCTGCTCCAGTAAATACATGCGCTGATCGGTATCGCCTTCGGAGAAGATATAGTCGCCTTTATCGAACGTCGCATGCTTCAAATGCGGCAACAGCTCCTCGGCTTCGGCTGGCGATACCTGCTTGAACAATGCCGTATGCAACAGGATGTTTTCCTCGTCAGCAAAAGCGTTTGGCGTTTCCAAGCTCATCGCACCATCCTTATTGTCCTATGACCGTCGTCGCCCATCCGTCATATTGTAACGCGCCCCCACAGGTTTCGTCAGGAGCATGCCCTCATTCGTCACTTCATGTGTGGCACGATCCGATAGCCGTACGGCATGCTGACGAATGCGTTACCGCGAAAAACGGCACTGTCGCGGTTACCGCGCTCGCCCATGACAAAACCGCGCACGGCCACCGGCAAAATCGTATACGGCCATCGGTGAAATCACGCCGCAAACCAGTCAATAAGGTGCTCGACGATGTGTTCGCGGCTGAGACCCGTCTGGCTTTTCATCGGGTCCACGCGTTTGACCGCTGATTTCACCGCTTTGTCTGACATCTTCTCGCGACTGGTGTTGAGCACACGGCTCATCTTGGCCGCATCGATGTCATATGCCATGGTCACATGGTGCAGCACCGCGCCGCCTGAGCCTACGGGGAAGCGCCGCTGCGCCGCTCCCCCGATCTTGCCGTACTGCGAGGCGATATCATTGAGGCCCGCGAACCGCACATCCAAGCCAAGTTCGCGCAGCGCTTCGACCAGCCACCAGTCACAGAGCCGGTAGGATTCTTCGATGCTTACGCCCTGAACGAAATCGAGCGGCGCATACAGAGAATAGGTAATGGTGTTGCCCGGTTCGATAAACATCGCTCCGCCACCCGTGCAACGGCGTACCACGTCGAAGCCGAGCTGCTTGGCAATGTCCAGATTCACCTCGTCCTGGGCCGATTGGAAACGGCCGATGACCACAGCCGGGCCCGCCCACTCCCATAATCGGATGGTCGGCTGTCGTGTTCCTGCTGCGACTTCACGCGCCCAGGTCTCGTCAATGGCCATTTGCTCGTCCGGAGTACGCGGATGGTCGTGGATCACGGTGAGTTGAGGCTTGAGGGCGTTCCAGCGCTCCCGGTATTCAGAGCTTTTGTCGGGCTGCTTGGTTTGTGTATTGATGGATGCTGGGATGTTCGGCGCATCGGGGCTGCCCACCCCCACCCGCTGAGCTGGAGCCCCCGCCAGCGGGGGCAAGTTGCTGCTTACGGCTCGGCTGTATGCGGTTTTGATGGCAACTTCATCTGTGCCGATAATTTGGCAACTAGGATGAGCGTCCAATACGGACCGCAATGAATCATCGCTAATTAGAGCTCGTTCCAGGTCATGCAACAAAGCATGGGATTCGGCATCCGAAACTGATTCAATAAAGAAATCACCGCTGATATGGCATGACTGTGCGGTGCCGTCATCATCGACGGATACGGTCACGGCGACTAGTTTGCTGCCAACGGTTTTGCATTCCCCATGTCGCATTTGCATGCAACTCAGTATAGAGAGTTTTCTGGCTCCCCTCAGCGAGGGGAGCCAGGTTTGAGGTCACATGCGGGCCAGAATGTCCTTGCCGACCTGGTCGGTGGAGCGCACGGTGGAGCCGAGCTCCTCGATGTCCGCTTCGACGGCGGTATGGATCTTCTTGGCCGCATCATCAAAGCCGAGATGCTCGAGCAGCATGGCGGCGGAGAGGATGGCGGCGGTCGGGTTGGCCTTGTTCTGACCGGCGATGTCCGGAGCGGAACCGTGAATCGGCTCGAACATGGACGGGAACTCGTCGGAGGCGTTGATGCAGCCGGAGGCGGAGTAGCCCACGCCGCCCACCACGGAGCCGGCCTCATCGGTCAGAATGTCACCAAAGAGGTTGTCGGTGAGAATCACATCGAAACGGCTCGGGTCGGAGACCAGGAAGATGGTGGCCGCATCAATGTGCTGGTAGTCGTGGGTGACCTCAGGGTATTCCTCGCCGACCTTGTCGACGATGCGCTGCCACATATCACCGGCGTTGACGAGCACGTTCTTCTTGTGCACCAGGGTGACGTGCTTCTTGCGCTTCATAGCGAGCTTGAAGGCGTAACGCACCACACGCTCCACACCGTATGCGGTATTGATGGACACCTCGGTGGCCACCTCCTGCGGGGTGTTGCGGCGCACCGCGCCGCCGGCACCGCAGTACAGACCTTCGGTGCCTTCACGCACCACCACGAAGTCGATGTCGCCGGGGTTGGCGAGCGGCGAGGTGACGCCCTTGTACAGCTTGGAGGGGCGCAGGTTCACGTACTGGTCGAGGTCGAAGCGCAGCTTGAGCAGCAGGCCGCGTTCCAGAATGCCGGCCTTGATGCGCGGATCGCCCACGGCACCGAGCAGAATCGCGTCGTTGGCCTTGATGCGCTCCTCTTCGTCCTCGGGCAGAATCGCACCATCGCGCAGATAACGCTCGGCACCCAAGTCGAAGTTCTCGTACTCGAAGTCAGCTACGCCTTCAGCGGCCTTTTCCAAAGCCTTCTGAGCCCACGGAGTGACTTCCTTGCCAATACCGTCGCCGGGAATAACGGCGATTTTATATGTCTTTGCCATAGTTCAAGGAGCCTACTCGCGCTATCACCTGCCGGCCCGAACCCGCTCAGCTAGTGGACATGGCCTAATGAGCGAGCCCCATCACATCCATGCACCAAGCGTTCTCATAGGAAACCTCTTCCCATTGCTTGTAACGCCCGGATAGACCGCCGTGACCGGCCTCGACCTCAATCTTGGCCACCGCGTCCACGCCGGCGGACTGCAGACGGGCCAGCCATTTGAGCGGCTCGACGTACAGCACGCGGGTGTCGTTCATCGAGGTGGTAATGAAGATTCTCGGGAATTGCGCGGCGGCGACCGCGCCGGTGGCAGCCCCATCAGCACTGCCGTCACCGGCAGCCTCGTCGTTGCCGCCCTCGAGCACGGCGACCGGCACATTCTCGTATGGCGTGTACGACTTCATGTACTGATACACCTCAGGGTCATGCAACGGGTCTCCCCATTCGTCCCATTCGGTGACGGTCAACGGCAAGTCCGGGTCAAGAATGGAGGTCAACGCGTCCACGAACGGCACATCCGCCTCAACACCGGCGTAGCATTCGGGCGCCATATTGGCAATCGCGCCCATCAGCAGGCCGCCAGCGGATCCGCCGTTGGCCACGGTGCGCCAAGCATCAGCCAAATGCGCCTTCTGCAGCGCGCGTGTGGCGTCCACGAAGTCCTCAAAGGAATGCTTCTTGTTCAGTCTGCGCCCCTGCTCATACCAGGCGCGTCCCATTTCGCCGCCGCCACGAATATGCGGCACGGCGTACAGCACACCGCGATCCAACATGCTCAGACGAGAGACCGAGAACCCCGGATCGGAGGAAATCTCGTATGCACCATATCCGGTAATGAACATCGGCGAATCCTGCGCCGGGCAATCGCGGTGCCAGACGAGGGAAACAGGAATGCGTTCGCCGTCGCGCGCGGTAATCCACACACGGCGTTCCATGTAATCGCGTGGATTGAAGTTGCCCAACACGATGGCTCGCTTCAGCAGCGCATCTTCACCGGTGGCGGGATCGATTTCGTGCAACTCGCCCGGGCGGGTGTAGCTGGCGAACGAGTAGCGCATGCGCGGCGCCTCATACGAGGGGTTGCCGCCGACGCCGATGGTGTACAAGCGCCGGGTCTCACCGGGCAGGTGGTCGTCGCTAGCACCATCGGAAGATGACGTGTGATCCGTGGGGGCCTCATCTTCGGTCCACAAGATTTCGCCATGATCGCCGGTGAAGTTTTCGCGATCGTCGGCAACCATGTCCCAGTCGTCCTCCAGGGCAGGCGGCAGCAATTCCGTAAACCGCCACGGCCGTCCGGCCAGGAAGTCGGCGGCAGCCGCGCTCTTGGTCATGTATGCCACGTGCGGCTGGCCGTCGGCACGGTAGCTCAGGGACACAAAGTTGCGATGCAACGCGATGCCTTCGATGCCCAGACCGTGGGCACCCTGCAATATCGCCGGATTGGCGGCGTTGAAGTATGCCTCGGTAATCGGCTTATCCGGCTCACCATGTTCACAGCCGTACGGCGACCCGGCGGCAATGCACACGCCTTCGCCGAGTCGGTACGGCGGCTCATGGCCGCGCATGTCAATGACGTCGATTTCGAAATTCGGATTGGCGGCGTTGTGGTAGACCACGGCGAGTGGCACATCCGCACCGTTCTCCCCCGCGCCTTCAAAACAGGCAAAGCTCACATCATATTCAATATCGTTCTGACGCGGAATGAAAGCTTGGAATTCGCCTTCAGGCGTGGCCACCGGCAGCATCAGCACTTCGGTGGTGGTTTTGGAACCGGTGCCGATCACGATATTGCGCTCATCAAAACTGATGCCAACGCCCACCCAGAACCGTTCATCGGTTTCTCGGTACACGCACACATCCGATTCGACCGCCGTGCCAACACGATGCCGCCACACAGCGAGCGGCCGCCAGGAATCGTCCAATTCCACCCAGAACACCCATTGGCCGTCCGGCGTGAAGCATGCGCTGCCAATGCCGGTGAACTGTTCGGGCAGTTCGCTGACCGGCTCCCCGGTCTCCAGCCCGGCAAGGTCGCGAATGCGGAAATCATATCGTTCGTCTCCCGCAACATCCACGCCGTACAGCATCCAACGGCCGTCCTTGCTCAGATCCAAGCCGCCGAGCCGGAAGAAGTCATGCCCCTCGGATTCCTTGTTCGCATCAAAAACGACCTGTTCACCGGGCATGGAGCCGGGCGCGCCTTGCGGATCCACGACCGGCGGGTCCCAGTCATCGGCATCGCGCACGGGGATGCGGCATTGCACGCCGTACTGTTTGCCCTGCTGCGTGCGGGTGAAGTACCAGTAATCATTGACGCGCGTGGGAACCGACATATCGGTCTCTTCCACATGCGATTTCAGCTCTTCAAACAACGTATGCCGGAAATCCGCCAGATGCGCCATGCGACGCTCGCAGTACTGGTTTTCGGCAGCTACGTAGCTGCGCACGTCATCGGAGTCTTTGTCTCGCATCCACTCGTAATCGTCTTCGAAAACGTCACCGTGGAATTCGCGGCGCTTCGGCTCGCGCTTGGCGTAAGGCGGCATCGCGGCCGCGGCGTTTGTGCTCTCGTCAGTCATACCACGCGATTATAGGCGAGGCACCGCACCGGGACGCATTCAGTGTTCATCACGCCGCGCCTATCGCAACACCGTCTTCAGATACGGCAGCATGGTCTTCAGAATGTTCGAGCCGGTGGTGCCGGTGAATACTGGCACATCGGTTACCGGAGTCGGCTGGGTCGAGGTGAGCCCCGTCACCGACGCCAATCCGGTTGATTCGCGCGGGCTCAACTCACGAATGACGATCGCCAGTACACGTCCGGGATATCTGCGGGCGATGGTGGCGTACGTGGTCGGGTCTTTCTGCCCGTCATCGCCCACCAGAATGAACTTCATGTCTGGGAAGTCGGCCATAAGTTGTTCGGCAAACTCAAGTTTGTGCTGGGGGCCGGTGGGTACGAAGGTCTTGGGCCTCGGGTCGAGGTCGCGCAGCAGCAGCGGGCCTTCGGGAAAACCATGGTCAGTGATGAAGTTGCGAATCGAACTCTCCACATTCCAGGGCGATGTCGAAAGATAGAAGAACGGTGCGCCGGGGAACAAGTCGGCGATGCGGGTGAACAGCACGCTCATGCCCGGCACGGAGGCTTTCTTCTTGGGGTTGAGGAACAGCAGGTTGTACGCGGCCTTCCATGGCACCGGGGCCTGCGTGATCATGATGGTGTCGTCCACATCGGAGATGATGCCGACTTTGGCACTGGCGGGGATGGTGTACAGGTTGGCGCTCACGGGTTTGCGATTGGCCACGCTGTAGGAGACGCGATGGATGCCGGGCACCAGACGATGCTCGGCCACGAGGTCGAGGTATCCGGCGGAATCGGAGATGGCGTATTCGCTGCCGAGATCGCGCGTGCGGTCCACCTTGTCATAGACCTCGGAGACGCCGATCTGCACGGTGTTGAGCGGCATGTCATCAATGCTGGCCTGCACGTGGGTGCGCGGCGCGGGTATGGCAAGCATGCCGCGGATGCCGCGGATCAGTTCGCCGGATTGCGCGTGCTTGGGGGCGTATACCGTGCGGCAGATCAGACGCGAGTAATCGCCGGTACCATAACCCACATAGGGTTCCACTCGCGGATACCAGTCCCATTGGCGCACCACCTGAGTGGAGATGCGTGACCATACACCGAACACGCGGGTGACGGCACGACGTATGAATCGGGTGATCGGCGGCTTGACTTCGATGCGCTCACGCTTGGAGGGGGTGTCGAACGTCGTGGCAGCCTTGCGTGCGGGAATCGGCACGGTGGGCATGTCATCGGAATGTTCAGCATTGCTGGCATTGTCGACGCCATTGGCGGATGCCTTGACGTCAGAGACTGGCGCGGTGGCGGACAGCGCTGCATTGCGAGCAGCAGCATCCCAAGGCAGTCGCTTGCCTGCCGCCTCAAAATCCTCGCGTGGGCTTCTCATAGACACCAATATAGGCCATACGCCTCATTTTTCTTGGCTCCCCTCTCTGAGGGGAGCCATGGGTAGAACTACCGCACGACCTTCGCGTATTCGTCGGCGCTCAGCAGCTCCGGCTCATCGTCGTCAAGCTCGACCTTCAGCAGCCAGCCTTCGCCGTAAGGATCGCCGTTGACCACGGACGGGTCGTCCGCCACGTCACGGTTCACATACTTGACCGTACCCGCCACGGGGCTGATCAACGGCTGGACGGCCTTGGAGGATTCAAGCTCCACGATCTCGTCGCCGGCCTCCACACGGGCGCCAGGCTCAGGCAGATCCACGAACACAAGTTCGCCAAGCTGGTCGGCGGCGTATTCGGTAATGCCGATGATTGCGGGGTCGACCGAACGGTCCACCCACGCATGCTCCTCGGAGTATTCGAGGTGGTCGGGAATGTCGAGGTTCAGCGGCTGTTCGTTTTCGTTGTCATCACTCATAGTCATAAGCCTAACCTATCTTCGCGGTCCGTCACAGCTCGCGACCGAGCCATTCCTCAATCATGTAGCGGGCGATGGTGGCGCGGCCCGGCGCCGCCATACGGCCGGCGATGAGCTCGGCCGTGTATTCGTCGCGTGTGACCCATCGCGCGGTCATGGTCTCCTCGCCGTCCACACGCACGTCGGTGGTGATCGCATGTGCCTTGAACGCCATCATCAGCGAAGCCGGGAACGGCCACGGCTGCGAACCCAGGTACCGCACCTCGCCGAGCTTGATGCCGGTCTCTTCCATGGCCTCGCGGCGGCAGGCGTGTTCAAGGTTCTCCCCCGCCTCCACAAATCCGGCGGACACCGAATACAGCCTCGAATCCTTCCATGCCGCGTTGTGTTGCAGCAGCAGACGGTCGTGCCCGTCCACGATGGCGGTAATGACCGCCGGCTCCACGCGTGGGAACAGCACACGGTTGCCGTCCGCCTCGTTGGTGCATCGCTGCGCCCATCCGGCGAGCGCCGGCCGGACCGCCGCGCCACAGGTGGGACAGAACCGCTGGCGGCTGTGCCAGATGCTTAAGGTGATGGCACTGGTGGCTTGCCCGGCCTCGCGCGCGTTGGAGTGAGGGGCAAATCCGCGCAGGTCCACCCAGTCGAACCGGGTCACGGCCTGTTGCAGCAGCGTGGGCTTCGGGGCCAAGGGCTGTACGGGCGCGCCGACCGAATCATCGAAGGCATCGTCCGCACCTTGCCCGGCCGAATCCGGTACACCGAGCGGCCCGGCGATTTTGGCTGCGGCTACGCCGCCACTATCCCTGGCGGTTTCCCGCGTTGTCTGGCACAGTGCCCCTGGGCTTTCCCCGCCTGCCGTATTCCGGCGGCAGCACCTCCGCTGATGCCGTTCTTGCCCAGCGCGCCGTCCACAGTGCCGGAATCCTGGGTGCCGAGCACGCCGCCGACGGCACCGCCAACACCGGCAATCCCGCCAACACCGGGAACGCCGGCTTCCGGCACGCGCGTGATATCCACGGCGACCACGGATTCGCCGCGCGCCCCGACATAGGAGCCAAGGAACATGGCGACCGCTTCGGGGTAGCGTGCCAGTTCGGCGGACACATAGGCGCCCGACAACGTGGCGAGCCGCATTTTCACGTTCTCATAGTCCACAAGCTCGCCTTGGCCGCGCGGTACGGCGACAAGTCCGCCGCGCGTAAGCACGACTTTGGTGGTCGGCTCGGCCAACAGCTCGTCGATCAGGCCGGGTTCGCTGCGCCGATCCACCTGATAGTCGATGTCACCTTGTGCGAGCGGCAGGAACGGCAGCGCATGGGTCAGTGCCAGAGGCGAGAAATGAATGTCAGCGGTCATCGAAGTCTCCTATGCGTTCTTCTGCGCGCTCTGCACGCGCTTGACGAGCGAGAGCAGTGCTCGCGCCACGGTATCCGGATGTTCGACGGCACTGAAATGGCCGCAGTCCGGAATATCGATGAATTCAGCGCCGGTGATTCGTTCGGCGAGCGGCCGCATCACACTCGGATTGCTGGAGGGGTCCAGTTCGCCGGATACCACCAGGCTCGGTGCGCTGATCGTTTCCGGCACCGCCCCCAGTTCAGGCCGTCCGTAGGTCATGCGCTGACGCCAAGCCAGACCAGCCGGGTTCTGTTCGTTAATCCAGCCGGTCATGGTCGCGATGAATTCAGGAGTCTTCTTGACGGTGGAATCGCCATCGGCCGGCTGCGCGAAGTGCATCACCGGTTCGACCGAGTTCGTCTGTTCGGCGGCGTCCGCCATCTTCAGTCGGTTCTCTCCGCCCACGCCGTCGGACGCGGCCATCGTGTCGCACAAGGCCAGTCCGGCCACCGTTTCGGGGTACAGGCGCTGGATGTCCATCGCCACGTAGCCGCCCATCGACAGCCCGACCCAAATCGCCTGCTCATAGCCGGCGGCCTTGATCAGGTCCACGTAGGCTCCGGCCAGGCGATCCAACGCCTCGCTGTACGCGCCGTTCGCCATGCGGGGGCCCGAATCGGCGTCGCTCGGCACCGGGGATGCGCCGGAGCCGGCCATGTCCGGAGCCCAGATCGGGAAGTCCGGCACGTCGTTCAGGTCGGCGAAGTCGGCGAGCGCCTTCGCGCACACGTCCCACATGCGGTGGTCCACCGGGTAGGCGTTCATCAGCACCACCGGCACGCCTTCGCCGTCGCGGTAGATATGATTGGCCAATTCGATTGCCATGAATTACTCCTTCACATTCGCGCCCCACTGGCGGAGCTGTCGGCACAGTCGGCTGGGAGCGGTCTCAACGCGGACCGCCCTCCGTCGCTACGCGCCATCCCCTCCAACGGAAGGCAAAACAACTGTCAGATTCCGGCCCAGGCCAACGCCTGTCGCACGATGCGCCCATGGCCGTTGACCATCTGCGCCACGAACGTGTCCATTACGTCGCTCTTGGGATCCACCCATTCCACATCCAGCGTCTCATCCTGCGGCTTGCAGTCGCCGGCGATAGGCACCACGTAGCACAGTGCGATGGCGTGCTGGCGCGGATCGTAGTATTCGCTTAGTCCCGGCGTGGGGAAGAATTCGGCCACGGTGAACGGCTGGAGCCCGATCGGCAGCAGCGGCAAGGCGATATCGCCCAAATCCTTGGCCACATTGCGGGCGATGGCCTCGCGCAACGTCTCGTGGTACAGCACACGGCCGGTGATCAGCGTACGCTCGATCGACCCGTCCTCGGATACGCGCAGCAGCGAGCCCACCTGGGAGATGCGGCCCATCTCATCGGTGCGTACGGGCACGATCTCCACATACGCGATGGGCATCTGATGGCGCGCCCGGTTGATGTCGGCCGGTCCCAGCCAGCCCGGCGGGTTGCCGTGGCCGGAACCGCCTCCGTGGATGAAGTCCTCGGGCGTGATGTTGTCGAATTCGCCGCGGCCACGGCCGGCATCATAATCGCCCTCGTCGGGCACTTCATCATTCATGACTGGCATGCATCCCATTATTGCGCGCAAAATCACGCCACGCGTCACCTTACGGCGAAATCTTGGGAAACGTTTGGCCGGCGGCGGAAAATACGACACAAATGTTGGGTGGTGCTGGGAAGCTGGTAGCCAGCAGGGAGCCGACGGCCACGAACCGCACGGCCCCAAGCGCCAAGACGTATTGCATGAATAAGGCAATCGCCCGGCGGCCACGCATGAGGGCCGTACGGCGATGCCAAGGAAAACACAAAAGAAGGGAACATCATGGCAACCACCGCCATCACCTCCGCCGATTTCGAGAAGACCATCACCGACAACGAAATCGTGTTCGTTGACTTCTGGGCCACCTGGTGCGGCCCGTGCCGCGCGTTCGGCCCGATTTTCGAGGCGGCCTCCAACGAGCCGGAGAACGCGAACATCGCCTTCGTCAAGGTTGATATCGACGCCAACCAGGATCTGGCCCAGGCCGCCGGCATCCAGGCGGTGCCCACGCTGATGATCGCCAAGCAGGGCGAGGTCATCTTCCAGCAGGCCGGCGCGCTGCAGGCCGCCGATCTCGACGATCTGATCGCCCAGGCCAAGGCGCTCGACCTCGCCGCCGCCAAGGCCGCCCAGTCCGGTGCCGACCAGCAGGCCTGAGCCTGATTTTCCTTCATCCACTGCGCCGCCTATCATGGTGGTCAGTGTGAAATCCGATCAAGGAGCGCAATGACGAGACATGCCAAGCCGACCCGTATGCTCAGACCGTTGAACAAGCGCCAGTGGATGAAGATCGCGGCTGTGGTGGCCGCGGCAGGTCTGCTCGGCGCGGCGGGATTGGTGTCGCGCAGTTTCTACCATGCTGATGATGTGAAGCCGATTTCCACCATCACTTCGTTCTCCGCTACCGATTCGGCCGCATCCCGTTCTGCCACTCGTGGCGCAATCAACAGCGCCGACAAGAACACCACGTTCGTTACGGTGAAGATTAATGGCGATTCGCGCGTAGTACTTGGCGAAAAAGCCAACATGACCACCGTCAAGGACGTGCTGGAGACGGGTGATATCACGCTTGACCCGGATGATGCCGTATCTCCCTCGCTGAAATCCAAGGTCACCGAGGCCACCGTGGTCACCATTAATCGCGCGGATGCCGATGTGGAGACCAACGATACCGAGATCGCCTTCAATGAAGTGCGCAAGGAGACCAGCAGCCTGCCCAAGGGCCAGGAAAAGGTCGAGACCGAAGGCCAGAAGGGCATTATGGAGACCACCTCGCTGGTCAAGCGAGCCGGCGACAAGGTCGTCTCTTCCAACGTATTCGCCTCATGGGTCAAGAAGGCCCCGGTGGATAAGGTGATCCTGGTGGGCACTGGTTCCACCAAGTCATCGTCGTCGGCCGATCTCGGCACCACTGTTCCGGCTGGAGAAGTGCAGTCCTGGGCGCATCAGTATCTGTTGGACAACGGGTATAGCGAAGCAGACTTCACCGCTGCGAACTACATCATCAACCACGAGTCCGGTTGGAGCCCCACCGCCACCAACCCCACGTCTGGTGCTTATGGCTTGGGTCAGGCCTACCCCGGTAGCAAGATGGCTTCCGCCGGTGCGGACTGGCAGACCAACTACAAGACCCAGTTCAAGTGGTTCATCAGCTACTGCGAGCAGCGCTACGGCGGCATCGTCGCAGCGTACAACTACTGGATCGCTCATAACAATTACTGATTGCGATTATTCTCGGTCTACGCAAAGAGCCTCTGCCGGTTTGATTCCGGCAGAGGCTCTTTGGTTATGTGTTGTCAGTAATCAGCAATCAGCGGTTGTCTTGCGACGGACCAGCGAAGGGCGATTCCGGCAAATGCCATGAACAGCAGCGCGGCCGCAACCGGCTCCACTGCGGCACCGGTTTGCGAGAGCTCGCCCTTGCACTGGTTGGCCGGGGTCTGCGGCTTGTTGCCGGCTCTTCGCATTTTGGCGTGCATGTCGTGTGGTTAGAGGTGGGTTTGGATGGCGTGTCTAAAGCCTCCGGCGTGGAGCAGGCTTCTGGTGATGTAGTTGTCAAGGTTGCGGAATCCCAGGGGCTATGCCCCTGAGGGTCTCGAGCCTTCCGTTGATGGCCTCGGTCGGCCCGTTCGCGCCGTTGGGGGTGGTCGAAGAACGCGAGCACGTCGCCCATGCGGCGTTTGAGGGTGCGTCCGAGCGTGGCGAGTTCGGGGCATCCGGGCGCACCGCCTTTGACGGCGAGGGATTCGATGAGCTCGACCATCATGCCCCGTCCCTTGCGCCGGTCCTCGTGCGCGTGGCAGGAGATGATCTTCTGGCACGCGCCGTGCGCGAGGGCGAGCGGCTTGTTCGCGGGGTCGGCGAGCAGATCGTCGGCGCGCGCCTTTTGCCTGTCGGTGGGGCCAGCCCTACCGTTCATGGCGGCTCAAGGAACCGCTGCGCACCCTGCTCGGGCTCCCCCCCCGACCGGGCCAAAGGAGAGCTGAACCGCTGGGTGTTCCAAGCCTCGCATAGCCGCATCCCCGAGATCGTCGAGCTTTCCCAAAAAACAGGAGACGCCGCCCCGACATCCCACGCACCATCGAACCGGGCTGCTCCAACGCCAGGCTCGAGGCGTTCGACAACAGGATCAAGGTCACCATCCGCATGGCCTACGGCTTCCACCGCGTCACCAACCTCATCGCCCTGATCATGCTCCGATGCAGCGGACTCGACATCCGACTACCACAACCCACAATCTAACCCACAAAAACAGCAGAAGCCTCAAAGATCGGTATTCTTGCAGGGCTTTTTGGGTTATCCCGCGGGCATGGGTAGACTGGCATGCGGTAGGAGAAATACTCGCTGAAAGGTGCATGCCAGCTCATGGGAACGGGTGGCCAGCCGGAAAAGAATGCGACGCCAACGGCTCCGGCGTCGCATAACAGTGTCGCGGATCAGCCCACGATGGTGCAGTCTCCGGTGTCCGGGCCTGTCCAACCGGGCGATGCGCAGCCCACGGAGGCGATGAGCGGCGTTCCGGTGCCCCGTCCGAACCGGCGGGCACGGCGATTCCCGTTGCCAATCACGACATCGTCGGTACGCTCTGGGATATTCCTCCGATCACGTTTCCCACGGACCTGTACGACGCCGGCGGTGCCGGTGCTCCATCCGGTCCGCGGCCACCCCAGTCAGCCGCGCTAACCCCCGGCATCATACGCGATGTGCACGTCGTGCACTGCTACGTGCCGTCCGCCGGGCTACCCGTCCAGCGAAAGCGTAACCGGGCAGCCAACCAGTATCGATACATGTCATAACATAAGGAAGTAGCCCATGCCATCACACGCACGCACGGTCACCAGGAAAACCCATCGCGTTCGCAACGCGCTGCTCGTCGTGCTGCTGTTGCTGGTCGTGTGCGCCGCGGCGGCCGGCTTCAGCGGATTCAAACTGTACAAATCGGCGATGAGCGCCAAAGCGCACCTCAACAATGTCGTCAACGCGGCCAAGGTCATCAAGGACGGTTCCACCGACGACATGGTCAAGGCGCTGTCCGACGTGAGCTACATCCAGAAGGAGGCGGCCGCCGCCAAACAGGATGTCAGCGGCGGTCTGTGGACGCTGGCGGAGAAGATGCCCGTGGTCGGCGGTGACGTGAAGACGGCGCGCACCGCCATCGGTACCATCGATGACTTCGCGCAGACCACGCTGCCCCAGCTGGGCAAGGTCGTCACCACACTGACCGGTGCCAGCCTCTCCAGTGGCGATGGGCAGCTCAACATGGAGCCGATCATCGCCGCGGCGCAGCAGCTTGCCACGGTCGACCAGTCCGTGCAATCGCAGGCCAGGACGATCCAGGATCTTCCCGACGCCAAACTCGGCGTGGTGAACAACGCGCTGCAGAACGGCAAGACGCAGATGGCCGCCCTGGCGCAGGTGACCGAAAACCTGAGCGGCATGCTCAACATGCTGCCGAACTTCCTCGGTGCGAACGGCGCCCGCAACTACGTGCTGCTGGCCCAGACGAATTCCGAGATTCGCGGCACCGGCGGCCTGATCGGTTCGGCCGGTTCCTTCAGCGCGGACAACGGCAAGATCGCGGTGGGGGAGTTCCACGCGGATGCCGAGTTCCCCTCCAACGCCGCGTTGGATGACGTCAACCAGGACGGTGACGGCACGCTGTACAGCGGACTGTACTTCGGTCAAGTCATCCATAATCTTTCGTCCACGCCGGACTTCCCGCGCGTCGCGTCCATGGCCCAGAAGTTCTGGCAGGCGGCTCCGTTCGGCGGATCGTCCGACGGCGTGATGTCGCTCGACCCCGTCGCGCTGCAGGCGATGATCGGCGCCACCGGCGACGTGACCCTGTCCGACGGGCGCGTGCTCAACGGGTCGAACACCGCCGAATTCCTGCTCAACGGCGCCTACAAGGAACTGACGCCCTCCGCTCAGGACCAGTACTTCAGCGAGACCGCCGCCCAGGCGGTCGCCCACCTGTTCAGCGACATGAACACGCAGAAGCTCATGACCGTCGCCAAGACGATGCTCCGGATGGCCGAGCAGCGGCACCTGTACTTCTGGTCGTTCCACGAGGAGGATCAGGCGGTGCTGCGCAGCGCCGGCGTCACCGGAGAGATCACCAACGACACGAAGAACCCGGTGATCGGCGTCTACCTCAACGAGATGCAGGCCTCGAAGATGGACTGGTACATCCAGCGCAAGTCGACGGTGAAGAGGACCGGCGACAACACCTACCACGTTACGTATTCGTTCACCAACACCCTGCAGCCGGGCGAGGCCGGATCCCTGCCGGAATACATCACGGCGAACGCCAAGGGAGGCGTGGCGGTGAACCGCGTGGTCATCTACACGCCGGCCGGAGGCGAGGTCAGCAACGTGTCGGCGTCGAACGGCAGTTCCTTCGCGCAGGTGCAGGCCAAGGACCATATGACCTACATGGACGACATCTCCCTGGCGCCTCAGGACACGGTGACCATCGAATACGACGTGACCACCGCGGCCGGCTCGGCCAACCTCAAACTGGATCAGACGCCGACCATCGGCGACCCCGCGATCACATACGAGTACTGATCGGTATTGATTTGTGGGTGTGATCTTGGGATTGCGTGCCCTTATGAAAGCGCGCCGCCGACTCCTCTCGGAACCGGTGACGCGCTTTCTGTAATGCCTGATTAGAACCTTGTGGGGGGCGGACGAAAAGTTGGATACTTGAGAGGCTTCTGCTGCTTTTGTGGGTTAGATTGTGGGTTGTGGTAGCAGGATGCCGAGTCCGCTGCATCGGAGCATGATCAGGGCGATGAGGTCGGTGACGCGGTGGAAGCCGTAGGCCATGCGGATGGTGACCTTGATCCTGTTGTCGAACGCCTCGAGCCTGGCGTTGGAGCAGCCCGGTTCGATGGTGCGTGGATGTCGGGGCGGCGTCTCCTGATTTTTTTGACAAGCTCGCCATCTCCGCCGCCCACGCCTCGAACAGGAGCGTGAACCCGCCGCCCGGCCTCGCCCACGGGACGGGAACCGTCCTCACCCCGTGCACGGGACAGCAGAAGCGCGAGCCCACCTCGAAACCGATCGCGATGTGCGGCTCCTGCCTGCCGTCCCCCGCATCCCTGAAATCCACGGACTCGACCTTCCAAGGAGACTGCAACTGCAGGGCGGCGGTGAACAGGTGAGAGGTATCCATGCCCCTCAACCCACCCGACCGGTACCACCAGACAGACCCACCACCCACCACAAACAGCGAAAGGCCCTTATTTTCATAGGTTCCGTCAGTACCAGACTATTCCGCATTAGGATCAGTCCTGACCAGAATCGGCATCTGAGCCAGGACTGCCACCAGACTGAGATGTAGCAGGAGGCTACATAGCGGGATCAGGAGTAGGATCGGGATCAGGAGTAGGATCGGGATCAGGAGTAGGATCGGGATCAGGAGTAGGATCGGGATCAGGAGTAGGATCGGGATCAGGAGTAGGAGTGGTCGTCGTAGTGGTCGTTCTCTGGTTCGAATAACGATACCGATATTGGCTTTGAGCACGCTGAGCCTCAACAGCTGCGCTGTAGTTGGCCATGGACGTGTTTACTGCGTCCATGGACGCAGTCAGCATGTTGACGGCATCCTGCATGGCCTTTACGTCAGTGCCCTGCTGAGACAACACAGTATTGGCGTTGGCGATGTCGCTTTCCAGTGTCACGCGCGTTGAATTATCGTCGACGGCATACAGGCTGTTGTCCAGCAAAGTCTGAGCCTCGGCAATCTTGCCCTGCAACGCCTGCTGAGCGTTAGCCTGATCCTTAGCGTTCTTGCTGTCCGTCACGGCCTTTGCCGCGGCAGTAATCGCAGTGGCGTTCTTCTTGGCGGTCTTGGTCTGGCTAGTGGCCGTCTTGGCATATTCCTTGAGGTCCGACGTAGAAGCTGAAGTCTTGCACTCCACCGCTTCCACGTTCTTTACCGCGGCGATTGCCTTCTTCAGCGCATCCACGGTCGCGCCGTCAGCCACTTGATCAGCTGTAATGCTTTGAGCGCTCTTAGCATCAGCCAACGCCTTGGCCAGCGCCTTCTGAGCGGTGGAATTCTGATCCACAGCCTCAGTACATGCCGTCAACGCATCTTGGTGCAGCTGACGGTTCTCCTGACGTTGTTCGCTGGAACGCCAGTACCATACACCACCAATGATCGCTGCAATCACCACCAGCGCAACAATCACCGAAATGATAATGCCCTTGGTCCTCTTCTTGCCGCCCTTGCCACCGCGAGGAGTCTCTGCCACACGGTCTTCTTCCGGCTCCTCCACCGGCTCAGGATTCTGTTCGATGGCACTGAAGTCGATGTTCAGATCGTCTGTGGCATTGGTACGTTGCGGCTTGTCATCAGAAATCGGCGCGAAAAGCGGCAGCGTCGCATTATTATCCTGCTGAGGCGACTGAGCACTTTCCGCAGTATCAGGTGCCGCAAAAGTCATCGGGGCATTAGCCACAGCATCGGAAGGGGAAAAGGTATCGCCAGCAGTATTCGCCGCACTCGCAGTAGGCCATTCCAATACTTCGTCAAAGCTGGGGAAGACGGACTGAACGCCACCCGCAACAGTCCCCGTACCATTGTCACCCTGCGCAATACCGCCGTCGTTCTCGTCGAACGAGATGGACGGTATATCCCAGAAGGTATCGACGATGTCACCGCGAGCCGGCGACGCAGAGGAACCAGATTCCGCGTTCGGTTCAGGGCGTTCGTCTGTTCCCATGCTCTTCTCATTCCTTTGCATCATTGAAGTCATTCCAAACTGTCAGTTTATCCAGCCCTATGCCGAGCATGCCAGCTGGTATTCAAGAATGTCACAATTCTTTACTATTCGATATACAGCCAGCACCATAAATCCAACAACTCAGTCTTATAACAGTAAACCGTGCGGCACAGAAGTACCGCACGGTTCATATTGCAAGACGATCGGCAAACGCCAAACTATTACTTGCGGGCTTTCTTCTCGCCCTTGCTCTTGGCGCCCTTATGAGAGCTGCGCTTGTTGCCGTCCTCGTAATAGTAGTAGTAATAGTTCTTCGAGTGTATCTTCTTCGGATCAGCGAAGTTGAAGATGAAGCCGAGAATCGGCACTTCAGCGGTCTGCAGAGCCGTAGCGGTGTTCTCCAGCTCCTTCTTCTCCACTACGCCCTTACCAGTCACGAGCACCAGACCGCCAGCCATACGTCCGAACACGGTGGCGTCGTTGGCCACGGACAGCGGAGCAGTATCGATAATCACGTAATCGTACTGGGTGAGGGCCTGCTCGACCATTTCCTTCATGAGATCGGAGTTCAGCAAGATGCTGGCGTTAGCCGGGCGCTTGCCGGCAGGCATGATGTGCAGGTTCGGCTTCCAATACTTCTGAATGACATCGGCCGGGGACGCCTGGCGAGACAGCACGTGAGACAGGCCCACGTGGCCTTCAATGCCGAGCTTGTGGGCCACGGACGGGTGGCGCAGATCGGCGTCGATAAGCAGCACGCTCTTGCCTTCCTCGGCGAGAGCCACGGCAACGTTGGAGGAAACCGTGGTTTTACCTTCGGACGGATCGGTAGAGGTGATGACCAGCAGTCGGCCATGACCCTGCGTGGCAGTGGTGGTAAGGAACGACAGGTTCGTACGAATACGACGGAATTCCTCGGCCTCGCTACCGGCCGGCTGAGCGACTACGACCGGGCGGCTGTCGTCAAGAATCGTGGCCTGTGGCACAGTACCCAGCGAAGAAGCGTGGATCAGCTCACGCACATCATCGGTGGAGTCCACCTTGGTGTTGAGGATGTCCTCCAGCAGGGCAACGCCAATACCCACGATGATGCCGAGAATCAGGCCCATAGCCAGATACAGCGGAATGTTCGGGGAACTCTGCCCGGTAGGAGTCTGAGCCTTCTGCACTACCGTGAGCTTGATGGGAGAGCCGCTGGAGGAGGAGTTGTTGTACAGGTCAGAGGAAATCTGATCGGAGAGGTTCTTCGCCACGCTGTTGGCGATGTCGGCCGCTTGCTGCGGATCGTCGACTTCCGCCGAGATGTCCACCATGAATGTGTTCGTGGGGTTCGTAGCGGTCACCACGCCGGCAAGATCGGTCGTGGTCATATCCAGGCCGAGATCCTTAATGACGGGCTGGAGCACGGCTTCGGTCTTCACCAGTTCCGGATACGTCTTGATCTGGGTGTTCAAATAATTGGCACCCGAGCTCATATCGTTGGTGGTCTGCGTCTCGCCGGACTGACCGGCATACGTGGCGAACACTTCAGCCGTAGCCGTGTACTTCGGCGGCATGATGAACGTGACAGCTGCAACCGCAGCAAACACCACCACAAACGAGATGATCGCAGACGCGAGATGCTTGCGAACAATCTGCAGCAAATCAGCGATGGTCAATGTTCTTCCTTACCTCTTCGGGAAATTTTCACAGATGGTCTATAATTTAGCACCTACCGGGGAACTTCTCGAGCTTTTGTATCCTTGTGAACAATGACCAAAACCCTTGATACGACTGCAGAATAACTGTACACAATCGCAATCACAATGTATTCTCACTCAATATTTTGCGACAGCACTATTCCCCTATTCCATATTATGAATTGAAATTGAGAATGTGATATATAAAATTGTAATTCGAATTATCATTCATTACAATCAAAATTGTCAATACTATTTATGCAGTGTGAAGGAGTATATTATGGCATCCTTGCTTCAAGGATTCGAAGAAGTTCAGCTAGTTAAGCCCGTTGGCAAAACGGTAATGACCGTTACCGATTCCGTTGTACGTTTTAATAAGGCCACCGCAGAAGTGCTGAATTTTCCAGCACAAGTTAAGATCCTTATTAACGATAAAACCAGACAGATTGCCGTCACGCCGACTACCGCTAAGGCGAATAATGCCGTGAAATTCAGCAAGGGTGAGGGCAAGCAGACTACGTCTGTAAGTATCAAGAATGCTGTGCTTGTTGAAGCAATTTCCAAGTACTTCACGCTTGTCGAAGCTCCAGAAGGCGAGGTCTCTTTCGCCTCCGTCAACGGCACTGCTTACCCGGAAGACAAGACCGTGATTTTTGATGTCGCAAACGCCACTGCCGGCACCATGAAGCGCCGCGGCCGCAAGAAGGCTGAGTGATTTCTGCTTAATTCGAGATTATACGAATACTGTAAAAGCCTGGATTTCGAATTAATGATAATTCAGGCTTTTAATTTCCAAAAAACCAGCATGGCTTGGGTTGAACAATACATGCACCAGCCCCACGGAGAGGATCTAAACGGCTGATTGGCCCATAGATTATTCATTTTTTGTAAGCGACTGCCAATTACTTGGTGGGAGTTTAAAAGTACTTCATGAAAGTGAACGGTTGACCGAACCCCCATCACCTCACCCACACATGCAACTGGTACAGTTCTCACGGAGGATATGGGAGGGAACCAAGTATGTCCACACCGAACAATACGCAGCTCGGCAACAAGTCAGTTCAAGAAAAACGCAGAAACTCCAGTCATTGCCCCGCGCTACAGCGTGGGGCAATGACCGAGACGCTGACTCGTATCACCATCACCCCATCAGACATGTTGATGTTTGCCGCAGTGGCCATGCTGCCATTTGATGGCACAAAAATTGGCATTCCACTCCCCTATTGGGCGCCAATCTCCCCCTGGTTGTTCACCCTGTACACAATCATCAACTGGCGATACTTGCGCGATACCGCACGCCGCTTCCTGCCGTTCTTCCTCTTTCCCCTGCTACTAGTGCTCACATCCGTATACGGCTGTGGCAGTCATATGGAATACACGACAGCGCAACCGCAAAGTCATTCATCTCCATATTGTTAGGGCTGGCGTGCTTGGCTTCGCTCGACATCGCGATCCGCATTAAACGTGTACCTGTACGAACATTGTTAACTACGCTATTCACCGCATATGTAGTGGCATTCCTCATTGGGATACTGCAATATATCGCTTTAGAACGACATCTGAACTGGCAGCCAGTACGAGCATATTTTTGGGGTGCTCTGTATAGAAACTATGCGAGCGTTCGTCCTCAATTCATGTTCGCAGAACCTAGCTATATCGGCATGCATTTGTTCGGCGTACTCCTGCCAGTTTTCTGGCTGACCCGCGACCGCAAGATTGGCATATTGATACCGATATTTGCCGCTGGAGCAATTGCGATGGGCTCCGGCACCCGAATCATACTGGATACAGTGGTAGCCACATTTATCTGGCTGATAGCGACAATCAACTTCCACTCACGTAAGGTAACAGCTGGGTTCGTCGGTGCTTTAGGACTTCTTGGAGCAGGTGGATTGAGCGCAATTATCATCAATCCGCGTCTAAACTCTTTAGCCACCAATGGATTACTTGCTGGTGGCGGATCGATGAGTGCAAGAATCTTCCATATGCTCGCTCCCATGTGGTCATGGAAACATGATCTACCTCACTTCATGTTTGGATGGGGCGCAGGCAATATCTCTAATGCAGTGCGTACTGGTTACGCCGGCGCCCGCCAATGGTATGACGCCCATAGCGGTGCGCCCAATACCGAAATCGACGGTTTAGCGAATCCCCCAGCGGATACTTTCACAATGAGCATCTATGCCAGCTTCATTACCGAATTTGGTCTATTTTGCTTTTTGGCCTTCTTGCTCTTGGTATTAGCACACGTAGCGGTCCATCATGGATGGAACCGACGGAACATATGCTGGTTCATTCTTCTCGCATACCTATATATTCAGTTTGAATCATACGCATTCTATGCAATTCCACTGTTCATATGGGCTGTCTGCACAATAATGAATCGAGGAAAAAACAACATCAATTCCCTTTAGATTGCGAGAATCACAATTCGCTACTCTCTATCATGCCGATAAAGAGTGCGCATACGCCCGTTGTCTAATTGAAAGTGCAGCACCCGTTAGATTGGAGATTCCGCCTATAAGCGGTATATGAAACCTTTCACGACCAAACAAATCTGGCTGATGGTTGGTATCGGACTCGGATCCTTCCTGTTATACACCGCCGCATCTGCAACGTTGTCTCTGCTTGGGCACAGCATGGGAATCTACATCACTGGGTCATGGAAGCTGCCCGTCATCATGGTGGGCTTCGGCATGTTCCTGCTGTTCGACCGCGCCACCTTCCACAGCCGTGCCATCAACCGGATAGCGTAATCCGCGTTCGCAGTGTACCTGATTACCGATTACGCCGCCTCCGAGAAACTGCTCTGAGTCCGGTTGTTCAACCTGCAGAACCTGTACCAGCAGCCATTGGCGATCCTGCAGATTCTGGGCATCCTGCTGGCGATCTACGCGACCTGCACACTGCTCGACTTCATCCGCCAAGCACTATTCGCCGTCACCATCGGCAAGCGGCGCGGACACTGGTTTGACCTGCTGTGGGACAAGGCATCCACCCAATCAATCCTTTCGCCTGAACACGCAAGCCAATCTCACCGCTTCCACGGAAAATAAACAATTCTGAAATGAAAATCGCACACGTAAGGCACAGGTTGCACCTTCTTATGCCAAGTGAAACCAGAAAATGTATAGATTTGTGGACACGCTCATAAAACCATCACTTTTAGCAGAAAATTGCAAAAATGGACATTTCTAGTTATAATCTCAGTATCAAAAGAGTAAAACACATTTACGAGGCGACCCAATGCTGATTGATTTTAGCTTTTCGAATTTCAGGAGTTTCCGCGACGAGCAATCTTTCTCTATGACTCGCGACGAAAGGTTCACGGAATCCAACGACTCACGGCAGTCTCCAATCACAGCCATATACGGCGCCAATGCATCAGGAAAATCCAATTTCCTGAAGGCGATGTGCGCCATGCGCAGCATGGTGACAAACAGCTACAGCCAAGGTGATGCGAACAGCGATATTCTTAGGGAACCATTCCTACTGAGAGAGAACCCATTCGAGGAACCATCGATGTTCTTCCTGGAGTTCACAGCCGAGAACCATCTGAAATACCAGTACTGGTTCCGCTATAACAATAAGCACATATTAGAGGAAGAGCTTACCTTCTTTAAGGACATGGGAGGACGTCTCTCCACTCACTCCTCACTGTTGTTCTCCCGCACCGGAAACGACGAGGTGAAATTCGGAGCCACTTTCAAAGGACCTAGAACGCAAGTGCGAAAGACAGTGGGACTCCGCCCCAACGCTCTCCTGCTTTCGGCAGCCGCCGCAGCCGGCATCGAATGTGTCCAACCTGTATTCTCGTTTTTCCAGAATGATATGGCGTATTGCGTGGCAAACGCTTTCGAACAGGAACAGCCCATATTGCTTGACCAATTCAAGAACAAGACACCTTTTTCGAAGCATCTGACATCTCTGATCAAGTACGCAGATTTTGGCATCCGCGATGTGAAAAGCGTTCCGGCGAACATCCCCTCGGATATCTGGCATCAGTTCAAAGAGCAGATGAAGACTCAGATCGGAGCTGATGAGGGAAAGCTAGAGGAAGCATTCAACATCAAAAACGCGACACAGTTGCAATTCACTCATACCGGCGAAGATTCGTCCTCTGCCGGCTTTGGCTTGGATAACGAGTCCAGGGGCACCGTCGCCGCGCTGTCGTTCTTCTCGCTTGCCCTTCGTCAGCTATCAAGGCCCACGGTCACACTTATCGACGAAATTGACACAAGCCTGCACCCAGCCTTGGTAGCAGAGCTGGTGGCGCTGTACACCGATCCGGCAACGAATCCCCACGGCTCCCAGCTCATTTTCACGACCCATGACGTGTCATTGATCAATCAGTCGGGTTCGTCGAACCGCCTACTACAACCCGATCAGATATGGCTTGTAGAGAAAGATAAAGACGGCGCCTCGGAACTCTTCCCGGTAACGGAACTTGGTATTCGAAAGGAAGAGAACATCGGCAAGAACTACCTCAATGGTGTATATGGCGCCACACCGAACCCCAGTTTCCATACCGTATTCGCACAGATCATGAATGGAGACGATGACTGATGGCGAAGAAGCGAGGCGTTCCCGCGCATGGTCGCGAGTCTGCACGTTTCCACAGGGCACGCAAGAAGCGTTATCTTGTCGTAGCTGGCGGAGCTGTTACCGAAAGACAGTATTTCAAGCAGCTCGAGTCCATATATGACGTTGTCATCGACTACCAACAGAAGAACGAAAGTCCTGAACAGCTCGCGGATTTTGCATGCAAGTTGAAGAAAGAGGATGAACGGGATATCTCCACAGATTGCTATGAAAAAATCTGGGTGGTAGTCGATGTTGACGACTTTCACGACCACAGCAAGGCCGCAAAAACTTGCAAGGACAATGGGATCGAGCTCATCATTTCCAATCCCTGCTTCGAGGTCTGGCTGCTCGACCATATGAAGGCTTGTCCACCAAGCTACACACTGACGCCCGATGTCGAGTCAGCTGCGGCAAAAGCCGGCATCGTTGGAGGGAATCGCAACAAATACGTCAATGACGAACTCATCGACAGCGAACATCTCGATGCCGCCACACGCAACGCAGCCCGGCACAACACAGCGGAGAACAGTCAGGGGCGCAACAGGCTCACGCCATATCACGAGCAGGAATACGCCCCTTGGACCGATATGCCGAAAGTGATTGAGACGCTGAAATCTAATAAACAGAGCTGAAAGAAGAAACATGGCCCTGTCCCAAGATTAAATAATTGGTATAGGAAAATCACACATCCGCATGTTATTCAACCTCTGCTCCAAGAAAGAGAAACATATGACAGAAAAAACGCAGATCATAAATAAGCGCTTAGACCAAATTCTATATGGCACCGAATGGACTCACAAAATACATGAGAAAGTAGCAGATACATTCGAAATTACCGATCGTCTTTTAACGTTTATTTCTGTCCTAACGACTGCTTTTTCTGGATCCGGGATTTTGGCGGCAGTATTTTCCAATAACCAATCCCTCAGAATCGCAGCAGCGATTCTAGCTGCAATCTCACTGTTCTCAACTCTTCTCACCAAGAGCTTTCGTTTCTCCGTACGCGCAACAGAGCAACGCCATGCTGCTAGAGAATTTCTATCGATTCGCGAATGTATCAAAAACTTACAAGTCAAAATCAATACTGACAACATTTCCGTCGATGAAACACTCACTGAAGTATTTCAACTTTCAGACGCTTATACTTCCGCATGCATTAAGGCTCCTTCAACAAATTTCTTTGCCAAATACTTAGCCGAGAAAGAATTCCTAAGATCATCGTCAGAACTCACTTCCTCATATAAAAAGGAGAGGAACACAGATGAATGAAACAGCCACTTTTGATGCATTCTTTGAATCAATTAAACTTGATTCTCTTAATGAATATCAAAATGTATTAGACTGTATCGGAAAGAAACTCAATGACTCCTTCTACCATATTGATTCAAAAAATGAGCATCTTATCATAGTTGGATCAATAGGAAGAGGCACTGCCGTGCCGGGAACAAGCGATCTTGATGTCCTTTTCGACTTACCTGAGGATGTATTCCATACATTTGACTCGTATAAATCGAACGGGCAATCTGCTCTTCTTCAGAAAGTAAAGGAAGCGGTCAAGGAGCGATACCCTAAGACTGATGTTAGGGGCGACGGACAAGCAGTTGTCATCAGCTTTGAATCCAAAAATTTTACAGTTGATCTTGTGCCTGCATTCAGACAAACTGATGGATCCTTCAAATATCCCGATAGTCATAATGGTGGTTCATGGAAAACAACTAATCCTATACCGGAACAAGAAGCATGCACAACCTTATTTGCACAAACCGATAATGCTGCACTTCATATTTGTAACGCTCTTCGCATTTGGAAGAACAATGTAGGTTTTCACTTCAAAGGACTCCTCATTGACACGCTAGTCGGGAAATACTTCGACCAGAAAAACTCTATTCCACTTAATTCTTATGATTTGTTTATTGACGTCTTTGAGAACCTTTCTCTTGTCAATAGAAATCAATCCTATTGGCATGCAATCGGTAGCAACCAACAAGTAACCAACGATGACAAAGGAGCATTTGTCCCTAAGTCACAAAAAGCTCTCAACATATTAAGAGCTGCGTCATCCGAATCAGACCGAGAAGAAGCTCTCATCAAACTTTTCGGAAAAACAATAGCCAAATGTATGGTTGATTCTATTCACCAAGAGAATGAACGCAAATTTTTAAAGAAATATTCTATTACCAACAATGAGGAATTTATCGAAGACCTTTTCACCATCGACATTAGCAACTATCTCGAAATTGATTGCAAAGTCACTCAAGATGGATGGCGCACTAAAAGTCTACGAGACATGCTCTCTAAGCATCTTCCCCTCCTTCCGAGAAAACAGCTTGATTTTCATATCGTCAGATGTGACGTAAAATCTCCTTATGAAATTTACTGGAAAGTAAGGAACTGCGGAGAAGAAGCATTTAAAAGAAATTGCATTCGTGGACAAATCACAGAAGGCACATTGGATGCGCCACTGCGGGAGCATGCAGATTTTCAAGGACCACATTTCGTTGAATGCTATGCCGTTAAAAATGGCATCTGCGTTGCAAGATCACGAATCGATGTGCCCATTAGTGAAACGGGAGAAATAATATGAAACATAATAAAAGGCCTTTCGCTGTTTGGTGTGGGTGGGAACCGGTCAGGTGGTGACGGTTCGCAGGTCGAGTTTGCCGCAGGTCAGGTAGATCATCGTGGAGAAGTACTCCATGCTGCGGAAGCCCCGGGCACAGGTCTTGACGTGCTGGATGATGCTGTTGAGTCCTTCGAGGATCGCGTTGGTGCACCGGTGGTCGAAGTAGCCAGGATGTCCTGCCAGTGGCGGCGGAACTGGCTGGCGAGGGTGTTCATGGGCTCCAGGCGTGACCTCATCATCCACGAGCACAGTCGCTTGAACCCGGTTTCGGCCTCGACCCGGTCGGCGCTAGTGTCGTAGATGTCCTGGAGGGTCTCGCGCATCTGGCAGGCGCGCGCGGTCTTGAGCCGCTGCCGTTGCAGGCCACGCTTGGTCTGAAGCTGGAGCTCGGTCAGGTTCGCCTCGTTTTTGAGCCACAGGTGGATCGACACGCCATTCTGGACTACTTCAATTTAACAAAACACACAAGCTGGCTTTGTGGCCGTGGGGCTGGTGCCGTTTTGTTGGACTCGTCATTGATTCCATCACCACCGATCATGCCACAAGACCGAGCCCGCGTCGACGATTGTGTTTTGTCAAATTGAAGTAGTCCAGAATGGCGTGTCAATCCAGTCCGAAAAAGCGGCGGGGTTCAGTCCAGTTGAGCGGAAAGACCCGCCGCCATTATTGTTTGGTTTCTATCCCATCAGGGCGTGGGTGCGCCTGTACGACTCGCCCTCGAACCTGATCATCCTGCCGTGATGCACCGTCCTGTCCACTATCGCGGTGGCCATGTTCGGGTCGCCGAACACGCGTCCCCAGCCACTGAACTCGATGTTCGTGGTGTAGATCACGCTCTGTCGCTCGTACGCGTTGGTCACGACCTGGAACAGGAGCCTGGAGCCCTCCTCGTCGACCGGCACGTAGCCAAGCTCGTCGATCACGAGGAGCCGCGCCTTGGATATCAATGCGAGCTCCCGGTCGAGCCTGCCCTCGGCCGACGCGCGCAGCAGCCGCATGACCAGTCCGGCCGCGGTGAAGAACCTCGTCGGCTGGCCCTCGACGCACGCCTTACGGGCCAGCGCGACCGCGAGATGCGTCTTGCCTGTCCCGGGCGGGCCGAACAGCACCACGTCCTCGCTGTTGGCGACGAAGTCCAACGATTCCAACGCCTCGCGCCCGTAGTCGACGGGGAAGCGGACCGGCGTCCAGTCGTAGCCGTCGAGTTCCTTGACGCCCGGCAGTCCGGCCTGTTTGAGCAGACGCGCGCGTTTCGACCGTTCCCTCGACGCCAGCTCCTCGTTCATCCACGAGAGCATGAACTCCATCTGGGCCGGGGTCGCGGTCTCCAGGCTGTCCGCGAGCACCTGCCTGGTCAGGGGCAGGCTCCTGGCGAGTTCCATGATCTCGTCCATCATCCTGCCCGTGGACGCGCGTCTGCGTCTGGTGTCGGCCATGGTCCGCGACGGCCTCGTCATGACTCCGTCCCCTTCCCGTCGGGGTTGTTGAACGCGTCGTATACGGCGAGCCTTGTTTGTGTTCAATTAGTTGTTGCGGGTTTAGTCACGATGATTTTTCGGGTTTAG
>OAZX01000095.1_pt1 | contig 61951 bp, 47 predicted proteins | sample 1495341 | NCBI WGS metagenome assembly OAZX01 (sample SAMEA2580119, study PRJEB22360) | human gut metagenome | biome: human gut; feature: human-associated habitat; material: faeces | place: Denmark | collected 2008/2010 | reverse complement strand
TGGATCTGCCCGCCAATACGCTGCGGGATTGGGCCAGAGCATGGCGTGCGGGGAAGTTCCGTACCACCATCTCGCCGCATCTCTATCGCTATTCGGATGCCGTCAAACGAAAAGCCGTGCATATGCGCCAAAAAGGGCACACCTGGCATGAGATTGCGGAAGCTACGGGGGTCGGCGCGAGCACCTGCAAGCGGTGGATGGATAAACTCGGCCAGTCAGCATCCAAGGGCCGTGCGGATGAAATCAGACCCTAAGCGGCGCAAAAAAAATCAACGGAAACGATCTTCAAGCGAGAGGTCAGAGCAGCCAAGGACAGGGGCGCCGTGCGGTGCTGCCGGACTCTATTTTTTCGTTCAGCAGGATGATTTCGGATCCGTTTTGGGGGGAGCCCTGTCCGTCGAAGGGTTCGTCAGCGGCTGACTGCTCCCAGATGCTTTCTTTGGCTTGACGTTCGCAGCTTTGGGGGTTTCATTATCGGTGCCTTGAATATCCGTTCTTTCGCTCTGCGGCTGCACGCCAAAAATCATGGTTAAGTAGCCCTTGAAATATTCTTCAAGGTTAAGCGGCATGACTTTGTCGATGATGCCTGCCCAGAAAATGCCCTGCATGACGGGCGCCATGAGCACCATGGGGTATTTCTTCACAAAGTCGGGGACATTGGAGGCTTCAATTTCCGTTCGAAGCGGGCTGCCCGGCGCGAAGTGCGGAATCAGAAATTTTTCGTAGATCGGACGCGTGAGCTCGGGGCGGTGGAGACCTTCAGACCAGACAACACGCAGGATTCGAGCCAGCCGTCCGTGACCATTGTCGGCGAGGAGCCCCGCTTCCGTTCGCCAAAGTCTTTCAATCAGCGGCAGCGATGCGTGTTCGCTCGGCTGATCGAATTCTTTTTGGATTAGGACAGCCACCTCCTCGGCAAGCCCCAGCAGTAGCGCTTCCTTTCCCTTGAAGTAGCCGTAGATGGTGCCTTTAGAGACGCCGGCCCGATGTGCAATATCTTCGACAAGGGCGGCCGAAAAACCTTTTGCTTCAAATTCGTCGAGTGCTGCATTGAGAATGCTTCTGCGGCGGTCTTCAGATTTTTTAGCCATATGCGTTGTCCAGTAAGCCCGACGCCGGCGTCTTGTCGGGAGGGGCGGCAGTCTATTGAATCTTATGCCGGAAAAGCCAGGACGCCCAGGCAAGCGAGAGCACACCGGCTAATACGATCGGGATGAGAGAAGGAACAAGATCAGCGAAGCCGGCATTTTCGAAGTAAATCGCCCGAAGCGCCACAATGGCATGCCTCAGGGGATTGATAAGCGTCAGAGTCTGCAGCCATTCGGGCATCGCACGGATCGAAGTGAAGAGTCCCGAAAGGATAACGCACGGCAGCAGGAAGAAAATCACCATCACCATGGACTGCTGAATGTTGTTCGCCAAGGCAGAAATAGCGAGTCCCACGCCAACGAAGCATAGCGATATGCCGACGATGAAAAGGCCGAGCGTCAGGTAGGAGCCCGCGAAGGGCAGTTCGAACCAGAAAAGACCGATCAGGAAAATCGCGAGCGCCTGCAGACAGGCGATGATCGTGGGCGGTACGGCTTTGCCGGCCAGAATTTCAAGTGAGGAGGCGGGCGTCATGAGCATCATGTCAAACGATCCTTCCTCACGTTCGCGGGCAACGGAGAGTCCTGACAAAAGCAACACCTGTAGCATGGAAAGCATAATCGTAAGCGACGGAATGATGGCGTAGCGCGTAATGCCGTTCTCATTCCAGCGGTAGCGCTCAACGACGGCAAAAGCGGAGGATCTGCCGCGGTCAGCATTGATCTGGGCAACGATGCTGTTCACGTAGCCCATGGCAACGCCGGCCGTCGTGGAGTTTCTGGCGTCTGCGGCGGCGAAGACCTGACCGTTCTTTTCAAAATCCGGCGGGAAGTAGAGGCCGAGGAGCGCTGTGCTTGATGAGATCGTTTCTTCAAATTCGCCGAGCGACCGCGGCGCGGTCTTGAGTTCGAAAATACCGGTTCCGGTTATTCGGCGCACGACTTCCATGGAGCTCGAGGAGTGCGAAGCGTCGTAGTAGGTCCAGGGGACGCGCTCGAGGTTGAAGGTGGCGCCGTAGCCAAAGAGAACGGCCTGCACAATGACGGGAACAACGAGAATGAGGCGTGAGCCCTTGTCCTTTAAGAGCGCGACGAATTCCTTCCCGGCAATGGCAATGATGCGGTTCATCGAGGCCCAAAGCGCATCAAGGAGCTGAAAGCGGTTCGAGCGGGTCATGATGCGGCCTTTCTGGGGGAGTGCTTAGCTTCAAGCGGCGATTTGCCGAGCACTTTCAGGGCGCCGGCAAATAGCCCCGCGGTCCAAAGCGCGATTACCAGCGCGTTGACCGCAAGGGTCACAGGCTGTCCGCCCGAGAGAAAACAGATGCGGAAGGTTTCAACCGCATAGGTGGGCGGCAGCAGTCTGCCGACCACTTCAATCCAGACAGGGACGCTTCGCAGGTCGAAGATGAAGCCCGAAAGCATCATGGTCGGCATAAAGGAGGCGAGCACTGCCGCTTCGGTTGCGAGGAACTGACTTTTGGTTTTGGCCGAGACAAAAAGCCCCAGAGCAGCCGCCCATCCGATAAAGAGAAAGCCGGTGCCGAGGAGGACCCAGAAACTGCCGCGAAGCGGTTCATTGAAGAGCAGGAAGGCGAGGATGAGGCAGAGCAGAAAGCCGCAGTAGGCGATGAACGAGTAAGCCGTCCATTTGGAGAGCAGTATTTCAAGCGATGAGGCAGGCGTCGCAAAGAGCGACGTGAGGGTGCCGCGCTCCCATTCTCGGGCGATGACGATGCTCCCCATCAGACTCGCGGACACCGCCGAAACGATGACCAGCAGGCCCGGCACGAGATACCAGCGGGAATTGGCTTCATCGTTAAACCACGTTCTGGGGACGATGGTCACGGCCGGCAGATCGGCGTTCTGCACGCTCGAACTGATGCGCCCCTCCTGGATCATCTTGGCAGCGGTCTGCGCCAAGATGCCGGCGGCATAGTTGCGAAAGATCACGGCTGAATTGCTGTCGACTCCGTAAATCGTGAGCTGAACCTGTCCTCGGCCGGAAGTCAGGGCGCGTTCGAAGCCGTTCGGAATTTCGAGAATAAATTCGATGTCTCGTTTTTCGAGCAGCGCTTCGGCTTGCGGACGGCCCTGCACGGTGCGGACGGCAAACTGCTTGTTGGCTGAGAGGTCGCGCGTAAATGCGAGCGCTGCCGGGGTGCGCTCCTTCAGTACCACGGCAGCCGGTACGGCTTTCATATCCCTGGGAAAGCCGCAGGGCAGCCGTTCAACTATGCCGGTGCGGCCTTCCATATCCATGGAAACGCCGTAGCCGTAAATGAAAAGCATGAGAAGCGGGAGCGCGAGTCCCATAAACAGGATGGAGCGATCGCGAAAGATCTCAATGGCTTCCTTTTTAAGGAGACTCAGGAAGCGGCGGGGTGAAAAGCGCAGGGCGTTCATGAGGGCGTCTCCTGACTGCGGCGGCCTGCTTCAACGATGGCGACGAAGGCATCCTCAATCGACATGCGGTCAACGACAAGACTTTGTCCGCTGACGGCGGAGAGAACGGCTGCGCGCTGCTTCACTTCTCGCGGCGTTCCCAGCGCCAGCACCTTCCCCGCATCCTGAATGAGGAAGCGGTCGCAGTATTCCGCTTCTTCGAGAAAATGCGTCGTCACCACGACTGACGTGCCCGCAGCCGCCAGCGCATTGATGCGGCGCCAGAAGGCGCGGCGGCTGGCAAGGTCGGCGCCGGATGTAGCTTCGTCCAAAAAGAGGATTTCGGGAGAATGGATCAGTCCGCAGGCCATGGAAAGATCTCGTTTGGCGCCGAATGAAAGCGATCCGGCTGTGGTGTCGCGGCGATCCGTCAGGCCGAAATCTTCGAGCGAAGCGTCAATGCGGTCCTGCAGCGCTTGGCCGAAAAAGCCGTAGCTGCGTCCGAAATACCGCAGGTTCTGCTCAACAGACAATTTGCCGTAGAGGGAAAACTTCTGTGCGACGTAGCCAATGCGGGCGCGTGCTCCCGCCTTGGCGGTGCGCAGGTCGTAGCTCGCCACTTCAATTTGTCCTTTGGATGGCACAAGGAGCCCGCAAAGCATGCGGAAAGTGGTGGTTTTCCCCGCGCCGTTGGGGCCGAGGAGTCCGAAAATTTCTCCGCGCCTCACTTCAAACGAGGTGTCAGCGACGGCCACAAAATTGCCGAACTTGCGGGCAATGCCGTCGGCGCGAATGACGACAGGACGCTCGGCGGTGTCATCGGCCGAAGTGTCGGAGACGTCTGACGGGGGACTGGCGAGACGATTCGCGGTTTTGGGTGCTCGCGGGAAGGTAAGGAGCGCATAGGCATCTTCGAGCGAGGGTTGGCGCGGCACGAACCCCGTAGGCACGCGGGCGTCTTTCACCGGAAACGTCGGCGCGAGCGTCGTTGCCGCAGCACCCCCCATCCGCGGCACGATGTCTAGAAATAGGGCGTCCGAGCGCGTGGCGGCGGTTTCTTCCGATAAGCGTCTGCAGAGCATTTGCGCGTCGTGTTCGGCGCGGTTGGCAAGCGGGAGCAGGTAGGTGCGCCCCTTTGCGCGCGAGATGAAGGTCTGCGGATTTTCGTCGGCAATGATGCGGCCCGACTCAAAAAGGAGCACGCGGTCAGCGGCCTCGGCTTCCTCCAAATACGCTGTCGAAAAGACGCACGTCATGGGGGTGTCTGCGAGCATCCTGCGCACTACCGACCAGAGTTCGCGTCGTGAGAGCGGATCCACGCCTACGGTGGGTTCGTCTAGGAGCAGGAGATCGGGAATCCGCAAGAGCGCGCTGGCAAGCGCGAGTTTTTGCTTCATGCCGCCCGAAAGCTTTCCGGCCTGACGTTCTTCAAACCCGGCAAGTCCGGTCATGCTGAGGAGCTCCGCGATGCGGCGCTCGAGGCCGGCAACGCCTTCGGCTTCCCCCTCAAATCCTCGCAGGCCCGCAAAGACTTCCAGGTTTTCGCGGCACGAGAGTGTTTTATAGAGACCGAGCGTCTGCGGCATGAAGGCAATGCGGGTGGTGAAGTCTTCGTTGTCGGGGTCCGGCGTCGTGCCGAGGACCGAGAGACGGCCTTCGTCCGGTGCTTCCAGACCGCAGAGGAGCCGTATGAAAGTGGATTTGCCCGCACCGTCCGGTCCCACCAATGCAATGAGCCGATCGGAGGTCTCGGCGCCCCCCGCTTTGAGACTGATGCCGTCCACCGCACGGATCGGACGGGCAGCGTCGAGGGGGTTGGGAAAAGTCTTGACAACGCCCTCAAGATGGATCGCTGGGGCTGAAGCCATCGTCATGGCGCGGCCTTGCTCGAAAGGTCCAGGAAACCGCTCTGAGCCTCGGCTTGCGGCGCGAAGTCCACCGTCACGGGCTGGCCCAGACGGAGCTTATTCTCTGGATCCGAAAGCGTGAGGCGGACTTCATAGACGAGGAGTGTGCGCAGATCCTGTGTCTGCACGGTCTTAGGCGTGAATTCCGCTTCCGGGGAGATGTAGCCCACCGTGGCTTCGTACGCCGGCGTCGTATCCGTGGTGATGCGGGCTGGGGCGCCCTCTTTAATGAAGCCGAGCTGCGTTTCGGTCACATAAGCCCGCACCCACTTGGGCGAAGTGACGGCAATTTCATAGACGCGCTTGCTGGCGCTCGCCATATCGCCCGGTTCAAGCAGGCGGCTGCGGATAACGCCGTCGACGGGCGATTCAATGCGGCTTGCCACATCAATTTGGTAGTCGAGCGCCTTGAGCGCAGCCTCCCCTGCATCGCGGGCAGCCTTTTTGGCGCGAATTTCTTCAGGGCGCAGGCCTGCAGTGAGGCGCGCAAGATCGGCTTGCGCCGCGGCGAATACCTTGGTTAGATTGTCGGCATTGGATCGCGCTTCATCGAGCGCCTGATCAGACGCCACATGGGCGCGGTAAAGCTTTTGCGTGCGTGCCAGCGTGGTCTGCGCCAGTTTGGCGCTGCTTTCGGCAGCTTCGGCCTGCGCGCGAGCCGCATCAATCTCTTCGGTGCGATAGCCTTCGAGCGCAAGCTTCCAGTCAGCGTCAAGGCCTTCGAGCTGCGCGGCCGTGCGTTCACGCTCAATTTTTAATGCCCTCAGATCGAGTTCACCCAAGGGTTCGCCCTTTTTCACGCGTTCGCCTTCCTCTTTGGCAAGCGAGGCAATGCGGCCGGAGGTTTCGAACATGAGGTCAACCGTACGCATATCGACGGTTCCCCAGGCCACGGTCGGCGGGACACTGCGATGGGCTTCCCACCAATTAAGGCCGTAGTAGAGGGCTGCTGCTGCTGCGGCAGCGCCGACAAGAAGAACGATCTTTTTTGCGCTCGACATGGTGGCGAAATCCTTAGCGTGCATTCTGAACTGACCAGTCAGTTTAGAATCATTTTAGGCGTATTCTTCGCGCTCGTCTATGCAGACGCCATGGCCGGAACTAAAAATAATCAAGAGACCGTATAGGAGACATTGCGCAGAAGAATGCCGAGAAAAGCGGCGGCGACTGCGACCGTGAGGAGTGCATAAAAGGCCCAGCCTTCAACGGATTTTTCTTTGGTCTTCAGGTCCCGCACGGTCGAAAAGCCGATGTAAAGGCCAAAAAGCCCCACTGCTCCGACAAAGAGCATATTGCCGGTACTGAGTGCCGAATGTGACGACCAGAGGGCATAAAGGAGCATGAAGCCGCAGGCCGTGGCGACTAGTCCGCCCAGCAGGGCGAGCGCCTTAAAGAGATAAAGCCCTGCTTTAAAGAAGCGCCGTCGGCGGGGCTCAGGAATTTGATCGAGTTCAGAGACTTCCATAGCGTATGCACTCAGAGGGGTCAGCGGCGAGGGGGCTTAGCGGATCGAGAAACGGCAGGCGCAGATTTGCCGCCTTTGGGCTTCCTGAGACTCATCGACGATGTGCCGGGAGCGGCAGGGGCGGGCGGAAGCGGTTCTGACGGCAGGGCCAGTTTGGCGAGCACGTCATAGACCGCCTGCAGGCGTTTCTCAGGGTCAGGGTTGGCGACATTAAGTTTGAGGCGCTCAGGCCCGAGCATCTGCGCGTCGCGCCGCGACTGCAGGAGCTTCACGAGGGCGAGCGGATCGAGGTTGGGCTTAGGCGTAAAGGCAATAATGATCGCCGCGGGAGCGGCATCAATACGGCGGATGCCGATCGCTTCACACTTGAGGCGCAGTTTATGCACTTCAATGAGTCGTCGGGCGGCGTCAGGAAGTTTCCCGTAGCAGTCGACGAGCGCTTCGGTGGATTTTTCAAGGGCGGCACGGTCTTCAGCCGAAGCAAAGGCCTTGTAAAAGGCCAGGCGCTGCGAAACGTCCGGCACGTAGGCCGAGGGGAGGAGCGCCGGGGCGTGAAGATTGATATCCGTCGAGAGCTGCAGCGGATCGCCCGCCTGCGGCGTTTCACCGCGCTTTAAGGCCTTCACGGCCTGCATGAGCATGCGGTTATAGAGGTCGTAGCCCACCTCGGCGATTTCGCCGCTTTGATGTTCGCCGAGCACCTCGCCGGCGCCGCGGATTTCCAAGTCGTGCATGGCGAGGTAAAAACCTGAACCCAAATCTTCAAGGGCCTGAATGGCATCGAGACGCTTCTGGGCATCCTTCGTAAAGGCCCCGTCGGGCGGCGTGAGCAGATAGGCATACGCCTGATGGTGCGATCGGCCGACACGGCCGCGCAGCTGATGGAGCTGCGCGAGACCGAATTTGTCGGCACGCTCAATGATGATCGTATTGGCCGACGGCACATCAATGCCGGTTTCAATAATCGTGGAGCATAAGAGCACGTTAAAGCGCTGCTGGTAGAAGTCGCGCATCACGTGCTCAAGCTCGCGTTCGCGCATTTGCCCGTGGGCAACGGCAATGCGGGCTTCGGGCACAAGCGTTTCGAGCCGAGCGCGGGCGTTTTCGATGGTGTTCACTTCGTTATGCAGGTAGTAGACCTGTCCGCCGCGCTTTAATTCGCGAAGCACTGCTTCACGGATCGTTCCGTCCTGTTCGCTCGTCACAAAGGTCTTCACAGCAAGGCGGCGTTCGGGAGCAGTGGCGATGACGGAGAAGTCGCGGATACCTTCAAGACTCATTGACAGCGTGCGGGGAATCGGCGTCGCCGTAAGCGTGAGCACATCGACTTCAGCACGGATTTTGCGGAGCACTTCCTTTTGGCGCACGCCGAAGCGGTGCTCCTCATCAATGACGACGAGCCCCAGATTTTTGAACTGGGCTTTGTCGGAAAGAAGTTTATGCGTGCCGATCACGATGTCGACCGTGCCGTCGGCTAAGCCGGCGAGTACTTTGGCTGATTCTTTCCCGGTGCGAAAGCGTGAGAGTTCGGCAACCGTCACCGGCCAGGCGCGGAAGCGGTCGCGGAATGTGGCGGCGTGCTGCTCGGCCAAAAGGGTGGTCGGACAGAGAACTGCCACCTGACGCCCCGACATGGCGGCGATAAAGGCGGCGCGAAGTGCGACTTCAGTTTTGCCAAAGCCCACATCGCCGCAGACCAGACGGTCCATCGACTTCCCGGAAGTCATGTCGTCGACCACTGCATTGATGGCCGTGGACTGATCGGGAGTTTCATCAAAAGCGAAGCCTTCGCGAAAGGCTTGATAGTCTGCCGGATCGATCTTGAAGCGGATGCCTTCGCGCGTGCGGCGAATGGCATACAGATTTAAGAGCTCGGCCGCCGTATCGCGAACTTCCTGCGCGGCCTTGCGCTTGGCCTTTTCCCAATCGCCGCGCCCCAATTGATGGAGCGGCGCATGCTCCGGATCGGCGCCGGCGTAGCGCGAGATGAGCTGCAGATTAGTAATGGGCACGAAAAGCTTGGCGTCGTTCTTATAGGTGATCTCCAAAAATTCCGCGTCGCCGTCCGGCGTCTCCATATGCACGAGGCCTTGATAGCGCCCGATGCCGTGGTCGGCATGGACGACAGCGTCGCCGGGTTTGAGTTCGGCGACGTCGCGCACCATCATCTCCAAGGTCGTCGCGTGCTTCACGCGGCGCAGACGATGGCGGCGGGGACTGGCGGCATAAAGCTCTGCTTCCGAGAGAATAACGATTTCCGGATGATGGAAAACAGCGCCGGAAAAGAGCGGTGCGGCGGCGATGCCGAGCGCTGAATCGGCATCGAGGAAGGTCTGCCAATCGGGGAATTCTTCTACGCTCAGGCCGCCCGTGCGCAGGAGCTGAGACATGGTCTCCATACGGCCGGCCGAGGGCGCTGCGATCAATGTGCGCACTCCCTTCATTGCCGATTCGCGCGTACGTTCCAAAAGCTTCCCGACCGGATTCTGGCTCTTGCGGTCAACCTCAATGCCGCTCAAGCGTTTGAGATCCTCGGCGTTCTCTTTTTTCTCGACCGTGAAGCGCGCAAAGTTCGCGAGCGACTTGAAGAATTCTTCGGGTTTGAGCCAAATGCGCTCGGGTGCAAGGGCCGGACGCTGCGGATCGGCCGCGAGCACTTTGTAGCGCGAGGCCATGTCGCGCCCGAATGCCTGCAGCGCAGCTTCAATGTCGCCCAAGAGAAATACCCGTGCATTCGGAGGAAGATAGTCCGTGAGCGCAGCGGTTTCGTCAAAAAAGAGCGGGAGATAGTATTCGATCCCCGGCGGGAGAATTTCCTTTTCAATGTCGCAGTAAACGATGCTCTTTTTCGGGTCGCCCGCAAACTCTCTGCGCCAGCGCTGACGGAAGGCGAGGAGCGCCTCCGGGTCAACCGGGAATTCATGGCCGGGAAGCAGCCGGATTTCCTCGGCAGACTCCATCGAGCGCTGCGTATCCACATCAAACCAGCGGATGGATTCGATTTCGTCATCAAAGAAATCCAGTCGGAAGGGACGTTCAGACCCCATGGGGAAGACGTCGACGATGCTGCCGCGAACGGCAAATTCACCGGCGGCGAGCACTTGCTTCACATTAGCGTAGCCCGCGGCGGCAAGGCGCTTTTGCAGCGTCGTCAAGGAGATTTGTTCGCCCTGATGAAAGAAAAACGTATTGGCGCCGATATAAGAAACGGGTGAAAGCCGCTGAGAGGCCGTCACGGCAGAGGTGAGCAGCACGTCAGCACCCCCCGTCGGCGCGGTCAGCCGATAAAGGGCTTCAAGGCGCTCAGAGACTAATTCTTCCTGCGGCGAAAGCACGTCGTAGGGGAGCGTTTCCCAATCCGGCAGCGGCCGAACATCCAGCTTCGGCTCGAACCACGGCATCTCCTGCGCGAGACGCGGCACGTCGGCCGGGTCGGCGCAGACCACCAGTACCCGTTCGCCTCGAGCACGTGCTTCCAGCGCAGCTTGAGCCAAGGCGGCAGCATCGCTGGTTTGAGCGGAAATCGTAAGGCGAAGCCGATCACCCGGCTTTACGCGGGCAAGGTCGTCGGCAAAGATCGGGCCGAGAGAAGTCATGATGAATACGGGGTGCGGCAAAGCGCCCGGAAAGACTGCTGAAGCGGAAAAGAGAGATCTCCATTATGCACAAGGCGGTGGTCAATGGAATGTTGAACGGAGAATCCCTAGAAACGAGAGCGTTGCGAGGAATGGCGTGTGCTAGCCTTAGAGCCTTTTCCTGAGGAGGAGGAATTTCAGAAATGCAGGCATTAACGCTCAGGCAGCGAAGTTTGGTGGGCCTTACGCTTTTTGCGATGTTTTTTGGCGCAGGCAACCTTATTTTTCCGCCCTGGCTCGGCGTGCAGGCCGGAACAGAGTCGCTCTCGGCCTTCATCGGCTTTCTCATTACCGCTGTCGGCTTCCCGATTCTTGGTGTGATGGCCGTAGCGGAATCCGGGGGCTTAAAGAACCTCGGCGCCCGAGTGCATCCGGTCTTTGCCTTCATCTTCATGTTCCTCATCTATCTCTCGATCGGCCCTTGCCTGGCGATTCCGCGTACGGCGAGCACGTCGTTCGAGATGGTGGTGCGGCCGCTTCTCGCTGAGAACGGTCTGCTCGAAGCCCCGCTCTTAGGCTGGACGGCGCTGGGCTTTTCTCAGCTTGCCTATTCAGTGCTTTTCTTCTTGGCGGCTTTTTTGGTAGCCCTGAACCCTGAAAAGCTGACGAGCCGTCTGGGCAAATTTCTATGCCCCACACTTATTACGCTTATCTGCGTGCTCTGGCTCGGCGCCTTTATCAATCCCATTGGCGAAGCCGGTGCGCCCGCAGCTGCTTATGCGGGCGCAGCGCTTGCGCACGGCTTCATCGACGGCTATCAGACGATGGATACGCTGGCGGCTCTGAATTTCGGTCTCATCATTGCAATGAACATTCGTGCGATGGGTATTAAGAGCGAAGGCGCCGTCGTGAAGGAAACGGTTTTTGCCGGCTGCATTGCCGCAGCCGTTTTCTTTGTGGTCTACGGTGCGCTCACGCAGATCGGCGCAGAAGCGGGCGGCGCATTCACCGGGATGGAAAACGGCGCTCAAACGCTCACGGCTGTCGCTGACAAACTTTTTGGTACGGCGGGACAGGTGCTCCTTGGGCTCGTCTTCTTCATTGCATGCTTCAATACCTGCGTGGGTTTGATTGCCTGCTGCTCGGACTATTTCTCCGGACTCTTTCCCAAGCTCGGATACCGCGGCTGGGCCGTGGTATTTGCGGTCGTCAGCATGGTGATCAGCAATGCCGGTCTCACGCTCATTCTGAAGTTTTCGATCCCGGTGCTGGTGGCTATCTATCCGCTCGCCATCGTGCTGATCGCGTTGGGTCTCATTAACTTGGCCTGGAAAAATCTTCACCTGCACCGCTGGGTTTATCCGCTTTCGATGCTCTTTACGGGTGTTGTTTCCGTGACTGCCGGGCTGGAAGCTTTCGGTCTCAATGTGCCCTTTTTGTCGAATCTTTGCGCAGATCTCCCCTGGTCCAACATTGATTTGGGATGGATTTCGCCGGCGATCGGAGGTGCGGCAGCGGGGCTCTTCCTCTCATGGAAGATTCCGCATGCCTGTGATCCAAGAACCTGAGTGTTCTTAAGCATTTCAGCAGTACAAACGGCGCGGATAAATTGAAATTTCCGCGCCGTTTGTTATGGGGAGATGTACGGATTTAAACGAGCGTTCAATCGTTTAAGCAAACTGGAGCTGCGAAGTCCGAAGGACTGCAGAGCGACCTCATCAATCAAGCGTTATTGGGTGTTTGGGCGGTGAATTTTTTCTCAAAGACAGTTCCGCATTCCTGAAAGTACTCGGTGAAGTGCCGAAAACGCGCCGAAACGCACTTGAAAAAGCCGACGGAGCGGCGTAGCCGAGATATGCGGCAACTTCTTCAGCGCGTTCCCCGGCCAGAAGTTTTTGTGTAGCGGTGAGCATAGCGATCCTCAGCCGCCATGCGCCAAAGGAAAGTCCTGTTTCTTTGAGGACAAGTCTTGCGAGTGTACGTTCGCTCATGGCGGTTTCCTGAGCCCATGAGGCGACAGGCTTGTCGAGCTGAGGAGATTGCATAATGGATTGCGCAATGCGCTTGAGTACGGGATGGTCGGGAAACAGCACAAAACTGATGGGGAGTTTCGGCGCGGCAGCGAGTTCCTCAAAAAGGACGCCGGCGAGGCGTGCTTCGTGACTGTGCATCGGGTAGCGCCTCGGCAGCGTCGAAAAATGCTTGAGCATCTCTATCACCATCGGTGAGAGCAGCAGACGGTAGGGCTCGGCCGGAAGCATCGCAGCCCATTCCGGATTGATGAGGCAATAGAGCGAGACGGCGCCTTCCCCAAGGAACCCTTCATGTCTGCAGCCGGGCGGCACCCAGGCTGCGGAGGACGGCGGAAAGGCAACGCGGTTCCTGCCTAAGGCAAGCCGACCAGACCGGAAAGCGCAACCACGAACTGGCCGGTTTGATGTACATGTTGGCCTACAGATGTTCCGACGGCGGTTCGTTCATTGACGATCGTGCACTGAAGAAGTGACGTCGTGTCGTCTGGTTCAAACCCCATCGGCCACTTCGTAGCTTCAATGAAAGCGTTCATATCTCTCTGCCTAAAGGTGCTTGTTTTTATATGAGAAAACCGACGGAGTTCTAAGCTCCTCCGTCGGCAAGATGAAGAACGTTGGACGCCTTCTGACGGCAAACCGCTCTATGTGTCATTAGAAGACGTTTGCTGTCAGAAATGGGCGGTTATGGAACTTTGTACTCAATATTGTGGCACTGAGCGCACATGTTTACGCTTTGCTGGTGACCGCGGTGGCATTCGGCACAATCAAGGCCGACCAGATGGTTGTAGTGCGGATTGGGATCGAGTTTAGAAGTTTGTTTAGCAACGGCATCGAGCGACTGATGACAGGTATTGCACTGCGCGGTTGAAACTTTTGCACCCGCTTTGGGTGTTTCCTTGCCGTGACAGGATGCACATGCAACGCCGCGCGCAACGTGACGGTCAGCGAGAAACTGTCCATCGGCAGCGCTCGCCGTGTTGATGGAAAGAAGGACAAGTGCGCCGGCGGTGAGGACGGCGGCAGTAAAACGATTGAACTGCATGGCGTTTACCTCAAAGGATCAGGCGTTCTTGCGGGAAGCGGCGCGGCCGGCTGCATGACGGGCAGCAACGCGGCCGAAAACCATGCCGCCGCCCAATTGGTTGCCGCCGATATCGTCATAGACCCAGACGCCGCCAGCGGCTGCGCCAGCAGCATAAAGACCCGGGATCGGACGACGCTCAAAATTCACAACCTGTGCGTCCTTGTTGATCTTTGGTCCGCCAAATGTGCTGGCCATGCCGCCAGCAGCCGGAATCATGTAGAAAGGTCCCGTTTCAAGCGCATGCGGTTCGTCGTAGTCGTAGGGCGGATCCAGTTCCTTTGCTTTGCCCGCTTTCACTGCGGCATTGAATTCACGCACGGTCTCAACGAGATTCTTTTCCGGTACGCCGGCCTTTTTGGCAGCTTCCTCAATCGTGTCGGCTTTAATCACTTCAAAACCGAGTCGTGCGAAGCGTTTGATCGTGTTTGTGAGAATCTGTGCGTTCTTGTCGGCATCAGCACCAATCAGCATGAAGCTGCGATTGTCCTCAGTGCGCTCGGCGATGGCTTTTGCTTTCGGAACCTGCAGCCAGGTTTCGGGAACAAATCGTTTGCCTTTCGTATTGACTTGAATGCCGTAGCCAGCATGCATGAGCGGAGACGGATTGCAATGACCCGTCGGCGTGATGGGGCCCGCATAGAACTGATCCATGTTGACGAGCAACGCCTGAACCTCTTCGGCCATCAGAATGTTCTCGCCCGTAATCCAGGGCGAACCGCGTACGATGAGGCGCGATGCCCAGGGACCAATGTACTTGTCGACCATCGCTTCGTTTGCGCCGTATCCGCCCGTGGTGAGGATGACGCCGCCGCGGGCCAGATAGTCTTTGCGGCCTTCGGGCGTAATGCAGGACACACCTTCGACATTGAAGCACTCGTCCTTGACGAGTGAGACAGCTTTGGTGTTGTAGTGAATGGCAACACCCTTCTTTTCAAGTGCCGCCATCAGGCACCTGATCAGTTTGCTGCCGCCCGTAATGCCTTCTCCCGGGCTGATCAGACAGCGTGAAAGTTCCGGTGCAGGAAGACCTTCCCAAAGGTAAAAGGGGGTGCCGTGATCGGCAAGCCAATCGATGCCTGCGCCGGACTCTTCAGCGTAGACCTTGATGAGTTCCGGATCAGAGCGCTGATGCGAGAGCCGCATCATGTCTTCGAAGAAGGCTTTCGGAGAGTCTTCCGGGTGGTTTTTCTGGAAGCGGCTCCCAACGGCAGCAATCCAGCCCGATGAATAAACGGTGGCGCCGTCGGGACGATTCATCTTTTCCAGAAGGACCGTTTTTGCACCTCGTTCGGCTGCTTCAAGCGCGGCGCACATGCCGGCGAAGCCGGCTCCTACAACAACGACATCCCAGTTCTCTGAGAGACGTTTTTTGGCCGGTGCTGCGTCCTGTGCGGCATGAGCGGCGCCTGCAGCTGCAGCGGCGACGCCGAAGAGACCGGTACGGACGAGTTCTCGTCTTTGCATTTGAAAGTCTCCTTGTTCCTTTTTTTATGGATAGGGTCCTACGGTTGAGGGGATCCATTCGGGATGCACTCATCAACCACATGATTATTTTGAATTAGGCCCTAAGCACTAGGAATCCTCGGAACAGACAAGTGCTTTCGAGAAACGGTCAAAGTGAGTCGGTCATTAAGTTTCTTTCTAAAACGAACAGCGCGGATCATCGATTGCGATGCCGCGCCGTTTTTGCCGAAATGCTGGATAGTTTTTCTTAATAAGTTGAATGGTCAAAGACCGATTTGAGCTGCGTGAATTCCATCAGCCCGTAGCGCCCGCCTTCGCGGCCGATGCCTGATGCGCCATAGCCGCCGAAAGGAGCGGTTACGTCGCGCGGCGCGTCATTGATATAAACGTTGCCGGCGTTAATTCGGCGGGCAACGGCTTGAGCTTGCGCCTTGGGACCCACAACCATGGCGTTGAGCCCGTACGGCGTATCGTTGGCAATGGCTACCGCTTCGTCGACCGTGTCATAAGCAATCACACAGAGTACGGGGCCAAAAATTTCCTCACGGGCTATCCGCATGTCATTTTTGACGTTGGTGAAGATCGTGGGCTGGATGAACCAGCCTTTTTCATGAGCGCCAGGTTCTTCTGGGATGCTTCCGGCAAGCAGACGTGCGCCTTCTTTCACTCCCAGCTCGATATAGGACTTCACGGTCTCAAACTGCTGACGAGAGGCCATCGGTCCAATGAGTACCTTGGGATCAAACGGATCACCGACCGGATAGTCCTTTACATGATCCAGCAGCAGTTTTTCAACTTCTGCGAGCCGAGCCTTCGGCACAATGAGCCGAGAAAGCGCTGTGCAGGTTTGGCCGGAATTCAAAAAGATTGAATTAAAGAGCGGCTTGACGGCGGCACGATAGTCGGGCAGATCAGGCAGCCACACACAAGGCGATTTGCCGCCCAGTTCAAGGCTGATGCGCTTGACGGTTTTCAGAGCCTGCTGCGAAAGCGATACGCCGACCACGGTTGAACCCGTGAAGGAAATCATCGCCACTTTGGGGTTGAGGGCAAGCTCAGCACCCGCGCGGCTGCCTCGTCCCGATACGAGATTCACAACACCCTTCGGAAAGTCGGCGAGGCGGAAGGCCTCCATCATGAGGCAGGCCGTCAGCGGCGTCGACTGGCTGGGCTTCAGCACGACAGTATTGCCGGTGAGGAGCGCCGGGATGACTTTCTGGACGATCTGCCCAATCGGATAGTTCCAAGGCGTGATGCAGCCAACCACGCCGACGGGCTCGCGAATGACGGTTGAATGTTCAAAAGACTCTTCAAAGACGACTTTTTCGACTTCGTCGATATAGGACTGAATGCGGACGAACTGATAGTCGCAATGCGCATTGGCGCCAAAAGCAATCGGAGCGCCCAGTTCGGCAGCTTCCAGATCGATAATCGCCTGACGCATGGCTTTGAAGTGTTCGAGAAACCGCTGCATCAATGCTCGGCGCTTTTCGAGCGGAGTAGCTCGCCAGGCAGGCAGTGCTTCATAAGCAGCATCAACCGCACGATCAATGTCTTCGACCGTGCCGTCAGGAATTTCAGCGAATTTCTCTAGTGTCGCGGGATTCTCAACCGCAATGCGGTTGGGAGAGGAGGAAGCCGTCCACTCGCCGCCAATGAATTGATTGGTGAAGAGCGGCTTAAAGACGTCATAACTGGCCATCGTTGTCTCCAAGCAAAGTGCTTAGGGCAGACAGTCGTCACTTTCTGACGATCGTCCGAATCTGGAGTTGAGTGTAGGACGATGATGGATTGCCGGCGGCATAAAGCGCACAGCAAAAAGCCCGTCCCGGCAATAAACCAGGGCGGGCTTGACCTCAAATCAGCTTGAGCTGATTAGAAGCGGTACTGCATCTGAACGCCGAGGAGGTAGGCGTCAAGGTGACGATAGCGGCCGACTTCTTCACCAGACGTGCGATCGTAGAGAGAGCGTTCATGCACGCCGTGCAGATGAGCGAAACCAATATCCGTCTGGAAGTCCTTGGTCCAATGGAAGGACGAGCCAATGGCAAACCACCAACGATCCGCGTCAGGAATGATGGCAGTGCGATTGACCTTGTTGTCAATCGGCGAGGTTTCGTAGGCAATGCCGCCGCGCAGCGTCCAGAAGCTGTTCACGCGAAGGTCGTAGCCGACGGACATGAGATAGGTATCCTTCCAGCCATTCTGAATGTTGCCAAGTGCTTTGAATCCTTCAATTAACTTGTTCGCCTCGTCTGTCATTCCTAGCTGGGCCATGTTGTTTGCAACAGCACCAACAGTTGCATTCAGCGACGGCGAAGTGGTGGTCAAAGTGTCAAAGCTTGACCAATCTGCCCAACGGAATGTTGCATAAAGACTTAGATAATCGTTGACATCCCAGGCGGCTGTAGCCATCGCCCAAGCAGGACCAGAAACAGTAACGGAAGCATCATACTTGCCGTTTAGACTCGTTAAACGCGGATCACTGCTGTTAATAGTCACGTCGCCGTTTGTGGAATGTTTAGTTTCAGAGCGGTAGGACAAACCAAACCGGAGATTGTCAACCGGCTGCCACATCAAGCCAACGTTGAAACCCCAGGTGAAATCAGTAGCTGTGTATTCACTGTGAATTCCATTGGCGCCCGCGCCGAAGGTTGCATCTACATACTGTAAAGCCAGACCCGCGCCGAGACTTAAGGTATCAGTAGCTTTCCACGCGGCATTCGGGTTGAAATTGATCACCGTGATCTTGGCATCAGTGCCATGGTCACTCCGGCTCCAGTTATCGCCGTAGTCAGTGGCGAGACCATAGGGAACGGTAATGGCGAGGCCGACCCAGGTTGAATCGTTGATCTGATGAGAAATGAAGCCGTGCGGAATCACCTCTTCCTTGGCTCGACCGTTGTTCTTCTCGCCAGTTTTGTGGTCGACATATTCGAGATTCAGGCCGACACCAACCGCGCCGAACTGAACCTGCGTGCCCGGATGCAGCGTCATCGTTGCAGCGTTGTAGTACATGCCGGAAACGTCCGTACCATCAACGCCGACGCCGGCATATGCGCGGCCGAGGGCGAGCGCGGACTGTTCGGTGAGCTGGAAACCGCCGGCATAAGCCGTCGAGCTGAGGGCAGAAGCTACGGCCAGGGCTGCCGCAGCGATCTTGAAGGACGTGTGATTCACGAACGTCTCCTGAAGAACTTTATTAAATGAAGAAAATCAATCGGAATGCAATATTCCGCAACATGTGGAACCGCATTCTGCGCGAAGAAAAAGCGGAGAAATAACACGAAAATTAGGTGTTAACCCTTGGTTTATGCAAACTTCATGCAGACGGATGATGCGGTTCGATAGTGTGAAGTGAGCCTTTATTGCTTTGATATTTAAATAAATATTTAGCTTCTCGGCATTCAAAACAGAGGCATTTGGGGAGGTATGCCCTAAAGGGGGTAATCCAAAAAAGCCTGTTGCGGCTAAAACGCTTTCGGCCGGCAAACCTCGAGTTAACCCGTCATTGCCGCGCGAGGTTTGGGTTAGAGATTCTGCTCGGTAGAATTCGAAGCATCTCATTGACTGCGAGAATGCTTCCATGACCGATGCACCATTAGTCGATTCCGCTCGAATCTTCGCCCTCATCCCTGCTGCAGGTGTCGGACGCCGCATGGGGGCGGACTGCCCCAAGCAGTACATGCCGATAGCCGGCGTTCCCATGCTGGTGCGAACCGTGGAAGCGCTTCTGGCAGCGTCTCGGGTTGAACGCGTTTTTGTGGTGGTGAGCCCTGAGGATTCCTACATCGACCACGCTGCCGAATCATTCGCAAAATGGGATGACCGCGTAAAGATCCTGCGTGCGGGCGGCGCAGAGCGCGCCGATTCCGTTTTGGGCGGACTTCGCGCAGCCTGCCTGCCGCCCGAAAGCTGGGTGTTGGTTCATGATGCGGCGCGTCCCTGTGTTCAACCGAGTGAAGTGAGTCATTTGATTGATGAGGTGACGGCCGACAGTTCTGCTGCGGGCGGCATTCTTGCCGTGCCGATGGCCGATACGGTGAAGCGTGCCGACGCCCGTCGGCGCATCATCGAAACTGTTCCGCGCTCCGGTCTCTGGCGAGCCGCCACGCCGCAGCTCTTCAGAGCGGGAGAGCTCATCGGGGCGCTGAATGCCGGACTCGACGGCATCACGGACGAAGCGAGTGCAATGGAACGCGCGGGGAAGGCGGTTAAAGTGGTTTCCTGCCGTGCGACGAACATCAAAGTGACGGAGCCGGGAGACGAACGGCTTGCAGAATGTTTGCTTGAAGGGCAAGGGGGCCCTATGCCGATTCCTGAAATTCGTGTGGGTCAGGGCTACGATTCTCACCGTCTCGTTGCTGGCCGCCCGCTCATTTTGGGCGGCGTCACCATTCCGTTTGAAAAGGGCCTTGACGGTCATTCCGACGCCGATGTGTTGCTCCATGCTGTGACCGACGCTGTGCTCGGGGCTGCTTCGCTGGGCGACATCGGCACGCACTTCCCGCCTTCAGATCCGAAATGGAAAGGTGCCGACAGCGGGAAACTGCTCGCGGCCGTCATGGACCTCGCTCAGGCTGCCGGATGGCAGGTGGTGAATCTCGACGCGACGGTAATCTGCGAGCGGCCAAAGCTGGGCGCCCTGAAAGAGCAGATTCGTGCCAATGTGGCCAAGCTCCTCGGCGTTGCACCAGCTCAAGTCAGCATTAAAGCTAAGACAAACGAAAAGATGGATGCGGTAGGCCGAGAAGAAGGCATGATGGCGCTCGCGACAGTGCTTCTGGCCAAGGCCTGATACGCAGTCGGCAATCTTCTTGATGTGCGGCTGACGCTGAGGGCGATGCGCCGAGTAGAATGGCAATCTTTAGTGTTTCTACTCATCCGCTTTTTCGTCTTTCAATGCAGTCCGTTCCCGAACTCGCCCGCCGCGTGTGTTTCATCCTCTGCGAACCTGCTCATCCGGGCAATATCGGCTCAGCTGCACGAGCCATCAAGACGATGGGATTTCGCGATCTGCGCGTTGTAGCGCCTCGTGAGGCTGACTATCGGACGCATGAAGAAGCGGTGGCTTATGCAACGAGTTCGGCGGATGTGCTCGAAGCTTCAAAGTCTTATGCCACTTTAGCTCAAGCCCTCGAAGGCGTTACGTACGCTTGGGCGATGACGGGCTACGACCGTGAGTTCGGCGCGCCGCTCACGCCGATGCGTCAGGCGGCGTCCGAAACGGCTTCTCGTCTCTCGGCGCTCGAAGGCAGCATTGCTTTCGTTTTCGGCACGGAAAGAAGCGGTCTCACCAACGAGGAAGTCTGCCTTTGTCAGGGCTGCGCAGCGATTCCGGCTGATCCGGCCAGTCCAAGCCTTAACCTTTCACAAGCGGTGCAGATTGCTGCTTATGAGATGCAGCTCGCGCTCCTCGACGCCCGCGGAGATGCCGGTGCGCTTTACGATTGGCAGGGACGCTTTGCGCATGAAGAACCTGCGCCGCTCGAGGCGGTAGAGGGCTTCTTTGAGCATTGGGAGCGGGCGATGGCTGCCTGCGGAGCGCATGATCCCAAGAAACCGCGTCACTTTATGGAAGTCTCTCGCCGGCTGTTCGGCCGCGCCGGGCTAACTAAAAACGAACTCGATCTGCTGCGCGGCGTCTGTGCAGCCGTGATTTGTCCGAAGCGGGACCGCATCGGCACCAAGACGCGAGGCAAGGCGGCGATGCGCGAGCAGACGCAGAACGACCCCAAAAATTCGCCGATGCCGCCCGAAGAACGGTAAGTCTTCGATATCCGCTGTCCCATCAGGACTCTTTAGCTATTCACTTGGTTTCAAATCCCCATGTTTAAAGAAGCTCGCGAACTCATCGCCACCATTCGAGAAAAGGATCCGGCCGCTCACGGTGCAGCGGAAATCATCTTTGCTTATCCGGGATTTCATGCGGTGATGATTCATCGTTTTGCGCATTGGTGCGCGATTCAGGGCTGGACGGCATTTGCCCGCTGGGTCTCTCAGGTGGGCCGCTTTCTCACCGGGATTGAAATCCATCCTAAAGCCAAGATTGGCCGCCGGGTTTTCTTTGACCATGCGATGGGCGTCGTGATCGGGGAAACCGCGGAAGTGGGGGATGACTGCACGATTTATCAGGGCGTGACATTGGGCGGAACTAACCTGACGGCCGGCGCCAAGCGTCATCCGACGCTGGAAAACGGTGTGGTGGTCGGTGCCGGCGCCAAAGTGCTCGGCTCGTTCACGGTGGGAGCCGGCGCCCAGATCGGTTCCAATGCCGTCGTTGTGAAGCCGGTTCCGGCCGGTGCAACGGTGGTAGGTGTCCCGGGACGCATCGCGGTTTCTAAAAAGACGCCGGCGAAAGCCCCAGAGCCTTGCAGCCAGCCGGAGCGCGAGCGCGGCGTTCACGCGGCAGCCGCCGCTTTCCATGCATACGGTCTCGAACCCGGCATGCGCGACCCGTATGCCACCTCTATTCTTGAGCTTGTGCGTGTTGTTGAAGCCCAGCAGTGTGAAATTGCCCGTTTGAGCGAGGCGCTCGCTTCGGCAACGGGAAAGAAGGTCGAGCCGTCGCCTGACGCTCACTTCGATACCACAAAGCTTTGGCCGAGCGATCGTGCCCCGCAGCAGAGTAAAAACGAAACCTCCCCCGAAACGCCGGACGCAGCCATGGAACCAACGAAAGAGCAACCCAAGGCACCGTCGGATAAGGTCTAAGCAGGGCTGACGACATCAAGGCAGAGCAAGGCCGGCCGTTCTCACGAATGGGCCGGTTTTGTGTTTCTGGTGCTTGGGAGATTTCCGCAGGCGCATTGCGTAGCAACAGGTATTTTGGGTGTGTTTTCTTCAGATCGAACGGAATTGTTTGCGCATTAGCGACGAATAGAGAATAATTCTCATTAACATTTAAATGTTTTGAGGAGACCGTCATGAGCGAAGGCACAATGCATCCGTTGGCGCAGCCGGTTGGCCGTACGCATGCTGCGGGCGCCTTCGATTGGCGTGCTGTGCCGTCGGCGGATCCGAGAGCGTCTGCATTCGCGCTTGACACTGCGCCTGCGCTCCCGGCGGCGGCTGAAGAATTCTCCGGCGAAGCCTGTCGTGAAATCGTCGAAGATCTTTTAGACCGCACGCGCACAGGGGCGGCCGTCGCAGAGGTTCATGCGCCGTTTTGCGAGTCCAAATGCGACGGCTGTGGCTGCTGGCAGCATGCTTATAAGGAGCTCGAAAGCCGTCGCTGGGCCGACGCTCTGGTTCGTGAAATGGCAGCCTGGGCGGATACGCATGCCCAGGCGGGAGCACCGATTCAGGCGCTGCGCTTTGGCGGCGGAACGCCGAGCGCTTTGGAACCTGTCGACATCCTCCATGTTCTGGCCAAAGCCCGTCAATATCTGCCGCTTTCCAACGATTGCAGCATCGAGCTTCAGGCACGTGTACACGGATTTTCTGAGGAGAAGATTGAGGCTGCGCTTGCGGGCGGCGTCACTCGGTTTGTCCTTCCGGTAAGAAGTTTTTCGACGGAAGTGCGTCAGGCCGCTGGTCGGCTTGATGCCGGTGAGGCTGCCGAAAAGCTCCTCAAGCGTCTGACTGAATATAACGAAAGTGCGGTTGCCGTCGAACTGAATTTTGGCCTGCCGGGGCAGTCGCTTGAAGTATGGACCGCAGATCTTGAGCGGGCATGCCAGCTGCCGCTTGACGGCCTCATTCTTCGCGCTGCCGGAGAACCAGACATTTTGGGTGAGGCGGCCAAAACGTTTCGAGCGGCGGATCCGGTCCTAATGGCTCGAATGCATGAACGTGCTTTTGAAGTGCTCGCCGACAACGGCTGGGAGCGGCGGACAGCGCTGGCTTGGAGCCGCTCTGAGCGCGATCGAACAACCTTTGATGTGCTCGCTGCCGGTGATGCGGACAAATTTGCCTTCGGATGCGGCGCACATGGAAGACTCTTTGGCCGTGAGCTTTTGATTGAGCCCGAATTGGGTAAATGGCTCTCGGCAGTTTGGATGGGGCGGCGCCCCGTATCATCCGTCTCGGAGCCTAAATCAGGCTGGCGCGCAGCTGCGCTCTTGGCTCAGGGCGCGCTCCTCGGGCGGTTTTCGCTCGAACGCATTGAACATGCGAGCGGTCTGCGCATCACAGAGTCGCTCGAGCCGCTCTTTGATGACTGGACTGCTGCCGGGCTCCTTCGCCGTACAGGTGCTCTTGGTACTTGGATTCGTCTTACCGATGCAGGGCTTTACTGGCATCAGGCGCTTGCGGCTCGTATGGCGCTCAGAATTGATGCTGCAGAACTGCTCGAGCTGCCGCACCGACTGCTGGGCGGACGCCGCTTCGAAGCCGCTGCTCAAATCATTCCTGCCGATGTGTGGGAGAGCGCAGAACGGGCTGCGGCGCTCTCTTGATTCATTATTTTTCCTTCAGAGCTGGACCCGGATCGTTTGATTTCGCTTGAACGGTCTGGGTCTCTTTTTAGCTTGCATAGGTGCGCTTCGCAGCTGTCAGGGAAGTCCTTCGGCTGAAGAGTCGCCATGACAAGCACCATCTTAGGGCTTTCAGGATGGGAGGCTGCATTATCCCTAAAGAGATATTGTTCGTTCTAAAAAACGAGGAATATCAATATAAAATGATCGTCATGACGTATGACGATGAAAATTTGCTAAAGGATAGTATTTAAGGAATATTCCTATATAATGCGAATCCTTCTCATTATTGTTCGTGTTATACATACGGACAGTTCTCCATAAGAGGCCGCATTTTGTCTGAAAGCCCCGCACCTAAGCCCGCTGCCCCAACCTTTGAGTCGGGTGCTCGCGCGATGAATGAAGCGCTCCAAACTAAAGGCGTTGAAGCCTATTTTGCTGATGCGTCTGATCCGCTGCACAAGGCCTTTATTGCCAAAGCGGCGGTGCATTCGGGGCCCGGCGGTCGGCCGCTGATTGGAGAAGAGGCTGAGAAAGCCATTGACAGCCACTACGACACACCTCGCTCAGGGCGGTCCCTCGCTTATATTCATGTGCCGTTTTGCGAGACGCGGTGCCTTTACTGCATGTTCTATCAGAACCCCTGGAAAGAAGAGGCAACGACGGAATATGCCAAGCAGCTCGTGAAGGAGCTTGAGCTTTGGAGTGACCGTGCGGCACAGAATGCGGCGCCCATCAATGCGCTTTATTTCGGCGGCGGCACGCCGACGGCTTTTTCACCCGACGATATCCGTCTGGTGATGGGAGCGGTGAAGAAATATCTGCCGCTCGCAAACGACTGCGAAATTACGCTCGAAGGGCGAATTCACAATTTCAGTGACGCCAAGATGGATGCGGCTATCGAGTCCGGCGTCAACCGCTTTTCACTGGGCGTGCAGACTTTCAACACGCAAATTCGGCAGTCGGTGATGCGAGTTGATGATCGCGACACGATCATCCGCCGTCTCGACAAGCTTTGCTCCTACAACAATGCGTCCGTGGTCTGCGACATGATCTACGGCTTCCCCGGGCAGACGATGGAGGTCTGGGAAGACGACCTGAAGACCGCCGCTTCCCTGCAGCTCGACGGGGTGGACTGCTATCAGCTCAACGTTTTTGAGAAGTCCCCGCTCGCCCGCTACATCGCCAACGGGAAGCTTCCGCGTGCTGCGACCTCTGACGAAAAGGCGGATTTCTTCGCCAAAAGCGTTGAGTATTTCACAAGTCAGAACTGGCGCCGGCTCTCCAACAACCATTGGGGCCGAACGATTCGTGAACGCAATATCTACAACGCCTGGGGTAAGAGCGCCTGCGACTGCCTGGCCTTTGGCTGCGGAGCGGGCGGACGTCTGGCGGGCTATTCCTACATGATGGAACGTAAGCTCGCCGACTATTACCGGCTGCTCGGCGAAGGCAGAAAGCCCGTCGCCTTTGCGATGGCGCCGACACACAACTGGCACCTGCTGCGCACGATTTCCTCCGAAATGGAGTCGGGCGCCATCAATCTCAAGGCCATCGGCCGACAGTTCGGCGGACTGCCGCTTGAAGACCTTGCCAAGGTTGTGCTCTCACAGTGGTGTGAGGCCGGCCTTCTCGTCAAACGCGGCGATTGGTATTACCAGACGGTTGCCGGTCAGTATTGGCATGTCACACTCGCTCAGCTCCTGATGGACTTTTTGTCCCATCAGCTGCCCGAACCTGAGAGCGAGCAAAAGATGGACATGGGTGCTCCCGATTCGATGATGAAGATGGCGAGTGCGGGCCGCCACGCGCATGGGCAGATGCCGCCGGGCATCTTAAAGATGCTCGAAGGCATGCCTCGCGACATGATCATTGAAATGGCCAAAAAAATGCCCAAAGAAATGATTACTCAGATGGTCGCTCAGGCGCCCAAAGATGTGATCGAACGAGTCCTCGGCGAGGACGGACTTCGCGAACTTGGCGTTCGCTGAAGTTTTATCCAAAACAATAAAAAGCACTATTTCCCACAGCGAATCCCTCCAGTTTCTTTCTAGGACCAAGAAGAACTTAGTGGACTTATCCATGAAAACTTATACCCACAACCTTCTTTCTGCCGCTGTTGTTGCTGCACTGACTTTTTCCGGCGCGGCGATTGCTGATGAATATCAGACGCTTGAAACCACAACGGTTACCGCTGGCCGTTTCGAGCAGGACTTAATGGAGACGCCGATGAGCGTTTCCGTCGTGACGCGTGAACAGATCGAGCAAAGCAAAGCTCGTAATGTGGGCGAACTGCTCGAACTTCTCCCTGGCATCCAGATCAATAACGATGGTGGTCAGGGTATGAAGCGCATCAAGATTCGCGGTGAGAATGCATTCCGCACGCTTGTCATGATTGATGGGCAGAAGGTTTCCGAACAGAAATCAATGTCTGGTGCTCCGATGTTGATCGATCCTGCAATGATCGAACGCATTGAAGTCATCAAAGGGCCGGCATCTGTGCTTTATGGTTCTGATGCCATTGGTGGCGCAATCAACATCATCACAAAGAAAGGAGGTACTAAGCCTCTGCAGGGAGAAGTGTCGGGCGGTATGAATACATCTGCTTCCGGTACAAATGCTGCTGCCGCTGTTTATGGTTCGGTTAGTGGTTGGAAATACCGCCTCTCTGCTGCGGTTGAGGACAATGACAATCTAGAAACCCCGATGGGGGAAATGCCCAATACCTATTTCACAGCTCGTTCAGCTTCGGGGTTCCTTTCTTATGACATCACCCCTGATGCGACGGTTGGTTTGAATTTGGATTACTACGATTTGGAATTTGGCTCAGGCAACTACGGTGATGAGTACTTTGCCGTGGATGTTCCAGAGTGGAAGCGTACAAAGGCTGCAATATTCGGCGAAGTCAAAAATATCAGTGATGTTCTGGTACGAGTACGGACGGACGCTTTCTATCAGAAATCTAAAAAACAGATGATTAATACGGTAGGGGGTGTTTGGACTCAGCAGGCTGTAGATGCGTTTACTCAGATGGGTTTTGACCCTAGAGTACTTCAGCGAATGGGGTCTTCGCAGGCAATCGTTTCACGTTGAAACCTAATGCCGACAACGATATTGACCAATATGGTTTCTCTGTTCAAAGCGATTGGCAGTTGGGTGAAAGCAATTTCCTCATTGCGGGCTATGAGTTCAATTACGACAAGCTGGATGCTCGTAGTTGGAATGAAGGCACCAATATCATGCCGATGATGAAGACAAACAAGTCTTATGACGGCTACCAAATGCTCAATGCCTTGTTTATGAGTATGGAGACATATCTTCCTTACGACATAACTCTCAATTACGGTGTGCGCTACACGTGGGTTAAGACTGATATGGATATCGTCAATAACAATACGCACACTAAAACAAGTAATGATTCGTCCGATGGAAAAGCAGTTTTCAATGCCGGCATTCTCTGGCGAACCACGGATAATTTGAGCGTTCGTGCAACTTATGCTCAGGGTTTTCGCAGTCCTATTCTGCAGGAACTTTACATCGATACTTCGATGGGCCAGGCGATGTCTACCACAAAGGCAAATCCTGACCTTAAGCCAGAAACCTCTGACAATTTTGAAATCGGTGCCCGCTGGCTTTCGAAGGCATTGACGGCAGATGCCGCAATTTTCTATTCTGATACGGATGACTATATTGCCACTGTTTATAAGGCGTCGAGTCGCTCCTATCAGTATGACAATGTGGCAAAGGCTAAAACGTTTGGTGCTGAGCTGAGTCTTGCTTATCGCATCGCGGAAACTGGTTTTGAACCCTATACAGTTCTCACTTGGATGCGTCGTCAGTACGATAATGGTGCAGGCTTTAAAACCTATGACACAGCAACGCCTGAGCTGATGGCTCGGTATGGTATGCGTTGGACGGGAGAGTATGAAGGTCTGGGCTTGCGCGCAGATATCTATGCACGCTCGCTCACGAAAACAAAATACGCATCTGCTGATTCGTCCAGCAACTATTCCCTTGCTGGATATACGACGTTGAACCTGACAGGGGGCGTTTCGTTTGGCGAACAAAAGCAATATTCGCTCGATGCGGGCTTCTACAACATCTTTGACAAGGCCTATCGCGAACAGACCGCGATCTACGAACCGGGCCGTTATCTCGCCGTTAAGCTCAATGCGAAGTTCTAACTTCATTCTTTTGAGCTGAAAGAAGCAAGTCGCAGCGCCCTGTATCTCGTCCTCAGAGGTGCAGGGCGCCGGTCGACTTCAGCAAGTCATTTTTTATTCCAGGAGCCGTCACTGCGATGACAACGACCAAGCCTCAATGGATTAAAAGGCGTTGGGAACCGAGAGAGCTCGTGCTCATCGGTGTCTTTGCCGCTGCCGCCAAACTCTCGAGTCTCTTGATCGCACTCGCGGGCGGCGGGATGAATCCCATTTCGCTCCTGGGAAAGAATTTGGTCTATACGACCCTCATGATCGTGCTGCTCACCAAGGTTCCGAAGCTTTGGACGCTCACGCTCTTTACCGTGGTGAGCATGCTCGTAAGCGTCCTGCTTTTGGGCGGAAGTCTGACGCTTCTCCCGGCGGCTTTGGCGGGCGCCCTTCTGGGTGAACTTTTCGTCGTGCTTTCGGGCGGTGTTCATAAGCCCTGGGCACCTTGGGTGGCCGTCGGCGTCTACGACTTCGTGAGCAAGATGCTTTCGCTCGGGGTGTCCTATCTCTTCCTGCGTGAGACCCCGGCACTGATGACGATCATCATACCGATCGTGCTGCTCGGTTATGCGGGCTCCGTGATTGGTCTCTGGTTTGGATGGAAAACTGTAGGGGAGCTCCGCCATGCGGGTTTTGTTCGTTAAAGACGAGAGCTCAATGCTGCGGGGGCTTGACGCCAAAACAAAGCTCTCGGTCATGCTGGTCACCGCCGTACTTGTTGTGGCTTGTTCCGGAGTCATAAGCCAGATGGTGCTCTTCCTTTTCACGCTCGTCTATGTGCTGATGCTTAAGCGCCCGAAGCTCGTGGCGCTGCTCTACATTCTTATGGCCGTGATGATGGCGGTGTCAGCCGGGTTCGGATGGCTTATTTCGCTCTGGGCGCCGAAGCTGAGCGGTCTCTCCGTCCAAGCGCTCTTCGTTCCGTTTCTGCGTGGCGTCTCCATGATGAATGTGGTGATGGTGCTCGCACTCACGACGCGTGTTGAGGACTTGCTGGGAACACTGGAGCGTTTGCATCTGCCGTTTGTCGTCTTTTTGCCGGCGGTTGTCATGCTTCGCTTCATCCCGACCTTCACAAACGATATTCGTCAGGTCTGGGAGACGCTTCGTATCCGCGGCTGGCCGATGGGCCCCGTGATGATTACGACGCACCCGATCCTGTCGGCTCGCCTACTGTTTACACCGATCCTCTTTCGCGCACTCAAATCTTCTGAAACGCTGGGTATTGCAGCGGAATTGAAGGGCATCGGCACGGCGCACCGCACGGTGCTCCCAAAGGCGCCGCCGCTCTCCCAACTCGATCGAAACATCTTTATAGCGATGGGTGTCTGCGTCGTTCTGGCGCTTCTCGCTGAAATCTTCCTGCGCGAGCTCTTTATGACGCCCGGCGCTGTCATGCCTTGATTAAGCCCATGCACGCGATTGAACTGAAGAAAGTTTCCTACCGCTACAGCGGTGCCGAACCAGACTCGCCGGATGCGGTTCGATGTCTTGATCTCACGGTTGATGCGGGCGAGCTTAAGCTCGTTACCGGCGCCTCGGGCTGCGGCAAGACGACGGTCATGCGGCTGGTGAACGGCCTGTGTCCGCAGATCTACGGCGGCACCCTATCGGGCGAAGTATTGGTCGACGGCAATCCCACTCAAGATACGCCCGTAGCGGTGCTCTCTGAACATATCGGCACGCTTTTCCAGGATCCCGAAGAGCAGTTCTTCGCGCTCAATGTGGGCGATGAGATCTCCTTCGCGCTCAAAAGCCGCGGCGTGCCGTTTGAAGAAATCGGTCCCCGCGTAGACCGTGCTGCCAAGCGCATGGGGATTGAACATCTTCTCGCGCAGGACATTCACGAGCTCTCCGAAGGGCAAAAGCAGAAGGTCGGACTCGCCTCGATTCTCGCGCTCGGCCCCAAAGCGCTCATTCTCGATGAACCGAGCGCTAATCTGGATCCGGAAGCCACAGTGTCGCTTGCCGGCATCCTCGGTGAACTCAAAGCCGAGGGCGCAGCCATTCTCGTGGTCGACCATCGTCTTTACTGGCTTAAAGGCTTGGTTGATGAGGTCCTCGTCATGCAGGCTGGAGCGGTGGCGGTTCGGGGCCCGTTCTCTATTCTTGACGATGAGAATGTGCGCCGTCTTTACGGGCTTCGCCAAGCCGAGGTGGAGGATCTCCGCCCGACCCTGCCGCGCATTCCGACGGCACTGGGAGACGGGACCGTGCCGGCGGGCTTTTTTGCGGCCGAACATGTCTCCTTTACGTATAAAGGCGCTCAAAAGCCCATCTTCAGCAACGTGAGTTTTTCGGTTCCTGCAGGGATCACGGCGCTGATCGGTGCAAACGGAACAGGCAAAACGACGCTGGCGCGTATATTGACCGGGCTTAATGAAGCCGAAGGCGTCTTCTCGATTGAGGGCCGGCCCGTTGACCGGGACGGTCTCATGCCGCATTCGGGGTTGGTGCTCCAAAATGCCGACCATCAGCTTCAGATGCGCACCGTACGCGAAGAGGTTGAAGCTTCGATGATTGCAGCCAAGTCCGCAGCGAAAAAGCACGCGGCTTTCTGGCAGCGTCTGAAGACGCCGAAACTCACTGCTGAAGAAGAAACGTGGGTCACGGAGCTCCTCACGACGCTGCGTCTGGCTCCGCTCGCGGAACGCCACCCGCAGAGTCTCTCGGGCGGCGAGAAGCAGCGCGTAGTCATTGCTTGTGCGCTTGCCAAAAATCCGCAAATTCTGATTCTGGACGAACCGACCTCAGGGCTCGACGGCGCCAATATGGCCTCCATTTCCAAGCTGCTCAAGGCCGAGGCTGCCCGAGGCCGGGCGGTTTTCCTGATCACCCACGATCTGGAGCTTCTGCAGGCCTGCGGAACTGCGCTCGACATGAAGGATCTGCAGCCGGCTGAAGCTGCCTAATGAGTTTTTTTCAGACTTTGCACAACCTTTTTTTCACTTCACAAAGGAAACAACGCCATGACCAACTGCTGCTGCAAGAAGCCTACGGCCGAACAAGCCAAGATCATCGAGGAAATGCTGGCTGCGCCCTATCCGGTGACGGTGAGCTCCATCGCTGGCCGACTCGGTGTAACGGATCTTGAGGCTGCCGAACTGCTCCCGGAAGCCAACTGCACCTTCGTCAAGGGCGACATCACGGAGCGCTTCACCGAAATTTGGGCGGAACTCGCTTCCTGGGAAAAGATCACGCTTTTCATTCAGCATGAAGGCAGCATCTTTGAAATTCAGGGGCAGCTCCATGAGGGAAAGATTGCTCAGGGCTACTACAACATCCTCGCCAAGTCGGCGACGATCGGCGGCCACATGAAGTATGACGCTTTCTCGGCAGTGGCTTTCACGACCTTCCCCTTCATGGGACGTGAGTCTCTTGCCGTGCAGTTCTTTACCAAGGAAGGCAAAACGGCCTTCTCGGTTTTCGTCGGCCGAGAAAATCATCAGCTCGTCGAATCCGTGAAGGAAAAATTCATTGCCGCCCGAGCCAAGTTCTCGGCCTGATTCATCCGCTTTAGCTCGTCTCGAACTGCTCTGCCTCCGAAGATCGCATCCCCCAACGATCTCGGAGGCTGCGCATTAAGCCCGTATGAAGGGAGATGCGTTAGAAAGGCGGCTCGCTGAGATCGTGAGCAAACGGCTCGCCGTCATTCTGACTCAATTGTGCTTGGGACGGGATCCATCTTTACGCCGCAAGCGTGCTGCGAACACGCTGCGGCGAATCGCTTTATTCTGACTGCGCAGACGGACTGCATTTAAACGGTTCTGCGTTCACTACCATTTTCGAGGAGATTCCCCATGACTGCTGCCGCCGCCAAGCCTCTTGTCGTCATCAGTTCCCGTACGGGCAACACCATGATTCTCGGTCACGCCATCTGCGACGCGATGCCTGGGGCCGTCCTGGTCAAGCCTGAAGCGTTGCCCGAAGACTTGTCGGGCTTTAATCCGATTCTGCTCGGTTTCTGGTGCGACCGCGGCATGGCGCCTGAAGACATTCAGGCGGCAGCGAAAAAGCTCGAAGGCAAAACGATCGGGTGCTTCGCCACCATGGGCGGCAACGCTGAAACGCCCGAAGCGCTCGACTGGATGAAGCGTACGTCGGAGAGTTTGGTACGAGCAGGCAAAAACAATACCCTCGCAGGCACTTATCTCTGCCGCGGCCGTATTGACCCGGCGCTCTTCGAACGCATGACCGCGATGATGGGCGGCAAAGTGACGCCCGAACGCGAAGCGCGCCGTCTGGCGAGCGAAACGCATCCGGACCGCATGGATCTCGAGCGCGGCGTCGAGCGTTTCCGCACCATCTTCGGAGTGAATTGGTAATGGCCTCGGCACAGCCTGCCGTTCGGATCGACTCCCTCGAAAAACGCTACGCCTCGGGCACGCTGGCCTTGAAGGGCGTGAGTTTTGACGTTGAAGAGGGCGAATTCTTCGGTCTGCTCGGCCCCAACGGCGCCGGCAAAACAACGCTGATTTCCTGCCTCGGCGGACTGACCACGCCGACGGGCGGGCGCATTCTCGTTCGCGGTATGGATACCCGTACAGATCGACGAGCCGCATCGCTCTTTCTCGGCATCGTGCCGCAGGAAATCACTTTCGATCCGTTTCTGACGGTGCGTGAAACGCTGCGCTTTCAGTCGGGCTACTGGGGCATTCTCCGAAATGACGACTGGATTGATGAAATTCTCGCCAATCTGGGTTTGACCGACAAAGCGGACGCTTCCATGCGCGCGCTCTCGGGTGGCATGAAGCGCCGTGTGCTCGTTGCCCAGGCGCTCGTTCATAAGCCGCCGGTGATCGTGCTCGACGAGCCGACGGCCGGCGTAGACGTTGAGCTTCGCGAACACCTCTGGGACTTCATCGGACGGCTGCATCGCGAGGGGCGGACGGTGATTCTCACAACGCACTACCTCGAAGAGGCGCAGGCGCTTTGCAGCCGCATCGCCATCATGAAGAAGGGCGAGGTTGCGGCGCTTGACCGCACGGAAGCGCTTTTGTCGCGCTTTGAAGGCCGAGTGCTCCGCTGTCGGCTGGTAAAGGGGGACCTGCCGCCCGAAGCGGCGCGCGACCTCATGCGCCGTCACGGCAATGATGTAACGCTGCGCATTAAAGACGCCGACGACGCTTTGCTTAAGCTCGAAAGCCTGAAGGCGGCCGGTGCGGAGATTGAAAATCTGACGGTAGGACAGCCCGATCTGGAGGACGTCTTCCTCGCTGTTACGGGAGGTGAAGCCTGATGTGGGTTCCTTTCTGGACGCTCTTTAAAAAGGAAGTGATCCGCTTCCTCAAGGTGTGGATGCACACCGTGCTGGCTCCTGTCCTCACGGGCGGGCTCTATCTCTTTGTCTTCGGCGAAGCGCTCTCCAAGCACCTGCCCGTCTATGAGGGCGTGTCCTATACGGCCTTCATCATTCCGGGCCTCATCATGATGACGGTGCTGCAGAATGCGTTTTCCAACACGGCGAGCTCACTCATTCAGTCGAAGATTTCAGGGAATCTCGTCTTTATTCTTCTGCCGGCCATCCCGGGACCGCAGGTGGCCGCGGCCTATATCGGCGCGAGCTTCGTGCGCTCAGCGCTCGCTGGCGCCGGGCTCTATCTGCTCTGCTCCTGGTGGGCATCTCCCCCGGTGCGTGAACCGGGGCTCCTTATCGCTTTCGGCTTCTTCGGTGCGGCCATCATGGCGGCATTGGGTCTTATCACGGCGCTCTGGGCCGAAAAATACGATCAGATGGGAGCGGTGATGAATTTCGTCATCATGCCGCTCACCTTCCTTTCGGGCGTCTTTTATTCCGTGGATTCGCTCCCGCCCTTCTGGCAGGCCGCGAGCCGCCTCAATCCCTTCTACTACTTGGTAGACGGCTTTCGGCAGGGATTCTTCGGGAGCGGCGACACCAACACGACGCTGAGCCTCCTCATCGTTGCGGCAACGGCTTTGGCCGTCACGGCGGCGGCCGTGGTGCTACTCGTTAAAGGCTGGAAGATCCGCACCTGAAGAAGGCGCCTAAGCGGATCTTTCCATGACGGACTGAATCACGCGCTGCTGTTCATCAAAATACGGATTGAAGGTCAGACGCGCACGGATCTTGCCGCGGCGCTTGTCGCCCCAGGCGCCATAGTCGACCTCACCCCGGCGGCAGGCTGCGTAGGAGGGCTTTTCGCCCTCGGGCGTACAGATATGCGAGCGGCCATGCCGGCCGTATTCCGGATTGTCGGGGGAGAAGCTCATCGCCATGTGCGAGAAGCTCCATATGCGCTCGGACGGAATTTCATCGGGATGCACAATAATCCGCGGATCTTTGGCGGCTTTGCCCAGTCCTTCGCGGGAGCCGTACCAGATGAAGCGGGACTGCGCGGAGGTAAAGCGCTGCGGAATCCATTCAATGAGCGATTGGGCGTCGAGAATGGAGTCGTGCTCGGAGAGCATCACCACAGCAGGCTTGGCAAACGGCTTCATCTTGAGCGCATCATCAACGCCGCGCATGGTATCGACGAAGGCCGCGAGTCCCGGCACCGGGACCATCGTGTAGCGAAAGGCCGTCTGACCGCCCATCAGGGATTCCTGAGGTTCCCTGAGCCACGTGATGAAGGGCTTTAAGAGCGGCGCGAGGAAGGTGAGATGCGTGCGCACGACAAAGGCGGGCGAAAAGAGGAGCAGTCCGTCGGCCTCCGCTCGGCCGGTAAGCGCGGCCTCGAGCGCCAGATTGCATCCGGTGGAAAAGCCGCCCAGCCACATCGGACGCGACTTCCCGTCGGTGCCCGGTCCCAGCTGATTGAGATCCCGCCGCAGCACGGCAGCCTGTTCATTCACTACGCGCCGCCAGTCGTCAGCAGTTGGAGCTGCCATATCTTCGGGCATGGTTCCGCAGCCGGGAAGGAGCACTGTGCGCACCAGCCATCCGGCAGCCGAAAGGTTCTTCGCTTGGTCAACAAAAGACCACGGTGAATCGCCTAACCCGTGAATGCAGAGAATGCCGCCCAGAATCGGCGTGCCCGAGGGCGGACGTGTCTCCGCTGGGCAGTTGGCTTCAAGTTCAAGCGCATGATCGTCCGTGGCCCAGCGTCGGCGCGATTCGATCCAGGCGCGCGTGTCGGCAGCATAGGCCGCAAAGGTCGTTTGTCCGAGCGGCTGGACGAGCGGCTCGGGCACATTCGGTTTAGAGGCGCATGCCGTGAGCGCGCCGGCGCTCAGAAGTGCGCTGCCCGCCGCCGCAGCATAGAGGAACCGCCGGCGAGAGAGGCCGCCTTGGGGCTGAGAGTGTGAGATATGGGAATGCTTCATGGTGAAATGAAGCGTAGCGCAAACGATATTTTCGAACAGTTTGCAATTGCATCTGATTTCTGCCTGATACCGCTTTTGTCGATCGCTCTCACGGCCGCAAAGGCAAATGCAGATAAAAAAGCAGCGTGACGGCGTCACGCTGCTCAAGGTGCTTATGCCGGCGAAGCGCCCTGACGAGTGTTCGCTAACCACTCGTTTTTAGGGGGATTGCGCTCGTCGGCAATAAGGGGAGAGGCTTACTTGCCCGCTTTGATGGCCTCTGCGATGGCATCGGCAGCAACGCGTCCGGAAGTGAGCGCCCAGCCGACGTTGGCGCCGGCAGGCGAATCGTCGCCCATTACGCCGCCCACAAGTTCACCCGCGCCGTAGAGGTTGGGGATGACTTTGCCGTTGTTCTGGATGAGATTGAGGTGATCATCCGTGCAGACGCCGCCCATTGTCGTGGCGAAGCGGGGCTTCTGTTCGACGATGTAGTACGGGCCTTCGGCGGCAATTTCAGCCTTCATATACTGGACAGGGCGGCCAAAGTCAGCATCTTTTTGTGCTTTCACAAAGCTGTTGTACTTGGCGACCGTTGCCTTGAGATTTTCAGCGTTGATGCCGGCAAGCTTGGCCGCTTCTTCAAGCGTCGCGCCCTTCACAAAGATCGGAGCCGACTTGCCGTTGGCGGCAAGGTACTTGTCAGCATCTTCGTGCGAAACACCCGTTTCCGGGAGACGCTTATAGAAGCCCTCCCAAGACTTTTGATCCATGAAGACATAAGCCATACCGCCCTTTTGCTGCAGCATCGGGTCGAGAATGTGACGGTTCGACGCCTTTTCGTTGACAAAGCGCAGACCGTCGCGGCTCACGAGGATGCCGGCCTGGTCGAACGCGCCGACATTGGCGTAGATGGTGGACTTGGCCTTGCCCGGCGCAACTTCAATGCCGTTCGGATAGCGCTTGCCGTATTCGAGGAGCTGGGTTTTCACGCCGAGCTTCTGGGCCATCTGCAGACCGTCGCCCGTTGAGGAGACGGGGCCGTAATAGAGCGTGTTCTTATAGGTATCCGTGAGAAGGTTCTTATTGTTGCCGTAGCCGCCGGTGGTAAGCAGCGTCTTCTTTGCGCGGATCGTGTATTTGGTGCCGGTGTTGCCGTCAACGGCTTCAACGCCCGTCACCTTGCCGTCCTCGACGATCAGCTTTTCAACGCGGGTGTTGAAGAGAACCTTCGCACCGTTGGAGCCGATGACTTCGCGCAGATGCTGCGCCATCGTACCCGCGCCGCCCTGGAATTCAAGGGCGCGGCGATGGGAGTATTCGGCGAGGAACGGGAGGTCGTTCGGAATGAACTTGACGCCGACCTGGTCGTGGAGCCAATCGATCGTCGGGCCGACGTTCTTTGCGTAGAGCGTGAGCTTGGAGAGGTCGTTGAGGTTGTGGCCATTGGCCTGGAAGTCCTTCACCATCGATTCGACCGAGTCATCCGTCACGCCGAAGGCCTTCTGGAGCTTGGAGCCCTGCGCGACCACTTGGCCGCCCGAAATGGAAGCGGCGCCGCCGATGAAGGGCATTTTCTCGACGAGAACGACGTTGAGGCCGTTCATGCGTGTGCGAATGGTGGCGGACATGCCGGCGCCGCCGCCGCCCACGACGACGACATCGGTGTCGACGGTTTCATTTTTCGCCTGCTTTTTAACAGCGAGCGGAACGAGCGCCGCAGGGTCCGCGCCGGCCTGCTTCACCGTGTCGGCTACGGCCGTGCGGATCGCCGTTGATGTGATGGTGGCGCCGGTAACGCCGTCAACCTGCGGGGATTGACGCTCTACGATGCGGCCCGGGAGCAGCTCAGCGGCCTTGGAGCCGATGCCCGGGGTTTCGGAGTGTGTGACCTTGACGTCGGCAATCTTATCCTTCGTGAAAGTGACAGTGACTGTTACGTCGCCGTGGATGCCCGGCGCTTTGGCCGTATAAGTGCCCGCTTTAAATTCAGCGGCGGATGCGCCGACGGCAAATACCGCGGCAATGGAAAGCGTGAGGAGAGTCTTCTTCATATTGAAATCTCTGCGGTGAGAAGATGGAAGAAAGTGAAATTCAGTATCCGCCGCCGTGAGTGAAGCGGCGGAAGTGTTGGAAACGGCTGATCCGAACAGGTTACTGAGGATTCATAGCCTTGTGGAGCACTTCAAGGACATTGAGACAGTCCTCGGCAGGAATTTGACCGGGGGCGCTCGCTTTGCCGCCGACGCTCGCAAACGTGAGGTCAGAGCCGAATCCTTCGCCCGTAATGCGGGTGAGTACGCCCCATTTGCCCATGGCCATCGTGAGCATCGGACGGTTCGAGTAGTAGTGGCGGACTTTGGCCGTCGCGTTCATCACGGTGAGGGCGTCTTCAGGCGAAGCGGCCATGACGGCGAGTTTCAAAATATCCGCGCCGGCTTCCTGCTCGAGCAGGAGGCGGCGGATCAGTTCGCCTTCGTCAGGAGTGAATTTGAATTCATGGTCGCTGATAATCACCTTCACGCCTTTCTTGTGAGCGGTGTCGACGAGCCGGCGCACCATGGCGGCATCGCGGAAAAGTTCAATATCGACTATATCGGCACGGCCTTCGGTGAGTACCGCTTCGTAGACTTCTCCGTAGTAATCGTCCTCGGCAATGAAGGGACCGCCGTCCGTACCGTTGCGCAGCGTCACGAGCACAATCTTGTCGCCCGCGGCCTCATAGGCGCGGCGGGTCACGTCGGCATATTGTTTGGGTGCAAGGCGGCCCAGATAGTCGATGCGGACTTCGATCATGTCGGGCGCTTTCATTGCCGCAAACTGCTTGACCGTTGCAACGAGATCGTCCGGTGTTTTGGCGGTGGTGGGCGCGATGAGCTTCGGGCGGCCTGTGCCAATGGATCGTCCTTTAATTTCGATGGGCTCGACGGCGCCGGGCTGCCAGCCCTTGACACGATTCATCGTATCGATCGGACGCGTCTTGCCTTCGAATTGATCAATGGTGCTCGCCTGAGTGACGCCTGCGGCAGAGACTGCGGCGGCGAAAGCGGAACTGAGGAGATGACGGCGCTGCATAAGGGTGCTCTTTTTTTCTGATAGTCAGTGGAATCAACGGCGAAGCAGAATCTTTTGGGTAAATTCGATTTCTGCTCCGGATGTGCAGAAGGAGTTTGCTACAGTGCCTTCACTGGGCCTACCCCCGTTTGGGGGAGGGGCTGACATTCTTGTTTTTGCCGGACTCATGGCTTCGATTTCGCTGCGGCTGCTGATTCCTTTCGTCTGCTCATTCGTCTCTTTATTTGGGGCGGAACCGTCCGTCGGACGTCCTCTGGAGGGAGAGACGCCGGCTGCGGTTTCTTCGGCGTCTCTCGCCATAGATCCTCAGGCGCAGCAGTTTCGCCCTGTGATCACGATTGCGGAACTCGATACATTGGTCAATCCCTACGACGCTTTCATGCTTCGACAGACGGCGGCAGCCTTGCAGCGCGCACTGCCGAAGTATTTCGTCAGGACCGTGACGATCGCTGACGCCGAGGCGAAAACTCAGATTGAGCGTCTGCGTCCGGACTTTCTTTTTGCGCCGGCTTCTTTTTCCGGCATGACCGGAGTCGAGGCTGCCCGTATCGCCACTCGGCGCACGAATCTTGCCCAGAGCGCAGAGCGTTCAGTGTGAGCCGTGTTCGCTGTCCGTGCGGATTCCCGCTTTCAATCCCTTGCGGATTTGCGCGGCCGCAGGGTCTTTGCGGGACTCCCGACGGCCATCGACGGCTGGCTTGCAGCGGCACGGGAACTCCGGCAGCAGGGGTTTGAACCGGATCATTTTTTTGGGTTTGTCGGGTACCGCAACAATGCTTATCCGGATGTGCTTTCTGCACTCCTCAACGGCTCGACCGATGCGGCGATTCTGCCCGCCTGCCTGCTTGAAGCCGTGCGCATGCACGGTCTGGTGCGCGCGGAGGATATTCGGGTTATTAACGCCAAGACCGGAGACCTCGCCTGTGCGCACTCAACGGAACTTTATCCGGATTTGAGCTTATGGTCGCTTTCTTCCGCTCCGGAAACAGCTGTACGCGATATGACCGTGGCGCTCCTGGGGCTCAGAGATGCGAGCGGATATGAGTGGCTCACAAACGTTTCGCATGCGGATGTCGACGGGCTTTTGAAGGACCTGGAAATCGGTCCCTATGCTTATTTGAAGGATATGAGTCCCCGTGCGCTCATTGAACGGCACTTTGGCAAAGTACTGGCAGCAGCCGGTTTTTTGCTGCTCCTCGTATTGAATGAACTGAGGCTGCATGCGCTGGTGCGGCGCCGCACGCGGGAACTCGCTAAGGCTATGAATGAACGTGAGCGTCTTGCCGAAGAGGCTTCTGCCGCTCGGCTGGAACTCGCCGGTTTTGAACGCCGCTCGATTGTGCAGCAGATGTCGAGCATGATTGCTCATGAAATCAATGCGCCCGTGGGCGCTTTGCGCACCTGGGCGGCCGTGATCCGCATGAAGTGTCCGCAGCGCGTTTTCCGCGATGATGAAACCAGTGCGCATGCCGGACTTGAGCAGGCTCTCGGGCGCATCGACTATGAAGCGAACCGCATCGCCGACATCGTCTCGAGCGTGCGCGCATATGCGAAAAAAGAGGACGAACCGCTGGCGGCATGTGACCTCATGCCAATCATTGAGCGGGCGATAAGCGCTTTCCGTGCGGAAGAGCGAAGCGCCGAACGCACAAAAGTGGTTTTTTCTTCTGCAGTGCGTGAAGCCTGGACCACAGGGCGTCCGCTCGAACTCGAAATTCTCTTTCTCAATCTGGTGCGTAATGGTGCATCAGCGATGAAGTCAATGAAGGATTCGCTCGATGAACCTGCCGAAGTTCGTCTCACGCTCGATAAACCGCAGGAAGCCGCAAATCGCTGGCGGATACGGGTGGAGAATCCCGGCGTCATGCTCGACACGGGCTCACTCGAGCGCCTTAACCGCAAAGCTGCCAGCGTTTCAGCCGATCCTTCAACCTTCGGCGGCTTGGGACTCGGTCTTTCTATCTGTCGAGGCATAGCCGATCGGCATGGCGCTTCACTTCTCTTTGAAGCTCGCCCAGCGGGAGGCGCTGCGGCTGTCGTTATGATCGATGCTCGGGATTTGCCGCTCTAAAAGGATTTTTTCATGAAATGCATTCTGCCCGCGCCTTTGGTGCGTCTTGTCGACGATGACAATGACTTTCGTGAAAGCCAGAAGGCCTTTCTCACAGCGCTTGGCTGGCAGGTGGAGGATTGGGAAAGTCCGGCGGCGTTTCTTCAGGATGACGACCTCCAGCGTCCGGGGTGCGCTGTGCTGGATATCCGCATGCCCGGCATGACTGGACTTGATCTGCAGCGGCGGTTTGTAGAGGCTGGAAGCCGCTTGCCGGTGATTTTTTTGACCGGGCACGGCGATGTTGCAACGGCGGTGCATACCATGAAATATGGTGCACTGGATTTCCTTGAGAAACGAGGGGATCCGATGGTGCTGGCGGCTGCCGTGGAGCGTGCCTGCAAAAAGTCACTTGCGGCTGCGAAGGCAGCAGCCGAAGCTCAGAGCTATCAGACGGCCTACGATGCGCTGACGCCTCGAGAGCGTGAAGTTTTTGTGCTTGCGGCTAAAGGGCTTTCCAATAAGGAAGCTGCCGAAGTGCTCGGCATCGGTGCGGAAACCGTCAAGATGCATAAAGCTAACGCTTATGCCAAATTGGGTGTTCAGAGTTCTCTCGAGGCTTATCAGTGGCTGGAGAATCTCCCGACGCCGCAGCCCAAGGATGTGCCATGACGACACGCAGAACGCTTCTCACCGCGGGCGCAGTCGCCTCGATCTTGCCGTCATCGCTTCTGGCAGCCGCTCTTGAAGATTCATCCGATGCGCTCGAGCCTAGGCAGCAGGTCATAGTGATCGGTTCCGGGCTCGCCGGTCTGACAGCCGGCGCGAGCGCACTGGAGTCCGGTGCCCGGCACGTGCTGATATTGGAAAAAGGACCGCTTGTCGGCGGTCACTCTCTTTATTCGAGCGGCTCTATTGCTGCGGTGGCGCCGGATCGTGCCGGAGCATTTTCAAATGGCTGGCGCGACTCTGTCGAACAGTTTGTGGCCGATGCGCTCGCTGTGGGCGGCGGCTGCGGAGACCCGGAACGGTTGGTGCAGATCGCCCGCGGGTCCGCAGCCATGCTCGACTGGCTCGAAGGGCTCGGCGTCTCCTTCGGCCGCCCCTTTGAAGCCCGATCGGGACTTCATCCGCGCAGCTGGGCAATGCCGGGCAATTCTGCCGGACGGAGCTATGTCCTCGCGGTCATGGACTGCTATCGGCGTTTGGGCGGGAAAACAATCCTCTCGGCGCAAGTTGAAACGCTTGAACGGCAGGAATCGTCCTGGAAGGTCGGCGTGACCATTCGCTCAGAAAATGAAGTTCGCCTCAAGTATTTCCAAGCGCCTGCCGTCATCATTGCGTCCGGCGGCTTTACCGCCAATGTCGAACGCCGCATGAAGATCATGCCGCAGCTCACTGCCGATATTCATACGAGTGCCGATCCTTATGGCACCGCTTGGGACGGCGCACAAGGCGATGGTTTGGACCTGGCGCAGCGCGCCGGCGGCGTTATTGCCGAAGGTTTCGGCCTGCAGCTGCTGCCTTTTTGGGGCGGCCGATTAATCGACTATGCGGGCGGCGACATGTACGTGGATGAAACCGGCCGACGCTTCGTCGATGAAAATCTGCCTTGGAATGCGATTTCTGAACACATCCTCAAATTGAAGTCCCGGCGCTGCTGGGTGATCACCGATGCGCAGTCTTATAAGGGTGCAACGCTGAGTGTGAAGCTCATCAACGGCATCGTGAGAAAAGCCGGCTCCATTAGGGAGATGGCAGAGGCGATGAGGATCCCTCCGGAGGTGCTCGAACAAACGTTCGCCCAATACAATCGGGCGGCTGATGCAGGGCTGGATCCGCTGACCGGCAAAAAGTTCTTCACCCAAAGAATCGAAAAGCCGCCCTTTTATTTTGGTGAGGAGCAGATCTATGTGCACACCACTTTGGACGGCATTTTGACGGATGCCCAGGCGCAGGTGCGTGCGCAAACGGGCGGCGTTATTCCGGGACTTTTTGCCGCTGGGGAGGTCGTCGGAGGAATTTTTGGTTTTGACCGGCTCGGCGGCGCCGGCATCACGAACTGCCTTGTGATGGGACGCATCGCCGGCCAAAGGGCTGTTGAATGTCAAAGCGGCACTTAAATGCCGGCATGGCCCGCACGGAGCTCTTTCTAAAGGACGTGGGGCGAGCCCTTAATGCGGCAGAGGATTGGGCCGGCCCAGCGTTTCAGCGGGGCGGCGCCGTCCGCCCTCTCCGGCCGAAGGGCTGTGCTTCGCTTTATAGATTGCCGGCCTTTGTCGGGCTGCAAAAAAATGCTCCCGAAGAAACGGCATGCGTTCTTCGGGAGCTTGAGCTGCCACTCGCTCGAAGCGCTCAAGGGATAAGGCCCTTGAGCGCCAAGGGGCGTCATTACATGCGCTTGTGGCAGGTGCGGGAAATCACATCGAGCTGCTGCTCGCGCGTCAGGTCGATGAACTTCACGGCATAGCCGGAGACGCGGATGGTGAAGTTCGCGTACTCGGGCTTTTCGGGGTGCTCCATCGCGTCGATGAGCTTCTCCGTACCAAAGACATTGACGTTGAGATGGTGAGCGCCCTGAGCGAAGTAGCCGTCCATCACGTTGACGAGATTGTCCGCGCGTTCGTCAAGCGAGTGGCCGAGCGCATCGGGGCTGATCGTCTGGGTGTTGGAAATGCCGTCAAGCGCATACTCGTAGGGGAGCTTCGCCACGGAATTGAGCGAGGCGAGCAGACCGCTCTGCTCTGCGCCGTAGCTTGGGTTGGCGCCAGGCGCAAGCGGCGCGCCGGCCTTGCGGCCGTCGGGAAGCGACCCTGTGGCTTTGCCGTACACCACGTTGGACGTGATCGTGAGAATCGAAGTCGTCGCTTCGGAATGACGGTAGGTCGGGTAGCGGCGGATGCAGGTGAGAAACTCCTTGAGGAGCCACACAGCAAGCTTGTCCGCACGATCGTCGTCGTTGCCGTAACGCGGGAAGTCGCCTTCCGTTTCATAGTCCACCACCACGCCGGCCTCATTGCGGATCGCTTTCACGCGGGCGTACTTGATCGCACAGAGTGAATCGACCACGTGTGAGAATCCGGCAATGCCGGTTGCGAAGGTACGGCGCACGTCGGTATCAATGAGCGCCATTTCAGCGGCCTCATAGAAGTACTTGTCGTGCATGTAGTGGATGAGGTTAAGCGTATTGACGTAAATCCCCGCGAGCCAATTCATCATGGGCTTGAAGCGCAGCATCACTTCGTCGTAGTCGAGGTACTCGCTCGTGATCGGGCGGAAGGCCGGCGCCACCTGCGTGCCGGTCTTTTCGTCAACGCCGCCGTTGATGGCGTAGAGCATGCACTTGGCGAGGTTGGCGCGAGCGCCGAAGAACTGCATTTCCTTGCCGGTTTCGGTAGCCGATACGCAGCAGCAGATCGAATAGTCGTCGCCCCAGATCGGACGCATCACATCGTCGTTTTCGTACTGGACGCTCGACGTATTGATGGAGACCTTGGCCGAATATTTGCGGAAGGCCTTCGGCAGGTTCTTCGAATAAAGCACCGTGAGATTGGGCTCCGGAGCCGGCCCCATATTTTCGAGCGTATGGAGGAAGCGGAAGTCGCTCTTCGTTACCATCGAACGGCCGTCCATGCCGAGACCGGCCATCTCCAGCGTGGCCCAGACCGGGTCGCCCGAGAAGAGCTGGTTGTAGGCCGGAATACGGGCAAACTTCACCATGCGGAACTTCATGACGAGGTGGTCAATGAGCTCCTGCGCTTCGGTTTCCGTGAGCGTCCCTTCAGCGAGATCTCGCTGGATATAAATATCGAGGAAGGTAGAGATGCGGCCCACGGACATGGCTGCGCCGTTTTGCGTGCGGATGGCGGCAAGGTAGCCAAAATAAAGCCACTGCACGGCTTCGCGGGCATTCTTGGCCGGCCCGGAAATGTCAAAGCCGTAGCTTTCGGCCATGACTTTCATCTGTCCGAGTGCGCGGATCTGGTCGGAAAGTTCCTCACGCTGACGGATAACGTCATCAGTCATGATGCCGCAGCCGCAGTTGGCGAGGTCCTTCTTTTTTCCCGCGACCAGTGCGTCAATGCCGTAGAGCGCTACGCGGCGGTAGTCGCCCACGATGCGGCCGCGTCCGTACGTGTCGGGCAGCCCCGTAATGATGTGGTTGCGGCGGGCCACGCGCATCTCGTCGGTGTACGCATCAAAAACGCCCTGATTGTGGGTCTTGTGGTACTCGTTGAAGATCTTGGTGTATTTGTCGTTCACATGGAAGCCGTACGTGCTCGCCGCTTCCTGAGCCATGCGGATGCCGCCGTAGGGCATGAACGCACGCTTGAGGGGCTTGTCGGTCTGCATGCCGACCACCTTCTCGTATTCCTTATGTTCAGGGTCGAGATAGGCGGCAGGGTAGGCCGTAATGGAGCTGACAATTTCGGTTTCACAGTCGAGCACGCCGCCCCTGGCGCGTTCTTCCTTTTGAAGTTCGGCCAGACGTCCCCAGAGTTTGCGGGTAGCGTCAGTGGGTTCGGCGAGGAACGATTCGTCGCCGTCATAAGGGGTGTAGTTCTGCTGCACGAAGTCGCGCACGTTGACGTCGTCGCGCCAGTGATCGCCTCGGAAGCCTCTCCAAGCGTTGGTCATATAAACCTCCAGAAATAATCAAAGCATTCAAAAGTTTGGGGAAATCGGTCAGTCGCCGAACGCATGCAGAATGCGTTTCGCATTGGCTACGCGTTCAGGTTCGGGGGGCAGAACGTCTCGGATTTTGTTGGGTATTCCGAGTCGGTCCCATTTGGGGATGGCAAACGTGTGGTAAGGAAGTACCTCCACGCGTTTGACCGTTCGAAGCTCGGCAACGAAGGCGGCGAGTTTCACCAGCGCGGCATCTTCATCCGTCCAGCCCGGCACGAGCACATGGCGGATCCACATGGGTTTGCCGTGTTCGGAGAGCCACTGGGCGCAGGCCAGAATGGAGTCGTTCTTCCAGCCGGTGAGCCGCTTATGCTTCGGCGGGTCAATGTGCTTGAGGTCGAGCATCACGAGGTCGGTCGACTTCATGAGACGCTCAAATTTGACGAGCCACGCCGGATCCTTTGTGAAGGGCAGACCGCACGTATCGAGCGTGGTGTTGATGCCTTCGGTTTTGGCCAGTTCGAAGAGTTCAATCAGAAAGTCGATTTGCAGGAGGGGCTCTCCGCCGCTTACCGTGATGCCGCCCTCTTTGCCCCAGTACGGGCGGTAGCGCAGCGCCATGCGAAGCACTTCGGCAGCAGACTTTTCTTCACCGGCATGAATGCGCCAAGTATCCGGATTGTGGCAGTAGACGCAGCGCATCCGGCAGCCCTGCATGAAGACCACAAACCTGACGCCGGGGCCGTCAACGGACCCGAAGGTTTCGTAGGAATGTATGCGGCCGAGAGGCATTCGTCGGATCTCCGAGAGGGAAATAATGGCGTGAAAAACTAGTGTCAGGCGAAAGTCTGAAGGAAGCAGATTGCATTGCGAGGCTATCAAGCGTACGGGTTTATGCCAATCCTTCAAAAGAAGCAGGTGACAGCGGCAGACCGCAGCAGAGCAAATGGGCTGAAAGCACAGCTAAAACAAATGCTTTCTCATGCATGAAAGTAAGTTACCGGATAAGTGCTTCCTCGTAGGTACTTCTTTTGATTGATTGTACGGTTCAGCTTGATGATACGCAAAGAATTCGGGTCCGCTTACGTATTCATGATTACATTGATTTATTTTGTAAACCAATGACATTGAGGATTATCGAGGTACTTTCCTTTGAAGCGAAAAAAGCCGAAGCGCATGAAGGACGCTTCGGCTTGAGTTTGAACTTTGAAAAAGGCTGAGGCCGTTTCACAACACTCGCGCGAGGAAGGACTTTGTACGCTCTTCTTTGGGCGCGACCAGAATTTCCGATGGTGCGCCTTCTTCAATGATATGGCCGCCGTCCATAAAGACCACGCGGTCGGCGACCTCTTTGGCAAAGCCGATTTCGTGCGTCACGACGATCATCGTCATGCCGGATTCAGCCAGCCGCTTCATGACGGCAAGCACTTCGCCCACGAGTTCCGGGTCAAGCGCAGAGGTCGGTTCGTCAAAGAGCATAACCTTGGGTTCCATGGCAAGTGCGCGGGCAATAGCAACGCGCTGCTGCTGACCGCCCGAAAGGCTTGCCGGATAGGCGTCGGCCTTGTCGAAAAGTCCGACGCTCTTGAGGAGTTCAACAGCACGGGTCTTGGCTGCCGCAGGATCCTTTTTAAGAACGAGCTGCTGGGCAAGCATGACGTTTTCAATGACGGTTTTGTGCGGCCAGAGATTGAAGCGCTGAAAAACCATGCCCAGGTGCTCGCGCACGTGATTGAGGTCGGTCTTCGGATTGGTGACTTCGACGCCGTTGAAGAAGATGGCGCCGGAGGTCGGTATCTCAAGGGCGTTGATGCAGCGAAGCATCGTGCTCTTGCCCGATCCCGAAGGGCCGAGCACAACGACCTTTTCGCCCGGCATGACGTTGAGATTGATGCCGTCGAGCACAACATGGTCGCCGAAGGCTTTCTTCAGATTCTGAATGGATACGATGGGTTCAGTCATGGCTCTTAGCTCCCAATGCCGTTGTCGCCGCGGCCGAGGCGGGCTTCAAGTCTGCGGATGCCCCAGGCGAGGAGCAGCGTCATCACCCAGTACACACAGGAAATGGTGATGTAGGGTTCCCAGTAGCGGGCCGAAGCGCCCGCGACAGTACGGGCGGCGTAGGCGAGTTCGGTCAGGCCGATGGCGGAGATGAGCGAGGAATCCTTCAGGATAGCAATGGCGTTGTTGCCGAGTGCGGGCAGCATGCGGCGGAAGGCCTGCGGCAGGATGATCGTACGCATGGCCTGCATGTAGGACATGCCAAGCGAGCGGGCAGCTTCCATCTGTCCCTTGTCGAGCGACTGAATGCCGGCGCGAAAGATTTCACACATATAAGCGCCCGAATTCAGGGTGATGGCGCAGACGCCCGCGAGCATTGCGCCGTAGTTCGAGCGGATGTCTCGGGCAAGCTGGCCCGAAATCAGCAAGCCGTCAACCGGGTGAATAAAGACCGGCAGCACGGCAAAGTACATGAGAAAAATCTGCACAAAGAGCGGAGTGCCGCGAAAGAAGCTCACGTAGACCGTGATTGGCCAGCGCACGCAGTAGTGCAGGAAGCCTTTAAGCGGGTTGTAGCGCGCCTGTGCGAGGCGGCCCATGCCTAAGAGCGTTCCCAGACACATGCCCAGGCAGACGCAGATGATGGTCACCTGAACGGTCGTCCAGGCGCCATGGACGAAAAGCGGCCAGTATTCCGCAATAACACTGGATTTGAAGCCAAACATGAGGGATCCTTTTTGTTGTTGTTCTGAATAAGGAAAACGCCGCGTCCGGATATGTCGGATGAGCGGCGCGCTTTAACCTTGAAGCCGATGAGCAGCCGGGGAATCCTCTGCTGCCCTCTGCTTCAAGGATTGAGTCAAAGGACGATCACTTCGTGAAGGCCGGAAGCTTCGGAGCATCCGAACCGAACCACTTGCGGTAGACCTCGTTGTAGGCGCCCGACTCGATAACCTTCTTCAGGCCCGCGTTGACGTCGTTGAGCACCTGAGTGTTGCCTTTGCGCACGCCAATGCCGAAGTACTGTTCCTGAAATTCCGGATCACGGCACTGATTGAACTTCTTGTCGGGGTTCTGCTTCATGTACCACTGCAGCACGCCCACGTCGCCGATCATGGCATCGACGCCGCCGTTGGCGAGTTCTTCAAGCGCGAGCGGCGTGTTGTCAAAACGGCGGATGTTGGTCGAAGCCTTGCCGAAGGCGTTCGAAGCGGCTACGTCGCCAGCAGAAGCATTGACGACGGCGATCAGCTTGCCCTCGAGATCCTTGAGGCTCTTAATCTGCAGGTTGGAACTCGTGAGGATGAGCTGGTGGGCGAGGAAGTAGGGTTCGGAGAAGTCGACGGCCTCCTTGCGCTTGTCCGTGATGGTGATGCCGGACATGATGATGTCGCGGTCACCGTTGTTGAGCGCTGGGAAGATGGTCGACCAAGTGGTATTGACGAACTCGACGTCAAAGCCCTGAGCCTTGGCGATGGCTTTCATCAAATCGATGTCAAAGCCGACGATTTCTTTGTTCGGCGCTTCGTATTCAAAGGGACGATAGGTCGCGCCCGTGCCGACCGTATAGGTCACAGCCTGAACGGCGGTGGAGGCGAGCAGAGCAGCAAATGCGGCGGCAGTGAAAACTTTGGTCTTAAGAGACATGAACAAACTCCATCAATCGGAGCGGTCTGCAGGAGGTTCTGCGGCCGCATATTTGAATTTTCGAAAGCGAATTTTGCTGATCATGACTCAAGCTGTAAAGGCTTCTTTTGAAAGCGCAAATGCGTTTCCTGCGTCAAGTTGATGCGGCCTAGGACTTGAGGCTTAGTTGCTGATATTTGTCGACAACATGGCCTTGCATCACCAGCCTAAAAACGTATGATTCGAGGGACTCGGATACAGCAAAATCAGGTGCGGTGCGTGCCTCCGGGATCGACTGCACCTCACGAGCAGGCGCCGCGGCCGGCATTCCCTCAGACTTCTATTTCGATCGCTCCAATGACCGGGCCGGCTCGTTCTCCGAAGACGGTCATGACTTGGTATGGCAAGGGCGCAATTGATTTGTTAATATCATGCTGTTAGCAATGATTTAGCATAAAAAGGAGATGCTGTGGTAAACATTCAAGTGCGAGTAGATGAACATCTCCGCGACCAAGCCCAACAAATCTTGTCCCAGATGGGTATGGATATGACTACAGCTGTAAGGCTGTTTCTTCACCAGTTAACGGTTGACAAAGGGCTGCCGTTTCGTCCTACGATCGATCCTTTTTTTAATGAAGCAAATCTTCGGTATTTGGAGCGCGCCATCGCCGAAGCCAAGGCCGGGAAAAACATTGAACAACATCAGCTTTTGGATGTTTAACCATGTTGCTGGTTTGGTATTCCAAGGGGTGGGAAGATTACTTGCAATGGCAGCAAGAGGACAAAAAAGTAGTTCGTCGCATCAATGCGCTGATCGCAGATGCATTGCGTCATCCAACGGAAGGAATAGGGAAACCTGAATGTCTTAAACACCAATTATCTGGAGCCTGGAGCCGCAGAATCACACAAGAACACCGCTTGGTTTATCTTTTTGACCAAGAAAAATTAGTCATCGTTAGCTGTCGGCTGCATTATGAGACTTGAGCTTGATCTTGATCTATCGGCCCAACATGGCCGGCGGATTTTCTTTTGCTCATTGGATCAGACGGTATCTCTTTTCCGTTCCGACTCATTCTTATCTTCCAGAACCCCTCGTTCGCAGGGGAGTGGAGGAATGGCGGCGGGAAGCTGCAAAGGCTTTTATTGAAAGTGCAAATGCGTTTCCTGCGTCAAGTTGATGCGGCATAGGGCTTGAAGTTTAGCGACAACATGGCCTTGCATCGTCATTCTTAAAACGTATGATTCGAGGGACTCGGATGCTGCAAAATCAGGTACGGTGCGTGCATCCGGGATCAGCTGCGCTTGACGGGCATGTGCCGGCGCGATAAGTTTTCATGCTTAACTAACGATGCTGGCGACAACGGAACGCTTGCTCCCTTCTTTTTATCGATCTGTCAATAAGCGGCTTGTGCTGCGGCCGACATTCCTTCTGGACGCTTCATGGACGAGGAAAGCCTCTTTCGCGACATTCACAACCACCTGATCCATCAGGCGCAGGAAGGCGGCAAGATGGATACGGAAATGAAGCTCGCCGAACGGTTCAACGTTTCCCGCTACCGCGTGCGTCGGGTGCTCGACATTCTCACGCGGATGGGGATCATCCACCGTGCGCAGAAACGCGGACTCACCGTGCTTGATCCTGAGCCCGAGAAGCTTTCCAAAAATATCGGTTCTCAGCTGACTGTGAGCGGCTTCAACGCTATGGAAGATCTTGAAGCCCGCATGCTCATCGAACATGCCGTGCTCGAGCTCGCCGTCAAACGACTCACGCCGATGACGGCCGGCCGCCTGACGGAGAAGGTCGGTCAGCTCGAACGCGTGATGATCTCGGGCGCAGCGGTGATTGAAATTCACCAGTCTTTTCGCCTCGAATTGATTTCGGGCTGCGGCAACCGCGTGCTGCAGGTCTTTGCCGAGTCACTGCTTACGGAATGCCTGCGGCTTTTGCGAGAAACTGGGGAAAGCCTGCCGTCGGATTATCTTTCGGATTTAATTACCGGAGACCGGCGTCTTCTGGACGCCATTAAACAGGGCAGCATGGACGAGGCCTGCGAGGCGCTCAATACCGTGATTCAGCTCGAAGTAGCCGGTGCCGCTGACGACCTGAGGCGCGGCGAAGCAGCGGCAGGCTCGATGGATAAAAAGGCATAGAACCGCGCGTTTTGCCGCGGTGCGGCCCATCGGCCGGCGAATGGATATCTGCCGGCCGAGAGCTTTTAATGGCGCACGTTAAGCGCGGAACACTTCCCTGTGCGCAGGCGTGCGTCCCAAAATTTCCGCCACTTCAGCGCGGACATCGGTCACCTCAATAAGGCTCAGCAGGCGTTCGGCCAGTGCGTCGACATCTGCGGGCGAGAGCACCATACCGACCACCGAGCGGAACTTTTTAAGGAGTGCCTCGTCCGTGACGGGATTAACAGGACTGCCGAGCGGCATGGGAACGCGCGTTTCAAACGCTCGCCCGTCCTTCAAGGTGACTTGAACGATCGGTTCGTCGTCGTCCTTTTGACGCTTGTCGACTTCGAATCGGATCTTCGCCATCGTTTCAGCAATGCGGGGATCTTCACGCTTTTCGCGCGTGAAGGAGGCAAGACTGGCCGAGCCGAAAACCAGATCGGCGGCCACGCTGTAGGGGATCGAGAGCTGCGCGGCATTCATCGGATGAATGGCCGTGCCCCCGCACATGCCGTAGACGAACGGGTTGATGATGATGAGAATTTCAGCAATCTCGTCAGCCTTGAAGCCATATTTGGCCATGAGATTGTCGACGGCATCGATCGAAGAATGGGTCGAGCGGCAGGAGGCGTGCGGCTTGATGGACACTCGGGCGAGTTTCCAGTTTTTGCCTAAGTCACGCAGCCAGGCGTCCGGATCCGATGACGTCGGAGCGTAGGAGTGGTTGAAGCCGCCCCAGACCTCTTCGAAGGCTTGAGCCGGCCCCGTGAAGCCCTGACGAGCCAGAAGCGCGCTCATGAGGCCGCCCTGAGCAGCATGACCCGCATGCAGGCGCTTATTCTGAGCGCCGTCATGGACGCAGGCCCAGAGGCCGCCCGAGTAGGCACTGGCAATGCCGAGCGCGTGACGCGTCTGTAGCGCATTCAGTCCAAGAATCTTGGCCGCGGCCGCAGCTGCCCCGAAGGGGCCGCAGGTACCCGTGGAATGAAAACCCGCACCGTTGTGGGGTTCGTAAGCGCCGCAGGCTTCGAGCGCTCTGCGGGCGATGTCGTAGCCGAGCACCACGGCGGTAATGAATTCTTTGCCGGAAACAGGGCGCCCGGCAAGTTCGAGTGCAGCGACGGCTGCCGGGACAACCACTGCGCCGGAATGGTCACATCCGCCAGTGTCGTCAAGTTCAAAAGCATGAGAGGCAGTGCCGTTGACGAGGGCGGCATTGAGCGGGGTCATTTTTTCGCCGCGCCCCCAAAGCGGAGCGGCGCCGTTGCCTTCCCCAGCGGCATGAAGCGTCTGCGTGAGGATCGTCGTTTCCGGTGCAATGGCGCCGGCCGTGCCGGCTCCGATGGAATCGAGGATGTGGCGGACGGCCTTTTGTGCGATGGCTTCCGGGAGATCCTCAAAGGTTGTACGAACGACGAAGCGCGCCAATTCGGCGCATTTGGTTTGATCAGCGGGAATGAGTTTTTCCTGACTCATGGTGGTTCCTTTGGATGGTGCGGGCTGTGTGCGAATTGAATCCTAAGCCGAAATGAAGCTCTTTGTCGCTCTCTGAGCAGCGTAAAGGCGCGGCAGTCGACCTTGAGCGTCGTCAATATTATGACAACATTATCTTTTATATTGTCGACAATATAGAGAAAATGTCGCTCATGACGATGATGTTGTCGATGACGACATCAATGAAACCACCAGCAAAATGGAGAGAGATTCATGAGCAGCCAAGAGAGCAAGAGCCGCAGCGGTCGTTTTGACCTGCCGGCCAACGAACTGGTTGAAAAGTTCAATGCGACGATTCCGTTCGAGCAGCGTGTGTGCCCGTTTGACATCAAGGATTCGCAGACGCATGCCGCGATGCTTGCGCGTCAGGGCATTATTTCCGAAGCGGATGCGCAGGCCATCTGCCGCGGACTTGACCAAGTTGCCGAAGAAATCCGCTCGGGCAAGTTTGTCTTCACCGTCAAGGACGAAGACATCCATATGGCGATTGAAAAACGCATGACCGAAATCGTCGGCCCGGCGGGCGGGCGGCTCCACACCGGCCGCAGCCGCAATGACCAGACGACGACCTCTACGAAGATGTATCTGCGTCATGTGATCCGCGAGCTCCAGGAGGCCATCCGCGGACTGCAGGCGGAGTGCGTCGCGGTGGCGCGCGCCAATGCCGATGTGATCATGCCGGGCTTCACGCACATGCAGACGGGCCAGCCGATTCTCTTCGCACACTGGATGATGGCGTTCTTCTGGATGCTTGAGCGCGATTTCACGCGTTTTGGCGACCTCTATAAGCGCATGGGACGCTGTCCCTTGGGATCCGCGGCGCTCGCCGGCACGGATTTTCCGATTGACCGCGACTTTACGGCCAAAGCGCTCGGCTTTGATGGGCCGACCGAAAATTCAATTGACAGCGTTTCCGATCGTGACCACATGGTCGAATTCAATGCCGCAGCGGCAATGTGCTACATGCACCTGAGCCGGCTGTGCGAAGAGCTCGTCACTTTCTCGTCGCAGGAATTCAAGTTTATTGAACTCTCCGACGACTTCTGCACGGGTTCCTCCATCATGCCGCAGAAGAAGAATCCGGACATCGCCGAAAAGATTCGCGGTAAGACCGGCCGCATGTACGGCAATCTCATGGCGATGCTCACCATCATGAAGGGCATTCCGCTCGCCTACAACACAGACTTGTCCGAAGACAAGGAACAGGTTTTTGATTCTATCGACACGCTGCTCGACAGCCTCGCCATCGTGACGCCGATGATCGCCAAGATGAAAGTGAACGCAGAGCGGACACGCCGCGCAGCGGACATGGGCTACGCCAATGCGACGGACCTTGCCGACTACCTCGCCAAGAAAGGCATTCCCTTCCGTGAAGCGCACCACATCGTGGGGTCGATGGTGAACTACGCCATCAAGCACAACAAGCGCCTCGACGACTTCACTATGGACGAATATCGCCAGTTCTCCGACAAGATTGAGGAGGATATCCGTGAGGAAATCTCGCTCGAAACCTGTGTGAAAGCACGCCGGTCATTCGGCGGCACAGCGCCCGAACGCGTCCGTGAGCAGCTCGAACACGCCGATAAGGTTCTCTCTGAGGAAGCCAAAGCCCTCCAGGCTTAACGAGACCCGCCTTTAGGGCGGCTCCATTCCCTCCCTCTTGGGTGCGGTCGTACGTCTTCCTCACACCGTCGTCGGCCGCACCCGTCTTTCTTTGAACTTTCAGCATTGATCTGGGCTGCAGATGCTGCAGCCCGGCAGGACTTTTTCGTCTCGAAAAGTCTGGAGATACATCATGGAAACCGATCTTAATTTTTGGCTGCAGCTTTTCACTGTTGCCTTCTGCATCGGCCTCGGCGGCCGATACGGCGGCGTTGGTCTCGGCGCCGCCGGCGGCCTAGGCGTCTGCATTCTGGTGCTTTTCTTCGGCCTCAAACCGAGTTCTCCGCCCGTTTCAACCATTCTCATTATTGTGGCCGTCATCGCCTGCACATCGATTCTGCAGGGAGCCGGCGGTCTGGACTGGATGGTGAAGATTGCCGAGCGGATGCTGCGGCGGTGGCCCAAAGCCATTACGTTCGTCGCGCCTTTTGTCTGTTCCTTCTTCGTGATCTTTGTCGGGACGGCCTACGTGGCTTTTGCGGTCTACCCGGTGGTGGCAGAAGTGGCCGCCTCGGCCAAGGTTCGTCCTGAACGTGCTGTGTCGGCCTCAGTGATCTGCGCTGGCATTGGCGTGATGGCTTCGCCCATGTCCGCGGCCATGGCCGCTATGGTGGGCATCATGGCGACCCAAGGCGTGGCCTTCTGGCAGATTCTGGCGGTGACCGTCCCAACCTTCCTCCTGACGATCTGTGTGACGGCGCTTTCCGTTTTCTGGCGCGGCGCTGAACTCGAGGATGATCCTGAATTCAAGCGTCGTCTGGCCAACGGTGACTACCAGTGGCTCGCTGGGGTAACCGAAGGCGAAAAGAAGTTCGAGGAGAAGCCCTTCGCCCGCCGCGCAGTGGCCATTTTCCTCATCGGCATCCTTGTTTCGATCTGCGTGGGTTCCATTCCGGGTCTTCGCCCGGCATGGGAAGCCGCCGGCAAGGTTTCACAGCTTCCGATCCCGTCGCTCATTCAGATGGTGATGCTGGCTACGGCTTTCTTCATCATCATGCTTTGCCGCGTGCCGCCTGAAAAGTTTGCTTCCGGTTCGGTCTTCCGCTCGGGTCTGATCGGCGTTGTCGGCGTCTTCGGTATTGCCTGGTGTACGGGGACGTTCTTTGACCTGCACACGAAGCTGCTCGCTGATGTCTTCTCGGGCATTGCTCAGAGCGCGCCTTTCGTTTTCTGCGTTGCTGCATTCCTCGCTTCCAGCGTGATCTTTTCGCCGACAGTATCGACGACGATCATGATGCCGCTCGGGCTGAAGTTTGGACTTCCGCCGGAATTCCTGATCGGCACATGGGCCTGCTGCTACGGCGACTTCCTCATTCCGGGCGGGGCGCAGATTGGCTGCACGGCCTTTGACCGTACGGGGACCACTCGCCTCGGCACACTGGTCATCAACCACTCTTATCTGCGTCCGGGCGTCGTCTTCGTCGTAAGCGGCACGCTGATCGGCTGGTGCATCTCGAAGCTCGTCTTCTAAAGCAGAACACGCGTCTTCCGTTTTTTTCTGAAAGGTCCGCGCCCGACGTGCTCAATCGGGCGGCGGACCTTTTCCTATTTTGCGTGGGCGCTGATGGATTGCCTTAGTTCGACTTGGGCAGGAGGGCTTCGATTAACTCCGCTTCCAGTTGGAGCAGCGTGGCGTCGTCGTGCAGCGCTTCGCCGTCAATGAGAAAGACGTCTTCGGCGCGTTCGCCGAGCGTGGCGAGCTTGGCGGTCTGCAGATTCACGTCGTACTTGGCAAGGACTTTGGAGATGGCATAAAGCAGTCCCAAACGGTCAGTGGCGACGATATTAAGGATGAAAGCTCGCCCGGATTCGTCGGGCTGAATTTGCACTGAAGGACGGGTGGGAAAGTGCCGCGAACGGCGGGAAAGCCGGCATTTCGGCGCCGGCGGCAAGGGCTTCCCGTTGGTGAGGGCGGCAGCGAAGTCCCGTTCGAGCTTTCTCAGACTGTCGGTCGAAGTGAACTTCGCGAAGGCGTCGTTAGCCACAAAGGTGTCGAGCGCCCAGCCGTGAGAGGTAGTGTGAATGCGCGCATCGACCACGGAGAGGCCCGATTTGCCGAGAAAGGCGACTGCCCGCAGGAAAAGTCCCTTGGTGTCGGGCAGATAGAGCAGCACAATGAGGCTGCCTTCGGCCGTGCCGCGTTTGACTCTGACGACGGGATCGGGGCTGTCCGCACGTTCGGCGAGCATCTCGGCATGCCAGGCGATTTCTTCGGCCGAATGGCGCATGAAGTAGACGAGGTTGAGTTCTTTCCAGAACTTTTCGCGCGTAGCGTCCGTGACGCCGTGCACGAGGGCCGCAGCCCGCGCACGGCGGTCGTCGATAATGCTGGTGACGGACTTCTCGGCTTCGGAGCCGTTGAGCCGCTCAACGGCCGACTTGTAGAGCGTCTCCAAGAGACCGGCTTTCCAGGGCGTCCAGACCTTGGGGGAGGTTGCCCGAATGTCGGCGGTGGTGAGGAGGTAAAGGGCATCGAGGCGCTCTTTGGTGCCGACGAGTTCAACGAAGCGTTCAACCACACTCGGATCCGAAATATCTTCCTTTTGCGCCACTCGGCTCATGACCAGGTGGTTGAGCACGAGAAAGTGGATGAATTCGCGGTCGGACTCGGAAAGCCCGAAACGCTTGCAGAATGCATCCGACTTTTCGGCGCCGATCACTTCATGACCGCCGCCCAATCCCTTGCCGATGTCATGGAAAAGACCGGCAACGATCAGCCGCCACGAATTCGGCAGCGCCGTTATGAGCTCGGTGCAGAGCGGATATTCATGCGCGTGCTCGCTGCGGCGCAGGCGGCAGAGGTTTTTGACCACGAGCAGCGAATGCTGGTCGACCGTATAGATGTGATAAAGGTCGTGCTGCATCTGTCCGACCACGTGACGCCAGGCCGGCAGCATGCGCCCGAGAATGGCCCAGGCATTCATCATCACGAGGGCGTCATCGGCGCCTTTTTCGAGCTTCAGAATCTCGAGAAAGGTTGCTTGGTTTTGCAGGTTGTCGCGGTAGGCGGGGCCGATTTCAGGAGCAGCATGCCAAAGCGCGCGCAAGAGCCGCGTTGAAAAGCGCGTGAGTTCGGGATGCGTGGCAAACACCAGAAAGGTGCGCAAAATGGCATTGGGATCCGTTTCGTAGATATTCTCGGCCACAATGTCCATTTCATCGCCGCGAGCCAGAAAGGCGGATTCAAGCCGCAGCGGCGTGGCTCTTGAAGAGCCGCCGAACAGGCGGTCGGAAATGGTCTGCAGCTGAATAATCGACATCTGCACGACGGATTTTGCGTGCCAGTAGTAGCGCTTCATCAGCGCTTCGGAGGCCCGCATGAGTCCTGTTGCCCGGTAGCCGAGGCGGCTGGCTAACTCCTCCTGAACATCGAAGAGAAGCCGGTCTTCATCGCGTTTGGCAAGCAGATGAAGTTCGATGCGGATGGTTTTCAGGAAGTCGTAGCACTGCCGGATGGTGTGCATTTCGCGCTCGGTAATGAGATCCGCGCGGTGCATCGCCTCCACGCTGTCGGCTAAACCGGCAGCTCGAGCGCACCAGAGAAAGACCTGCAGATCGCGAAGACCGCCCGGAGATTCCTTCAGATTGGGTTCGAGCGCATAGGGCGTATCGTCGAATTTCTGATGCCGGCGCTTGAGTTCGAGCATTTTGTCGCGAAAGAACGCTCGGGCGTCGAGCGCCGCGAAGAAGTCGTCCTTGGCGTCGTAATAAAGGCGGGCGCTGCCAAGCAGGAGCCGCGATTCGAGATAGGTCGTTGCGATGGAAACGTCTTTGCCGGCCTCGACGGTGAATTCGGTGCGGGTTCGGACCGCTGCGCCCACCGTGAGTCCGAGCTCCCACAGAGCGGAAAGAAAGGCCGAGAGGTGTTCTGCGAGTATCGGATCTTCGCCAGCTTCATCTTCAAGGAGCACCAGCAGATCAATATCGGAATAGGGAAAGAGCTCTCGTCGTCCGAATCCGCCCACTGCTTCGATGGCTAAACGGTCTGTCGGCAGCTCAGCGAGTTCCGCAAGAGACTTCACCGCAGCGTCGAGCAGGGCGGAGTGACTCCTCAGATAGTCGTCCGTGGAGCGATGCTCGCGCCACGCTTGGGCAAGACGCTCTCGGGCGGCTTGAAAAGTGCGCACGACGCCGGCAACAGCATCGGAAGGCAGTTCGTAGGGCATAAGGGCAGGATCGGTGAGAAGCGGTTGGATGCCTAAAGGATAAGAAAAAGGCGGCCGCCGCGCTTCATGCGCTGACGAGCCGCCTTGATCAGGATCTGGCGGAATGCGGCAGACCGCTGAGTTCGTTTAGAGGTTTTCCGGCAGATGCCAGCCCTTCACGAAGGCCGGAGGCGGGAGCGTGCCTTTGCTCACCGTCAGCACGTCGTAGCCCGTTTCAGTCACCAGCACCATATGCTCCCACTGTGCGGACAGCGAGTGATCCTTGGTGACAACCGTCCAGCCGTCATTGAGCATCGTGACGCCGTAGCGGCCGGCGTTCACCATGGGTTCAACCGTGAAGACCATGCCCGGTTCAAACTTGGGCGTCGGATGGTTGACAGGGAAATGGTTGACGTGGGGTTCTTCATGGAACCCTTTGCCGATGCCGTGACCGCCGTAGTCGCGCACAACCGAGATGCCGTTGGCGTCGGCGTAAGCCTGGCAGGCACGGCCGATGTCGTTGAAGCACCCGCCCGGACGGACGGCGTCAATGCCGGCCCACATGGTGCCGAAGGCCAGATCAACCAGACGCTTGCCGGCGATGGTGGGTTTGCCGACCACGAACATGCGCGAAGTGTCGCCGTGGTAGCCGTTCTTGATGCTGGTGACGTCGATATTGACAATGTCGCCCGCCTTGAGGATCTTTTTGTCGCTCGGGATCCCGTGGCAGACCACGTGATTGATCGAAATGCAGGTGGTGGCGGGGTAGGGCGTCATGCCCGGAGGGCAGTAGCCGAGACAAGCGGGAATGCAGCCCTGAACGTTGACGGTGTAGTCGTAAGCAAGACGATCGAGTTCGCCCGTGGAAACGCCGGGTTTGACGAAAGGCGTGAGGTAGTCGAGAAGTTCGGCGGCAAGGCGGCCGGCAATCCGCAGACCGGCAATGTCTTCGGGCGTTTTGATGGAAATGGACATGATTGGAAAGCAAACTCCGGTGTCAGGCGGCAAACGATTGAAGCTGCCGTATGGGCTGCGGAGCAAATGAAGGTGTCGGCTGTCCGCTGCTCTTTATCTGAGGGAGGCGGATGCCTAATGATTTATGTTGATCGGCGCTGCCGCAGGAGACTGAAGCCTGCCGCCGCAGCGTCAATGTTCGCGATTTTACTGCGCTTAAGATTTTTTTCGGCAAAACTAAGGCGCAGCTCATCTATGCCTCAGCACATCCTAATTGATGCTTTCTAAACTGAACCTCAACCAGATAGGAAAAATGTTTGCAGCTGCTTTTCTCCGGCGGCTCGAACGCTCCTACAACTCATAATGTTCATAGAGAGGTTTCACCATGAATATTCGCACTGCTCTTTTTGCACTCGCGCTTGCTGCCGCTCTCCCGCTCGCCGCACAGGCCGCATCGGGCGCTGCGCCCCAGGGTTTTGATGCTCCCGCCGCTGCGCAGGCTTCGCAGGACAAGGCACCGCAGGGCTTTGGTCCCACGACGCCGACCACGGTTGAGAATGTGATCAAGAACGGCGCTGATGATGAGTACGTCATCCTTCGCGGGCGCTTTACGAGCCACATCAAGAGTGACAAGTATGAGTTCCAGGACGAGGCGGGCGGTGTCATTACCGCCGAACTCGATCATGACCGCAACTGGTCAATGGTCCAGCGCGGCAAGCTCATGGAGATCCGCGCCAAGGTTGACCGTGATTGGAACAGCACCAAGCTCGATGTGAAGAGCGCCAAGCCCCTGGAATAAAGGCTCGGAATTAAAAAAGTCGATAAACGGCTTGAATTCCTTTAACTGCGCCCGTAAAATTGCGCGCTTGATTCGGCTCGAGGTGATCTACTTCGAGCCGGAACATTTCCATAAGCGCCCGGAAGCCTTGGTCGGCCCGGGTATGTACATTGCGCGCGGCCTGCGCCCGAGGTGCCGTTCATTCATCACTAGAAGAAGCGGTTCCTGCAGGTCGTGTCAGACTGACAAACCTTGGAGAAAATTCAAATGGTCAGCATGCGTGAAATGCTCGAAGCGGGTTGCCACTTCGGCCATCAGACTCGTTTCTGGAACCCGAAGATGGCCCAGTACATCTTCGGCTCCCGCAACAAGATTCATATCATCAATCTTGAAAAGACCGTCGTGATGTTCGACGAAGCGGTTAAGTTTGCTCGTCAGCTCGCGAGCCAGGGCGGCCGCATCCTCTTCGTTGACACGAAGCGCGGCGGACGTGAAATCGTTGCTCAGGAAGCGCAGCGCGCCGGCTGCTGCTGGGTTGACCAGCGCTGGCTGGGCGGCACGCTCACGAACTTCAAGACGGTTCGCGGCACGATCAAGCGCCTCAAGGACATGGAAGAGCAACTCGAAGACGGCACCGCCGCCAAGCTCACGAAGAAGGAAGCGCTTGACTTCCAGCGTCACGTTGAAAAGCTCAACAAGTCGATCGGCGGCATCAAGGATCTCAATGGCCTTCCCGACGCTCTCTTCATCGTTGACGTGGGCTACCACAAGATCGCCGTTCAGGAAGCCAACAAGCTCGGCATTCCCGTGATCGGTGTTGTCGATACGAACGGTTCCCCCGACGGCATCGACTACGTCATCCCGGGCAACGACGACTCCTCGAAGGCCGTTCAGATCTACGCCGCCGGCATTGCCGACGCCGTGATCGCCGGCCGCGCTGACAGCGCCGTCGCCGCCGAAGGTGAAAAGGCCGCTGACGAAGAGTTCGTCGAGGTTGTTGAGGCCGCTCCGGCCGAAGCCCCTGCCGCGGAATAATTCCGCCGCGAGCTTCAAAGAGGAGTGCAGCGGACGCTGAAGACCGTTAGTGGGTTCGATGCGCCGCAGAACACTCCGACATGAGAAAGGGAGCTCGCACAAGAGCTCCCTTTTTTCTTAGAATTCTTTCGATTTTTTTCGTTCTCAATTTTGGAGTAACAGAACATGGCTGCTATTTCCGCCGCCCAGGTGAAGGAATTGCGTCTCAAGACCGACGCCCCGATGATGGAGTGCAAGAAGGCGCTTACGGAAGCCGATGGCGACATGGCCAAGGCTGAAGAAATCCTGCGCGTCAAGCTCGGCAACAAAGCCACGAAGGCTGCCAGCCGCGTGACGGCCGAAGGCGTCGTGGTGGTCTACGTCTCCGACGACAAGAAGCTCGGTGCGATCCTCGAAGTGAACTCCGAAACGGACTTCGTTGCGAAGAACCCCGAGTTCCTGCAGATGGCTCGCGAAGCCGTCAAGCTCGTCGCCGAAAAGAACCCGGCCGACGTCGCTGCGCTCCTCGAGCTCCCGCTCGGTGAAACCACGGTTGAAGGCGTCCGCAAGGCTCTCGTCGGCAAGATCGGCGAAAACATGACGTTCCGCCGCTTCGCCCGCGTCGAAGCTCAGGGTTTCATTGAACAGTATGTCCATGGCTCCCGTATCGGCGTTCTCGTCGACATGGTCGGCGGCAACGAAGAGCTCGCCCACGACATCGCCATGCACATCGCCGCCACCAAGCCGAAGGCTATCGACGAAACCGGCATCGATCACGCCCTGATCGACTCCGAACGCCGCATCGCCATCGAGAAGGCCCGCGAAGCCGGCAAGCCCGAAGCCATGCTCGAACGCATCGCCGAAGGCTCCGTCAAGAAGTTCCTCAAGGAAGTCACGCTCGTCAACCAGCCGTTCGTTAAGGACGACAAGAAGTCTGTGGCTGACCTCCTGAAGGCTGCCGATGCCAAGATCGCCTCCTACGTTCTCTACGTCGTGGGCGAAGGCATCGAAAAGCGTGTTGACGACTTCGCCGCTGAAGTGGCTGCCCAGCAGGCTGCCGCTGCCAAGGCCTAATCGGGCTTGCGCTTTAAAGAAACGGATATCGATTCCCGCGAAGCAATTGATGAAGGCCTCACGAACCGCGGTCGAGAGCGGTTTGGGAAGGTTTTTTGAACGCTAAAGAGGGAATTGCCTCGCGCAGCTCCTCACGGCTGCAACGGATGGTTGAACGTCTTTTCTCTCCGCATGCACGGGCGGGAGGGATGACTTCAAAGAAGCATCTATTGAATCTGTGAGTGAGCGATGAGGCTCCGCCAAACAAAGGCCGTCCAGCAATGGGCGGCTTTTGTGCGTTTTGTCGGCGGCGTTTTGCGGCTTGGCGTATAAAAGTCATATAGCCCCAACTCCCGGGGATGCACCTAGTCCCGGAACACCCGCGGGGGCAAGGGCAAACCTA
>OAZX01000061.1_pt1 | contig 76145 bp, 81 predicted proteins | sample 1495341 | NCBI WGS metagenome assembly OAZX01 (sample SAMEA2580119, study PRJEB22360) | human gut metagenome | biome: human gut; feature: human-associated habitat; material: faeces | place: Denmark | collected 2008/2010 | reverse complement strand
AGGAACCCACCGAAATGATTCAGGCGACAGCCTGAACGTAGCAGGGATCCTCGTCCTTCAGGGCGTGGAGGATGTCAACAAACAGGTTGAATTAACTCCGCGCCCTGGTTTTTGACATTACCTACCGCGCGCGATACCGGGTGCCAGGTGAACTGGTTTGCTGGCACACAGCCGTTGGTAGCAATTTCTGATGCTTCTTTACCGCCAATCTCTTGCCGCATCCATTCCCGCGCAGCTTCTGGCGACAGTACCAGTGGGCGGCGGTCATGAATGTCTACCAGACCCTGGTCTGCTGCAGCAGTGACAATTAAAAATCCTTCGGCTTCGTCACCACGCTCAAACGGTGTGCTACCTATCGCGGCCATAAAAACAGGTTGTCCATCAGCGCGATAGATAAAATAAGGCTGTTTTTTGTCGCCTTCTTTTTTCCACTCAAACCAGCCATCGGCAAAACAGATTGCCCGACCATGTTGCCAGAGCGGTTTAAACATACGACTGGTGGCCGCAGTTTCTACGCGGGCGTTAATCAGCGGCGGTTTATCCCACCATCCGGGAGCATATCCCCAGAAAACCGGATCCAGATGAAGGTGTTCATCACGTTCACTGAGCAGAAGAACTTTGGTTCCCGGCGCGACGTTGTATCTGCCAATGGGTTCGGGATCGAAGGGAATATCGCGTTCAATATCTTCCGCGAGAAGCGCAAGGTAATCTTCACGCGTTTGGGATTGGGCAAAGCGTCCACACATAGAAACCTCCTGAGATCATACTGAAAAGAATAGGAGAGGGGGCGGGTAAAATCTATGTGTCAGAGGCAACGATGTTCCCGCTGTGGGCCACAGCGGGAATGAGGGATTACTTCTGAATTAAATAACGAATGGTCGGCCCGTCTTGCTGAATATCCAGCACCGTATAGCCGTGATTACGCGCATCCAGTGGAATATTATTGATCGACTGTGGACAGTCGCTCATCACTTCCAGGATTTCCCCTTTTTTTAACTGCGGCATCGCCTCAAGAGTTGCGACTGCCGGATAAGGGCAGGGTTCACCCACCATATCAAGGCGGTAATCAGGAACGATATTTTTCATGCGATCTCCTTAGCAGTCTGCGGTGCCGCACGGCGGAAGAAGCGTTTTTCCCAGCCGATAATCAACATCAGCGCAGTAAACAACAGCAAATATGTCACCAGCAGGCCACCCATCGGGCCAAAGGTTTTCAGCAGGTTGATTTTGTCCCAGTCGGTGGCCAGCGCCGGAGCGAAATCATCCCAGTAATACGCCAGAATCGTTGAGCCGATCACGTTGCCCAGACCGACCCACCAGTAGTGCACCTGGCCTTCTACCGCGCGGTACATCCAGCCGGTTTCGCAGCCGCCTGCCAGCACGATGCCAAAACCAAACAGTAAACCACCAATTACCGCGTTTGGTCCCGCCCACATGATTTTGGGTTCAACGCCTAACTGTACGTAACTGAAGATCCCGATGGCACTCACCGCCATACCAATAATGATTGCTTTCGCCATATGGGTACGTCCGGTGATCCACATATCGCGGAACGCTGAAGTAAAGCAGATTTGCGCACGTTCAATCAGTAAACCAAAGCCGACGCCAAACAGCATTGCCAGCCCCAGTTTGGGTTGGTTCATCGCCGTGAGCAGCGCCCAGCCCAGCATGCCGAAAAAGACCAGCATCCCGAGACGAAAACGACGCCGCGCCTGATCCGGTTTTTGCGTCAGCGGTGAGGCGGCAGAAACTTTCTGCATTTTCACGGGAATACGGAAGATGGGCAGCAGGGTAAAGCGCGCGCCAAACCATGAACCAATGGCAGTGGCGATGGCAAAGAACCAGGCATGCAGCGAGAACTGAGGAATGCCGGTAAAGAACGCCGCCAGGTTACAGCCCATTGCCAGACGCGCGCCAAAACCGGCGATAATGCCGCCAATAATGGCCTGCATAATGCGGATACGGCTGCGCGGCATGCGTAGTTTGACATTGTTGGCCCACAGTGCTGCGGCAAAGCAGCCGCCAAACATGCCGAGGATCATCATCCCGTCGATGCGGGTTAATGGCGATCCTTCCAGATGGATAATTTTAAAATAACCCCACTCTTCAGCATGGACGCCAAACAGCTGCAGGAGCTGACCGCCCCAACGGGTAAATTCACCCGTGACAGCCCAAAAGGTGCCAGTAATGCCAAAATAGTAAGTGGAGAGAATACCCGCCGCGATGACCGCAGGGATGGGTGCCCAGAATTTAATCAACCAGGCGTGTTTGAATTGCTGCCATGACATGAATGTAGCCTCTGAACTCAGAAGGTTTGAAACAAGAATCGCGAATCATACATCATGCAAATTTATTTTCGGGGTAATAATTCACAAAAATAATAGTTAGATCAAATTTCTCTCTGAACCTGGAAAGGCTGGCGACATCAGGGCTTTAATGCCACAATCCTCTTTTCTTCTCATGCAGGACGAATGATGAAAAAACTCGCAATTGCAGGCGCGCTCATGTTGCTGGCGGGCTGTGCCGAAGTCGAAAACTATAACAATGTCGTGAAAACCCCCGCGCCGGACTGGCTGGCGGGCTACTGGCAGACCAAAGGGCCGCAACGTGCGCTGGTCAGTCCGGAAGCGATAGGCAGCCTGATTGTCACTAAAGAGGGCGATACCCTGGATTGCCGTCAGTGGCAGCGGGTGATTGCCGTGCCGGGCAAGTTGACATTGATGTCTGATGATCTCACTAACGTTACCGTAAAACGTGAGCTGTACGAGGTTGAGCGTGACGGTAACACCATTGAGTACGATGGTATGACGATGGAGCGTGTGGATCGCCCGACGGCAGAGTGTGCCGCCGCGCTGGATAAAGCGCCGTTACCGACGCCACTGCCGTAATGAAATCTCCCCGGCTTGCCGCCGGGGATGAATTTAAATCACCTCTTCGATAACCCACACGCTGACACTGCCGCCGTTGCAAAAGAAGGTCGCTTCACCGTTTTCGTCGGTTACTACGCTCTCTTGCCGGTTCCCCAGAAAATCACGCCAGGTTTTATTGCCGTAATTCTCTCCCAGATTAATGGTTTTTTCGCCATCATCCCCGTTCGACATGACCACCACGCAGCCGGGATATTCGTCAGTGCCACTGCGGCTAAAGGCAATGCAGTTCGGATGGTCGAAAAATAATGTCTGTACACCGTGGGCGAAACGCTGACGGGCGAGAATTAACTCATCAAGCTGTTCGATTATTGGCATATCTATCGGATAGGTTTGCCCGTCACCGCCGACATCTTCGTAATGCGCACCGTAGAGGTCCGGATAGAATACCGAAGGAACGCCATTTTCCCGCAACAAAATTAAGGCATATGCCAGCGGTTTAAACCACGGTTCGACCGGCGCTTCGAGGGCTTGCAACGGTTGGGTGTCGTGATTGGCAACGAGCGTCACGGCGTGGAAAGGATCGGCTTCCACTAATGTACCCGTGAAAATCTGCGTCATGTCGTAGTCACGCCCCATGCGCGATGCTTCATGGAATTTCATCTGCAGCGGCGCATCGAACAGCATGGTTTTGCCTTCCACCTGATCAATATACGTTTGCAGTTTATCGACTTCATGCGACCAGTACTCCGCCACAATAAACAGCGGCTTTGGCGCAACTTCCTGTACGTGTTCGATCCACTCTTTATAAAACCACGCCGGAATATGTTTGACCGCATCAAGACGAAAACCGTCGCATTGCGTTTGTTCCATCACCCAGCGCGCCCAGTATTTAATCTCTTCCGTCACGGCATGATTGCGAAAATCGATATTCTCGCCCATCAGATAATCGAAATTACCTAATTCATCATCAACCTGATCGTTCCAGCCTTCGCCGGTGTAGTCGTTAACAATTTTAAATATGCCATCTTCATCAGGGTTTTCGATATGGTCGATACCGCTAAAACATTTGAAATCCCAGATAAACTTCGAGTATTGCCCGGCACGCGCGGGGAAGGTGTAACGCGTCCAGCCTTCACACTCAATGATTTCTTCGTCAATTTGCGTACGGTCATCAGCATTTACACGCTGCACGCGAATAGCTTCTTTTTCATCCGCGCCCATTTTGTGGTTGACTACCACGTCCAACAGCACCGCAATGTCATTACGTTTCAGGGCGTCAATGGCGGCCAGCAGTTGTGCTTTATCGCCATATTTAGTAGGGATGCTGCCTTTCTGATCAAACTCGCCTAAATCAAATAAATCATAGGAGTCGTAGCCGACCGAATACCCGCCCGATGCGCCTTTATAGGCGGGCGGCAACCAGACCATATTGATACCAATATCATTAAAACCGTCGGCGCGCTCGGCCAGTTCAGGCCAGAGCTTACCGCCTTCCGGGTAATACCAGTGAAAACATTGTAACAGCGTGGGATTACGCATTCTTCGACTCCATTCAAGGGGAACATTAGAAGCGTAGCCGTAATCAGATTATTCGCGAGCCATTAGCTTGTTAAGATTCACAAGAAGTTATCTTGCGGAGCCAGCACAAAGCCGCCCTGATCGCCATAGGCACTTAACACCGATTTTTGCACCGATGACTGACCGACCAGTTTCGCCAGTTCATCCATCCGAATCTGTAATAACTGCTTTACCTTGCTTTCGTTGTCGAGAATCAGGCGCAGCATCGGGCGGAGCTGCTCCTGCATCGTGGTGGATGGGTTAATCTCTTCAGTCAGATGTGCAATCTCCTGCACCGCATTCACATACGCCATTTCGCTGGCGATGAGTTCGTCCCATTGTTCTTCCGTTGCCAGGCGTAACATGAGCTGGCTTTTTTCGACGAGTTGTTGCCAGGCGAAATACAAGTGCGGTGCATGGTTCATCAGACTGGGTCCTGAATCAAAGAAGGGGAGAGTAAAGACTCTTTCCAGGCATCGGCAATATTGCGCATTAATGCTTCCACTTCTTCGACTGCGGAGACATCGTTGCGTAAATTGGCTTGCAGCAAGCGCCTGACCATATAGCTATAAAGAGCAATCAAGTTTTGGGTTAATTCGTCTTTGCTCTCTTCATCAAGACTCACCCGCAGTCCGTTCTCAATGATGTTGATCGCTTTTGACAAAGAGACGCCTTTGCCTTGCTGATTGTTGTCCTGCATAAACAGGCGCGCTCTAACCAGTGCGCTCAGCACTCCATCAAATAGCATGGTGACCAGCTGCTGCTGGCTGGCGCTCATTACGGCGCTTTCGACGCCAATTTGTGCATAGGCTTTTGAGCCGCTCGCGGTATACATGCTGACCTCCGTGATCAGGAATTACTCATTGCAGTAAATTGTTGGCTGAGATAGGTACTGGTGTTATTCAGTTTGCTCATCATGGTATCTAATTGCGTAAACTGTGCAGTGTAACGCGCCACGGTGTCATCAATGCTGGCACTGACGGATAGGTACTGTTTGGTCAGTTTTTTCAGTGTGGCGTTAATACTGTCCTGTGCGCTATCAATAATGCCATCATCGGCAAGGTAACCTTTTACCTCGGTGGCAATTTTGGTGGTAATTCCTGTTTCTTTACCATCGCCTACCAGCAATTCACGTACGGATGCTGTATTTTCATTCAGGACTTTTTTGAGTTTATCATCATCAATTTTCAGCTTACCCGTCGTGCCGTCCTGCTTAATCCCGAGCTCGTTTAATGTTTTGAAGGCACCGTCGCTGGCACCGTTTGCAAATTGTGCGCGGATGCCGCTTTGAATTGTACGTACAACGCTGTCTCCGAGAAGTGCACCATTATTTTTATCTTGTGCTTCAGCACCTGGGTCTACTTCTTTATATTTTGTCAGGGTGTTAAAGGTGTCAATGAGGGAGTTATATGAATCCACCCAGCCTTTAATTGCTTCGGTTGCTTTATCGTTGCTTTTTGTCACCGTGACCCGGACGTCAGTGACTTTTTGGGTCAAATCGAGAGTCACTCCCTGAGGAGCATCGGTAATTTTGTTACTTGAACGTTCAATATCGATACCGTTAACGTTTAGCTGTGCATTTTGCGCGTTAACCAGTTCCTTCATATTCCCGGTGTTGGTCTTGCTGTCATAAGCCAGCAGATCATTTAATTTACTGTCACCCTCAACAGATATGGTCATTTTATTGGCCAGACCTTCACTGGCGGTCAATACCAATTGATAGTCACCATCTTTGACTTTAACGATACTAGCGGAAATTCCACTATCGGCATCGTTAATGGCTTTGCTGATCTCATCCAATGACGTCTGATCTTTATTGAGCTTGATTTCCAGCGGCTCTTTACGGCCGTCTTGGGTAATTTTTATTGTGCGTGTATCTGATGACTCATCACCCAGTGCATCTTTTGTTGATGCAATGATTGTCGGGGAATCAGTTCGTAAAGATTGCGCCTGCGCCAGTTGGGTTACGCTGATGGTATAGATACCGGGGGCAGCACCTGCTTCGGTGGAAACTTTAAGGTCTTCATTGCTACTGGTAACGGTAGTGCTTTTGAACAGATCGGCTTTATTTAACGCAGTATTTGCAGTCTGGAATTTTTCTAATGCACTTTTTAATGTGCCATAGGCTGTCAGACGTGCGGTATTGTCACTCTGTTGCTGAGTAATTGGGTTTAAGCGTTTTTTTTCAGCGATGGTCAGGTTGTTTAGCAATGTATCCAGCGGCAGATTCGAACCAACGCCAAGAGATGTAAATGAAGCCATACCTAATTCCTTTTGATTGCAAACAGTAGATAAGCGGGTTATCGGCAATTTGTGCGCAAAGTTTAATAGTTGATTCACGAAGATGATGCGCAGAGTAGAGTTGTATATTACGGATATTTCAGCCGTTAAGAAAAAACAGGAGAGAAACTAAAATTTTCTAAAGTTCGAAATTCAGGTGCCGATACAAGGGGTACGGTGAGAAACCGTGGGCAACAGCCCAATAACATCAAGTTGTAATTGATAAGGAAAAGATCATGGCACAAGTCATTAATACAAACAGCCTGTCGCTGTTGACCCAGAATAACCTGAACAAATCTCAGTCTTCTCTGAGCTCCGCCATTGAACGTCTCTCTTCTGGCCTGCGTATTAACAGTGCTAAAGATGACGCAGCAGGTCAGGCGATTGCTAACCGTTTTACAGCAAATATTAAAGGTCTGACTCAGGCTTCCCGTAACGCGAATGATGGTATTTCTGTTGCGCAGACCACTGAAGGTGCGCTGAATGAAATTAACAACAACCTGCAGCGTATTCGTGAACTTTCTGTTCAGGCAACTAACGGTACTAACTCTGACAGCGATCTTTCTTCTATCCAGGCTGAAATTACTCAACGTCTGGAAGAAATTGACCGTGTATCTGAGCAAACTCAGTTTAACGGCGTGAAAGTCCTTGCTGAAAATAATGAAATGAAAATTCAGGTTGGTGCTAATGATGGTGAAACCATCACTATCAATCTGGCAAAAATTGATGCGAAAACTCTCGGCCTGGACGGTTTTAATATCGATGGCGCGCAGAAAGCAACAGGCAGTGACCTGATTTCTAAATTTAAAGCGACAGGTACTGATAATTATGATGTTGGCGGTAAAACTTATACCGTGAATGTGGAGAGCGGCGCGGTTAAGAATGATGCTAATAAAGATGTTTTTGTAAGCGCAGCTGATGGATCGCTGACGACCAGTAGTGATACTAAAGTATCCGGTGAAAGTATTGATGCAACAGAACTAGCGAAACTTGCAATAAAATTAGCTGACAAAGGCTCCATTGAATACAAGGGCATTACATTTACTAACAACACTGGCGCAGAGCTTGATGCTAATGGTAAAGGTGTTTTGACCGCAAATATTGATGGTCAAGATGTTCAATTTACTATTGACAGTAATGCACCTACGGGTGCCGGCGCAACAATAACTACAGACACAGCTGTTTACAAAAACAGTGCGGGCCAGTTCACCACTACAAAAGTGGAAAATAAAGCCGCAACACTCTCTGATCTGGATCTTAATGCAGCCAAGAAAACAGGTAGCACTTTAGTTGTAAATGGCGCCACCTACAATGTCAGCGCAGATGGTAAAACGGTAACTGATACTACTCCTGGTGCCCCTAAAGTGATGTATCTGAGCAAATCAGAAGGTGGTAGCCCGATTCTGGTAAACGAAGATGCAGCAAAATCGTTGCAATCTACCACCAACCCGCTCGAAACTATCGACAAGGCATTGGCTAAAGTTGACAATCTGCGTTCTGACCTCGGTGCAGTACAAAACCGTTTCGACTCTGCCATCACCAACCTTGGCAACACCGTAAACAACCTGTCTTCTGCCCGTAGCCGTATCGAAGATGCTGACTACGCGACCGAAGTGTCTAACATGTCTCGTGCGCAGATCCTGCAACAAGCGGGTACCTCTGTTCTGGCGCAGGCTAACCAGACCACGCAGAACGTACTGTCTCTGCTGCGTTAATTTACACTTATCGCTCAAACCCCGCCACCGGCGGGGTTTTTTCTGTCCGCAATTTACCGGTAACCCCCAAATAACCCCTCATTTCACCCACTAATCGTCCGATTAAAAACCCTGCAGAAACGGATAATCATGCCGATAACTCATATAACGCAGGGCTGTTTATCGTGAATTCACTCTATACCGCTGAAGGTGTAATGGATAAACACTCGCTGTGGCAGCGTTATGTCCCGCTGGTGCGTCACGAAGCATTGCGCCTGCAGGTTCGACTGCCCGCGAGCGTGGAACTTGACGATCTGCTACAGGCGGGCGGCATTGGGTTACTTAATGCCGTCGAACGCTATGACGCCCTACAAGGAACGGCATTTACAACTTACGCAGTGCAGCGTATCCGTGGCGCTATGCTGGATGAACTTCGCAGCCGTGACTGGGTGCCGCGCAGCGTGCGACGCAACGCGCGTGAAGTGGCACAGGCAATAGGGCAACTGGAGCAGGAACTTGGCCGCAACGCCACGGAAACTGAGGTAGCGGAACGTTTAGGGATCGATATTGCCGATTATCGCCAAATGTTGCTCGACACCAATAACAGCCAGCTCTTCTCCTACGATGAGTGGCGCGAAGAGCACGGCGATAGCATCGAACTGGTTACTGATGATCATCAGCGAGAAAACCCGCTACAACAACTGCTGGACAGTAATCTGCGCCAGCGAGTGATGGAAGCTATCGAAACGTTGCCGGAGCGCGAAAAACTGGTATTAACCCTCTATTACCAGGAAGAGCTGAATCTCAAAGAGATTGGCGCGGTGCTGGAGGTCGGGGAATCGCGGGTCAGTCAGTTACACAGCCAGGCCATTAAACGGTTACGCACTAAACTGGGTAAGTTATAACGTCAGTAAATGCCGCACTTTAATTTTGACTACCAGGAGTTCTTAATGATGGTGCAGCACCTGAAAAGACGGCCATTAAGCCGCTATCTTAAAGACTTTAAACACAGCCAGACCCATTGCGCGCATTGCCGTAAATTACTCGATCGCATTACCTTAGTTCGCGACGGCAAAATAGTGAATAAAATCGAGATTTCCCGCCTGGACACGCTGCTTGATGAAAATGGCTGGCAAACGGAACAAAAATCATGGGCGGCATTGTGCCGATTTTGCGGTGATTTACATTGCAAAACGCAGAGTGATTTTTTCGATATTATCGGCTTTAAGCAATTTCTTTTTGAGCAAACTGAAATGAGCCCAGGTACGGTGCGTGAATATGTCGTTCGTTTGCGCCGTTTGGGGAATCATCTACACGAGCAAAATATTTCCCTCGAACAGCTGCAGGACGGTTTCCTTGATGAAATCCTCGCCCCGTGGCTGCCCACCACCAGCACCAACAATTACCGCATCGCATTACGGAAGTATCAACACTATCAGCGTCAAACGTGTAGCGGACTTGTGCAGAAATCCTCCAGCCTGCCTGCTTCTGATATATATTAAATAAGAATAAGATGTAGCGGAGTTGTTTTTGTGTTTACAAACAATGGCTCTACACTGCAAACAGACATAACAACATTCGGGGTGAATATGAAATTAGCACATCTGGGACGTCAGGCATTGATGGGTGTGATGGCCGTGGCGCTGGTTGCGGGCATGAGCGTTAAAAGTTTTGCAGATGAAGGTCTGCTTAATAAAGTCAAAGAGCGCGGTACGCTACTGGTAGGGCTGGAAGGAACTTATCCGCCGTTCAGTTTTCAGGGGGATGACGGCAAATTAACCGGTTTTGAAGTGGAATTTGCCCAACAGCTGGCAAAACATCTTGGCGTTGAGGCGTCACTAAAACCGACCAAATGGGACGGTATGCTGGCGTCGCTGGACTCTAAACGTATTGATGTGGTGATTAATCAGGTCACCATTTCTGATGAGCGCAAGAAAAAATACGATTTCTCTACCCCGTACACCATTTCTGGTATTCAGGCGCTGGTGAAAAAAGGTAACGAAGGCACCATTAAAACGGCTGCTGATCTGAAAGGCAAAAAAGTGGGTGTCGGTCTGGGCACCAACTATGAAGAGTGGCTGCGGCAGAATGTTCAGGGCGTCGATGTGCGTACCTATGATGATGACCCGACCAAATATCAGGATCTGCGCGTAGGCCGTATCGATGCGATCCTCGTTGACCGTCTGGCGGCGCTGGATCTGGTGAAGAAAACCAACGATACGCTGGCAGTAACCGGTGAAGCATTCTCCCGTCAGGAGTCTGGCGTGGCGCTGCGTAAAGGAAATGAAGACCTGCTGAAAGCAGTGAACGATGCAATTGCGGAAATGCAAAAAGATGGCACTCTGCAAGCCCTTTCCGAAAAATGGTTTGGTGCTGATGTGACCAAATAATCAGCATAATGACAAAAAAGGGCGCTTTCACTAGCGCCTTTTTTATTTACGCGTTTTCAGCGTGCATAATAAGAAAATCACAACAACACACATCGGAGGCTATTATGCCACTGCATAATTTAACCCGTTTTCCACGGCTGGAGTTTATCGGCGCGCCAACGCCGCTCGAATATCTGCCGCGCTTTTCTGATTATCTTGGACGGGAAATTTTCATCAAACGGGATGACGTCACACCCATGGCAATGGGCGGCAATAAATTACGTAAGCTGGAATTTCTCGCGGCAGATGCCCTGCGCGAAGGTGCCGATACGCTGATTACTGCCGGCGCGATCCAGTCTAACCATGTGCGGCAGACTGCCGCAGTTGCGGCGAAACTCGGCCTGCACTGCGTGGCGCTGCTGGAAAATCCTATTGGCACAACCGCAGAAAACTATTTAACCAACGGCAATCGTTTGTTGCTGGATCTGTTCAATACCCAGATTGAAATGTGCGACGCACTGACCGATCCCAATGCCCAACTGGAAGAGCTGGCGACGCGAGTCGAAGCACAAGGCTTTCGCCCGTATGTCATTCCGGTTGGCGGTTCTAATGCTCTGGGCGCGCTGGGTTATGTGGAGAGTGCGCTGGAAATCGCGCAACAGTGTGAAGGGGCGGTTAATATTTCGTCGGTGGTGGTCGCATCGGGCAGTGCCGGAACTCACGCCGGATTGGCTGTTGGGCTGGAACACCTGATGCCTGAAAGCGAACTGATTGGCGTGACCGTGTCGCGTTCCGTTGCCGATCAATTGCCGAAAGTGGTTAACCTACAACAGGCGATTGCGAAAGAACTGGAGCTGACCGCATCAGCGGAAATTTTACTCTGGGATGACTATTTTGCACCTGGCTACGGCGTGCCGAACGACGAAGGCATGGAAGCAGTGAAATTGCTGGCGCGTCTGGAAGGCATTCTGCTTGATCCTGTGTATACCGGAAAAGCGATGGCGGGGCTGATTGACGGTATCAGTCAGAAACGCTTCAAAGATGAAGGGCCGATTCTGTTTATTCATACCGGCGGCGCGCCTGCGCTGTTCGCCTATCATCCCCACGTTTAGCTCCGGGAACGCTCATGCAAGAAAGTATACAACTGGTTATTGATTCCTTGCCGTTCCTGTTGAAAGGGGCTGGGTATACCCTGCAACTCAGTATCGGCGGCATGTTTTTTGGCTTACTACTCGGGTTTATTCTCGCGCTGATGCGCCTGTCGCCAATCTGGCCCGTGCGCTGGCTGGCGCGTTTTTATATCTCTATTTTTCGTGGTACACCGCTCATCGCACAACTGTTTATGATCTATTACGGCCTGCCGCAGTTTGGTATCGAATTAGATCCCATTCCGTCAGCAATGATTGGTCTGTCGCTCAACACTGCCGCCTATGCTGCCGAAACGCTTCGCGCCGCCATTTCTTCTATTGATAAAGGTCAGTGGGAAGCTGCAGCCAGTATTGGTATGACGCCATGGCAGACCATGCGTCGCGCGATTTTGCCACAGGCGGCGCGGGTGGCGTTGCCGCCGCTGTCGAACAGCTTTATCAGTCTGGTAAAAGATACGTCGCTGGCCGCGACAATCCAGGTGCCGGAGCTGTTCCGTCAGGCGCAGTTGATTACCTCGCGCACGCTGGAGGTGTTCACCATGTACCTGGCGGCTTCGCTCATCTACTGGATCATGGCGACAGTATTATCGACGTTGCAGAACCATTTTGAGAATCAACTTAATCGCCAGGAGAGAGAACCAAAATGAGTGCCATTGAAGTTAAGAACCTGGTGAAAAAATTTCACGGTCAGACGGTGCTGCACGGTATCGACCTCGAGGTAAAGCCTGGCGAAGTGGTGGCAATTATCGGTCCGAGTGGTTCCGGCAAAACCACGTTGCTACGCAGCATAAATCTGCTGGAACAACCGGAAGCGGGAACGATCACCGTTGGCGATATCACTATTGATACTGCACGTTCATTAAGTCAGCAAAAATCGCTGATTCGCCAGTTGCGTCAGCACGTCGGGTTTGTCTTCCAGAACTTTAATTTGTTTCCGCATCGTACGGTGCTGGAAAACATTATTGAAGGGCCGGTGATCGTCAAAGGCGAACCGAAAGAAGAGGCCACGGTGCGCGCTCGCGAGCTGCTGGCGAAAGTTGGGCTGGCCGGTAAAGAAACCAGCTATCCACGTCGTTTGTCTGGCGGTCAACAGCAGCGTGTTGCGATTGCGCGTGCACTGGCAATGCGTCCTGAGGTGATTTTGTTTGACGAGCCAACGTCGGCGCTGGATCCAGAGCTGGTGGGCGAAGTCCTGAACACCATCCGCCAGCTGGCGCAGGAAAAGCGCACGATGGTGATTGTGACGCACGAAATGAGCTTTGCCCGGGATGTTGCGGACCGGGCGATTTTTATGGACCAGGGGCGGATAGTCGAGCAGGGGGCAGCAAAAGCGTTATTTGCTGATCCCCAGCAGCCTCGCACCCGCCAGTTCCTCGAGAAGTTTCTGCTGCAATAATAAGAAAAAATCAGCCCCGACGATTCACCTGTCGGGGCGGGACGCCATTTCAAGCGTGATAAAACTGCTTAACAAATCAGCATAACTCATTAATAACATAAGAGAATGCGATGGCTTGCAAAAGTAATTCATTGCCTGAATAATATAAATTATATATAAATCTTATTTATGTGATAGTTTGAATTATCATTATAAATGATACTCACTCTCAGGGGCGTTGCGGTTTACTATGCAGGATACGGATTTTTTCAGCTGGCGTCGCACGATGCTGTTGCGTTTTCAGAGGATGGAGGCCGCAGAAGAGGTCTACCATGAAATAGAGCTTCAGGCTCAGCAGCTGGAGTACGATTACTATTCGTTATGTGTTCGCCACCCGGTACCATTCACGCGACCTAAAGTGGCTTTCTACACCAATTACCCTGAGGCGTGGGTTAGTTATTATCAGGCAAAAAACTTTCTCGCAATTGATCCGGTGCTGAACCCTGAAAACTTTAGTCAGGGCCATTTAATGTGGAATGATGACTTATTCAGCGAAGCACAGCCGTTATGGGAAGCCGCGCGCGCACATGGTTTACGCCGCGGTGTCACTCAGTATTTAATGCTGCCAAATCGGGCGCTGGGCTTTTTGTCCTTTTCCCGTTGCAGCACGCGCGAAATACCCATTCTTAGTGATGAACTGCAATTAAAAATGCAGTTACTGGTGCGCGAAAGTCTGATGGCTCTGATGCGTTTAAATGATGAAATAGTGATGACGCCAGAGATGAATTTCAGCAAGCGCGAAAAAGAAATTCTGAAATGGACGGCGGAAGGGAAGACATCAGCAGAGATAGCGATGATTTTGTCAATCTCTGAGAATACGGTCAATTTCCATCAGAAAAACATGCAGAAAAAAATCAATGCACCAAATAAGACCCAGGTGGCCTGTTACGCGGCCGCTACTGGCTTAATTTGATCGCTTTTCTTTCTGCGTGCCAGATGCAAAAACCGGCTGAAAGGCACGCTCTCAGCCGGTTTTATATTACTGACGGTAGGCTTGTTTAATTTGCTTAACCGTTTTGGAAAATACTGCAGCCTGGGTTTCGTCTTCGATCAGCGCAAGCTGTTTTTCCATCTTTAACATCACGCGGCCCGCGTCAGCTTGTCCCATCGCCTGCAGCATCAGCGTCAGCATCGCTTTCAGGCAGGAGACTTCATTTGCCAGTTCTTGATTATTCTCGGCAGTAGAAAAATCAGGCGTACTCATTTATTTTCCTCGTCATGTTGCAATGAAAATTTGCGGTGAAAAATGTTAAGGCGGCGGAGTATACCATAAGCTTTGCTAAAAATAGCAGTGGTTGTTTTTTGAGCGTGATATCGGCAGTGCTATAAAATACGTTAATATAATGACCAATAAATATTTTTATCATGAATGTTTTTTGCCCGTATTGTTCGGGTTAATTAATGTTACATATTCAGCGGGCTGATTTTCATTTTTGCTGAATAAAGTCAATTTTTGTCACATTTCATCGTAGGGCTTACTGTGAAACGATCCGGTAAGCCGTTGGTGACGGGCGTGACCATAACTGTGGACAATCGAATTGACAAAAACGAGAGAAAAATCGAATACCCACCATTTTTAACGTTTCAAAGTTGCAATAAAAACCGCTAATATACGAATGACTAACTATCAGTAGCGTTATCCCTATTTCTGGAGATATTCCTTTGATCAACGTTCTACTTGTTGATGACCACGAACTGGTGCGCGCAGGGATACGACGCATTCTGGAAGATATAAAGGGTATAAAAGTCGTCGGTGAGGCATCGTGCGGTGAAGACGCCGTTAAGTGGTGCCGGACAAATGCCGTTGACGTGGTGCTAATGGACATGAGTATGCCGGGCATTGGCGGTCTTGAGGCGACGCGTAAAATCGCGCGTTCCACAGCTGATGTCAAAATCATCATGCTTACCGTCCATACAGAAAACCCTTTACCAGCGAAAGTCATGCAGGCCGGTGCTGCGGGCTACCTCAGCAAAGGCGCGGCTCCGCAGGAAGTCGTGAGTGCGATTCGTTCTGTCTATTCAGGGCAGCGTTACATTGCTTCTGACATCGCTCAACAAATGGCGTTAAGCCAGATCGAACCAGAAAAAACAGAAAGCCCATTTGCCAGTTTGTCTGAACGTGAATTGCAGATTATGCTGATGATCACCAAGGGCCAGAAGGTCAATGAGATCTCAGAACAGCTCAATCTCAGTCCGAAAACGGTGAACAGCTACCGCTATCGTATGTTCAGTAAACTAAACATTCATGGCGATGTTGAGCTGACTCACCTGGCAATTCGCCATGGTCTGTGTAATGCGGAGACATTATCAAGTCAGTGAGTGATCAGTTTGACGCAAAAGCGTTTTTAAAAACCGTAACCAGCCAGCCAGGCGTTTATCGCATGTACGATGCTGGTGGTACGGTTATCTATGTCGGCAAAGCGAAAGACCTGAAAAAACGGCTTTCCAGCTATTTCCGTAGCAACCTCGCTTCGCGCAAAACCGAAGCGCTGGTCGCCCAGATCCAGCAAATTGATGTAACGGTTACTCACACAGAAACCGAAGCGCTGTTGCTGGAACACAACTACATCAAACTCTATCAGCCGCGTTACAACGTTTTGCTACGCGATGATAAATCATATCCTTTTATCTTCCTGAGTGGTGATACCCACCCGCGTCTGGCGATGCATCGTGGTGCGAAGCATGCCAAAGGTGAATATTTCGGCCCGTTCCCGAATGGCTATGCCGTACGTGAAACACTGGCGCTACTGCAAAAGATTTTCCCCATTCGCCAGTGCGAAAATAGTGTTTATCGCAATCGCTCGCGTCCGTGTCTGCAATACCAGATAGGGCGCTGTCTGGGACCGTGCGTTGAAGGACTGGTGAGTGAAGAAGAATACGCTCAGCAGGTCGAGTATGTGCGCCTGTTTTTGTCTGGCAAAGATGATCAGGTGCTTACGCAACTCATTAGTCGTATGGAAACTGCCAGCCAGAATCTGGAGTTTGAAGAAGCTGCACGTATTCGCGACCAAATTCAGGCGGTGCGACGCGTCACCGAAAAACAATTCGTTTCCAATACCGGCGACGACCTCGACGTTATTGGTGTGGCGTTCGATGCGGGCATGGCTTGTGTCCACGTATTGTTCATTCGTCAGGGCAAAGTGCTCGGCAGCCGCAGCTATTTCCCGAAAGTGCCTGGCGGTACGGAACTGAGAGAGGTGGTAGAAACCTTCGTAGGCCAGTTCTATTTACAAGGCAGCCAGATGCGCACCTTACCGGGTGAGATCCTGCTCGATTTTAATCTTAGCGATAAAACGCTGCTCGCCGATTCCCTTTCAGAACTGGCGGGACGCAAGATTAATGTTCAAACCAAACCTCGCGGCGATAGGGCGCGTTATCTGAAACTCGCGCGCACCAATGCGGCGACGGCCTTAACCAGCAAACTTTCGCAGCAATCTACCGTTCACCAGCGACTGACCGCGCTTGCCAGCGTGTTGAAATTGCCGGAAGTGAAGCGGATGGAGTGCTTTGACATCAGCCATACCATGGGCGAACAAACCGTCGCTTCCTGTGTGGTGTTTGATGCTAACGGCCCGCTGCGTGCGGAGTATCGGCGCTATAACATTACAGGCATCACGCCGGGCGATGATTATGCGGCGATGAATCAGGTGCTGCGTCGGCGTTATGGTAAAGCCATTGACGACAGTAAGATCCCGGATGTGATCCTTATCGACGGCGGCAAAGGCCAGCTTGCGCAGGCGAAAAATGTCTTCGCCGAACTGGATGTCTCATGGGATAAAAATCATCCGCTGCTACTTGGCGTTGCCAAAGGAGCAGATCGTAAGGCTGGACTGGAAACGCTGTTCTTTGAGCCGGAAGGTGAGGGATTTAGTTTGCCGCCAGATTCACCCGCGCTGCATGTTATCCAGCATATTCGCGATGAATCACATGATCACGCGATTGGCGGGCACCGTAAAAAACGGGCGAAGGTCAAAAATACCAGTTCCCTGGAAACCATTGAAGGCGTCGGGCCAAAACGTCGGCAAATGTTGTTGAAATATATGGGCGGTTTGCAAGGTTTACGTAACGCCAGCGTCGAGGAAATTGCAAAAGTGCCGGGTATTTCGCAAGGTCTGGCAGAAAAGATCTTCTGGTCGTTGAAACATTGATGTCTCTGTAGCAACATAGGGGTAATCTTACTGACAACAGATAGTTACCCGTCATTATGCAATTTAATATCCCTACGTTGCTTACACTGTTCCGTGTCATCCTTATCCCATTCTTTGTATTGGTCTTTTATCTGCCTGTCACCTGGTCGCCGTTTGCCGCCGCGCTCATTTTCTGCGTCGCGGCGGTGACTGACTGGTTCGATGGTTTTCTGGCACGCCGCTGGAACCAGAGTACCCGGTTTGGTGCTTTCCTTGACCCTGTGGCAGATAAAGTTCTCGTGGCTATCGCCATGGTGCTGGTAACCGAGCATTATCACAGCTGGTGGGTGACATTACCGGCGGCAACGATGATCGCCCGTGAAATTATTATTTCTGCGCTACGCGAATGGATGGCGGAGTTGGGTAAACGCAGTAGCGTGGCCGTCTCCTGGATTGGGAAAGTGAAAACCACTGCCCAGATGGTGGCGTTGGCATGGCTGCTGTGGCGTCCGAACATTTGGGTTGAGTACGCCGGTATTGCACTTTTCTTTGTGGCTGCGGTACTGACTCTGTGGTCAATGTTGCAATATTTGAGCGCTGCGCGTGCAGATTTGCTTGATCAGTGATCGTTTCGGCGTAATTTTCAGCAAACGATCAAAAGTGGTGAAAAATATCGTTGACTCATCGCGCCAGGTAAGTAGAATGCAACGCATCGAACGGCGGCACTGATTGCCAGACGATAATAAAATCAAGTGATTAACTGATTGCTTGATGAATGCGGGAATAGCTCAGTTGGTAGAGCCCGACCTTGCCAAGGTCGGGGTCGCGAGTTCGAGTCTCGTTTCCCGCTCCAGTTTAAAAGACATCGGCGTCAAGCGGATGTCTGGCTGAAAGGCCTGAAGAATTTGGCGCGTTAACAAAGCGGTTATGTAGCGGATTGCAAATCCGTCTAGTCCGGTTCGACTCCGGAACGCGCCTCCACTTTCTTCCCGAGCCCGGATGGTGGAATCGGTAGACACAAGGGATTTAAAATCCCTCGGCGTTCGCGCTGTGCGGGTTCAAGTCCCGCTCCGGGTACCATGGGAAAGATAAGAATAAAATCAAAGCAATAAGCAGTGTCGTGAAACCACCTTCGGGTGGTTTTTTTGTGCCTGCAACTTGTCGTTACACCCTCCTTAATTTTTAATCACCGGCAAAGCCACTCAAAAAGTATCTCTGATACGGACCGGCATGTAAGATAGGTGCTGGCGAGTTGAGATCCACAAGGAAAAGCGTATGAAAACGGGACCGTTAAACGAAAGTGAGTTGGAATGGCTGGACGATATTCTGACCAAATACAACACTGACCACGCCATCCTTGATGTGGCGGAGCTGGACGGTTTATTGACGGCGGTGTTGAGTTCTCCGCAAGAGATTGAACCGGAACAGTGGCTGGTTGCCGTGTGGGGTGGGGCTGACTATGTGCCGCGCTGGGCGTCAGAGAAAGAGATGACGCGCTTTATGAATCTGGCTTTTCAACATATGGCCGATACCGCAGAGCGTCTGAACGAATTCCCGGAGCAGTTTGAGCCGTTATTCGGCTTGCGAGAAGTTGATGGCAGCGAGCTGACGATTGTTGAGGAGTGGTGCTTTGGCTATATGCGGGGCGTGGCACTTTCTGACTGGTCAACGTTGCCCGATTCGTTAAAACCAGCGCTGGAGGCGATTGCGCTGCACGGTACTGAGGAAAACTTCGAGCGGGTAGAAAAGATGTCGCCAGAAGCGTTTGAAGAGAGCGTAGATGCCATTCGACTGGCGGCGCTTGATCTACATGCGTACTGGATGGCGCATCCGCAGGAAAAAGCTGTTCAGCAACCGATCAAAGCAGAAGAGAAACCGGGGCGTAACGATCCTTGCCCGTGCGGTAGTGGTAAGAAATTTAAGCAGTGCTGCCTGCATTAAGAGGCCAAATTGGGTGTCAGCGTTAATTCTGGCACCCAATAAGGAATTTGAGGCTATCTGATCACCCCACTTCTGGTAACAACCCTGCCGCAATCAAAAATTGCACGCCAATCACAGCAATACCACAGAGAAACACCACCACCAGCGCCGGACGACCACCTTTGACCCGGTAACCCGCCTGAGGATTGTGCTTTCTGCTTTGCCAGGTCAACAGCGAAGGGATAATCAATGCCAGTACCGCCAGCGCCACACCGGCGTAACCCAGCGCCATCACAAATCCTCGTGGATAAAACAGTGCAAACGCCAACGGCGGCAGAAACGTAATTGCACCAGTTTGCAACCGCCCACCAACGGTATTTGAACGCTGAAATAAATCAGCCAGATAATCAAATAAGCCTAACGCAACGCCGAGAAATGACGTGGCGAGGGCTAAATCAGCAAATAAATGCACTGCCAGCTCAACATGCGGAGAGGCCACCATTTCGCGTAACGCCTGTAACAGCCCGTTTAATCCAGCATGATTAGCCAGCAATCCCATAAAGGTTGTTGAATCAATGCTGCCAAGCGTTGCCACCTGCCAGAAAATATATGCCACCAGGGGGATCGCACTACCGGTTATAAACACCCAGCGTAGCTTACGAACGTTGCCATCCATATAGCTGACAATACTCGGCACGCTACCGTGAAAACCAAATGAGGTAAAAATCACCGGGATTGCTGACAGAGCCAGCCCCTGTTGCAACGGCAGGGTTAAAAGATTCACTTTGTGAATATGCGGTAGCAGCAATACCAGCATCACCACCAGAAAAATAATTTTGGCGCTGAACAGAAAACGGTTAAACAAATCGACCAGCGATGTCCCGACACAAACCACGCCACCGGCAACAAAAGTGAACAACAGCACGCCAGCGGTTGCCGACATTGAAATACCTGTCCAGTCGCTGATGCTGGAGGCCAACAATTCACCGGCACCGCTGATGTATGCCGCAGTCAGAGCATACATTAAGAACATCATACTGAAGCCCGTCAGCCACTGACCGTAGCGTCCCAGATAGCGTTTTGCCAGCGTGCCAAGACCGGTATCTGCCGGAACATGCTGGTACACCTCCAGCAGTAATAGCGCCGTGTAGCACATCAACGCCCAAAGCCCAATCAACAAGATTAACGTGACGCTAAAACCAACACCTGCCGCAGCCAGCGGCATTGCCAGCATGCCTGCGCCAATTGTGGTTCCCGCCACGATAAAAACACTTCCCAGGGTTCTGTTTTTCACGCTTTCTTCTGTCCTGACGATCTTTATGAGTGATATCTGCGGCGCAGGTTAAGGCATAACGGCTGCTTCGTCAAACCGACGTTACATATGGTGTAAATATAAATGTACAATAAAAAGCATTCAGTCCTGCGCTGGCGCAAAGTCTTCATAAGCGGCAATCGCTACGCTAGGCTTTTTTTGAGGAGGGACGATGGACTCTATTCACGGTCATGAAGTGTTAAATATGATGATTGAATCAGGCGAGCAATATACGCATGCCAGTCTGGAAGCTGCGATTAAAGCGCGTTTTGGTGAACAGGCACGTTTTCACACCTGCTCGGCAGAAGGGATGACAGCGGGAGAGCTGGTAGCGTTTCTGGCAGCAAAAGGCAAATTTATACCTTCGAAAGACGGTTTTTCGACCGATCAGAGTAAGATTTGCCGTCACTGATTTGAAACGGCGGCAGTAAACCTGCCGCCGGAGAGCATTAGTTTTGTGTGTCGAGGGTAGAGAGTTCTTTGTCGATAAAATACAGACCTTCGCCGCTTTTGCCTGCCAGGCTTAATTTATCAATAATCGATTTGAACAGTTTCTCTTCTTCATGCTGCTCAGAAACATACCATTGCAGGAAATTAAATGTTGGGTAGTCCTGATTGGTCATTGCAGCATGAGCCAGTTCGTTAATTTTCTGGGTGATTAATTGTTCGTGTTTATAGGTTTCCTGGAATAATTCATCAAGTGAGGAATATTCAGCAAACGGAGATTCAACGGTATTAATACGCGGTAAATTGCCGGTATCAGTCAGGTAATCAAACAGACGCTGCATATGCGTCATCTCTTCCTGGGCGTGACGGCGCAGGAACGCGGCAGCACCTTCGAAGGTATGATAGCTGCACCAGGCGCTCATTTGCTGATAAAGCAGTGAAGAGTACAGTTCCAGGTTCATCTGCTCATTAAGTTTTTCAATCATTTCTGGTTTCAGCATGATAGTGCTCCACAAAGGTTATATTTGTTGCTGTGGCGTCACTATAATTTGTTATTTTATTATTTGCAAAAGGTAAAATATAAACTTCAATTATTAAAAATACGAATGGGAATAAAACGCATTACCGCTATTTCTTTAATCAGCGAAGATCCCCTCGCTGATTAAAATATTTAGAGAAAGACAGGGAAGGCGGAATGATGGCACTGATATGACAAAGTGAATTCCGTATTCAAACATAAGGAACCCGCAAAAAGGCTACAGTTGCCTACTGGCTGACCAAAGGGGACCGCGTGGGTATAGCCTTCCTGCTGGCATGCGCGATCGGCGATCCCGCGACTGACATAACGATCGGTATGGGCATGCTGCAAAAAAGCCTGGTCATAAACTAACCGTACAATACCTGTTGCCGCGTCAACTTCGCTCACATGGGCTTGGCGAGTAACCGTACACCCCGCCAGCGTTATTAATGAAAGAGTCAGAATCAGAAGTCTCATGGTCCAGCCAGAAGAGTAAGAGAAAGCACTATTTTACGCGTTACAGTGCTGCGACAATGGCCGGAAAAGACGCCTGGCAGGCGCTATTTCTTGCCATCTGTAGGTGTCAGAAATAGGGGGGCTGTTTTTTGATTATCATTTTTATAACATTAAAGGGGTATTTATGTGATTTGTATCACATAAAGATTGATTTTTGTGATGATTGTCATATTATAAGCGCAAAGACAATAACACCTGTATAACAAATGGTCGGAGTGCCGCGATGAAACTGCGCAAAATCCTGAAAAGTATGTTCAATAACTATTGCAAGACGTTCAAAGACGTACCGCCAGGCAATATGTTCCGATAACAAAAAACCTGCTCCGGCAGGTTTTTTTGTGTCCTGATGACGGTGGATGTGACTATCGCTGAAGATGTGAAGCCGCTACTATAACGGCTTTCAAAATGCTATCAGGAGTTTACGATGTCCCAGCCGCTGAATGCCGATCAGGAACTGGTTTCTGATGTGGTTGCTTGCCAGTTGGTTATCAAACAAATTCTGGATGTTCTCGATGTAATCGCGCCCGTTGAAGTTCGTGAAAAAATGTCCAGTCAGCTGAAGAATATCGACTTTACTAACCATCCCGCCGCCGCAGACCCGGTCACCATGCGGGCAATCCAAAAAGCCATCGCGCTTATTGAACTCAAGTTTACCCCACAGGGTGAATCCCATTAAAAAAACCGCTGCTTCAAACAGATGAGGCAGCGGTTTCTCAAAACCTTCATCGGCGCAATGCATTAGCGCCGATGATGATCAATGCAGCTGGTGTGACACGACATTCAGAACATGTTGGTCGGTCTGCACAGGGCACATACCCGCAAGTTTCGCACTGCGCACTTCATCAAGAATGGTTTGCAGCAACAGACCATCATGCTGCTGTTCTTTTTCCAGATCGCGCAGGAAATTGACGGTTGAATCATCATTCAGTTCTTTCGCTTCATCGGCTAACTGTGCCAACGTACTAGAACGTTGCTCGTATTCTTCCATCGTTTTTTGGAACAGTTCTTCCAGAGAGTTCAGTTTTTCACCGGGAACATCAATGGCTTTAACGATGGGGGTAGCGCCGACACTCTTCATAAAGTTAAACATGCGCATCATTTGGGTCACATTACTCTGTGCCTGGGCGCGAAGGAAAGTGGCGGTGCCGTTCAGACTCTGTTCAGAACACCAGTTACTCAGGTGAAGGTAGAGATTGGATGCGTAAAACTCGCGGTTCATTTGAGAGTTGAGTTTGAGAAGCATTCCAGCGGTTGCCATACCTAATATCCTTATATCCAGAAGTGGAGAGGTGCAAGATAAATCAAAACACCATAATTACTGTTTGCAGAATAATTCCTTTCTGCCGGTCCGAAATGTGATCGTGGAGTCAATTCTGACGATGATCTGAAATAAGAATAACGTCTGAACGGGTATAAGAAAATGCTTAAATCATCAAGTTTATATATTTTTACATTTCATTGATGAAATCAATGTAACTGCAATGAATTTTAATGATAGTGCTTTTTGTATCTTATTGATATTAATCAATGAATTTGAATTCATGATGAAGTGATGATTTTATAAAACGTTTTTTCATTTTTGCGAGATGGCTCTCATTATACGTGTTCTGTTAATTAATGAGCACAGTGATAATTAATGGCGAAATGAATGACGTGCATTTTCCACATCTTTGAGTTGCGGTTATTACACCATTTCAAAAACTCAACGCCAGGTAATGCGGCCTATTGACTGGTTAAAAAGAAGACATCCCGCATGGGTACCAAAGACAACAAGGATTTCCAGGCTAATCTTATGGATTAATCTGCTGTGCATTCGACAATTTGTCTGACAAATTGGCTTTCCCTTATGTCTTTTCCCGCTAAATTTATGCACGTTCTCACTGTAATTCTGCGATGTGATATTGCTCTCCTATGGAGAATTAATTTCTCGCTAAAACTATGTCAACACAGTCACTTATCTTTTAGTTAAAAGGTAATGCTTTGTTTTCCGATTAATTTAACGAATGTCATTCGTTTTTGCCCTACACAAAACGACACTAAAGCTGGAGAGAACCATGCACAAATTTACTAAAGCCCTGGCAGCCATTGGTCTGGCAGCCGTTATGTCACAATCCGCTATGGCGGAGAACCTGAAGCTCGGTTTCCTGGTGAAGCAACCGGAAGAGCCGTGGTTCCAGACCGAATGGAAGTTTGCCGATAAAGCCGGGAAGGATTTAGGGTTTGAGGTTATTAAGATTGCCGTGCCGGATGGCGAAAAAACATTGAACGCGATCGACAGCCTGGCTGCCAGTGGCGCAAAAGGTTTCGTTATTTGTACTCCGGACCCCAAACTCGGCTCTGCCATCGTCGCGAAAGCGCGTGGCTACGATATGAAAGTCATTGCCGTGGATGACCAGTTTGTTAACGCCAAAGGTAAGCCAATGGATACCGTTCCGCTGGTGATGATGGCGGCGACTAAAATTGGCGAACGTCAGGGTCAGGAACTGTATAAAGAGATGCAGAAACGTGGCTGGGATGTCAAAGAAAGCGCGGTGATGGCGATTACCGCCAACGAACTGGATACGGCACGTCGCCGTACAACGGGTTCTATGGATGCGCTGAAAGCGGCCGGATTCCCGGAAAAACAAATTTATCAGGTACCTACCAAATCTAACGACATCCCGGGGGCATTTGACGCTGCCAACTCAATGCTGGTTCAACATCCGGAAGTTAAACATTGGCTGATCGTCGGTATGAACGACAGCACCGTGCTGGGCGGCGTACGCGCGACGGAAGGTCAGGGCTTTAAAGCTGCCGATATCATCGGCATTGGCATTAACGGTGTGGATGCGGTGAGCGAACTGTCTAAAGCACAGGCAACCGGCTTCTACGGTTCCCTGCTGCCAAGCCCGGACGTACATGGCTATAAATCCAGCGAAATGCTTTACAACTGGGTAGCAAAAGACGTTGAACCGCCAAAATTTACCGAAGTTACCGACGTGGTGCTGATCACGCGTGACAACTTTAAAGAAGAACTGGAGAAAAAAGGTTTAGGCGGTAAGTAATTTGCCGGAAAAATTCCCCTCTGCATGATGCAGAGGGGGTGTGAACGACCAGTGATTCACGGAGACGTTATGCAACAGTCTACCCCGTATCTCTCATTTCGCGGCATCGGTAAAACGTTTCCCGGCGTTAAGGCGCTGACGGATATTAGTTTTGACTGCTATGCCGGTCAGGTTCATGCGTTGATGGGTGAAAATGGCGCAGGAAAATCAACTCTCTTAAAAATCCTCAGCGGCAACTATGCGCCAACCACGGGTTCTGTAGTGATTAATGGGCAGGAAATGTCCTTTTCCGACACGACCGCAGCACTTAATGCGGGTGTGGCGATTATTTACCAGGAACTGCATCTCGTGCCGGAAATGACCGTCGCGGAAAACATCTATCTCGGCCAGCTGCCGCATAAAGGCGGCATTGTGAATCGCTCATTGCTGAATTATGAGGCGGGTTTACAACTTAAACATCTTGGTATGGATATTGACCCGGACACGCCGCTGAAATATCTCTCCATTGGTCAGTGGCAGATGGTTGAAATCGCCAAGGCGCTGGCGCGTAACGCTAAAATTATCGCCTTTGATGAGCCAACCAGCTCCCTTTCTGCCCGCGAAATCGACAATCTTTTCCGCGTTATTCGTGAACTGCGAAAAGAGGGGCGGGTGATCTTATACGTTTCTCACCGTATGGAAGAAATATTTGCCCTCAGCGATGCCATCACTGTCTTTAAAGATGGACGTTATGTCAAAACCTTTACCGATATGCAGCAGGTTGACCACGACGCGCTGGTGCAGGCGATGGTCGGGCGCGACATTGGCGATATCTACGGCTGGCAACCTCGTAGTTATGGCGAGGAGCGCCTGCGTCTTGATGCTGTGAAAGCACCAGGCGTGCGTACGCCAATAAGTCTGGCGGTTCGCAGTGGTGAAATTGTTGGGCTGTTTGGTCTGGTAGGAGCGGGGCGTAGCGAATTAATGAAAGGCTTGTTTGGCGGGACGCAAATCACCGCCGGTCAGGTTTATATCGACCAACAGCCGATCGATATTCGTAAACCGAGCCACGCCATTGCCGCAGGCATGATGCTCTGCCCGGAAGATCGCAAAGCGGAAGGCATTATTCCCGTGCACTCCGTTCGCGACAATATCAACATCAGTGCCAGACGTAAACATGTGCTCGGCGGTTGTGTAATCAACAACGGTTGGGAAGAAAACAATGCCGATCACCACATTCGTTCGCTCAACATCAAAACGCCGGGCGCTGAGCAACTGATCATGAATCTCTCAGGCGGAAATCAGCAAAAAGCCATTCTGGGCCGCTGGTTATCGGAAGAGATGAAGGTCATTTTGCTGGATGAACCTACGCGCGGCATTGATGTTGGTGCTAAGCATGAAATTTACAACGTGAGTTATGCGCTGGCGGCGCAGGGTGTGGCGGTGCTGTTTGCCTCCAGCGACTTACCTGAAGTCCTCGGCGTTGCCGACCGGATTGTGGTGATGCGGGAAGGTGAAATCGCCGGTGAATTGTTACACGAGCAGGCAGATGAGCGTCAGGCACTGAGCCTTGCGATGCCTAAAGTCAGCCAGGCAGTTGCCTGAGTAAGGAGAGTATGATGTCTTCTGTTTCTACATCGGGGTCTGGCGCACCTAAGTCGTCATTCAGCTTCGGGCGTATCTGGGATCAGTACGGCATGCTGGTGGTGTTTGCGGTGCTCTTTATCGCCTGTGCCATTTTTGTCCCAAATTTTGCCACCTTCATTAATATGAAAGGGTTGGGCCTGGCAATTTCCATGTCGGGGATGGTGGCGTGTGGCATGTTGTTCTGCCTTGCTTCCGGTGACTTTGACCTTTCTGTCGCCTCCGTAATTGCCTGTGCGGGTGTCACCACGGCGGTGGTTATCAACCTGACTGAAAGCCTGTGGATTGGCGTGGCAGCGGGGTTGCTGCTTGGCATTCTCTGTGGCCTGGTCAATGGCTTTGTTATCGCCAAACTGAAAATAAATGCTCTGATCACAACACTGGCAACGATGCAGATTGTTCGAGGTCTGGCGTACATCATTTCAGACGGTAAAGCGGTCGGTATCGAAGATGAAAGCTTCTTTGCCCTTGGTTACGCTAACTGGTTCGGTCTGCCTGCGCCAATCTGGCTCACCGTCGCGTGTCTGATTATCTTTGGTTTGTTGCTGAATAAAACCACCTTTGGTCGTAACACCCTGGCGATTGGCGGGAACGAAGAGGCTGCGCGTCTGGCGGGTGTACCGGTTGTTCGCACCAAAATTATTATCTTTGTTCTCTCTGGCCTGGTATCTGCGATAGCCGGAATTATTCTGGCTTCACGTATGACTAGTGGGCAGCCAATGACGTCGATTGGTTATGAGCTTATTGTTATCTCCGCCTGCGTTTTAGGTGGCGTTTCTCTGAAAGGTGGCATCGGAAAAATCTCATATGTGGTGGCGGGTATCTTAATTTTAGGCACCGTGGAAAACGCCATGAACCTGCTTAATATTTCTCCTTTCGCGCAGTACGTGGTTCGCGGCTTAATCCTGCTGGCAGCGGTGATCTTCGACCGTTACAAGCAAAAAGCGAAACGCACTGTCTGATGCTTTTTTCCACAACAATTTAACGTTTTTTCCCACCACAGCCAGCCGCCACAACGGTTGGCTGTTCTTCATTGCAAATGGCGACCCCCGTCACACTGTCTATACTTACATGTCTGTAAAGCGCGTTCTGCGCAAAACAATAAGAAAAGAGAAGGAGGAGAGCCGGGTGACAGAACCGTTAACCGAAACCCCTGAACTATCCGCGAAATATGCCTGGTTTTTTGATCTTGATGGAACGCTGGCGGAAATCAAACCGCATCCCGATCAGGTCGTCGTGCCTGACAATATTCTGCAAGGACTACAGCTACTGGCAACCGCAAGTGATGGTGCATTGGCATTGATATCAGGGCGCTCAATGGTGGAGCTTGACGCACTGGCAAAACCTTATCGCTTCCCGTTAGCGGGCGTGCATGGGGCGGAGCGCCGTGACATCAATGGTAAAACACATATCGTTCATCTGCCGGATGCGATTGCGCGTGATATTAGCGTGCAACTGCATACAGTCATCGCTCAGTATCCCGGCGCGGAGCTGGAGGCGAAAGGGATGGCTTTTGCGCTGCATTATCGTCAGGCTCCGCAGCATGAAGACGCATTAATGACATTAGCGCAACGTATTACTCAGATCTGGCCACAAATGGCGTTACAGCAGGGAAAGTGTGTTGTCGAGATCAAACCGAGAGGTACCAGTAAAGGTGAGGCAATTGCAGCTTTTATGCAGGAAGCTCCCTTTATCGGGCGAACGCCCGTATTTCTGGGCGATGATTTAACCGATGAATCTGGCTTCGCAGTCGTTAACCGACTGGGCGGAATGTCAGTAAAAATTGGCACAGGTGCAACTCAGGCATCATGGCGACTGGCGGGTGTGCCGGATGTCTGGAGCTGGCTTGAAATGATAACCACCGCATTACAACAAAAAAGAGAAAATAACAGGAGTGATGACTATGAGTCGTTTAGTCGTAGTATCTAACCGGATTGCACCACCAGACGAGCACGCCGCCAGTGCCGGTGGCCTTGCCGTTGGCATACTGGGGGCACTGAAAGCCGCAGGCGGACTGTGGTTTGGCTGGAGTGGTGAAACAGGGAATGAGGATCAGCCGCTAAAAAAGGTGAAAAAAGGTAACATTACGTGGGCCTCTTTTAACCTCAGCGAACAGGACCTTGACGAATACTACAACCAATTCTCCAATGCCGTTCTCTGGCCCGCTTTTCATTATCGGCTCGATCTGGTGCAATTTCAGCGTCCTGCCTGGGACGGCTATCTACGTGTAAATGCGTTGCTGGCAGATAAATTACTGCCGCTGTTGCAAGACGATGACATTATCTGGATCCACGATTATCACCTGTTGCCATTTGCGCATGAATTACGCAAACGGGGAGTGAATAATCGCATTGGTTTCTTTCTGCATATTCCTTTCCCGACACCGGAAATCTTCAACGCGCTGCCGACATATGACACCTTGCTTGAACAGCTTTGTGATTATGATTTGCTGGGTTTCCAGACAGAAAACGATCGTCTGGCGTTCCTGGATTGTCTTTCTAACCTGACCCGCGTCACGACACGTAGCGCAAAAAGCCATACAGCCTGGGGCAAAGCATTTCGAACAGAAGTCTACCCGATCGGCATTGAACCGAAAGAAATAGCCAAACAGGCTGCCGGGCCACTGCCGCCAAAACTGGCGCAACTTAAAGCGGAACTGAAAAACGTACAAAATATCTTTTCTGTCGAACGGCTGGATTATTCCAAAGGTTTGCCAGAGCGTTTTCTCGCCTATGAAGCGTTGCTGGAAAAATATCCGCAGCATCATGGTAAAATTCGTTATACCCAGATTGCACCAACGTCGCGTGGTGATGTGCAAGCCTATCAGGATATTCGTCATCAGCTCGAAAATGAAGCTGGACGAATTAATGGTAAATACGGGCAATTAGGCTGGACGCCGCTTTATTATTTGAATCAGCATTTTGACCGTAAATTACTGATGAAAATATTCCGCTACTCTGACGTGGGCTTAGTGACGCCACTGCGTGACGGGATGAACCTGGTAGCAAAAGAGTATGTTGCTGCTCAGGACCCAGCCAACCCGGGCGTTCTTGTTCTTTCGCAATTTGCGGGAGCGGCAAACGAGTTAACGTCGGCGTTAATTGTTAACCCCTACGATCGTGACGAAGTTGCAGCTGCGCTGGATCGTGCATTGACTATGTCGCTGGCGGAACGTATTTCCCGTCATGCAGAAATGCTGGACGTTATCGTGAAAAACGATATTAACCACTGGCAGGAGTGCTTCATTAGCGACCTAAAGCAGATAGTTCCGCGAAGCGCGGAAAGCCAGCAGCGCGATAAAGTTGCTACCTTTCCAAAGCTTGCGTAGGAGCGGTTAATCACCCGTAAGTGGAACTAACAGCACATCGACCTCACTTGAGGCAATCACTCTTTTCGCCGAGCAGGATGCTCGCGAAAAGAAACTGTGATTGTGATTACCGCAAATCACCAAATCGAAATGATGTTTGTGACATACTTCCAGAATATGTTCGCTTAACTCACCGTAGGCAATAAACGTCTTGTCAACGGGATACCCCGCATCCTGAATTAACTTATCAAGAAAGCTTTGCGTTTCTTCTTGCATCACGCTGCGTAAATCTTCAAGCATCGGCGCGGCTAATTGATTGTACATTTCCGGGTCGGAAGCGAGAGTAATTAAACTGATGTGTCCCTTTACTGGCCTGGCGATAGATACCGCTTTTGCCAGCAGTTGCTGACTTTCCGGTGTAACCGCAACAGCGACAAGAATATTGCTATAGCTCATAACCTGTTCCTTATTCTGTGAACTTCAGGTGACATTAAAGCTTTACTCCTAATGGAGAAACGACGCAATCCCAACTCGGTCAAACAGGTAAATATTAGTCTGATTATTAGTAAAGACAATTAATCAATCACTCCCGGTGATCATATAATTTCAAATGTAATTATAAGAAAATAGTGTACTGATTCTCCGCATTAAACAAGTGGTTAATATATGTAAAACATTTCATTAACATTAAGTTGATTGTTGCCTTTCTTTGTATTTAATTAGTTTGTTGTGCGGTAAGTGTCTGTTTAAAAATAGCTTATCTGGTATTGCATGAAAGTGATTATTTATAGCAGATGATTATTTACGGTGAGTTATTTTAACTGTGCGCAACATCCCATTTCGATTATTCCTGTTTCATTTTTGCTTGCTAGCGTAGCGAAAAACTTTTTAACAGATTGAAATACACCCAAAACAAAAGTATGACTTATACATTTATGTTAAGTAATTGAGTGTTTTGTGTGATCTGCATCACACATTATTGAAAATCGCAGCCCCCCTCCGTTGTATGTGCGTGTAGTGACGAGTACAGTTGCGTCGATTTAGGAAAAATCTTAGATAAGTGTAAAGACCCATTTCTATTTGTAAGGACATATTAAACCAAAAAGGTGGTTCTGCTTATTGCAGCTTATCGCAACTATTCTAATGCTAATTATTTTTTACCGGGGCTTCCCGGCGACATCACGGGGTGCGGTGAAACCGCATAAAAATAAAGTTGGTTATTCTGGGTGGGAATAATGCATACCTCCGAGTTGCTGAAACACATTTATGACATCAACTTGTCATATTTACTACTTGCACAGCGTTTGATTGTTCAGGACAAAGCGTCCGCTATGTTTCGTCTCGGCATAAATGAAGAAATGGCGACAACGTTAGCGGCACTGACTCTTCCGCAAATGGTTAAGCTGGCAGAAACCAATCAACTGGTTTGTCACTTCCGTTTTGACAGCCACCAGACGATTACTCAGTTGACGCAAGATTCCCGCGTTGACGATCTCCAGCAAATTCATACCGGCATCATGCTCTCAACACGCTTGCTGAATGATGTTAATCAGCCTGAAGAAGCGCTGCGCAAGAAAAGGGCCTGATCATGAGTGAAAAAAGCATTGTTCAGGAAGCGCGGGATATTCAGCTGGCAATGGAATTGATCACCCTGGGCGCTCGTTTGCAGATGCTGGAAAGCGAAACACAGTTAAGTCGCGGACGCCTGATAAAACTTTATAAAGAACTGCGCGGAAGCCCACCGCCGAAAGGCATGCTGCCATTCTCAACCGACTGGTTTATGACCTGGGAACAAAACGTTCATGCTTCGATGTTCTGTAATGCATGGCAGTTTTTACTGAAAACCGGTTTGTGTAATGGCGTCGATGCGGTGATCAAAGCCTACCGTTTATACCTTGAACAGTGCCCACAAGCAGAAGAAGGACCACTGCTGGCATTAACCCGTGCCTGGACATTGGTGCGGTTTGTTGAAAGTGGATTACTGCAACTTTCCAGCTGCAACTGCTGCGGCGGCAATTTTATTACCCACGCTCACCAGCCTGTTGGCAGCTTTGCCTGCAGCTTATGTCAACCGCCATCCCGGGCAGTAAAAAGACGTAAACTTTCCCAGAATCCTGCCGATATTATCCCACAACTGCTGGATGAACAGAGAGTACAGGCTGTTTAACTGATACGGTGAGGCGCAACATTCCAGCAGCGGTAACGACGTACCGCTGCTTTTTTTTGCCCCAATCGCGCGTTAACGCCTGACGACTGAACATCCTGTCATGGTCAACAGTGGAAGGATGATGTCGTGCTTATCTTATTAGGTTACCTGGTTGTTCTCGGTACAGTTTTCGGCGGTTATTTGATGACCGGTGGAAGCCTTGGAGCACTCTATCAACCCGCTGAACTGGTGATTATTGCCGGTGCAGGGATTGGGTCGTTTATCGTCGGCAATAATGGCAAAGCGATTAAAGGCACGCTGAAGGCGCTGCCGTTGCTGTTTCGTCGCTCCAAATACACCAAAGCAATGTATATGGATCTGCTGGCTCTGCTTTATCGGTTGATGGCGAAATCGCGGCAGATGGGGATGTTTTCGCTGGAACGTGATATTGAAAATCCCCGTGAGAGCGAGATCTTCGCCAGCTACCCACGCATCCTCGCGGATAGCGTCATGCTTGATTTTATCGTCGATTATCTGCGTCTGATTATCAGCGGTCATATGAACACCTTCGAAATCGAAGCCCTGATGGATGAAGAGATTGAGACGCACGAAAGCGAGGCAGAAGTCCCGGCGAACAGTCTGGCGCTGGTCGGGGACTCACTTCCGGCGTTTGGTATTGTCGCGGCTGTAATGGGGGTCGTTCACGCGTTAGGTTCAGCCGATCGTCCTGCCGCCGAGCTGGGTGCGCTTATCGCACATGCGATGGTGGGGACTTTCCTCGGCATTTTATTGGCTTACGGATTTATTTCCCCATTAGCGAGTGTTTTACGTCAGAAAAGCGCCGAAACCAGCAAAATGATGCAGTGCGTCAAAGTCACTCTGCTTTCTAATCTGAACGGTTACGCACCGCCTATCGCCGTTGAGTTTGGTCGCAAAACGCTCTATTCCAGCGAACGTCCGTCGTTTATTGAACTGGAAGAGCATGTGCGTGCGGTGAAAAATCCGCAACAACAGACGACAACCGAGGAAGCATGAAGAATCAAGCGCATCCGATTATTGTCGTCAAACGACGCAAAGCCAAAAGCCACGGGGCAGCACATGGATCGTGGAAGATTGCTTATGCCGACTTTATGACTGCGATGATGGCCTTTTTTCTGGTGATGTGGCTGATCTCCATCTCCAGCCCAAAAGAGCTGATTCAGATTGCGGAGTACTTCCGGACTCCACTGGCGACTGCGGTTACGGGCGGCGATCGCATTTCTAATAGTGAAAGCCCAATTCCCGGCGGTGGTGATGATTACACCCAAAGCCAGGGGGAAGTGAATAAGCAGCCGAACATCGAAGAGCTGAAAAAACGCATGGAGCAAAGTCGATTGCGGAAATTGCGGGGTGATCTCGACCAGTTGATAGAGTCCGATCCGAAACTGCGGGCGTTACGTCCCCATCTCAAAATCGATCTGGTCCAGGAAGGTCTACGTATTCAGATCATCGATAGCCAGAATCGCCCGATGTTTAGAACCGGCAGTGCCGATGTCGAACCCTATATGCGCGACATTCTGCGTGCCATTGCGCCTGTACTGAACGGTATTCCCAACCGTATTAGCCTTTCAGGTCATACCGATGATTTCCCCTACGCCAGCGGTGAGAAAGGTTACAGCAACTGGGAGCTTTCTGCCGATCGGGCCAATGCATCCCGCCGCGAACTGATGGTCGGAGGGTTGGATAGCGGCAAAGTGTTACGTGTCGTCGGCATGGCGGCAACGATGCGCTTAAGCGATCGCGGACCTGATGATGCCGTCAACCGTCGCATCAGCCTGCTGGTACTGAACAAACAAGCCGAACAGGCCATTTTGCATGAAAACGCCGAAAGCCAGAATGAGCCAGTAAGCGCCCTGGAAAAACCTGAGGTTGCACCACAGGTCAGTGTTCCCACAATGCCATCAGCCGAACCGAGGTGACAGCGTGAGCATGGATATAAGCGATTTTTATCAGACATTTTTTGATGAAGCGGACGAACTGTTGGCTGACATGGAGCAGCATCTGCTGGTTTTGCAGCCGGAAGCGCCAGATGCCGAACAATTGAATGCCATCTTTCGGGCTGCCCACTCGATCAAAGGAGGGGCAGGAACTTTTGGCTTCAGCGTTTTGCAGGAAACCACGCATCTGATGGAAAACCTGCTCGATGAAGCCAGACGAGGTGAGATGCAACTCAACACCGACATTATCAATCTGTTTTTGGAAACGAAGGACATCATGCAAGAACAGCTCGACGCTTATAAACAGTCGCAAGAGCCGGATGCCGCCAGCTTCGATTATATCTGCCAGGCCTTGCGTCAACTGGCATTAGAAGCGAAAGGCGAAACGCCATCCGCAGTGACCCGATTAAGTGTGGTTGCCAAAAGTGAACCGCAAGATGAGCAGAGTCGCAGTCAGTCGCCGCGACGAATTATCCTTTCGCGCCTGAAGGCCGGGGAAGTCGACCTGCTGGAAGAAGAACTGGGACATCTGACAACGTTAACTGACGTGGTGAAAGGGGCGGATTCGCTCTCGGCAATATTACCGGGCGACATCGCCGAAGATGACATCACAGCGGTACTCTGTTTTGTGATTGAAGCCGATCAGATTACCTTTGAAACAGTAGAAGTCTCGCCAAAAATATCCACCCCACCAGTGCTTAAACTGGCAGCCGAACAAGCGCCAACCGGTCGCGTGGAGCGGGAAAAAACGACGCGCAGCAGTGAATCCACCAGCATCCGTGTAGCGGTAGAAAAGGTTGATCAATTAATTAACCTCGTCGGCGAGCTGGTTATCACCCAGTCCATGCTTGCCCAGCGTTCCAGCGAACTGGACCCGGTTAATCATGGTGATTTGATTACCAGCATGGGGCAGTTACAACGTAACGCTCGTGATTTGCAGGAATCAGTGATGTCGATTCGCATGATGCCGATGGAATATGTCTTTAGTCGCTATCCCCGGCTGGTGCGTGATCTGGCGGGAAAACTCGGCAAGCAGGTAGAACTGACGCTGGTGGGCAGTTCCACCGAGCTCGACAAGAGCCTGATAGAACGCATTATCGACCCGCTGACCCACCTGGTACGCAATAGCCTCGATCACGGTATTGAACTGCCAGAAAAACGGCTCGCCGCAGGTAAAAACAGCGTCGGAAATTTAATTCTGTCTGCCGAACATCAGGGTGGCAACATTTGCATTGAAGTGACCGACGATGGGGCGGGGCTAAACCGTGAGCGAATTCTGGCAAAAGCGGCCTCGCAAGGTTTGACTGTCAGCGAAAACATGAGCGACGACGAAGTCGCGATGCTGATATTTGCACCAGGCTTCTCCACGGCAGAGCAGGTCACCGACGTCTCCGGGCGCGGCGTCGGCATGGACGTCGTTAAACGTAATATCCAGGAGATGGGCGGTCATGTCGAAATCCAGTCGAAGCAGGGGACTGGCACTACGATCCGCATTTTACTGCCGCTGACGCTGGCCATCCTCGACGGCATGTCCGTACGCGTTGCGGATGAAGTTTTCATTCTGCCGCTGAATGCTGTCATGGAATCACTGCAACCCCGTGAAGCCGATCTGCATCCACTGGCCGGCGGCGAGCGGGTGCTGGAAGTGCGGGGTGAATATCTGCCCATCGTCGAACTGTGGAAAGTGTTCAACGTCGCGGGCGCGAAAACCGAAGCCACCCAGGGAATTGTTGTGATCTTACAAAGTGGCGGTCGCCGCTACGCCTTGCTGGTGGATCAATTAATTGGTCAACACCAGGTTGTGGTTAAAAACCTTGAAAGTAACTATCGCAAAGTCCCCGGCATTTCTGCTGCGACCATTCTTGGCGACGGCAGCGTGGCACTGATTGTTGATGTCTCCGCCTTGCAGGCGATAAACCGCGAACAACGTATGGCGAACACCGCCGCCTGAATGAGTAAAAAGGTAACAATATGACCGGTATGACGAATGTAACAAAGCTGGCCAGCGAGCCGTCAGGCCAGGAATTTCTGGTATTTACCCTTGGTGATGAAGAGTACGGTATTGATATCCTGAAAGTGCAGGAGATCCGTGGCTACGATCAGGTAACACGGATTGCGAACACGCCAGCGTTTATCAAAGGCGTCACGAATCTGCGCGGCGTTATTGTGCCGATTGTTGACTTACGAATTAAGTTCAGCCAGGTGGATGTGGACTATAACGACAACACGGTAGTTATCGTCCTGAATCTCGGACAGCGGGTGGTCGGCATCGTGGTTGACGGCGTCTCAGACGTGCTTTCATTGACGGCGGAGCAAATTCGTCCGGCACCGGAATTTGCCGTGACGCTTTCAACAGAATATCTCACTGGACTGGGCGCACTGGGCGACCGGATGTTGATTCTGGTGAACATCGAAAAACTGCTGAACAGCGAAGAGATGGCGCTGTTAGATAGCGCGGCGTCAGAAGTGGCGTAATTCTCCCGATTTCCTCAATTGAAATGAACCCGATGATCTGCGCATCGGGTTTTTTATTTCAATTTCGCGGCGGGTGGCATCAGCAATAAAGTTTCCCCCCTCCTTGCCGATAACGAGATCAACTTGTTTTCAGGAAGGTGCCTTATGATTAACCGTATCCGCGTAGTCACGCTGTTGGTAATGGTGCTGGGGGTATTCGCACTGTTACAGCTTATTTCCGGCAGTCTGTTTTTTTCTTCCCTTCACCATAGCCAGAAGAGCTTTGTGGTTTCCAATCAATTACGGGAACAGCAGGGCGAGCTGACGTCAACCTGGGATTTAATGCTGCAAACGCGCATTAACCTGAGTCGTTCAGCGGTACGGATGATGATGGATTCCTCCAATCAACAAAGTAACGCCAAAGTTGAATTGCTCGATAGCGCCAGGAAAACATTGGCGCAGGCAGCGACGCATTATAAAAAATTCAAAAGCATGGCACCGTTACCTGAAATGGTCGCTACCAGTCGTAATATTGATGAAAAATATAAAAACTATTACACAGCGTTAACTGAACTGATTGATTATCTAGATTATGGCAATACTGGAGCTTATTTCGCTCAGCCAACCCAGGGAATGCAAAATGCAATGGGCGAAGCGTTTGCTCAGTACGCCCTCAGCAGTGAAAAACTGTATCGCGATATCGTCACTGACAACGCAGATGATTACCGATTTGCCCAGTGGCAACTGGCGGTTATCGCGCTGGTGGTGGTATTGATTCTGCTGGTGGCGTGGTACGGCATTCGCCGTATGTTGCTTACTCCGCTGGCAAAAATTATTGCTCACATTCGCGAAATCGCCGGTGGTAACCTGGCGAATACCCTGACCATTGACGGGCGCAGTGAAATGGGCGACCTGGCGCAGAGCGTTTCACATATGCAACGCTCTTTGACTGACACCGTCACTCATGTCCGCGAAGGTTCAGATGCCATCTATGCCGGTACCCGTGAAATTGCGGCGGGCAACACCGATCTTTCCTCCCGTACTGAACAGCAGGCATCCGCGCTGGAAGAAACTGCCGCCAGCATGGAGCAGCTCACCGCGACAGTGAAGCAAAACGCCGATAACGCCCGCCAGGCCTCGCAACTGGCGCAAAGTGCCTCCGACACCGCCCAGCACGGCGGCAAAGTGGTGGATGGCGTAGTGAAAACGATGCATGAGATCGCCGATAGTTCGAAGAAAATTGCCGACATTATCAGCGTTATCGACGGTATTGCCTTCCAGACTAATATCCTCGCGCTGAATGCCGCGGTTGAAGCCGCGCGTGCGGGTGAACAGGGCCGTGGTTTTGCCGTGGTGGCGGGTGAAGTGCGTAATCTTGCCAGTCGTAGCGCCCAGGCGGCAAAAGAGATCAAAGCCCTCATTGAAGACTCCGTCTCACGCGTTGATACCGGTTCGGTGCTGGTCGAAAGCGCCGGGGAAACAATGAACAATATCGTCAATGCTGTCACTCGCGTGACTGACATTATGGGCGAGATTGCATCGGCATCGGATGAACAGAGCCGTGGCATCGATCAAGTCGCATTGGCGGTTTCGGAAATGGATCGCGTCACGCAACAGAACGCATCGCTGGTGCAGGAATCAGCTGCCGCCGCCGCTGCGCTGGAAGAACAGGCGAGTCGTTTAACGCAAGCGGTTTCCGCGTTCCGTCTGGCAGCCAGCCCACTCACCAATAAACCGCAAACACCATCCCGTCCTGCCAGTGAGCAACCACCGGCACAGCCACGACTGCGAATTGCTGAACAAGATCCAAACTGGGAAACATTTTGACGAGTATTTACTAACGCGGTCATTGCCGCCTGATGGGGAGCGTTGATGTTTAATCGTATTCGAATTTCGACCACGCTGTTTTTAATTTTGATTCTCTGCGGGATCTTGCAGATTGGCAGTAACGGCATGTCTTTTTGGGCATTTCGCGACGATTTGCAACGACTGAATCAGGTCGAGCAGAGCAATCAGCAACGTGCGGCATTAGCGCAAACTCGGGCGGTAATGTTACAGGCCAGTACCGCGCTGAACAAAGCGGGCACTCTGACGGCACTTAGCTATCCGGCGGATGACATTAAAACGTTGATGACGACGGCGCGCGCCAGTCTGACGCAATCCACCACGCTGTTTAAAAGTTTTATGGCGATGACTGCGGGCAACGAGCACGTCAGGGCGTTGCAAAAAGAGACGGAGAAAAGTTTTGCCCGCTGGCACAACGATCTCGAACATCAGGCGACCTGGCTTGAAAGTAATCAACTTTCGGATTTCCTCACTGCGCCGGTGCAGGAATCACAGAATGCGTTTGACGTTAACTTTGAGGCCTGGCAGCTGGAGATCAACCATGTGCTGGAAGCCGCCAGTGCGCAAAGCCAGCGTAACTATCAGATTTCGGCGCTGGTGTTTATCAGCATGATTATTGTTGCGGCGATCTACATCAGCAGTGCGCTGTGGTGGACGCGCAAGATGATTGTTCAACCACTGGCCATTATCGGTAGCCATTTTGACAGCATTGCTGCGGGTAATCTGGCGCGTCCGATTGCGGTATATGGTCGTAATGAGATCACCGCCATTTTTGCCAGCCTGAAGACCATGCAGCAGGCTTTGCGTGGGACGGTGAGTGATGTGCGTAAGGGAAGCCAGGAGATGCACATTGGTATCGCGGAGATTGTCGCAGGCAATAACGATCTCTCAAGTCGTACCGAACAGCAGGCGGCATCGCTGGCACAAACGGCCGCCAGTATGGAGCAATTAACCGCCACGGTAGGGCAAAACGCCGATAACGCACGACAGGCGTCGGAACTGGCAAAAAATGCCGCGACAACGGCGCAGGCGGGCGGTGTTCAGGTCAGTACCATGACTCACACCATGCAGGAGATCGCCACCAGCTCGCAAAAAATTGGCGACATTATCAGCGTTATCGACGGAATTGCTTTCCAGACCAATATTCTGGCCCTGAATGCGGCAGTGGAAGCGGCTCGCGCCGGAGAGCAGGGGCGTGGTTTTGCGGTAGTGGCAGGTGAAGTGCGCAATCTTGCCAGCCGTAGCGCGCAGGCAGCAAAAGAGATCAAAGGGCTGATCGAAGAGTCAGTCAATCGTGTCCAGCAGGGTTCGAAACTGGTGAATAACGCCGCCGCGACCATGATCGATATTGTCAGTTCGGTGACCCGCGTGAACGACATTATGGGAGAAATTGCCTCTGCGTCGGAAGAACAACAGCGGGGGATTGAGCAGGTTGCACAGGCTGTCAGCCAGATGGATCAGGTGACTCAGCAGAACGCCTCGCTGGTAGAAGAAGCGGCGGTGGCAACGGAACAACTGGCGAATCAGGCCGACCATCTTTCGTCGCGTGTGGCGGTATTTACCCTTGAAGAACATGAAGTAGCACGACATGAGTCGGCGCAGTTACAAATTGCGCCAGTGGTATCCTGAAGTGATTGAGAAGGCGCTATGACTTCATCTCTGCCCTGTGGGCAAACGTCTTTATTGTTACAGATGACCGAGCGCCTGGCGCTTTCCGACGCGCATTTTCGGCAGATAAGTCAATTGATCTATCAACGAGCCGGGATCGTTCTGGCTGACCATAAACGCGACATGGTTTACAACCGACTGGTTCGTCGTTTGCGTTCGCTGGGACTGACGGATTTCGGTCATTATCTGAACTTGCTGGAATCTAATCAGCACAGCGGTGAGTGGCAGGCGTTTATCAATTCGCTGACCACGAATCTGACGGCATTTTTCCGTGAGGCACACCATTTCCCTCTGCTCGCGGATCACGCACGTCGCCGTTCTGGCGAGTATCGCGTATGGAGCGCGGCGGCTTCGACCGGCGAAGAGCCGTACAGCATTGCGATGACGCTGGCTGACACATTGGGCACCGCGCCCGGACGCTGGAAAGTGTTTGCCAGTGATATCGACACCGAAGTGCTGGAAAAAGCCAGAAGCGGTATTTATCGCCATGAAGAGTTGAAAAACCTGACGCCGCAGCAACTGCAACGGTATTTCATGCGAGGGACGGGACCGCATGAAGGGCTGGTACGCGTGCGTCAGGAGCTGGCGAACTATGTTGATTTTGCCCCGCTGAATCTACTGGCGAAACAGTACACCGTGCCGGGGCCGTTTGATGCGATCTTCTGTCGTAACGTCATGATCTACTTCGATCAAAATACCCAGCAGGAGATTTTGCGCCGCTTTGTTCCGCTCCTTAAACCCGACGGATTGCTGTTTGCGGGTCACTCTGAAAACTTTAGCCACCTTGAGCGCCGCTTCACGCTGCGTGGTCAGACGGTGTATGCGCTAAGTAAGGATTAACGATGAGCAAAATCAGGGTGTTATCTGTCGATGATTCGGCACTGATGCGCCAGATCATGACAGAAATCATCAACAGCCATAGCGACATGGAAATGGTGGCGACCGCGCCTGATCCGCTGGTCGCGCGTGACTTGATTAAGAAATTCAATCCCGATGTGCTGACGCTGGATGTTGAAATGCCGCGGATGGACGGACTGGATTTCCTCGAAAAATTAATGCGTTTGCGTCCAATGCCCGTTGTGATGGTTTCTTCCTTGACCGGCAAAGGATCAGAAGTCACGCTGCGCGCGCTGGAGCTGGGGGCAATAGATTTTGTCACCAAACCGCAACTGGGTATTCGCGAAGGAATGCTGGCGTATAGCGAAATGATTGCTGAAAAGGTGCGTACGGCAGCAAAGGCGAGCCTTGCAGCACATAAGCCATTGTCAGCACCGACAACGCTGAAGGCGGGTTCGTTGTTGAGTTCTGAAAAACTGATTGCGATTGGTGCTTCAACGGGTGGAACTGAGGCAATTCGTCACGTACTGCAACCGTTGCCGCTTTCCAGCCCGGCATTGTTAATTACCCAACATATGCCGCCCGGTTTCACCCGCTCTTTTGCCGACAGACTTAATAAGCTTTGCCAGATCGGGGTTAAAGAAGCCGAAGACGGAGAACGTGTCTTGCCGGGGCATGCCTATATTGCGCCGGGCGATCGGCATATGGAGCTGTCGCGTAGTGGCGCAAATTACCAAATCAAAATTCACGATGGCCCGGCGGTTAACCGTCATCGGCCTTCGGTAGATGTGTTGTTCCATTCTGTCGCCAAACAGGCGGGGCGTAATGCGGTTGGGGTGATCCTGACCGGTATGGGCAACGACGGCGCGGCGGGAATGTTGGCGATGCGTCAGGCGGGGGCATGGACCCTTGCGCAAAACGAAGCAAGTTGCGTGGTGTTCGGCATGCCGCGCGAGGCCATCAATATGGGTGGTGTCTGCGAAGTGGTCGATCTTAGCCAGGTAAGCCAGCAAATGTTGGCAAAAATTAGTGCCGGACAGGCGATACGTATTTAAATCAGGAGTGTGAAATGGCGGATAAAGAACTTAAATTTTTGGTTGTGGATGACTTTTCCACCATGCGACGCATAGTGCGTAACCTGCTGAAAGAGCTGGGATTCAATAATGTTGAGGAAGCGGAAGATGGCGTCGACGCTCTCAATAAGTTGCAGGCAGGCGGTTATGGATTTGTTATCTCCGACTGGAACATGCCCAATATGGATGGCCTGGAATTGCTGAAAACAATTCGTGCGGATGGCGCGATGTCGGCATTGCCAGTGTTAATGGTGACTGCAGAAGCGAAGAAAGAGAACATCATTGCTGCGGCGCAAGCGGGGGCCAGTGGCTATGTGGTGAAGCCATTTACCGCCGCGACGCTGGAGGAAAAACTCAACAAAATCTTTGAGAAACTGGGCATGTGAGGATGCGACTATGATGCAACCATCAATCAAACCTGCTGACGAGCATTCAGCTGGCGATATCATTGCGCGCATCGGCAGCCTGACGCGTATGCTGCGCGACAGTTTGCGGGAACTGGGGCTGGATCAGGCCATTGCCGAAGCGGCGGAAGCCATCCCCGATGCGCGCGATCGTTTGTACTATGTTGTGCAGATGACCGCCCAGGCTGCGGAGCGGGCGCTGAACAGTGTTGAGGCGTCACAACCGCATCAGGATCAAATGGAGAAATCAGCAAAAGCGTTAACCCAACGTTGGGATGACTGGTTTGCCGATCCGATTGACCTTGCCGACGCCCGTGAACTGGTAACAGATACACGACAATTTCTGGCAGATGTACCCGCGCATACCAGCTTTACTAACGCGCAACTGCTGGAAATCATGATGGCGCAGGATTTTCAGGATCTCACCGGGCAGGTCATTAAGCGGATGATGGATGTCATTCAGGAGATCGAACGCCAGTTGCTGATGGTGCTGTTGGAAAACATCCCGGAACAGGAGTCGCGTCCAAAACGTGAAAACCAGAGTTTGCTTAATGGACCTCAGGTCGATACCAGCAAAGCCGGTGTGGTAGCCAGTCAGGATCAGGTGGACGATTTGTTGGATAGTCTTGGATTTTGATTTGTATTGCCTGATGTGGCGTGACCACGTCATATCAGGCGGTCTGATAAGGCGATGACGCCGCATCCGACAAACGCACACTATGCTTGATGTGTGGCAGCAAAAGCCCTAAATCCCGCCTGTTTTGCCCCTTACTCAAACCATTGAACGCTTTGCGCTCTGGCATCATTCACGCTTAATACTCTTTCCAGGATTGGCGACGTGTCTGACGAGAGCGACGACAAAACAGAAGCCCCCACACCTCACCGACTAGAAAAAGCGCGGGAAGAGGGGCAAATCCCGCGTTCCCGTGAACTGACCTCACTGCTGATTTTGCTGGTGGGCGTTAGTGTTATCTGGTTTGGCGGTGTGTCGCTGGCCCGTCGATTGTCGGGCATGCTCTCCGCTGGGCTGCATTTTGATCACAGTATTATCAATGACCCGAATCTGATCCTCGGGCAGATTATTCTGCTGATCAGAGAAGCCATGCTGGCGCTGCTGCCGCTGATTAGCGGCGTGGTGCTGGTGGCGCTCATTTCTCCGGTCATGCTGGGAGGGCTGGTATTTAGCGGCAAATCCTTGCAGCCGAAGTTTTCCAAACTCAACCCGCTACCGGGCATTAAACGGATGTTCTCGGCTCAGACTGGCGCGGAGTTGCTTAAAGCAATTTTGAAAACCATCCTGGTTGGCAGCGTGACGGGGTTTTATCTCTGGCATCACTGGCCGCAGATGATGCGCTTAATGGCCGAGTCTCCGATTACCGCCATGGGTAATGCGATGGATTTGGTAGGGCTATGCGCACTGCTGGTGGTGCTTGGTGTCATTCCAATGGTGGGATTTGACGTCTTTTTCCAAATATTCAGCCACCTGAAAAAGCTGCGTATGTCACGGCAGGATATTCGTGATGAGTTCAAACAAAGCGAAGGTGACCCTCATGTTAAAGGGCGGATCCGTCAGATGCAGCGAGCTGCTGCACGGCGTCGGATGATGGCCGATGTGCCGAAAGCGGATGTCATTGTCAATAACCCGACCCACTATTCGGTAGCGTTGCAGTATGACGAAAACAAAATGAGCGCACCGAAAGTGGTCGCTAAAGGTGCAGGGCTGGTCGCGCTGCGCATTCGTGAAATTGGCGCTGAAAATAACGTCCCGACGCTTGAAGCGCCGCCGCTGGCGCGAGCGCTGTATCGACATGCGGAGATTGGTCAACAAATCCCGGGTCAACTGTACGCCGCGGTGGCGGAAGTGCTGGCCTGGGTCTGGCAACTGAAACGCTGGCGTCTGGCTGGTGGACAGCGCCCTGTACAACCTACTCATCTTCCGGTGCCGGAAGCCCTGGATTTTATTAACGAGAAACCGACCCATGAGTAATCTGGCCGCGATGCTGCGCCTGCCCGCAAACCTGAAATCGACACAATGGCAGATCCTTGCCGGACCGATTTTGATCCTGTTGATCTTGTCGATGATGGTGCTGCCACTGCCCGCATTCATACTCGACCTGTTGTTTACCTTCAATATTGCCTTGTCGATCATGGTGTTGCTGGTGGCGATGTTTACCCAGCGCACGCTTGAGTTTGCTGCGTTTCCGACCATTCTGTTGTTTACTACGTTGTTGCGTCTGGCACTTAACGTGGCTTCAACCCGTATCATTTTGATGGAAGGGCATACCGGCGCGGCGGCGGCTGGGAAGGTGGTCGAAGCATTCGGTCACTTCCTCGTTGGTGGCAATTTCGCTATCGGTATCGTGGTGTTTGTCATTCTCGTGATCATCAACTTTATGGTCATTACCAAAGGTGCCGGGCGTATCGCAGAAGTGGGTGCGCGCTTTGTTCTCGATGGTATGCCGGGTAAGCAGATGGCGATTGACGCCGACCTTAACGCTGGATTGATTGGTGAAGATGAGGCGAAAAAACGCCGCTCCGAAGTGACTCAGGAAGCCGATTTTTACGGCTCAATGGACGGGGCAAGTAAGTTTGTTCGCGGCGATGCCATCGCCGGGATCCTCATCATGGTCATTAACGTTGTCGGCGGGTTGCTGGTCGGCGTGCTGCAACATGGCATGAGCATGGGACACGCGGCGGAAAGTTATACGCTATTGACCATTGGCGACGGTCTGGTGGCACAAATTCCGGCGCTGGTGATTTCTACCGCCGCGGGGGTCATCGTTACGCGTGTCAGCACCGATCAGGATGTTGGCGAGCAGATGGTGAATCAGCTTTTCAGTAACCCAAGCGTTATGTTGTTAAGCGCCGCCGTGCTCGGTTTACTCGGCCTGGTGCCTGGAATGCCGAACCTGGTATTTTTGCTGTTCACTGCCGGATTGCTGGGGCTGGCCTGGTGGATACGCGGACGCGAACAAAAAGCGCCTGTCGAACCCAAACCGGTAAAAATGGCAGAGAATAATACCGTTGTCGAAGCGACGTGGAACGATGTACAACTGGAAGATTCTCTGGGAATGGAAGTGGGTTATCGACTGATCCCGATGGTCGATTTCCAGCAGGATGGTGAGTTGTTGGGCCGTATACGCAGTATCCGCAAGAAATTTGCCCAGGAGATGGGATTTCTGCCGCCAGTGGTGCACATTCGCGACAATATGGATCTGCAACCTGCCCGCTATCGCATTTTGATGAAAGGCGTGGAGATTGGCAGTGGTGATGCTTATCCGGGGCGCTGGCTGGCGATTAACCCTGGAACCGCTGCCGGGACGTTACCTGGTGAGGCGACCGTCGATCCGGCATTTGGCCTGAATGCTATCTGGATTGAAAGTGCGCTAAAAGAACAGGCGCAGATTCAGGGGTACACAGTGGTTGAGGCCAGCACGGTGGTAGCAACGCATCTTAACCACCTCATTAGCCAGCATGCCGCAGAGCTGTTTGGTCGTCAGGAGGCGCAACAGCTGTTGGATCGCGTCGCCCAGGAGATGCCAACGCTGACGGAAGATCTCGTTCCTGGCGTCGTCACGCTCACCACACTGCATAAAGTGCTGCAAAATCTCCTCGATGAAAAAGTACCGATTCGCGATATGCGCACCATTCTCGAAACGCTGGCGGAACATGCGCCCATCCAAAGCGATCCACATGAATTAACCGCCGTCGTGCGCGTGGCGTTGGGACGGGCGATTACCCAGCAGTGGTTTCCTGGCAAAGATGAAGTCCATGTTATTGGCCTCGATACACCGCTGGAACGTTTGTTACTACAGGCGCTGCAGGGCGGGGGAGGACTGGAGCCAGGGCTGGCGGATCGTTTACTGGCGCAAACTCAGGAAGCGCTATCCCGTCAGGAGATGCTGGGTGCGCCGCCAGTATTGTTGGTGAACCACGCGCTGCGACCATTATTGTCTCGCTTCCTGCGCCGCAGCTTGCCGCAGTTAGTGGTCCTGTCGAATCTGGAACTGTCTGATAACCGACATATCCGCATGACGGCGACAATTGGCGGCAAATAATGAGAACCTTATTAGCAATATTATTGTTTCCGCTGCTGGTGCAAGCCGCCGGGGAGGGGATGTGGCAGGCAAGTAGTGTAGGAATTACGCTAAATCATCGCGGTGAGTCGATGTCGTCTGCGCCTCTTTCTACGCGACAACCTGCTTCAGGATTGATGACGCTGGTAGCGTGGCGTTATCAGCTTATCGGCCCGACACCTTCAGGACTGCGGGTTCGCTTGTGTTCGCAATCTCGTTGTGTCGAATTAGAGGGGCAGAGCGGAACCACCGTGGCCTTTTCCGGTATAGCGGCAGCAGAACCGTTGCGATTTATCTGGGAAGTGCCAGGCGGTGGGCGGTTAATTCCACCGCTAAAGGTACAACGTAATGAAGTGATTGTGAATTATCGCTGAAGGACAAAAAAATTACGCGCTCGCGAGTATGTTTAATAACTCAGTGAAAAAGGCTCGATGTCTTGTTGCAATTATTTATCAGGAATAGCTTGCAACAAAACATGCCAAAAAGATGTGAATTATCCTCTTGTCAAAGGGCTTGGATAAAAATCTTCAGAGTTACGGTATAGCTGCAACTGGCGAGTTCGCGTATTGGTCTGTATGATCATACATGAGAGCCATTCTGATTCAGAATAAGGGTCACTTAAATCCTGAACGTCCTCATTTGAAAGGATTAATTCACATTCTTTGTCCCTAAAATCCAGCCAGGCTCGCTGTGATTTTTTAAGCAAGTTAAGTTGTTCGGTATCAGGTTTTTTTACACCTGTGCGTGGCACTTGTTCTATATAACGATAAGCTTCACCATAGGCTTTATTTAATTGCGCATCGACGAGATTGTATTCTTGTCGCAGGCATGATTTGATCACGTTAATGTCAGTATCATCATCTGAATTTTTTTGCCAACAATCTTTGATGGCTGAAATGTCATGGTCGTTTACTATAACCGTATCTTCTGCGTAAGCCTGGCAAGAGATAATGCCTAATGTTAATACAAGAAATTTAAACACTGCGGTATTCCTTAAATTCAACCGTTATCGTTTCCCTGGGGCCGGATATTACGCTTCTGGCCTCTTATCCAACAGTCAGAAAACAATGGCATGTCCATTTTCAGAATACATTTAGATGGCAATAAAAAAGCCTGATCAGGTAACCCTGATCAGGCTTTACTCTCACGAAAAATCGATTACATACGCTCTACTGTCTCAATACCCAGCGTATCCAGACCCAGCTTTAGCGTCTTCGCTGTCAGTTGTGCCAGTTTCAGACGGCTGTTACGCACTTCTTCGTTTTCTGCGCTGAGGATCGGGCAGTGCTCGTAGAAGCCAGAGAACAGACCAGCCAGATCGTACAGGTAAGCACACATCACATGCGGCGTGCCTTCACGGGCAACCACGGTGAGGGTTTCTTCAAACTGCAGCAGGCGAGCTGCCAGTTGCGCTTCACGATCTTCACGGATGATTACCGGAGCTGCAGCCAGTTGCTCTTCGTTAATTTCTGCCTTACGGAACACGGACAATACACGCGTGTAAGCATACTGCATGTATGGCGCGGTATTACCCTCAAACGCCAGCATGTTGTCCCAGTCGAAGATGTAGTCCGTGGTGCGGTTTTTGGAGAGATCCGCATATTTCACCGCACCAATACCAACCGCGTTAGCCAGTTTTTCCAGCTCGTCAGCTGGCATATCCGGGTTCTTTTCTGCCACCAGACGGCGTGCACGTTCCAGGGCTTCATCCAACAGATCGGCCAGTTTCACTGTACCACCCGCGCGGGTTTTGAACGGTTTGCCGTCTTTACCCAGCATCATGCCGAACATGTGGTGTTCCAGCGGTACGGATTCCGGTACATAGCCTGCTTTACGGACGATCGCCCATGCCTGCATCAGGTGTTGATGCTGACGGGAGTCGATGTAATACAGCACGCGATCGGCATGCAGTGTTTCATAACGATATTTCGCACAGGCGATATCAGTGGTGGTGTAGAGATAGCCGCCATCTTTCTTCTGAATGATCACGCCCATCGGTTCGCCTTCCTTGTTTTTAAATTCATCAAGGAATACGACGGTCGCCCCTTCGCTTTCTACTGCCAGACCTTTGGCTTTGAGATCCGCCACAATTCCTGGCAGCATTGGGTTGTAGAGGCTTTCGCCCATCACGTCATCACGGGTCAGCGTCACGTTGAGACGATCGTAGGTGATCTGGTTCTGCGTCATGGTGATGTCGACCAGTTTGCGCCACATCTCGCGGAAATATTCGTCACCGCTTTGCAGTTTTACCACGTAGTTACGTGCACGCTCGGCAAACTCTTCATCTTCGTCGTAATGCTTTTTCGCATCGCGGTAGAAACCTTCAAGGTCAGCCAGCTCCATTTCACCGGCGTTTTCCTGCTGCTGCTTTTCCAGCCATGCAATCAGCATACCGAACTGAGTGCCCCAGTCGCCGACGTGGTTTGCGCGAATCACTTTGTGACCGAGGAACTCCAGAGTACGCACTGCTGCGTCACCAATAATGGTAGAGCGCAGGTGACCGACGTGCATCTCTTTCGCCACGTTTGGCGCAGAGTAGTCAACCACAATGGTCTGTTTTTCTGGCGTAGCAACATCGAGACGATCGGACGCCAGCGCCTGCTGAACATGATCAGCCAGGAATGCCGGATCAAGGAAAATGTTGATAAAGCCTGGACCGGCGATCTCAACTTTGCTGGCGATACCGTTAAGATCCAGATGAGTCAGCACCTGCTCTGCTAATTGTCGCGGTGCCATACCCAGTTTTTTAGCAACTGCCATCATGCCGTTAGCCTGATAGTCGCCGAACTGAACTTTTGCTGACTGACGAACCTGCGGTTCGCAATCCGCAGGCGCGCCTGCCGCAATCATGGCCTGACGGACTTTTTCTGAGAGAAGAGCCTGAATATTCACCGGAATACCTTACATTGATGAAGCGAGCAAAAATTGCCCGCACCAGTTAAAGAAATTAGGGCGGGAGTATACTGCAAATGGCTGTTTTCGTCAGCAACGTGCGCGTGGCGTATTGCCGTTTTCACTATTGCATCAGAAGCGGCGTGAAATCAGCGGTTGGTTGGCACAGGGCAACAGGGTAAATTAACGCTTTTACTGAAAGACGAAGAGTGATTATGGCGAACTGGCAATCTATCGACGAGCTGCAGGATATTGCATCGGATTTACCGCGATTTACCCACGCATTAGATGAACTTTCCCGCCGTCTGGGGTTGAATATCACTCCGCTGACTGCCGATCACATTTCTTTGCGTTGCCATCAAAACGTCACCGCTGAGCGCTGGCGTCGCGGGTTTGAACAGTGTGGCGAGCTTTTGTCAGAAAATATGATCAATGGCAGACCGATTTGTCTGTTTAAATTGCATGAACCGGTACAGGTTGCGCACTGGCAGTTTTCTATTGTGGAGCTACCGTGGCCCGGGGAAAAACGTTACCCACACGAAGGTTGGGAACATATTGAAATCGTTCTGCCAGGTGATCCAGAAACGCTGAATGCCCGTGCGCTGGCATTGCTTTCTGATGAAGGACTCAGCCTACCGGGGATCTCAGTTAAAACCAGTTCACCAAAAGGTGAGCATGAGCGATTACCGAATCCGACGCTGGCGGTCACCGATGGCAAAACAACTATTAAGTTTCATCCGTGGTCCATTGAAGAGATCGTTGCCAGCGAGCAGTCAGCGTAATTAAGGAGCAAAAATGGCATTACTGGAAATTTGCTGTTACAGCATGGAATGTGCACTAACGGCGCAGCAAAACGGCGCAGACAGAGTTGAATTATGCGCAGCCCCAAAAGAGGGGGGCTTAACGCCGTCGTTGGGGGTACTGAAATCCGTGCGCCAGCGGGTGACGATCCCTGTGCATCCGATAATTCGCCCACGCGGTGGTGATTTTTGCTACAGCGACGGTGAGTTTGCCGCCATTCTTGAGGATGTGCGCACGGTCCGCGAATTAGGTTTTCCTGGACTGGTGACGGGCGTTCTCGATGTTGACGGGAATGTCGATATGCCACGAATGGAAAAAATAATGGCTGCTGCCGGTCCGCTGGCAGTGACTTTTCATCGCGCCTTCGATATGTGCGCTAACCCTTTATATACACTCAATAATCTTGCGGAATTGGGCATTGCCCGGGTACTGACATCAGGGCAAAAATCAGACGCACTGCAAGGTTTATCAAAAATTATGGAACTTATTGCCCATCGTGATGCTCCAATCATTATGGCCGGAGCAGGAGTCCGTGCAGAAAACCTGCACCACTTCCTCGATGCCGGAGTGCTGGAAGTCCATAGCTCCGCGGGAGCGTGGCAAGCCTCACCGATGCGTTATCGTAATCAAGGATTGTCCATGTCATCAGATGAACACGCGGACGAGTATTCGCGTTATATCGTAGACGGGGCGGCGGTTGCTGAAATGAAAGGAATCATTGAACGCCATCAGGCCAAATGATTTTTACCGTTGCATCATGTCGCCCAATATGATGCTTGCTCGTACCAGGCCCCTGCAATTTCAACAGGGGCCTTTTTTTATCCCTGAGCAGTATAAAAAACGAACGATAACCGTGATCTGTTGAGCGGGTGACAGTGAACATAGCGTTGTGCTAATAATATTTTTTATATTCACATTGATTATGGGATTTAAATTGCTAAAACTGATAAATATATATTCTAAATAGCAACTGGGTTATTCCTTAGCAATTAATGATTACATTGTAATAAATCATATTCTTTATCGATTATTTCAGGCAGTGTTGTGCCGAGTTATGCAAGCGGTTAATTCGTTGTGTATTTAATTATACAATGATTTCGGTGTTCTGGAATTTATTTAGAGGAATCTATGCGAGGGAAAAAACGCATTGGGTTATTGTTTTTGCTGATAGCGGTTGTGGTTGGTGGCGGCGGGTTATTGCTGGCGCAAAAAGCCTTACATAAAACGTCGGATACAGCATTTTGCCTTTCCTGCCACTCGATGAGTAAACCTTTTGAGGAATATCAGGGAACTGTCCACTTTTCGAACCAGAAAGGGATACGTGCGGAATGTGCAGATTGCCATATTCCAAAGTCAGGGATGGATTATTTATTTTCTAAATTAAAAGCATCTAAAGATATTTATCATGAATTTGTTAGCGGCAAAATAGACAGTGACGATAAGTTCGAAACTCATCGCCAGGAAATGGCCGAAACAGTATGGAAAGAATTAAAAGCAACTGACTCTGCAACGTGCCGTAGTTGCCATTCTTTTGATGCCATGGATATTGCCTCGCAAAGTGAATCTGCGCAGAAAATGCATAACAAAGCACAAAAGGGCGGCGAAACCTGTATCGATTGTCATAAAGGCATTGCCCATTTTCCGCCAGAAATAAAAATGGATGACAACGCGGCGCATGAGCTGGAAAGTCAGGCCGCTACTTCAGTGACTAATGGCGCACATATTTATCCTTTCAAAACTTCTCGCATAGGCGAGCTGGCTACCGTGAATCCTGGTACCGATCTCACCGTCGTTGATGCCAGTGGCAAACAGCCGATCGTTCTGTTGCAGGGTTATCAAATGCAGGGCAGTGAAAACACGCTCTACCTGGCGGCAGGTCAACGGCTGGCGCTAGCCACATTAAGTGAAGAAGGTATCAAGGCGCTCACGGTAAACGGGGAATGGCAGGCTGACGAATACGGCAATCAATGGCGTCAGGCGTCTTTACAGGGTGCGCTTACCGATCCCGCATTAGCGGACCGTAAACCGCTATGGCAATACGCTGAAAAACTTGACGATACCTATTGCGCTGGTTGCCATGCGCCTATTGCCGCTGACCATTACACCGTCAATGCATGGCCGTCCATTGCCAAAGGAATGGGTGCGCGAACCAGCATGAGCGAAAACGAACTGGACATTTTAACGCGGTATTTCCAGTACAACGCCAAAGATATTACCGAGAAACAGTGATCCTCGTTGATCAGGGAGGAAGTTATGACATTAACAAGACGTGAATTTATTAAACACAGCGGTATTGCCGCTGGAGCGCTGGTGGTGACATCGGCAGCACCGCTCCCCGCATGGGCAGAAGAGAAGGGCGGTAAAATCCTCACCGCGGGACGTTGGGGAGCGATGAACGTAGAAGTGAAGGACGGCAAGATTGTTTCTTCAACAGGCGCGCTGGCGAAAACCATACCGAACTCCTTACAGTCTACGGCGGCGGATCAGGTACACACCACGGCACGTATTCAGCATCCGATGGTAAGAAAAAGCTATCTCGATAATCCACTGCAACCGGCGAAAGGTCGTGGCGAAGATACTTATGTACAGGTGAGCTGGGAGCAAGCATTAAAACTGATTCATGAGCAACACGATCGCATTCGCAAAGCTAACGGACCATCTGCTATTTTTGCCGGATCATACGGCTGGCGCTCTTCTGGCGTGTTGCATAAAGCGCAAACCTTACTACAACGTTATATGAACCTGGCGGGCGGTTATTCCGGGCATAGCGGCGATTATTCAACCGGGGCAGCACAGGTGATCATGCCGCATGTGGTCGGTTCTGTAGAGGTGTATGAACAGCAGACCTCCTGGCCGCTGATTCTGGAAAACAGCCAGGCTGTGGTGCTGTGGGGGATGAACCCGCTGAATACCTTAAAAATTGCCTGGAGCAGTACCGATGAGCAAGGGCTGGAATACTTCCATCAGCTGAAAAAATCTGGCAAACCAGTGATTGCCATTGATCCTATCCGCTCCGAAACCATCGAGTTCTTTGGTGATAATGCCACCTGGATCGCGCCGAATATGGGCACCGACGTGGCACTGATGTTAGGGATTGCGCATACCCTGATGACACAAGGTAAACACGATAAAGTGTTCCTTGAAAAATACACCACCGGGTATCCGCAGTTTGAAGAGTATCTGACAGGTAAGAGCGATAATACTCCGAAGAGCGCGGCCTGGGCGGCGGAAATTACTGGCGTACCGGAAGCGCAGATAGTCAAACTCGCTGAACTGATGGCGGCGAATCGCACAATGCTGATGGCTGGCTGGGGAATTCAGCGCCAGCAATATGGTGAACAGAAACACTGGATGCTGGTGACGCTGGCGGCGATGTTAGGGCAGATTGGTACACCGGGCGGCGGTTTTGGTTTCTCTTATCATTACTCCAACGGTGGCAATCCGACGCGTGTTGGCGGCGTGCTGCCGGAAATGTCTGCGGCGATTGCCGGACAGGCCAGCGAGGCCGCTGATGATGGCGGAATGACGGCGATTCCTGTTGCCCGTATCGTCGATGCGCTGGAAAATCCTGGTGGCAAATATCAGCATAACGGTAAAGAACAAACGTATCCGAATATCAAAATGATCTGGTGGGCGGGTGGCGGTAACTTTACCCATCACCAGGATACTAATCGTCTGATCAAAGCATGGCAGAAACCGGAGATGATCGTCGCTTCTGAATGCTACTGGACCGCAGCTGCTAAACATGCAGATATCGTATTACCGATCACCACATCGTTTGAGCGCAATGACTTGACGATGACCGGTGATTACAGCAACCAGCATATTGTGCCGATGAAGCAGGCTGTTGCTCCGCAATTTGAAGCGCGTAACGATTTTGACGTATTTGCCGATCTTGCTGAATTACTGAAACCTGGCGGAAAAGAGATCTATACCGAAGGTAAAGATGAAATGGCGTGGCTGAAATTTTTCTATTATGCCGCTCAGAAAGGTGCTCGTGCGCAACGCGTGACTATGCCGATGTTTAATGCCTTCTGGCAGCAAAATAAACTGATCGAAATGCGCCGCAGCGAGAAGAACGAACAGTACGTTCGTTATGCTGATTTCCGCGCCGATCCGGTGAAAAATGCGCTGGGTACGCCAAGCGGCAAAATTGAGATTTACTCCAAAACGCTGGAAAAATTTGGCTATAAGGATTGCCCGGCACATCCAACCTGGCTTGCGCCTGATGAGTGGAAGGGTACCGCCGACGAGAAGCAGTTGCAGCTTCTGACCGCACATCCGGCACACCGTTTACATAGTCAGCTTAACTATGCGGAACTGCGTAAAAAATATGCGGTTGCCGATCGTGAACCGATCACTATTCACACCGAAGATGCTGCTCGATTTGGTATTGCGAATGGCGATCTGGTGCGTGTCTGGAACAAACGTGGTCAGATTTTGACAGGCGCGGTGGTGACTGACGGGATCAAAAAAGGCGTGGTATGCGTGCATGAAGGTGCATGGCCAGATCTGGAAAACGGCTTGTGTAAAAACGGCAGTGCGAACGTGTTAACGGCGGATATCCCCAGCTCGCAGCTGGCAAATGCCTGTGCCGGTAACTCTGCGCTGGTGTATATCGAAAAATATACGGGTAACGCACCGAAGTTAACGGCATTTGATAAGCCTGCTGTTCAGGCGTAAGAAGTGAATAGCGCCCGGAAACGGGCGCTGAGGTTATGCAAACGTAAAACTGCCTGATGCGCTATGCTTATCAGGCCTACATAGTCCCTGCAATAGATTGAATTAGCAAGGGTTTGTAGGCCGGATAAGGCATTCACGCCGCATCCGGCAGTAATACCAGACCTTTACGGCTTGCGCGCAATCAGCACCGCGCGTTTAGGCGCAGGATAACCTTCAACTGTCTTACTCGGATCATGTGGGTCGAGGAAATCGGACAGAGATTCGGTAACCATCCATTCAGTGCGTCGCTGCTCTTCAGTAGTGGTAACGCACACATCCACAATGCGGATATCTACAAAACCACACTTCTTCAGCCAGTTTTTCAGCGCCAGCGCGGAAGGGATGAAATAGACATTACGCATTTGCGCGTAACGATCGCCTGGTACCAGCACCGTGTTCTCATCGCCATCAATAACCAGCGTTTCCAGCACCAGTTCACCCTCATTCACCAGTTGATCTTTCAACTGCCAGAGATGCTCCAGCGGCGAACGGCGATGGTAAAGCACGCCCATCGAAAAGACGGTATCAAAGGCTTTCAGTGCCGGAAGCTGTTCAATACCTAACGGTAACAAATGTGCGCGCTGATCGTTACCCAGTAGTTTACGCACCGCTTCAAACTGGCACAGAAACAGTTGCGTAGGGTCGATCCCCACCGCGAGGTGCGCGCCTGCGCCAATCATGCGCCACATGTGATAACCGCTGCCGCAGCCGACATCCAGAATGGTGCGTCCGGTTAAATCAGAAAGATGGGGCAGAACACGATCCCATTTCCAGTCGGAACGCCATTCGGTATCGATGTTGACGCCATACAGTGAGAACGGCCCTTTGCGCCATGGCATCAGGTTCCGCATAAGCGTTTCAATGCGTTTAATTTGCCCGGTGCTCAGTGGCTCTTCGCTTTCGGCGGTTACGCTATGCAATAAATCCAGACGATACGGTTTAATTTCAGGCAGAAATTCCACCGCGTTGGACCACTGCTTAAACAGCCCGTGCTGCTGCTCGCGCTGCCAGTTAGCAATCTGCGCGGGCAGCGTTTCGAGCCAGTGTGAAAGATGATTTTTGGCAATCAGAGAATAAAAGTTACCAAAGTCGATCATGCAGCGTCCTCTGCTTTTAATGCCACCAGTGAACCAAAGTTAAAGCACTGGAACCACAGCTCGCTATGCTCAAAACCGGCTTTATGCAGGCGTGCTTTATGGGTTTCCACGGAATCGGTCAGCATCACGTTTTCCAGCATGCTGCGCTTCTGGCTGATCTCCAGTTCGCTGTAACCGTTGGCACGTTTAAAGTCGTGGTGCATGTTGAACAACAGTTCACCAACTTTGGCATCTTCGAAACTGAATTTTTCCGAAAGCACCAGCGCGCCGCCCGGGTTCAGTCCTTGATAAATTTTATCCAGTAATGCCTGGCGCTCGGAAGGTTCCAGGAATTGCAGGGTAAAATTCAGCACCACCATCGATGCGTTTTCAATGGCGATATCGCGAATATCACCTTCAATGACGTCTACTGGCGTAGGGGCTTTATAGGCGTCAATATGACGACGGCAGCGTTCAATCATCGCCGGGGAGTTGTCGATGGCAATAATTTTGCAATTATCATGATGAATGTTGCGACGCACCGAGAGCGTCGCCGCGCCCAGAGAACAACCCAGATCGTAAACCTGCGTACCAGGTTGAACGAAGCGCTCGGCTAACATACCAATCATGGAAATAATATTGGAATAGCCGGGAACGGAACGCTGGATCATATCCGGGAAGACTTCAGCTACCCGTTCATCAAAGGTCCAGTCGCCCAGTCTGGCGATAGGGGCAGAAAATAGCGTGTCGCGGTGAGACATAACGTAAAAATCCGGGAAAAAGAAAGTGGCGTATTGTGCGCTAACGCAGGGAGAAAACCAACTCCCAGGGCATATACCAAAGATTCGCCAGCACCATCAGCAACAGCGCACACCAGGTGGCGCTCATGCCGGAACGTCGCCAGCGGAACAGACGGTGATGAAAACCGTAATAATGCATCAGACGACCAGCAAGCAAAACGATGCCGCAAATATGCACCATCCAGGTTTCTGCGCCATTCATTTCCATAAACAGCATCAGCACAATCGCGATGGGAATATATTCCACCGCGTTACCATGAATGCGAATAGCGCTTTGCAGTTCGCTAAAACCACCGTCACCATAGGCAACGCGGTACTGCAAACGCAAGCGAACGACATCAAAAGAGAACTTCATTAATAACAACGCACTTAAAACGGCATACAGCGCGCTTACCATACAAACTCCCTTTAAAATGGCCGATGGCACCTGTCTATGATAGGTGGCAAATTCAGAAAAGAGAAGATTGCTGTGGAATAGCCGGAACTGCTCCGATCTCTGGAAGCGTTTTACGTAAGTCTTCCCACAGGGTATGTACCAGTTCCGGGGCCTGGGCAATGTCTGGCGTATGTAAAAAAAGATAAGGCGTAGTGGTCTGATGCCACTGCGCTAATTTCTGTAACCAGACCTGAAATAATTCCCGGTTTTGCGTCATATCATCACTCCCGATAAAACGGATCAGCGGATTTGTCGCCGTCAGTACAGCATGTACCGGAACTTTAGGTTTTTTTCGTTGAGCATCGCGAATAGCTTCACTGTGTGGACGTGCTGCATGAACCGGGCGGCTGTCTAAAATCACCCGATTAACGCCGCGCTGATGTAAACCGCGATTAAGCGTTTGTTCCTCTTCCCCTTTGGCGAAAAACTGTGGATGGCGGACTTCCACACCATAATTAAATTCGCCAGGGAGAGAATCGAGAAAATGCCAAAGCGCAGGCAGCTCCCGTGGGCCGAATGTGGCAGGCAGTTGCAGCCAGTATTGCCCAATGCGCGGAGCCAACGGTGACATGCGGGTCAAAAATTCAGTCACTAAATCATCGCAATGTCGTAATGCTGCCTGATGCGAAATGGTCGCCGGAAACTTAAAACAGAAGCGGAAGTCATCTGTGGTCTGTTCACGCCAGCGCAGGACAACCTCGGGTTTCGGCAGGGCGTAAAGCGTGGTGTTGCCCTCCACGCAGTTAACATGACGGGTATTAAAGACTAACCCACTGATTTTAATAGGCCTCTTGTGTCACTTTGGTGACTATGGGACATCATTGGGACATAATCTGCCAGCTTCTGATTCAGCATTGCGATCTGTTCTGCATTGCTGTCAGTCATCCATGCTCCGTATACATTGAAAACCATCTGGGCACTTGCATGGCCCATCTGGCTGGCAATGAAGCTTGGATTTGCTCCGGCAGATAATGACCAGCACGCATAAGTGTGTCGTGACTGGTATGCCTTTCGATGCCTGATGCCTGCACGCTTAATGGCTGTTTCCCATGAGTCGCCAATGGAATCTACCTTGTAGATAAAACCTACCTGTTTGCTTTTTCTAACCACCTGGGGGTTGAATACGAAAGTACATTCATGATTCACTGAACGTCCATATTCACGTAGTTGAACCTTGATGTGGTGCTGCTTACCCAGTCTTGTCATTTCAGCCTGATTTTTCAGGACACTGATAGCGGGCTGGATAAGATGCACAACCCTGTTTGTACTTGCTTCAGTTTTAGGTAGAGTGAACTCACCGAGTTTCGTATAATTGCGCCTGATAGTAATTGTTCCTGCTTTCAGATCGATATCTTCCCAGGCCAGGGAGACCAGCTCACCATGACGCATTCCTGTGTACACAGCCAATGACCACAGGTTTTTTGTCTGCTGATGCCGGCAAGCATCTATCAGGCGAATAAATTCGTCACGAGTTAGCGGATCTGGCTCTGCCCTGGCTTTTTTAAGAGGCTTAATTCCCTCGAAGGGGTTTGCTTCTAAGTAACCGTGATCTGCAGCAAACTGAAACATTCCAGCGATTGTCGTCATATAATAATTTACAGTAACGACGCTCCGTCCTCTTGCTGGTGCTTTGTCTTTCGTTGAATTCTGATATCCGGTCAGCAAATCTTTCCTGATATACAGCAATTCCTCTTTGGTCACCGTTGACACCAGTCTGCTACCTCCAATTTTCGGAATCATTGTTCTTGCAACGGACTCATAGCGATTGAATGCATTTGCAGAGATTTCCATGCGTTTCAGATCCAGCCACTTTTTTTCAAGTTCTTTCACCGTAATTTCTTTTTTATTTACCCCAAAAGCCTTGAGGTTAGGAGAGTCAGGGAACTGCGCAGCGTAATCAAAGTTTCCTGTACGAATGGCAAAACATACAGATGTCCGCAGCTCTCCGGCGATCTTCCTGTTCTTGGCAGTGTCAGGGACACCAAGATTTTCCCTGACACGTTTACCTTTAAAATTAAACCAGATGCGTAATGTGCCACCGTGGTTTTCGACGCCTGTTGGATATTTGACTTTATCCATCGATACCTCCAGACGCCCAAGAGCGATATGAGCTTACATATTTCATGGTATTAAATCACCCAGGTTGTTTGTTTTTCATTGAAGCGACCCAGGCATCGATTGCTTTTCTGTTATACATACATTCGCTGGAAGGTTTTGGATTACCGTCAGGCGATACGTGAATATACTCTCTTCCTACCATCCAGCATTCTTTCCGGGCCCGGAGAATTGTGCCTGGTTTGAGCCCGGTAATTGCGATAAGAACGCTTTCACAAACCCATTCATTGGGAGCCAGTTGAATCACATTGCCCATGCATTACCTCACACAACACTCAGCCCACGGCAGTGGCACCACACTTCAAACATTCGTTTCACAATTTCACGGCAGTAGAAACCGTCAACATCTCGCGTCAGGTCATAGCGATTGCCGTAACGCTGGCGTACCCATAGCTCAAACGCTTTATTCATTCTTTATTTCCTTTTCATGGCCCGTAATTTTTTCAGATGAGTTTCCTGTTCTGTTTCTGCCAGAATTTGTCGGTATTCCTGGTGATCGAGCCGTTCAAACAGTTCATTAAAATCGTTTATTTTTACCGACTGTGTTCGCCCATCCATTCTTCTGTACAACACAGTGTTATTTATGCAGCGAATAATTTTTACCGGGTAACCGGCACTGTCGGTATACAGTTGTCCCTGATTAATCAAAGCGAACATTTTTTCTCCTGCTCTCTGAATAGTGAGAACTTCAGAGTCGTATGTTTGTAGCGGGTTCAATACTGATAATTTCTGCTGAGATAAGCATCCCGGCAAGCCAGAGTTCTCCGGACAGGTCTTCATCCTGACATATCAGTTCGCCAATATTAATGGTGGCCATGATATCTGTTCCCCCTGTGCGCTCATCCTCGACTTCTTCATAAGGCAGTGTTGCGTACAGGCTTTCAATAGCGCAACTGATAACATCCAGTCCGGTCAGATTGCCGCCGACAGTAACTTCGAATGTTTCGCGGTATTCCCATAACCCGAAAGTTAATCGAACGGTTTGTTTTGTCATGCGTCCGCATGACGTCAGATTCGGGTCATAGTTCATTATTTGCGGTTGGGCATTATGGGTGTTCATCTGCTTTTCCCTTAGCCCGGCGACCTGCCGGGCATATAAGTTATTTAACCTGGATAAATGGTGTACTGGCGCCGCTGGTCATGTATTGCGGCAGTGTGCCGTTCCATTTATTGATGGCTTCCAGCTCCATAACACCGGGGTTCTGGCGCAGAGCTTCACCGCGTAAACGAATAGCATCGGCTTCAGCCTGGGCTTTTGTGCGAATCGCATCTGCCTGTCCGGCAGCTTCCGCGCGCAACATGTTGGCTTCCGCTTCGCGCTGTTTAACTTCCTGCTCGCGCTGCAGTGTTTTCTGGTTCGCCGTGACTTTGGCATTAATGCTGTCGAGAACGGTTGGCGGATACTCCGGCTTACCCACATATGAGAGGCTCATTACCTGAATACCGATGGGCGTCATTTCTTCCTGAATGTCTTTAAGAGCAGCATCCAGCAGCTCAGACTTGCCGCCGTCGATAAATTTGTCGGTGGTCATTTTGCTGGCCAGTCGGTTAAGTGCGTCGGCGATCTTCTGACGCAGGTCGGTGTCGGTAATGTCATCCACGCCTTTGCGGTAGGTCTGAAACACCGTGGTAACTTTGGATGGATCAACTTTGTAGGCCACGCCAATGTGATAGCCGATGGTTGTACCGTCACTCATCTGGAAACTGAACGGTTCATCGTAGGTCTTCATTTGCTTGAAGGTGGGGAAGATGTAAACTTCAGTATTCCAGCCAGTCCAGTAGCGACCAACACCGACCACCTCACCGACGCCTTTGTCGTCGCCCAGTTTATTTACCTTGATGCCAACATTACCTGGTTCAACGCGATCGCAACCGACAAGGCCAATAGTCGGCAGAACAATGGCTAAAGCAAAAATAATTTTTTTCATCTTTTATCCTTAGTGAAAGAAAAACCCTTGTAAATGGCATAAATGCAGGGCGGGGTCAGAAACGCCAGTGCAAAGCCAGAAATAACTGCTATCGTATCCTTCATGGATATAAGGAACGGAACAAGTAATCCGTAAATACATGCGATAATTGCCAGTAAAATTACTATTGTGAAATACAGTCTCATTGGTCTGTGGTATCCCGATATTTTTAACCGACTGATAGCACAATAAAGAGAATAATGATTTCAGTTAGTGTCAGTACTGTGGCAAGGATTAAAATCAGTTTTACTCTGTTTAATTCACGGTTGCTTTTCATACAAACGGTTAGTAAAAAACGGAAGAATTATATTCTTCTTAATATTTAATGTGTCACTGGCGCTTCTGGCATACTATGAGTATTCAGGTCGTTAATCATTTCATCCAGAAGGAGTTCAAGCCCTTCGCGCCCCATAGCAGAGACAATGAAACCATTATCAGGATCTGCGATGAGCATTTTTTGATAGAGAAACAGAACTCGCCCCATGCCTTCAGCTTCGCCATATTTTTCAATAAATCCCCATTCGACATGGTTTTGCAGGGCAATGCGAAGTGGTCCGGGGTAGATACTCAGGCAACCATGTTTCCCCTTGTAAATAACTGCGCGATCTGTAGTTCCATTATCGTTAGGGATATCAACAGTGCCGTTCTTGTCTTCCTCTTCATTTATAAATGTCGTCACATACAGCCATCGCCACTGAGCAACCTTCATATCGACTGAAAATCGTCCCAGCAACCCTGCATCATCGGCTTCAGCAATACATTGCATGATTCTTAAACCGTGTGAGTTTGGATAATCGTATTCACCATCATTAAGTCGCTGTACGGCATCAACAAAATCAATGGTTGTATTGCCAATTTTTATGCCATGTGGCGTAACTTCTGGTCGGAACTCTGAATGATTCATAATGTTTGCTCCTTTGCTGGTGGAATAATCGTGTAGCCAGCTCTTTTTGCCATCCACAGAAATGTATCCATGCAACCAACGAATTCATTATCCAACAGATGTTTTGAGTAAATTACTTCACCATTTTCAATGGTTAGCAACACTCTTACTTTTTTATGTGTTATGTTTTGTTGTTTTTCTTCCATTGACTTATCTCCCATATGCTTTGCGCAAATACAGGCTGGCTATATGAAGATAAGAATCTCCATGTTGTGCAATGAGGCAGGCAGTTTTATACGATGCCTTATGTTTCAGGAAAGTCATAACATAATCTCCTGCGAATAAAGGTTGCAACAATCCCCGGCGATAAAACCGTAATAAACATTCAGGGAATATTTATTGTTATTGCGCTAATTCTTTTTCGGCAGCAGATTTTGCATATTCACATGCAAAATTCAGAATTTCGCTGCCAAGTGTTTTTGTTTCGTGATTACTGGACATATGTAATACCTGTGTTGCATGCAATAAATGATAAACATTTACCGCAAATGAGTCCGGCTCCAGACAAATGCCTTCATAATCATCTTGTTGTGAGGTTGTTTCTGTCATTGCTCCTGAAGTGCATGCGAGTCTGTTTTTGACAATTCTCTTTCCTCTAATCACTATATCGGCAACATCTATTGCCTTTACAACCTCCGGGAGAAGTTCCGGGTTTGTATAATCAAAGTCATCAACATGGAGAACGGTTATGTTTTCGAACTTTTTCATGCGCAAGTATCTCCTGCTGTTGGTTTACCGGTTAACAGCCACATCGGATCGCAGCCAAGAATATTTGCCAGTGGGATAAGCATACTGATAGTTGGTTCATGCTCTCCGCTTTCCCACTGGATGATGATTTCTTCATCGAGATCGAGCAGCCTGGCGAGTTCGGCGGTTGTTAAGCCGCAGGCTTCGCGTTGGGTGCGAAGGCGGGAACTAATAGTCACCATAGCAAGGTGACGGCAAGATTTAGTGCGCTCTTGTCTTCTTTGTGAAAAATCTTCTTGTGCAAGAGAAGATGCCAGTTCAGCTGAAATTAGAAGTAATGAATATGAAACATCTCGCTCTTTCTCGGTACCTGAAGACAACAAGCAGGCTGCGTTAAGGGATGCAGAAAGCTTGTTGATGTCATCTATAGCGTCAATAAAATCGATCATTTCTCAAAGCTCCAATAATGCGCTGTGAGGTAATGATTTATCAACTATAATTGATAGTCAAGTATAATTTAGTCTTTTTGATTGAGTTTTTGCGTGATTAGCAAGATGTTTTTTGAGTGTTCTTCCAGAAGATTTTTTGCAAAATCCAACACCTTTACCCTCTCTTTTGTGGGTAAATTCGCAAATATTTCAAATAAATAGCTTGTATCCTCAATGATTGTTGGATCTATAGATTCAATAATACCTCGTATCAGTTTGTTGCTCATTGAATCAAAAAGAGTTTCTCCATTCTCCCGGGTAAGTGTGTACTTAGGTTTTTCTGTGTTTCCATTTAAAAGCCACTGTACGTCGCACTGTAATAGTTCTGATAATTTCAATAACTTATCGCTAGTTATGCTTGTCTTTCCTTTCTCCCATAAAGATACAGCAGCCATTGATACCCCCATTGCTTGTGCCAGCTTTAATTGACTTAAACCAAGTTCTTTTCTGCGTGACAGAATCCTGTGCCCCATTGAGAGTGGAGAAGACTGACATGACTTTAGTTTTGTGTTCATATTGCCCTCAAGTATACTTGATAGTAGGATTGTGTTGTAGGTCCTGTCGCTAAGCTTAATCAATTAATGTTGAGGTCTCAATGATAAAGATTAGTGCAATTAAGTTTTATGGTTCGCAAAGAGCGATTGCTCAATCACTGGGGATTAGCGAGCAAGCTGTTTCTCAATGGCCAGAACTCATTCCTAAAGGCGCAGCTCTGGAGCTTGAGAAACTAACTGATGGAGCTCTGAAGTGCGATCTGAACCTGTACAAGAACCGCTCGCGCAAAAACAAGCGTGGAGCACACCCAAGCTTAGCGCACACAGAAGATGGAGTGTGCGAAGGAGATAAACAGTGAATACAACAATTTTTAACGGCAAAGCATCCATGACCAGCGTTGAAATCGCAGAGCTGGTGGGCAGCCGCCATGACAAAGTGAAACAATCCATTGAGCGCCTTGCTGAACGAAGGATTATTCAGCTTCCCCCAATGGGGATTTCTGAAAATATCAATGGGTTAGGTTTAACTCAAAAAAGTAAGCATTATCTTTTCGAAGGTGAACGAGGCAAACGCGACAGCATCATTGTCGTCGCACAGCTTTGTCCCGAATTCACAGCCCGCCTGGTAGATCGCTGGCGCGAACTGGAAGAGCAGATCCGTAAGCCAATGAGCGAAATCGAAATGGTTGCTGCGATGGCTCTTGAAGCCGTTCGCCAGCAGAAACGGATCACTCAGGTGGAAGAAAAAGTCAGCCACGTTGCCGAAACAGTTGAGCAAATCAAAAAGGGCACCATTCGTGAGGGCTATGCCGGATATCGCCAACTGAAAGCGAAAACCGGTTTGTCAGATGATAAATGCCGCAATCTGGTGAACGCCTATCAAATTCCTACAGACACCCATGAGTTCATGACGCCGGACGGATTGTTGTCACGTCGCGCAATTGTTGCTGTGGAACCGTTTATGGCTGCTTTTTATCGGGTTATGGAGGAAGCAGAACCGCGAGGGACTCGCTGGTATCACCCGAAAATGGGGTTATTTCAGGTTATTGGTTGGCAGCGGTGAAAAAAAGCCGGGTAGTGACCCGGCTCGCTCAACGTTGGTAAAGGCAACTTCACAGAGAAGTAAGCCAGTAACATCCAAGAACATTTGCGTTAGTAAAAATACCAGTAATCATATGAATGTTTCAAGCCTAAATATTGATTCTGCAATTTCGGGACGTTACACTGTTCTGGCACCTTATAAAGCGGGTGCCGGGATTGGCGTCCTGGAAATGTTATCGGCGATATATGACGCACCAGCGTCTTTTTTATCGTCTGCGTCTGCGCACACCCAAATTATGGTGGGCTGGGCGGGGGCACCGAAAGGTGCGCCGGTTTCCGATAACGCCGGTTACGCCAACCCCGTTCAGTTCACCACCAGCGAAATTGGCGTTTCCGGTGGTGAAGGTAATTCACTGTTATCGGAGGCTGCCATCATGGCTACAGTCCCAACTTCCCCATACCTGAAAATCGAAGTCGTCAACGGCAAAGCTGTTATTTTCTCCCTGCATGTTGCCTGCCACTTTAAGCGCATGCACCAGAACATCGTCGACAAAATCGAGTATCTGAACTGCTCGCGTGAATTCTTCTCCCGTAATTTCATACCGGGTACTTACCACGTGTATGGCGATTCCCTGCGTGGTTATTACATTACCCTTGATGGGCTGATGATGCTTCAGCTTGGGTTAAGTCTGCGCACAATGCGGTACTACGAGAGCTGTATTGAAGCATTCCATGAGGCAGAAAACAGCCCCAGTCACACCGCTTTCAGCCGTAATCAATGGGAGGTGCGCCCATGATTCGCCGCGTCGTTAATTCCCTGTATCACCGATACAACCGTTGCCCCCGTGTGGGGCAGTGGTTTGCCACCAGCAACGGCCATGTTCTGCGGGTTTGCCTGGTCAGTACCGAAAGCCAGAAAGTCGTGTGTGAATTACTGGGGCGTAACTACACCATCAGTTACCCACTGGTGGCGTTTCAGTCCGGAAAAATGTTTAAACGCCTGGGAGGTGCCGTGTGAGTCGTTACGCTCCAACACCGGAAGTTATGGCTATTGGTCAAATTAATATTTCCGGCAATGTCACACCAGCGAACTGGTGGAAACATATTCGGCTACCCAGTGGTCGTCCGGATGCGACCGCTATCGCTCTGCTCTCAGAGATCGTTTACTGGTACCGCCCGACAGAAGTCAGGGATGAACATACCGGGGCTTTGCTGGGATATCGCAAGCGTTTTCAGGGGGACAAGCTGCAAAGAAGTTATCAGGCGTTTGCTGAGCAGTTTGGTTTCGGGAAAAGGGAAACCGCGGATGCGTTGAAGCGCCTTCGTGATGCCGGGTTTATTTCCCTGGATTTACGCACGGTGGAAATGCTCGATGGTGTGAAATGCAGCAATATTTTGTTTGTCGGGATCAACCCACAGGCAATTGCTGCCATTACTACTCCTTCTTCTGTTTCGCCAGAAAGTAACAGCAATAACGCAATCAGCGATACAGCTATTACGTTAAAACGGAACACCCCCCAACGTCATAACGGAACAGGGGATACGCCGAATGTTGATACAAATACAGAGATTACTACAGAGATTACAACGGAGACTAAAAACACTATTGGCGCATCCGCTGACGCGTCTGCACCAGCGCGTTCTGCCCGACAGGAATATTCACCGGAATTTGAACAGGCCTGGCAGGAATATCCCAAACGTGCTGGTGGTAATTCCAAGTCAGCAGCCTTCAAAGCCTGGAAAGCCCGTCTCAGGGAGGGAATAAAACCTGAAGTCATGCTTGATGGCGTGAAGCGGTATGCCGCCTGGGTACGTGCAACAGGAAATACCGGCACACAGTTCGTGAAGCAGGCTGCGACGTTCTTTGGACCCGATCGTCATTTTGAGGAATCCTGGCAACAGCCAGCCGCTCCCGGAGGTGGGCGAACTACCGGCCTCCCGATCTCGGGATTCAGTGAGCAGGACTACGGTTCAACGAACTTCAACTGGTGATTTTTCGAGATGATGAACAATGTTTGAACAGTTAAAAAAACACTACGCACAACACGATAAAGCGCAATTGCTCAACCGCAGGGCGGAACTGGAGGAGGAGATGCAGTTTGCCCGTGCCGGGAAGCGTCCGTGGCGCTGTGAACACTGGCTGACAAGCGAGGAAACTGCTGAGTGTGAGAAACACGGGAAATACACACGTCTGGTGTTGAAAGGGCCAGATGTTCGTGGGGAAACCATCAAACGGGTGTCTGGTTGCCCGACCTGCATTGCGAATGAACTGGATCAGGTACAGGAGGCGTTACGCATCCTGAAAGTTCATGAATTACTTGACAGAGCTGGTATTGCCCGCCGCTTCCAGGACTGCGAGTTTGAGAACTACCAGGCTGTGAATGCTGACGCACAGAGAAATCTTGAGGCTTGTCGGCGCTATGCCAGTTCATGGGAGAAGTGTCTTGCTGCGGGTACCAGCATGATCATGATTGGCAATTGCGGTACCGGGAAAAATCACCTGGCTGTATCAATGGCAAAAAATATTATTCGCCACCACCTGGCGACTGTCGAAATTACGGATGTCATGCGACTGACCCGCGCTGTGAAAAATACCTGGCGTCACAATTCTGAACGCACTGAAGATGAAGTTATTGACCATTTTGTATCGCTGGACCTGCTCATCATCGATGAGGTTGGTGTGCAGTTCGGTACGCCAACAGAGATAACCATCCTGCAGGAAATCATCAATGCACGTTACGAAAGCGTTTTACCGACAATTTTGATTAGTAATCTGACATTTGACCAACTTAAGGAGTCCATTGGTGAACGGATTGTGGATCGCGTTACTGATGGTGGGCGTAACTGCCTGGTGTTTGGTTGGGAAAGTTACCGTGCACATATCGGAGGTGTGGCAGCATGACTTCTCCTGTCTGGCGTAACGATGACCTGGAAGGCGCTGTCATTGGCGCGTTTTTTCTGCGAGGGGCAGATCATGAAGTGATGGATATTCTGGCCACATTGCCGGCAGACGTTTTTTCTGTACGAGCGTATCGGGATATCTACACAGGCATCTGCCGACAGGCCCGTGTTTCAGGCGTGATTGACCCTGTGCTGTTGTGTAATGAGATGCCGGAACTTGCCCCGGTGATTACTGATACCGGGCGCAAAACCTGGGTGAAGTCGTCACTGGAGCACTATGTTACGGCGTTGCGGCGTAATGCCGCATTGCGTGATGCAGAAAAAACACTGAATGAGGCGCTGCAGAAATTACGTGATGCGCATACCTGTGAAGCAGCTGAAGATGCTCTGAAGGATGCGCAGAACATGATGGCCTCATTGTCGACGGAAAAGGGCGTTATTCAGCCGGTACATATTGATGATGTGCTTCCGGAAGTGGTTGAGCGTGTTGAATGCCGGAATCAGGGGCTGGAGAAATCCAGGACGTTGATGACCGGTATTGATGAACTGGACGCAAAAACGGGCGGCATGGAGCCTGGCGACCTGGTATTTATTGCTGCACGTCCTTCGATGGGCAAAACCGAACTGGCGCTGGATATCATCGACAAGGTGACTGAGCAGGGGCATGGTGTTCTTCTGTTCACAATGGAAATGGCGAACATCCAGATTGGTGAACGCATGGTATCTGCGGCTGGAGGAATGCCGGTATCACGCCTGAAATCTGTCACTCACTTTGAAGACGAAGACTGGGCACGTTTCTCACAAGGAGTGGGGCGGATGACCGGGCGCAATATCTGGATGGTGGACCAGGCGAACCTGACCATTGATGAGATATGCGCAACAACGAAACATCACCTGATTAAACATCCGGAAACGGCGCTGGTGGTGGTTGATTATCTCGGGCTGATAAAAACCCGAACCACGGGGCGTCATGACCTTGCCGTGGGTGAAATCTCAAAGGGGCTTAAAGGCCTGGCAAAATCCGGTGGTTTTCCGTTGATTGCGCTGAGCCAGCTTTCCCGTGGTGTGGAGTCCAGGCCCAATAAACGCCCTATGAACTCAGACCTGAAAAATTCCGGAGAAATAGAGGCGGATGCAGACATCATTCTGATGCTTTACAGGGATGAAGTGTACAACCCGGATACGCAGGCCAGAGGCATTGCAGAAATCAATATCACGAAACAACGTAACGGTTCTCTGGGGACGATTTACCGGCGTTTTTATAACGGACATTTTCTGCCCGTAGACCAGGAAAGCGCACAGATTCTTTCCACCCCAATGCAGCAGCCCCAGCCGCGCAGATACAGCAATAAGCGAACCGACAGCAGTAAGATGGAGCGTTTCTTTTGAACAACCAGACCATGACTTTTACGCCTGAACAATTACGTAAACAGGCACAGGAAATGTTACGACAGGCGGAACAACTGGAAAAGACAGGCGTAACAAAAGATGCCATTCGTAAGGATATGGTGCCAGCGCTCAGGGAACTGATGCAGGCGAAACACCGCGCACAAAAAGCAGTGGATGAGCTGGTGGATTGTGTGGCAGAGCTGGAAACCAAAGTTGGAAAGTTCGAAAAACTGGTGCAGGAGGTACTGCGCTGATGCGTGATATGTACGAAGTTTTAGATCGTTGGGGGGCCTGGGCTGCAGCAGATAACAGTGGTGTGGACTGGCAGCCGATAGCAGCAGGCTTCAAGGGGCTTTTACCACACGGTAAAAAGTCACGTCTCCAGTGTGATGATGACGAAGGTATCATGATAGACGGTTGTGTGGCTCGGTTGCGAAAGTATAAACCCGAAGAGTATGAGTTGATCATTGCTCACTTTGTTATTGGTATCTCATTACGCGCTATTGCTAAAAAACGGAAATGTTCAGATGGAACAATACGGAAAGAGATGCAAACAGCAATGGGGTTTATTGATGGCTGCTTGTCATTTTTCATTTACTACAATGACTTAAGTTCTATGTAAAATCGTTCTACTTTCCCAACTTTTATGTGTATATAATACCAGGATAAAGTAACGGAGAATCTTGTGAACATTCAGGCAGTAGACATTTTTTGTGGTGCGGGGGGCTTAACTTTTGGGCTAAAAAAAGCCGGGATTGAGGTTTCTCATGGTATTGATATTGATGAATCCTGCCGTTTTGCTATTGAGAGCAATAATCCTTTAACGCAGTTCATTAATCAGTCAGTTACAGAACTGCAATCCTGCGATGTGTCTGCTATGTTCAAGGAAGGAAATATTAGATTGCTTGCTGGATGTGCTCCTTGCCAACCGTTTTCCAAGTATCGTAATCCAAATAGCCGTAAAGACGATACAAAGTGGCGTTTGTTATATGAGTTTCAAAGGCTTGTAAGTGATGTCATGCCAGAGCTTGTGACGATGGAGAATGTTCCTCAACTTAGAAACCATAAGGTTTTTGAAGGGTTTGTTAGTGCATTAAAGACTCTTGGATATCATTTGTGGTACGACGTTGTAAGATGTTCTGAGTATGGCTTACCTCAAAATAGACGTAGATTAATTCTAATTGGTTCCCAATTGGGGCCGATCAGCCTTGATCAAAAAAAAGTTAGCCGTAAAGTTACTGTTAAGGATGCTATTGGTAGGTTGCCAAAAGTAGGGGCAGGTGAGAAGCTGGAAAGCGATCCCTTGCATCGTTCGCCTAAATTGATGGATATCAATCTTAAACGAATCATGCATTCTTTACCTGGTGGTACGTGGGATGACTGGCCTGAAGAAATTAGAGCAGACTGTCATAAAAAGAATTCAGGTGCTACCTATAAAAGCGTTTATGGACGGATGGTTTGGGACGATACTAGCCCTACGATAACTACCCAGTGTTATGGATATGGAAATGGACGATTTGGCCATCCTGAGCAAAATCGCGCCATAACTTTGCGTGAAGCTGCGATTTTGCAATCCTTTCCAATGGATTATAAATTCCTTGACAAGGAGACGCCTTTTTCATTCCAAAAATTGGGGACAATGATTGGAAATGCTGTTCCCCCTATAATTGGTCAGATAATAGGGGAAACATTTATCAGACATGTTGAGGGGATAAATACCCGTTAGAGGTAATATAATTTTCTGTTGAGTTGATTAATAAACGCAAATATAGATCAATTCTTTCTGACCTCGATTTGACTTCTTCTAAAGGGTCTATTTGACCTTTTTTAGAAAAGCTGGTACTTCCATGTGCCAGCTCATTTCTGATATCTTTAAGTAAATCTAAGTCAACACCATTTCTACACTCTGGTGAGTTTGCAACAGTTATTCCGTAAGCTTGTGTTATTTTGTGCAATACAGACTTGCAAACATTACCATTGAATTCTTTACGTATGTTTAATGAGGCTGAAATGATCCTTTTAGATATATCGGAACCAATTTTTTGATAAAGAGATTTTCCCGATTCATTATCTGAAATGATACGGTGCAAGATATTTACTTGGAATTTCTCCCTGAGTGATGCGTAATTTACTTCATTATCTTGCAAATGGTCATAAATTGACTCAATGCATCCTCTGGCAGTGTTTTCAACCTGATTGTACAGCATCATGTGCACGGATGATTTTAAAATGTTAACCCTAAGGGTATTTGATTCTATTTCATCTTTATGCGTTTGCTGATCTAACTGCTGAGTCTGAGCCTCTAAAGATGACGCAAGAGAAAGCAATTCCATAATATCTCTTGCTCTTTCTTCGTATTCATCTCTTAAATCAATCAAACTCATAGTTACATTCCTAATAATTTATCTTTGACATAAAATATTCTGTTTTTGAGTTGGCTGGTGTTGTTGGCACTATCAGCAGTAACTATGGTTTCAAATTCCTCCCCAAACAGCCAGTCTCCTACAGGAATAACCGGAGCCTGTAGATGTGGATTGGCTTTTAAGGCAAGAGCAGTTCCCACTGCTATGGCTTCGTATCTAGCACGGGGGGTGGTTTTGCTTGTTGGTGTCTTTTTAAACCCCATAGGGAAATGAGCATCTACAAAAGCAAGCATGCTTTCAAAATCATGTTTAAATTTGTCAACATCTTGTTGTGTGACCCTTTCGGCCTGAACATTAAGATAATTGTCAATAAAAGGAGCGACATAACCCTTATAATTTTCTAAATCATTTAAGTATGCAAAAAATCTCAAAACTAACTCACGATGATCGCCATTCGAACGCTTCCGGTCTGATAATGGAGCTAGACTAGCGAAAAGTGGATTTATTGAGCAAGGAGTCACAACATCCCTATAGAAAATTGAAGTGGCCGCATCTGAACCATGTCTAACCTCCATCGCTTCCAGTCTCTTAACACCTGAATTTATTCTTTCGAATAAATCTCTTCTATGTTGCTCCTCAACATCACCTTTCAATTCAATAAATCTTAGTGATGCCCTTAAAAATCGCCTCTGGCGGCTAGCCAAAAGATCTGAAAATTTGAAGCCCTCTAAACTTTTGAGTTCTTTTAAGTCTTTCAATTCAAACTGATTGTTCCAAAAGTAGTAAATTGAGCGAATCCTTTGTGAACCGTCAATAATTTCTACACGACCATCCAACTCAGGATCTTCATTAAATACGTCGGAGATGTAGAGGTACGGGATTGGAAAATCTAATAATATACTTTCGATGAATCGAGAGGCTGTTTTGATATCCCATTTGTAATCGCGTTGATAATCAGGAATAAAAAGTTCGTTTTTGTCAGTTTCAAGATTATTGCCATACTTTTGTACAATTAATTCAACGGTCCATTCACGTACGTTGTATCCAATATTTCTCTGAGCAAGCCTAATCTCGTTGTCGGCAGAAGTGACCAAGGCTGCAATTTCAGCTTTTTTTCTATTTTTCGCGTTTTCATCTTGAATCTGAGCAAGCTCTTCTTTGAGTTCTTTGAGTGTGGTCATATCACTGTTCCTTTAATTGGAGTTGGAAATAGATTGTAAGAAAACTATAACGCGTACGCAAAAAATATTATATCGTGTTAAGAGTGGTTACTACGCCACACAGCTTAAACCCGCCGCCAGGCGGTTTTTTGTGTCCGAAAAACGGCGCAGTACGTTAAACGTGCTGGTGGTTGCGAATACCGGTCTTTCAGCTTGCTGGCTTTTCAGACAAGAGTTATTGGTGTGTCACGTTAACCAGAAAAGGGAAAAAGACATGCTAAAACAGCAGGATATGACCGAAACCGCCAGAGTGGTATTTAATGAATTAAGCGTCACCGAACCGGCGACCGTCGGGGAAATTGCGCAGAATACCTACCTTTCACGCGAACGCTGCCAGTTAATACTGACTCAGCTTGTTATGGCGGGTCTGGCAGATTATCAGTTCGGTTGTTACAGACGCCTTCCGCAGTGAAGGCTTTTTAATTTGTGGTAATGGGCGGCTGGTGGGTGTTAGCGGCACCTGCCAGCCATCTGCTTATGTGTTGATGAGAATTTACTTTTTGGGGCTATAATTAAGCTAACCAATTGCTAATTAAAGTAAAATTATAATGGATGTTGTCTGTTCAGTTATCATGGTTTGCTCCCCAATTAATATTTTTCTTGAAAAGGATACGTTGTCACTTAAGCCCGGCTCAGTCGTTCTGGCCACCAAATGCATCAGGGAGCTTTTCCTTATGCATTATGGCAAAGTTAAAATTGTCGATATAAGCCATTCTATAGTAAGTCAATATCTGGAAAGCCAGCATAAGCTGACAAGCGGTCCTCTGACTGACATTCCGCTTTACTTGTTGCTGGACCCCAACAATCCTGCGCTGGCTGCAGCTTTAATTACCAGCCAGAGATTTTCCGGAGAGACCACGGATATGTTTCTTATGATGGCCTGCCTGTCGCTGTTTGAATCAGATGAACGGATGTCATTATTTTTAAGTGGATGTGTATCCAGTATAAGTGTCAAAGTCAGAGCGATTATTCAAACAGATATATCATCAAGCTGGACGCTTGGTGCGATTGCTCTACAGTTGCATATGAGTGAGAGCTTGTTAAAGAAAAAACTCAAGGATGAAGGTCTCAGGTTCAGTAATTTGTTACTTGAGGAACGGATGCGGGTTGCTGTAAATATGTTATGTTCCCGACATGGATATGGACAGGCTGTAGCAGAAAAATGCGGTTATTCAAGTAGGTCCTACTTTATCTCTGTATTTCACCGCTATTATGGCTTCCCGCCAGACAGATATGTATCTATGCAAGGGCTTGATTTTTGATTTCATCTGATTATTATTTTCGGCCCGGCCCTTTAGCTCAGTGGTGAGAGCGAGCGACTCATAATCGCCAGGTCGCTGGTTCAAATCCAGCAAGGGCCACCAACCGCCACTAGCTCATCAGGAAAGAGAGTCAACCCTTTAAGTTGAGAGTGCGAGGTTCGAGTCTCCGGTGGCGGTCCAGTGCCGACTTAGCTCCGTAGGTAGAGCAACTGACTTGTAATCAGTAGGTCACCAGTTCGATTCCGGTAGTCGGCACCATATGCGGGTATCGTATAATGGCTATTACCTCAGCCTTCCAAGCTGATGATGCGGGTTCGATTCCCGCTACCCGCTCCAGCAGAGGACGATACTAGGTTGTTTTTGGGCACTGACACTTTATGTGGGGCGTTTTTACCTGACTCCTTACCGCGTCCTGTTCTGTAATGAATGCTATTTATTACGGTACCAGTGCTATTTTTTTACAATAGTGGAATGGTGCATTACCGGTGGAGATTTTGTATTTCCTGGCAGGGTCGGTGATGCATCATTCCGATGTTGTAAGCATCGCTCAGAATAACGTTGAGATTAATCGCGTACTAAGCAAAACCTGGAAATACATCCTTAACCGCCGCACCAGGCGGTTTTTTTTATTCATTTTTTTCATGGCTCGCTACGGCGGGCCTTTTTCATATCCGCGCCACGCCCGGCGCACATCAAAAACCACAGAGCCTTTCAGGGGTGAGCTTACGGGATGGTCAGTGTGACTTTCTCTGTGGGCTGGTCACCCCCGGGCGGAGGCTCACCCACTAAAAGGAAAAGTCACGATGTTTGGTATTTTCAAAAAGAAAACCCGCAAGGCCATTACCGAAGTGAAGAAGATGGAGAACCGCGACGCAGTGGAGGCGACCGTCTGGGGTGCGTATTCCATTGCATACGCTGACGGCACCTGCGACGCGAAAGAAATCGCAGTACTGGAGAAAACCATTGCAGCACTTCCTGCCTTTGCGCCGTTCTCCGGCGAGATTGCACAAATGAGTGCAAATATCCGCGCCCGTTATGAAGCGTCGCCGCGCTCTGCCAATGCTGAAGCCCTTCGTCAGCTGGCTGATGTTGCCGGTACTGATGATGCAGTTAATGTACTGTGCCTGTGTCTGGATATCGCTGACCAGGATGGCATTGGTCCGGATGAAGAAGCACAGCTCAAGAAAATTGCGCAGGCGCTTCAGCTACCGCTGGAGCAGTACCTGTGAAAAGTGCGCGCCTTGTGCTGGCTGCCATCCTGCTGTTTCTGGTAGTGGCGGTGGATTTCACCGGACGGCTGATGTCGGTGCTGGCAGATGGTGTGCTGGTGGCGGCTGTGCTGGCCGTACTCTGGCCTTTACTGCGCAAATCTGAATAACACCACACAAAAGGCATCTGCGGGTGCCTTTGACGGGGTGTTTTTTACGGGCCGCTGGTGGCCTTTTTTTATTTACAGGAGAAAAACGTATGTCTGAACCCTTATCCGGTTCCGGCACGGCTGCGGCGCTCGGCGGGGCGACGGTATTCGGGCTGTTTACCGGAACGGATTTCGGGATTGTGTTTGGTGCGTTCGCCGGGGCGTTGTTTGTGGCAACGATGCCGCAGGCGCTTTCAGTCTGGCGCGTGGTGGCGCATTTTCTGGTGTCGTTTATCGTCGGCGTGCTGGGGGCGCGCGTGCTGTCAGCCTGGATTGCATCAAAAACAGGGTATGACGGTACATCGGCAGATGCGCTGTGTGCGGTGCTGGTATCGGTGGTGTCGGTGAAGATTCTGTCGTTCATCCACCAGCAGGATATTGCATCACTGGTGTCCAGTGTGTTCTCCCGCCTGCGGGGTGGAGGAGGCGGCAATGTTAAGTAACCTTCCCGGATTGCTGAATGTGGCGTTATGCACGGTTATCGTG
>OAZX01000047.1_pt1 | contig 87716 bp, 57 predicted proteins | sample 1495341 | NCBI WGS metagenome assembly OAZX01 (sample SAMEA2580119, study PRJEB22360) | human gut metagenome | biome: human gut; feature: human-associated habitat; material: faeces | place: Denmark | collected 2008/2010 | reverse complement strand
TGCGGACTTTACGGTGCGGCCGGAGGGCGAAGCGGCTACCCGTACGCTGAAGCTGCGGTTTTCGGTCGACAACCCCAATCTTGAACTGCGCCCGGGGATGACGGCCAAGCTTCTGCTTGCGGCGCCGGGTGCCCAAGGCATTCTCGTGCCCTCGCAGGCGGTGATTGACGACGGGCGAAATCCCCGCGTGATCGTGCGTGAAGGCACGCGTTTCATTCCAAAGTCCGTGCGCATCCTCGGTGAATCGTCCGGACAGACAGCGCTTGCCTCGGGTGTTCAGCCCGGCGAAGAGGTGGTGGTATCGGGCGTCTTCCTCATCGACAGCGAAGCCAATATTGAAGGGGCGCTTGCCCGCATGCAGCCGGCTTCCGATGGTCAGAGCGCCAATGAGGGCGCTGCTGCCCCCATGGCGATGCCCGCAGATCCTATGAAACCGGCTTCGTCGGCTGGAGTTCAGAGCGAGCCGCAGAGCAGCATGCCGCAGGGCATGACTCACGGAGCGCCGGATGAGTCTCTCGGAACAGCGTCCAAGCCTCAGACGGTGCTCGACCTCAGCAGCCCGACGCCCTCAGCGGCAACACAACCCCAAGGAGCCGCGAAATGATTGAACGCGTCATCCGCGCCTCGGTTGAAAATCGCGTACTCGTTCTTTTCGGCGCGCTTTTGCTCGCGATCGCCGGCATCGTTGCGGTGCTGAAGACGCCCGTGGATGCGCTTCCCGACCTTTCCGACGTTCAGGTCATTATTAAGACCGATTACTCGGGACAGGCGCCGGAGATTGTTGAGAACGAGGTGACGTATCCCATCAGCACGACGATGCTCTCCGTGCCGGGTGCCTCGACCGTGCGCGGCTTTTCACTCTTCGGCACCTCTTTTGTCTACGTTCTTTTTGAGGACGGAACGGATCTTTACTGGGCGCGTTCGCGCGTGCTGGAGTCGCTTAATTCGGCTGCAGGAAAACTCCCGAGCGGCGTCACGCCCGAACTCGGTCCGGACGCCACCGGTGTGGGCTGGATCTATCAGTACGCTTTGGTGGACAAATCCGGAAAGAACGATTTGGAAAGCCTGCGGGCGCTTCAGGACTGGTTTCTCAAGTATGAACTCAAGACCATCCCGGGCGTGGCCGAAGTGGCGAGCGTGGGCGGAGCCGTGAAGGAATATCAGATCATTCCGGATCCGGTTAAGCTCGAGCAGTACGGCGTTACGGTGGGCGACATCAAGACGGCGCTTTCCGCTTCGAATCAGGAAGCGGGCGGCGGTTCCATCGAGATGGGCGAAAGCGAATTCATGGTGCGCGCTCAGGGGTATCTGAAGACGCTTGACGACTTCCGCTCCATCGTGCTCAAAACAAATGCTTCGGGAACGCCGACGGTTTTGGGCGACGTCGCTCAGGTTCGCCTGGGGCCGGAAATGCGCCGCGGCATCGCGGAGCTTGACGGCGAAGGTGAAGTCGCGGGCGGCATTATTTTGCTCCGCACCGGCGGCAACGCCCGTGAAGTCATTGCTGCTGTGAAGACGCGCCTTGAGGAACTCAAGAGTGCGCTTCCCGAAGGCGTAGAAATCGTGCCGGTCTATGACCGAAGCTCACTCATTGACCGTGCCATCCAAAACCTCACGCATAAGCTTATTGAGGAATTCATCGTCGTTGCGCTCGTCTGCGCCATCTTCCTGTGGCATGTGCGAAGTGCACTGGTGGCGGTGATTACGCTGCCGCTCGGCCTCGCGCTCGCTTTCATAGCGATGCATTTTCAGGGGCTTAACGCCAACATCATGAGCCTCGGCGGCATTGCAATTGCCGTGGGCGCCATGGTTGATGCGGCCATCGTCATGATTGAGAACGCCCACAAGCATATTGAAGCTTGGGAGGAGGCGCACCCTGGGGCAGATCTTGCCGGCGCGGAGCGCTGGCAGGTCATCACGGAAGCTGCAGTAGAGGTGGGACCGGCGCTCTTTATGAGCCTCCTTATCATCACGCTTTCCTTCATTCCGATCTTCACGCTTGAAGGCCAAGAAGGGCGTCTCTTCGGGCCGCTCGCCTGGACGAAGACGTGGTCGATGGCCGCCTCGGCCTTCCTGGCGGTGGTGCTCGTGCCGGTGCTGATGGGACTTTGGATTCGCGGCAAGATTCCGCCCGAAGACAAAAATCCCCTGAACCGCTGGCTTGTGCGTCTCTATCAGCCGCTCCTCATGGGCGTGCTGCGCCGGCCGAAGACGACGCTTTTTGCGGCGCTCTTGGTGCTTATCGGCGGCCTATATCCGGTGGAAAAGCTGGGCGGCGAATTTCTGCCCCAGATTGCCGAGGGCGATATTCTCTATATGCCGTCTACACTCCCGGGGGTGTCTTCATCTGAAGCAGCAGCCATGCTGCAAAAGACAGACAAGCTCATCCGTACTGTGCCTGAAGTCGCTACGGTCTTCGGCAAGGCCGGCCGCGCCGATACGGCAACTGACTCGGCGCCTTTGGAGATGATTGAAACCACCATTCAGCTCAAACCCGAAAGTGAATGGCGCCCCGGCATGACGATGGAAAAGATTATCGACGAGCTCGATAAGACCGTTCGTCTCCCGGGTTTGGCCAACTTGTGGGTGATGCCGATTCGCAATCGTATCGACATGCTCTCCACCGGCGTGAAGAGCCCCATCGGCATTAAGGTGTCCGGACAGTCGCTTGCCGACATCGACGGCGCTGCCGAGCAGATTGAAGAGGCCGCGAAGACGGTTCCGGGCGTTGTATCGGCTATTGCTGAACGACTGACGGGCGGACGCTACGTTGAAGTCAGCGTAGATCGTCTCAAGGCTGCCCGCTGGGGGCTCACCGTTGCCGGCGTGCAGAGCTACGTCAAGTCCGCCGTCGGCGGAGAGATGGCGGGCGACGTTGTCGACGGGATCGCGCGCTATCCGATCACGATCCGCTTCCCGCAGAGCTGGCGTGATTCGCCTGAAGCGCTCCGCAATCTGCCGATCATTTCCGGGTCCGGTCAGAGTCTGACTTTGGGGGATGTAGCTGAAATCCGCACGTCTCTCGGTCCCTCGATGCTGCGTACGGAAAATGCCCGGCCGGCTGCCTGGGTCTTTGTCGATGCCCGTGATCGCGACATGGCGTCGGTAGTGGGTGATCTTCGTGAAGCCATTGCCAAGTCGGTGTCTCTGAAGCCGGGCGTTTCCGTGGCCTTCTCGGGGCAGTACGAATTGATGGAGCGCGCCAAGGATCGCCTGACGCTGATGGTGCCGATGACTATCCTCATCATCTTTGTGTTGCTCTATCTGGCGTTCCGCCGTTTTGCAGAGTCGCTCCTTATTTTGGGCAGTCTGCCTTTCGCACTCACGGGCGGCATTTGGCTCCTTTACCTGTTGGGCGACCGACTGTCAGTTGCCGTGGGTACGGGCTTTATTGCCTTGGCGGGTCTCGCGGCTGAGTTCGGCGTGGTGATGATCGTCTACCTGCGTCATGCCGTGCAGAACGATAAGTCCTTGGCCGATCCCAAGACCTTTACGGTGGAGGCGCTTGACCGAGCTATTGAGCATGGCGCGGCGCTTCGAGTTCGTCCGAAGACCATGACGGTGGCTGTGGTGCTCGCCGGTCTGATTCCGATTTTGGTGGGAACAGGCGCCGGCAGTGAGGTGATGAGCCGCATCGCCGCGCCGATGGTGGGCGGTATGGTAACGGCGCCGCTTCTTTCGCTCTTTGTTATTCCCGCGGCCTGGAAGCTCATCATGCTGCGGCGCAGGAAGCTGTAAGGCGAAACGCCGCAAAGCCATATGCATCGGCCGGTCTGCTTGCAGATCGGCCGATGTGTTTGGTGCGCCCGGCAGCGCACGTGTGATTATGTGGTGGAAGTCCACTGTCCGCCCGGTCGTGGGAAGGACTAGCAACTCGGCAGAGTCGAGGAGGGAGCCGATAGCAAACCGCCAGCCTGACAAACAGGAATCGGATATGAGGCACAAGGTCTGGGAGAGCTGTCTTAATTCAGTTAACCCCGTAGCGGCACGGAAAGGCGATGTGTAGATCCGACAGGCAGGGCGCGAAGCGCATGTGTGATACCCGGGGAGATCCCGGTCGATGCCCGCGAGGGCTACCGATGCCGCAAGGCAGAGGGATGTTGACAGGGAAGTCAGCCGAGGTCGTAGTAGAGGCTGAACCTCGAAGGACCGAAACATTCGCCGGCATCTGCGCAAACTGATCTGGCGGGCATGGAAGCGTCCCACAACTCGGGAACGAGAGCTGAGACGCAGAGGACTGCCAAGCGAACAAGCATGGAAATCGTCCGTCAATGGACGCGGCCCGTGGTGGAACGCCAACGCCCCTCACATGTTCAAAGCATTTCCCAACAGCGTCTTTCGACGAATGGGGCTTTACAGTCTCTTGTCAAAGGCCTGACCACTGAATCCACAACCTAACTTTAGAAACCGCCGGATGCCGAACGGCACGTCCGGTGGTGTGGGAGGGAGCGAGGTGCAAACCCGCTCTCTACCCGATTAAGCGCACAACATTCAGAAGATTGGCCGCAGAGTGGGCTTGTGTAAGCTCAAGCTCTTGTCGAGAAGAATGGTTCTATTGAACCGAAAGAACTGCGGCATGAGCCGGCAGGAGCTGCTGCCTGTTTTGTGTTCCCGCAAAAAGCAAAGCCCCCGCAAGCCGTCCAAAGATTGCGGGGGCAGACTAGTAGGATTCCTAAATCGACAGGAAGGCTCTGGCAAACTTGTCGATTAGGAACCTTCTAGATCGATAGGCCGATTAGAACTTATGGATCAAACCGGCGGCCACTTCAACAGAAGACGGGTTGATATCGGAAGTGGTCTTGGCGAGTTCCTTGTTCACATCGTCGCGCATGTAGGAAGCGGCGGTGTACACAGAAGTGCGCTTGCTCAGGTTGTAGGCATAGCCCACAGAGAAGACCCAACGGGAAACTTCCATATCGCTGTTGTCTTCACCTTCGGCGTCGCCATAGGCGAGCAGGGCCTTGGCAGTACCGCCGAACGCAGGAACATCAACACCAGCAGCTAAGCCCCAGCCCTTGGCGCCGTTAACGCCCGCGCCAGAGAAGGTATAGCCCTTGCCAAAGGAAGACGTCTTGTCAACATTCTTTTGGCCGAAAGCCTTGGCATTCTTGAAGTACTGACCTAACAAGTAGGGCTTCACAACACCGAAGTCGTAGTTGCCGCCCAAGGTGACCGTCAGAGAATCGTCCATATTAGTAACGGCATCCGACGCATAGCTTTGATAGTTGATGGAATCAACAACGCCAACCAACGTCAAACCATTGTTAACGTACTTAGCTCCCAAGCCATAGTAACGATCAACAGAAGACTGGCCCTCAATATGAGTGGCATCCGTCTTGGTGGAGTCCGTGCCGAAAGAATACTGGGCATACATCGTCAGGCCAGCAAAGGTCGGCGTGGCATAGGTCACTGTATTGTCGAAACGGGACCAGCCGTTGGCGGTCACAAACTTCGGGCCAATGGAATCACCCCAGCCGGATGAGAACGGGCTCGTTACACCAAGGAGACCGAACGTGCCGTTGGCGCTGGCGAGCTGACCAACACGACCGAAGGACAGCGTACCAAAAGCACCGGTGATGAAGAGGTTGGATTCACGACCGAAGAGACGGTCGGAATTGTCCATCTTGCCGTCGTCAGCAGTAAAGCCATTTTCGAGAACGAAGCCGACCTTCAGGCCATTGCCGAGGTCTTCAGTACCTTTCAAACCGAAACGGGAGCCAGAATTCTGGCCGGTCTTCATCTGGAAAGTATCCTGTGCATCGACACCGGAAATATCTCCGTCAGCATGTTCATACGAGAAGCCGTAGTCGACCAAGCCGTACAGCGTGACGTCGGCAGCCATAGCAGAACCCGCAAATGCGCCAAGAACGGCGAGAGCAGCAAGTGTCTTTTTCATTTTTCAGAGCCTTTAATGAGCAATGAAGTATCCTGCTCAAGGGGGCGAGCAGGTCTTTTGTCAGGAGGCGAAGTTTCTATTTGGGCTTGTCATCTTTATTCAGGGAGCAAGTCTTTCCAAGGAACTTCTTTTCCTTAAGAACCCTAGTCAACAATGATTAGGGGACGCTACAAATCATCCTGTACCCCCCCCCCCCCCTTGCAACCGGGTAATCCCCTAGTAAACTTCTAACAGATTGATTTTCAGAAATAAAATCTCAAACAAGGCGATCTGTAGATGTTTTCAATAAACAACAGATTGAGGGTTTACATAAAGCGGAAGTGCATGAATAAACATTGACCTTGCCTGCTTGTCTGACTCAAAAGTCTGTTCTTCAATGTCAGACTTTGTTTGACAACCCAACTCGCGGAACTAGTGTTCTCGATTCGTTGTCAAGTGTGGGGAGTTGTTGTTTGCAAACTACTCCCGGAAATGAAAGTTTAGTTTACGGGATATGTTTATAGATCAATGATCTGTGAATAAACAGAATACTAAAAATAAAATAAGTTTTTAAGTCGAATCTTGACAGATAAGGGGGGGGGGGTAGGTTTTAAAAATCAACTAGTTAGTTGGCTTTTTAATGGATGCCGGGGCCAATGTTTCGACATCTAGCCTCTCATCTTGTGTCAAGGTTAAAGATGAATAAAACATTCAAGACGATTTGGAACGCTGTTCGCAGCGCTTATGTGACAGTCAATGAGACTGTAGCCGGTGCGAGCCAGCGCGGCGGAGCTCGCCGCGCGGCGACATTGATGACGGTGGCGGTAGGAGCTGCTCTTGCCTCCGGGATGGCGGCAGCAGGTGTTCAAAAATATACTGGTACGGATGGGCAATGGTCTTGGACCTTCTACAACTTTGAAAATGGAGGCTACTACGATTATTTTGCGTCCGTGAAGCAGTTCACCGCCGATAACGAGACCATGTCGGGAGCGATTGACAAGGTTTTCACCAGTGATGATCTCAAGCTGCTGCAGACTGTGGACGCTACAGACAAATTAGGATCGAATGCCCCCAGTTTTGCTCAGTACAAGGATAAAGTTGATCTTTGGTCTGTGATTGCAGGTGCATCGGTTCAGACGTCGAGCGAGACAGCAGTACAGTGGTCAGATGCCACCATTAGCATCAAAACTGACGCACTCGAACGCAAGGATGGTGATACTCCATATACCGTGATGGGCACTGTGGTGAGCGACGGGGCCATTGACTTTACCGGAACATCTACGACAATTTCTGCAGAAAATGCTGCTCAAAATCCCGCAGATCCGACAGACTCAGATTCCGATCGAATGAATGCCATCGGCGTCGGCTTTGATAACAGTCTGGGGCAAAACGCAGTAATTACGACGCGCACGGTTCAGTTCAATGCGGCTCAAACAGCTATTTCAGCCAAAGTAACGGGGTTGGCAGACGGTCTTGCTGTTGGTCTCTATGGCGCAATGAACACAAAGTCCAAGCCGATCGTTGAAATCAACTCCGATACAACGATCACAGCGGTCAACGAAAAAGCGAATGCAAATGCCTACGGCATTTGGATGGACTACACCGATGGAACCCAAAATAATCATCGTGTCTGGAACGCCCCCGGCTCAGTGACGGTTGCTGCAGGCAAAACGCTCACTATCACTGCAGAGGGACAATCCGCAGTCGGGGCAATGATTGACGTCGGCACGCTCGAAATAAATGGTGCCGCCAACCTTACTGCCAAGGGCACAGACAACGCTTACGGCCTTCTCGTTCGCGGTCATGGTTATGCCATTTTCAATGGTGAAACAACTATTGGCACAGACGGTGCCGGCAGTGGCGCTCAGGCAGCAGTCGTTCTTGTGCGCAATGGTGCGGACAGTGTTTTTGAAGATGACTGGACGAAAGGGTACGAAGCTGAAAACTCAGAGTATGGAATTCCAGCTCCCGAGACCACAGCCGAATTCAATGGCAAAACAACACTGAACGGCAAGGTTTCGCTCGGTGACAACACGACCTTGAAAATCGGCGGTGATGTTACGGTCAATGGCGACTATGTGAGCAATGGCGTAACGTCAGGAAGGGGCAGTCTCACCATTGTCAACGGTCAAAATACCGTCTTCACACAGGCATCTAAAACTGTCAGTGCCCAAACGAGCACATCAAAAGATATCAATGTCAGTCTTCAGCTTGGCAAGCTGACTATCAGCGGCGGCGAGGTCACTAATAACGCCAATATGCTCATTAGCGATACATTGGCGATTACCGGCAATGCTGTTTTCATCAACGGTTCAGCAAGTGACGGAACGGATGATATCTGGGTTAAAAAAATTACCCTTGATGAAGGTTCTACACTTCGGCAGACCGGCGGGATGCATTTCCAAGAGGGTGTTGTCGGCGGCACCTGGGCGGAGGAATCAAAAGAGTTCTATGACTTGAATGGCAATACAGCAGGAGACGATACAACAGAGCTGCTGTTGAAATTAGGTTTGGATACTGATGTTGATGTTCCTGCCGAACAGAAACTGGAATTAGCCGGCGGTCACTTCACAACAGTCGGGTCAAATGAGAAAGCGCAGGTCAAAGCAGTAGAGCTGCTGACGAACTATTCGGTTGCCTACACCAAGGGCAGCTACGATTACAGCAAATTCACTGTCAATACTGACGGTAATCGCACTGACGGCGACAAAAATCTGCGGATTGACGGTGCTTCTGTAACCGCCGATACTTTGACCCTCACAGCAGGTTCTGCCACAGTTGAATCGGGTTCATTGTCTGTAGATACGCTTGTTAGCGACGGTAAGTTCGAAATGTCTGTAGACGATGCTGGAACTCTGGCGGTTAAGAGCTTCCAAGGACAGCAGAATGGTGATTTCACACTCATCGCTGGCAAGATGGCGGTTGAAGCATTGGATCTCACCAGCGGCAAACTCACGATCGACGGTACTGCGACGCTTGCAACTTCGTCAGGTCAGGTCTTTACGAATGCACTTGGAGAAGATGGTACGGCTAAGGATGCGGGCGAACTGAAAGATAACCTCATCTTTGCGGCTGGCAGCACGCTGGATGTTACGGATGCGAAGTACAACCTCGCTTATTCTGATACGGCATCTAAGCTTGTTGCCAACGGTACAGTCCATTTCACCGGTACACTCGTTGACGATAAGGGAGAAGAGCAAACTGAAGTTGATATCGGCAAGGTGACGGACGGTTCTGTTCTTGATAAGACTGACATCGTCGCTAAGCCGACTGAGTCGGGGGGCACGGTCACAGTTGACAAGAACGTGGGCGGACAAACGATCATCGTTGGTGATGCCAGTAAGCTTGAAATCAAAGCAGATAAAAACTTAACCATTATTGGGACATTGGATGGCTCGAAGGAGCTCGTGTCTTTCACCGGTGAAAGTGAAAAGTCCGTTGATGTTGCGGGATCCCTTACGTTAGGCAAGACTGGTACGGATACTTCCGGCAAGCTTTCTGCAACTGTGAATCTCACCAAAGAAACTACTGGCGGCCTCACTGTTCAGGATGGCAAATTCAATCTCGACAAAGTCACGGCTGTCAACGGCAAGATCACTGTACAGGCCGGCGATTTGACTCTTGGTAGGCTGGATGTTTCCACTGATGATGGTAAGACCCAAATCTCCGTAAATGAAGGCGCCAAGGTCACGGTTGGCGAACTTGCCGCTAAAGCGGGTGAACACATCATTACTGGTGCTGTCGAGGTAGGCAAACTTGCTCAGGACGCTGCAAATGCATTGATTCAGATTGGCACTACTGGTGAGAGCGGCCTCAAAGGGGCGCTCACTATCGCTGAGGGCGGTTTGAAAGGACTTAAGTTCTTCCTCGATCCGACTTGGAAGGACGGCATGGAGGTCACGGATGCCTCTAGTCTCCGTATTGCTGAAACCAGTGTGGATGGTCAGATCGTCGTTGGTCAGAACAGCTACGTTTCGCTCGGTACAACCGATGATTCAGCATTTGTTCAGCTTTTCCAAGATGGCACGCTGACTTGGGGTGGTGAGAACGGTACGCTCGCTGCGGTTTATGTTGCGAAGCCGATCACGATCGCCTCAACGGGCAGCCTTGTGGTTGATGCTTCGCTGAAGACTGTTCCTGCCAACGCCCCCGCTTCTGGTTCAGTCACATTCGCGGCAGATTCTGTGCTCGTAGCGAATGTGAAGAATTTCAAGGATGGCGATACCGCTATCACAGTCGATAATGGTGCTTCCATTACGGTTGCTGAGTCGTCAAAGGCTGTAGTGATCGCCGAGGCCGGTCAAACCTTCCAGCTTACGAGTAGCGATGATGTGAATAAGAATTACTGGAACAAGGCTGGCGATACGCTGATCTCCGCGAACAAACTCGTTTCGTTCAATGTCGGGGCTGACGGCAAGATCACTACTGAAGCCGAAGATGCTGAAGATGTCTTCGCCGGTCTCATGCAGGGGGCAGCTCTGGCAAACGCCGGCGCAGCTTCTGATAATGAAGCAGTGAAGTCTTATGCCGAAGCACTTCTCACAGATACAACGGGTAAGAAGAGCAATGCTCAGATTGCGCGTGAATTTGATGCTGCCATGAATCCTGCTGGCACTTTGGGTGTCTTCACAACGGCCAAGGACCGCTCCACGGAACTTCGCGATGCTGTTCGCGCTCATGCTGGAAACGGCACCGCGAATGGTCTCTGGGCACAGGTGACTGGCGGCAAAACGAAACTCAAGGGTATCTCTACAGGCGCTCAGGATCTCGATCTTGACACCGATGCCTACGGTCTTGCAGTGGGCGGCGAAGCTGCGGTGCAAAACATCACTTTGGGTGCGGCCTTCATGGGCGGCAGCGGCAAGACGGAAAATGATTCTGTTGCCGGCAAAGATGATTTCACCTACTACGGTCTCTCGCTCTATGCGAAGACTCAGGTACAGGGCATTGATCTTGAGGGCGATGTTTCTGCGGCATGGATGAAGTCCGACCTGACGGTGGGCGGCGCTGCCGATGTTGATACCGATACGACGACGGCCGTCTACTCGCTGGGTATTCAAGCGAAGAAGACCTTTAATCTGGGTGTTGATGTGACGCCTTTCATCGGCATGGACGTCTACCACATCAAGAGCGACGGCTTCACGACGAATCACGGCGTTTCCATTGAAGACGCTAACGCCACGATCGTGGAATTCCCGATCGGTGCCGAGGTGAAGAAGGCGTTCCAGACGTCTTCCGGCTTCGGCGTTGCGCCGTCCTTCTCGCTTGCCGTTGTTCCGACGGTGGGTTCCAAGGACATCGACAGCAAGGTGCGGTTTGCCGGTGCTGAAAGCACCTACAACTTTACGTTCGCTGACGACGTGAAGGTTCGCAGTCAGCTTGGCATTGAAGCGCAGAAAGATAACTTCACGCTTGGCCTGGCCGCGGGCTACGACTGGGGCAACGAAGAACGTTCTGCCGCATCCGTTCAGCTTCGCGCGAAATACACTTTTTAAACAAAACTGACGGCTTAATGGCCTGAGGCATCTCTTGAACCCTGAACTCCCGAATGACTAGATCCTAACTAAAACGGAAAACAGTCTTCGGGAGTTTTGTTTTCCCCGAGAGAGCCATTAGAGCTTGATGCGGGGAGCTGAGATTGCCGCATACAAACGTCTTTTTTGCCCGTAGGAGCAGGTTTGTATGCAATGAAGTTGGTTCGTTCGGATGTTCGATCTCTGAAGCAATGCCTCAAAGGTGGTGGATGTCTAGGTCGTTTGACCATCTTGCAGTATTTGGAGCAGAGCGTATGATGATTTAAGAAAACGTATGAATATCTGCTCTCGAGCAGTATTCAGCGCACTTATCTCCTCTCAGAAGGCATCGAGCAATGAAGCTTCAATTCAGCACAATTGCCGCAGCTGCGGATCTTTCGCTTTCAAGCGCTGTCGCTTGGGCACATTTCGGGATTGTGATTCCAGAGCATTCCGCCGTTTTGGAACAGAAGGATGCAAATGTGCATTTCACTATCGCCTTTGCTCATCCGATGGAGCGCAACGGGATGACAATGGCTAAGCCCGATGCTTTCTATGTCGTTCAGGACGGACGAAAGACGGATCTTTCGGGTTCACTCAAGGCTGACAAGCTTTTTGAAAAGGCTTCTTGGCAGGCAGACTACCGTTTCGCGCGTCCTGGGGTTTATCAATTTGTAGTTGAACCCAAGCCTTATTGGGAACCTGCGGAAGACAAGTTCATCGTGCATTACACGAAAGTGATTGTCCCTGCCTACGGCGATGAGGATGGCTGGGATAAGCCTGCCGGCGTTAAAACTGAAATTGTTCCGCTCACACGGCCTTTCGCCAACTATGCCGGCAATACTTTCCGCGGTCAGCTTCTGGTTGACGGCAAGCCCGCGGCAGGGGCTGACGTCGAGGTGGAGTACTTTAATCGCGACGGCAAATACGAGGCTCCCAATGACTACTTTGTCACTCAGGTCGTGAAAACCGATGCTCAAGGGATCTTCGCTTTCACTGCGCCGTGGGCCGGCTGGTGGGGCTTTGCTGCGCTCACGGACGCTGACTATAAGCTCAAAGAAGCCGGCGCCGAGAAGGATGTCGAGCTCGGGGCCGTGCTTTGGACGGAATTCACCGCACCGCAGGTGAAGTGAGCCATCATGCATATCGCCGAAGGTGTTCTTTCCGCGCCAGTGCTCTTGCCGGGCGCGCCTGCGGCTGCGGCAGGCATCGCCGTCGGATTAAAGCGCCTTGACGAGTCCCGCCTCATGACTGCGGGGCTCGTTGGCGCTGCTTTTTTCATCGCCTCCCTGATTCATGTGCCGATCGGCGTGTCAAGCGCTCATCTGCTGCTTTGCGGACTTGTCGGCGTGATGCTGGGAGTCTCTGCCTACCCGGTGATTTTTACAGCGCTTTTGCTGCAGGGAGTGCTCTTTGAATTTGGCGGGCTCACCGTGCTCGGCGTCAACACGACTACGATGGGGACCGGCGCTTTGGCAGCAGGCATGCTTTTCCATGCGTTGGTTCACCCTGGCGTATCGCGCCGGCGATTGATGATTGCTGGCGCTTTAGCGGGCGCAGCAGGCGTTTTAATTGCGGCACTGATGACCGCCTGCGCATTGGCATTTTCGAGCGAAGGTTTCGTTGCTTCGGCAGCTGCGCTCCTTGCGGCACACGTCCCCATCGTGGCGGCGAAAGCCGTGATTACCGCCCTTGTGGTCGATATGATCGCTCGAACTTATCCTGAACTGCTTCATCTTGGTGAAGAGAGGCCCTTGTGAACACATCAAAAATCGCAGCCGGAGCGCTTGCGCTTTTGCTTTGTGCGGGTGCGAACGCACACCGCGTGAATATTTTTGCTTGGATTGAAGGTGATCAAGTCGTCACTGAATCCAAGTTTTCCAGCGGCAGCCGGGTGCAAAAGGGAGCCGTTACGGTGAAAAATGCCGCCGATGGTTCTGTTCTGGCGACCGGCGTCACGGACGATGCCGGAGTCTGGCGGTTCGATGTCACTGACGCGATGCGTCATGCGCCCAAAGGCCTTGAGTTGGAGATCAACGCAGGAGAGGGCCATCAGAATCAATGGTCGATTCCCGCTGATGAGCTTGCTGCGGCCGACGGAGCCGGCGCATCCGAGCTCCCTGCAGCCGCTCCCGTCAGCACGCAAATGACTCAGCCAGCGGCACAGCCGAAGAAAGACAGTGCTGCGGCGGCTATGAGTGAGGCCGAGCTTGAGGCGGTCTTCAGCCGCGTTCTCGATAAGAAGCTTGCACCGGTTTATCGAGAGTTAGCGCTGAGTCACGATAAAACGCCCGGGATCCCGGAAATTGTGGGCGGAATGGGCTGGCTGATTGGCTTGGGCGGCATTGCCGCATGGGCTCGCCGCCGGCGGTCATAAGCATGCGTCTCACTCTGTCTCCGGCATTGCGGCTAGCCGTTCCAAGCATCCTTGGGACGGCAAGTGCTTTCCTGACCACGTTGTCGGCGGCAGAAGCGGCACTCTTGGGAGCCGTTGTGATCCGTCTCGCCGCATGGTTTAGCGGCGAACCGCTTCGTCTTCGGCGGCTCGCCGCCGTGAACGGTTTTCTGATTCTGATCTGGTGCTTCACGCCCTGGAGCACGCCTGGAGTGACGGTTGCTTCAGCGGGTGTCTTTGATATTACGAAGGAGGGGCTCCTTCTATCGCTTCTCGTCACGATGAAGTGCAATGCGGTTTTTCTGCTCTTCGATGCGTTTGTTCCTGGCATGCGGCTCACGGAAATGGCTTCCGGTCTGCGGGCTGCTCGTCTGCCGATGAAGCTGGTGACGCTTTTGCTTTTCATGACGCGTGAGACGGAACTGCTCAGCCGTTCGTACCGTTCACTTTCGGAATCTGTTCAGCTCCGAGGTTTTCGGGCTTCTTTGAATAAGCATTCTTATCAAACGCTTGCAGCCTTTATCTCGACACTCTTTATTCGGGCATATGCAAGAAGCCGGGTGCTCAATGAGGCGCTGATTCTTCGGGGATTCTCAGGGCACTGGCCAGTCCCTGCAAGCGGATTGAAGAATGCCGGTGAAGCGGGACTTCTTGTTCTGACGGTTGGCCTTGCTTTACTGCTTCTCATCTGGGATTTCGTTTCATGATGCAGACTGCGCTTCTTGATGTGAAGAACCTTTCCTTTTCCCGCGCAGACCGCGTGATTTTTCGCAATGCTGCATTCTCACTGGCTCCAACGGAATCGCTCGGCCTCTGTGGTCCGATCGGCTGCGGGAAGACCACGCTGCTGAGAATCCTCACGGGACTCGAGCGTCCGCAGGCGATGTCTCTTTCGCTGGAAGGAGTGCCCGTAACTGCACAGAGAGACTTTCAAAGACTCAGAAGAAAGGTGGGCTACGTGCTGCAGAATCCGGACGATCAGCTCTTTTTCCCGGAGGTAATTGAAGACGTCATGTTCGGGCCGCTGAATCTCGGTCTCTCATACGCTCAAGCGCGCGCTCGTGCATTGGATGTGCTTTCGATGCTGGGAATAGCAAATCTTGCCGAGAGCATCTCTTTCCGGCTCTCCGGCGGGCAGAAGCGGTTGGTCTCCATCGCCTGCATCCTTGCGATGGAACCCGAAGTGATTCTTTTGGATGAGCCGACTACGGCGCTCGACCCCGCATCGGTCGATCGTCTCACCAAGACCATCGAGTCTTTGCAGATAGCCAAGCTGATCGTCAGTCATGATTATGCATTTCTCAAACGTGTATGCGGCCGAATGGTGACGATTCGCGACGCTCAAATCTTGGCATTGGAATAAAACAGAGGGGATGGCGCTCACCGGGCAGAGACGGTCGAGTGCAGAAAATGCGCTTTCGCCGCGGTGATGGAAATACTCTGCATTCCCACAAAAAAAGACAATGGTGGTTGGCGGCACATTCAGCCAGCGCCGGCAATCTGAGGATCTGCGGGATTCAGCCTTCACTTCGCTGTGGCAGTGATCTGGGGTTCCCGGCTGAGGAAGGCCTTTATTCTCAATGCCGGCCTGACAATCGTCGTGGAGCGTTTGGCTGCTCCCAACAGGGCTCGCGTCATTTGGTCAGTCAGAGTGATGCTTCTCGGCTTTGCAAGCAGGCAGGGATGTCAGGGTACTGAGGCAATGGCGTGGATAACGCCTTTAATGGAGATGTCTTGAATAGTTCATGGAGAATAGAAAATAAATTCACAGAATTGTAAGTATTAATATCTGTTGACTCACATATGAGTCAGCCATCCGGAAATTCTGCCGGCTGTTTGCTGTTCAAAATATTTTGCCGGAGACTAGGTAATGATTTTTATAGTGAAATTGATCAGTCACCGTTGTGTATTTATCAATTGAAACATATACAATAATGGATGAAAACGGATTTTCAGCAACGTATACTAATTAATTTAATTAAATGAAATTTTATTCAGTCAATGAATAAGTAATTTCACCAAGATTACAGCTGACAATTTTAGACTGTGTTGAAAACAACTGATGCCGTTTTGTTTAATCCTAGTCGCAGTCTCAGATGGATGAAAAAGGGAAGGCAGAGTAATCAGATGTATACGAAAAATTTGGAAGAATGAAAGGGCCTTCCGGGAATGTGTTTCAAAGATGAATTGAGAATGCACTATTCATATAATGCGAACAATTCTCAATATCAATTGATTTATTGATAGTAAACATCTGATTCGCTTAACCCGACAATGCCTATAACTTTTATTTCTTCTGCCGCCCATACGAAAAGATTAACGGCCCAATGGAGTTTCAAACATTCCGCCGTCATGGCAGCCCTGCTGATGGCGTGCTGCAGCGCTCAGGCACAGAATGCGCGTATGGATGAAGATCCAGCATCTGATGACGCTATTGAATTAAAGACGACTTATGTGCGGCCGGAATATGTAGAAATCGAACGACTGCGTGAAACAAAGGAAATTATCGTCATTCCAAAGGAAGATATTGTTGAGCGCGGCAACAGAACAATTTCCGATGTGCTTGAAGGCGTGCCCGGTGTTTCCGTTAATACGAGCGGGTGGGGCAGCATCGATTTGCGCGGTCAGGGCAATGATACGGCTAACCGAAATCTTCAGGTGATGCTCGATGGTGCGCCCATTACGACCTTGCTGAATCATCCTCACTCTACGAACTATGACGTCGTTCCCGTAGAGGAACTCGAACGCATTGAAATTATTCCGGGCGGCGGCAGCGTCCTTTATGGTTCGGGCACAGCGGGCGGCGTGATTAACATCACAACGAATCTTCGTTCGATGAAGGATCCGAAAACGTCAGCCTTCGGCGAATGGAATTCAGACGGATATCGTATCGGCGCGAGCGTGGGGGCTCGGCTCAATGAAAAATTCTCTTTCTTAGGTACCGCTTCAAAAATTGATCGGGATCTCTACTTCAAGAATACGTATCGCAATTCGAATTATTACTCTGCCGGTATTCGATGGGATTTAACCGAAAAGCAAAGTCTCACGCTTCGTGCCAGCCGACTTGAAGAGGATTCTCAGTTCATCAAAACGGCTTCTGCCAGAAACATTCAAAAATACGGGAAAGACTACGTCCCTCCATGGACTACGCAAACTGTTGGCGTGGACGAAAATGGTCAGCTTATTAAACGCCGAGTAAGAGGATATCTGAACGGAGATCGCGCGATCAACAGCTATAACCTCAGCTATGCCAACGATCTCACGGATAGACTGCATTTGACGGCGGATGGTTTTTACAGCGATGGGTATTTCTCCAACAATCAGTTCGGGGATCAGATCATTGATCAGGAAAGCAAGGGCCTCAAACTGAAATTGGATATAGATTATCTTGAAGGCAGCGATCTGCTGCTTGGGTTTGACTACACCAAGCAAAGTGCTGACTTTAACTACATCGGTGCATGGAGAAAAGACAGCAGCGGCAAGTTTTATGGAGAGCCCTACAGCTTCCTTTACGACAAAACAGTCATCGCGCTATACGGTTTGAATACTTTGAAGTGGGGCGACTTCAGCTTTACCCAGGGGCTGCGCCGTGAGCTCACTAAATGGGGATATGACAAAACGGGCAACAGGATTGCCGGCGCAGATACCTCAGATCGCTGGAATACGGCGTTGGAATTGTCGGCGGCTTGGCGGTACCGCGACACCGGCAGAATTTACGCTCGGTATGAGCGCGGCTATACCGTCCCTGACGGTCTGATGATTGCAGATCAAGCGGTTGTCAACGGTGACAGGGTTTATAAAATCACCAATGCCGAAGATGAAAAGTACGATATGTACGAGATTGGTCTTCGCGACAAGGTCGCCTTCTCAACCGTCAGCGTTTCACTCTGGATGTCGAACACCAACAACCAGCTGTACCGTATGTATGTCAGGGGACTCAGTGATGCTCGGACGCTGAATTTGCTTCAGACGCGCCGTTGGGGGGCTGACGTCAGCCTTCAGCAGACGATCGGCAGGCTGACGCTTACGGAATCGTATTCATGGCTTAAAGGAAGGTCTGACTATACATCTGCCGGCAGTCGATTCATGGATGAGGTCGGCAAGGACAAAATCGATTTCACGCGGAGCGGTCTGCAGAAAGTGCCGCAGCACTCTCTGTCGGTGCTTGCAAAGTACGACTTCACAGACAACTTCTCCGGTGACATTCGCTATACCTACTATGGGAAGTACAACAATTTCCTCTCAGATGCTGAAAAGGAAACGGACGGTATTGTCAAGTCCAGACAGATCGTCGATACAAGCCTGCATTTCAAACCTTGGGAGCATTTGGAAATTTATGCCGGCGTAACGAATCTCTTCAACGAGAAGTACTACGACTACGTATCGATCGGGAGCTGGTCGCTGATACCGGGACGTGAGCGGACTTATTTCGTTGGTCTGCGCGGCACGTATTGATCTCATTCAGTGCGAAGGAGGTGCAATAGCGCCTCCTTTCGACGTCAGATCTTTTTTTTGGAACGCTCTCTCATGTCCCAGTTTATTCAAACCTTCCTGACGGGAGGGTTCATGATGTGGCCGCTGTTGGCGGCCTCCATCGTTACGATCGCCATCGCCGTCGAACGTACAGTTTTCTACCGACGCTCCGCATCCGATATGCAGGTGCTTCAAGGTGAATTTCTGTCAGCAGTACGGGCTAAAAATTTTGATGCTGCAGCCGCACTTTGCAAAAAAGCGGGAGGAACCGTCGGTGCAGTTCTTGAAAAGGCCATTGCAGAGCGCAATGCCGTGATCAATGCTGAGCAGCATCTTTCCGGAGCAGCGGCTTACAGCGCAGCGCGGCTCAAGGACCATCTCAACTATGTGAGTGCGATCGTAACTTTGGCTCCTTTGATGGGGTTGCTAGGCACTGTGACCGGCATGATCCGATCCTTTGATATTTTGTCGATCTCTGAAGGACAGCCGTTTGCTATTACCGGCGGTGTTGCGGAAGCTTTGGTCGCAACGGGGTTCGGGCTGCTCGTCGCCATTATTGCAATGCTGGTTTATGTCTGGCTTTCTCAGCGGGCCAACCGAATTATTGAAGACCTTGAGGCTGCGGCAAGTGCTTATCTCGCCTGTCTTTCGGAGAAGTAAGGCATGCGCATCAACAGTCTCAAGGAGGACAGGAAACCTCTGCTGATGATCATTCCGATGATCGACATCATCTTTTTCCTGCTGGTGTTCTTCATGATGTCGATGCTGACCATGGTGACGCAGAAAACTATTGCCCTTAATCTCCCCAAGGCGACTATCGCGAAAGTGGACACCACCAAAACAGTCCCCGTGTCGATCACAGAGGACGGGCGTCTTTTCCTTGAGCAGAATTTGGTTTCAGAGGAGGAGTTAGCTCGACGGCTTGTGTCTTTAAAGACTGAGAATGAGAAGCTCACTGTGGTGCTGCGCGGCGATGAAAAAACCGATTTCGGTACGGTGGTTGGCGTTATGGATGTCATCCGCCGCACAGGCATTGAACGAGTCTCCATAGCAACCGAGGGAAGACGCTGATGAGTCCGAAGCCACTTTCCTGGCAGTCGGCATTGAGCGCTTCTGTCGTTATTCATGCTTTATTGGTCGGAGGTATCGGTCTTATCTTTTTCCAATCTGCGCCTGTCGGCGGATCCGGTATGCTTACCGTTGATCTTGGCGGCCCTGCAGGGAATGCCGGCGGTTTGGGAGATATGCATCAAGACGGCCGACTTGGCAGCGGCGGGGCAGGCGGGGACGGCGCAAAATCCCATTCCAAGGACAGGCGCCTGGAACCGACTGATGAGCCCGAAAAGCCATTGGCCCCGAAAACAGAGGGAGAGACACTGGACGAGCCTCCGAAAGCCGCTGCCGCTGAGACTTCATTGGATTCGAAGCCCACGCCCAAAGCGCCTGAGCTGACATCGACACAGCCAACAGCAGATTCGGGGGATGAGCAGGTGAAGTCTGCGCAGGCAAAGCCTGTTCTCAAAAGGCAGAATCCTCAGCCCCAAGTTTCCAAAAACATAAAGCCGGTCAGCAAACCCAAAAGAGAAAACTCGGAAGGCAAAGCTTACAAAGGCGAAACCCAAAAGCCCGCGCCGATTAAAGAAAAAGCTTCTGCTTCCGAAACGGATGGCAAAGACGGCAAGACTAAGCATGTCAGCGCAGGCTCCGGCGGTGCAGTTGGAGCGAGCGGAACGGCTGACGGCAAAGCTCAGACCGAAGGATCCGGAGTGGGGGATGGGCAAGGAACGGCTTTCGGCAGCGGCAATTTCATTGCGAACGGTGACGGCTCCTATACGGCATTGGGTTCCGGCGGCATCTCGTACAAAATCCTTTCAGAGGCAACGCCAAGGTATCCGCGGGCAGCTCGTTCCATCGGATTCAACAAGGTCGTACGGGTGCGGGTGAAATTCTTAGTAGGACTCGACGGACAGGTTGAAACCACAGAGATATTCACCCGAAATATCCCGGATCTAGGTTTCAAAGAGGCTGCTGTCGAGGCAGTAAAGAAAATGAAGTTTGCGCCTATTTATCATCAAGGGCGTAACATTAAGGTTTACTTCCAAAAAACTATTGTGTTTCAACCTTAAATTTTCGTCGTGCTGCTTCCTTTATTTGTGAACAGCACGGCAACCTGTTCCAAAGCATTTTCCGAGCCATAAATTAAAAAAACAGGCTTCGGCAGGTTCTGGTGCCTGACCGCACCTTCAGAGCTCTGAGGGGCAGATGGCTGTACTGCGTGCAAACATAACCGGCGGCGTATCGTGGATGCGGTACTTAACTGTGCTCTTCTAGTTTACACATTTTGGATGAGGCAACTATTTTAACGATTGGAACCCTGCCTCTGTCGGGTATCTAAGGCAGTTGTATGCGCGTTCTTTGCCGCAGTAAGATGATTAAAGCGGTATACAAATGAGCCAAAGAACAAATAATATTTAAAATATAGGAACGCAAAATGGTTCTGTATGCGGCATCAGCTATTGAGCGCTGCCTGTTTATATAGTGTAAGCATCACATGGTCGGATTGATGTTATTGAGCGAGAAGCATGAATCTTTAGATTTTGACTTATCCATGGATATTAAATCATATTCGTTTAAGATCCAATTGATCGATCTGTCGCTGGTTAGCATTTTTATATTATGTGCTTTTGAAGGTGAAGATAGGTGCTGAGAGGGTAATAGGATTAAGTCGAGATATAAAACATTTTATGCAATGTTTAAATTTGATTTTGGATTATCTTATGACAGTAAGTATTAAGAAGAAAATTCTAATTTTCATTTTGGCGGCTTTTTCCCTGAATGGAGCATGTGGGATGTTGGATCCTAAAGTTGATGCTGCTGTTAAGGGACTCAGCCCTATGAATTTGCCTCTGACAGTTAATGATCTTGAGTTGTGGAATAAGGTAAATTTAGTTGTTGCCAAAAATGAAAAAGAACTCCTTGCGCATTATATGAGATATTATCATGCTAAATATTCTTCATTGAAAAATGAATTCTATGATGGATTTTTATCTCGCTTCTGGGGATATTTTGTTTCGTGTGTGGCATCTAATCCATTTCATAAACAAGAAATATCTATATTTGATGCTGCCTATAATCATATTGTTGATATGGAGTATTTTTATTTTTTGTACGGTCTTCCTGGCGGCAATGCTTGGTCCGTTGATTCTAAAAAAATCGATGAAATCAGAACTAATTTTTACACAATGATTAAAACTTACCCTAAGCTGAAGGATTACATGACGCCAGAAATGTATAAATATCATCCTTTAATGTTTGCGAATAAAGTTTATTTTTCTCGATTGGACGTTTGTGTCGATCGATCCGGGAAGGTTTTCGCACAAATGCGGGAAGCTCAAACCTTTAACGAGGACCCGCTTAATAAGGCTAAAGGGCTGGAATATCAATTTCAATATGAAGGAACCACCAACCGTAAACTTGCATATAAGTTATATGACACCCTTATTAGAAAGGATGAGGATGTTAGTCAATATGTATATGAATACAGTATTAAGGGTGCGAAAAAATAATGTAGATTGATGGTAATTCTTGTGTGTGAGTGAATGACCTTGAGTTTTAGGTGTTCGCCTTTTGTTATATGTGTTTTTGGCGTAATCAAGGCGTCGGATAAGTTTTAAATGTTTGAATCGATGATTGCAGTTGCGCCCCTTTTTTATTAAAGAAGATAAAATATGGCTTTAATCAAAGCAAAAGTGTTCTGAATATTCGTAATTGATAGTATTGCGTATATAAGAGTTTTTCGTGCTATAGGAATGAATTTTCCATTGCTGGGGGTGTGTTGAAGACAACGCCGTTGGAAACGGTCATTTCACAGGCTTTAATAAACGGCAACATTGTGCAGCGGCGTATGCGACTGCTTGGAGCATAGCTTCGGCTGTCTGTCAGCTGAGATTGAATAAATCGTCGATATGGGGAAAGTTGAGTTGTTTCTAATGGTTGGTATTCTCGAAAAATAATGCCAGGTCGTGCATCTGACAATTCATTCAGAAACCCAAGGGATCAGAGAAAGCTGAGGGCATTCATTGCAGCTCAATGGGCTGCGAATGAGGAAGGCTAGAGAGGGGCAAAGCATTTTCAAGCGGTGAGGACCTCCCGATTTCTGCTGGAGGCCGCTCAGGCTGATTCCCAACTTTGGCACATCTCAAAAATGCCGGCGGGAGGGAAGCATGTTTGCCAAGCGATGGAGCCGGAGTCGCCTGGGCTCTGACCGCAGACGAGCTGCGTCAGAAAATGATTCATAGCGTGCGCGACAGCCGCTCGGTCTTGCGGGAGCCCAAGGCGGAGCGGCACAGCAACGGCGTGACAGGATCAAAACGCCGTTACTTCAGTGGTCGGGCTGCTTAGTCAGCCAATACATCGCTCCATGCTTCAAGTATTTCATGGCGTCTCAAGTCGAGCGCATGACAATAATACGGTGCGCCGTAAATGCGTCCATTCTTTACCGCAATGCATTCGGCAAATTGGGGGTGTTTCCGGATGAATTCAGTTATTTTTTGTCCGCAAGCGGCCGCATCGCCGGTATAGACGATGAGGTCCGGGTTCTTTTCGAAGAGGTCGGAGAGGTCATCGAGTTCCTGAATGCCAGGGATGCGTTCTTCGGCATTTGGCCGAACATTGATGTTCTCTATTGCAAAAGTGTTTGTGAGCAGTTGAGAGAGTGCACTGCGTTCAGAGATCCGGAAGACATAGCTTTCATGGCGAACAGGACTGCGGATCGCCAGAAAAATTGCGGCTTTTTGTCCCTTACGAATGGATTTGCGCACATCGTCGAGTGCTGCCAGTCGCTCCGTTCGTTCACGAATAATGCGTTCGGCTTGTTTTTCCTCGCCGAAAAGTTTGCCGGCACGGCGCAGAACCGATTCCGTTGATCCCCGCACGTCAAGAATTTTGACTGAGATGCCTTCTTTTTCGAGTACTTCTCGGGCCGCTGCAGGATTGAAGTCGGCGGATCCGTTTTCTTCAAGCACCACAAAATCGGCTTTCATGCGCCGCACCGCCGGCATGAGCACCTGTGTTGGGTCATTCAAAAAGCACGAAACGCATTCAAGGTGCTTTTCCATCGGATGGAGAAGTTCCATGGATGGTACGTCGCCGCCAATCAAGCCGCGGCCATAGATGCGCAGTGCACCGAGATATTCAGCGGCGGCATCGCCGACGATGATGATGTTTTCACATCTGGGAAACGGAATGAACGGATTGCCCATGAGCTGGTCCTTGGAGGTTGATGATTTGGTCCGCAAGCGGCCAAAGCGATTGCTGATGAGTGACGAGAAGCATTGCGGTCTGAGGGAGTTTCGCCTTGAGCAAGGCGATCATCCAGTGTGCATTGGCCGGATCAAGGCCGCTGGTCATTTCGTCGAGAAGCAGGATGTCAGGTTTGACAATAAGAGCCCGCAGCAAAGAAAGCCGCTGCTGTTCACCGCCCGAAAGCAGTGCAGACCAGTCGCCCGAGTCGTAAAGCTTTTCTTTGAGATGGTCAAGGTGTGCGGCACTGAGCAGTTCCTGCGCTGCCTGCTCCGTGATCGTTTCAGGACTTTGCGGATAGGTGAGCGCAGCGATGAGCTCTCCTTTTGGCAAATAAGGCTGCTGCGGCATCCAGAAGATGGATCCGCGTTCAGAGAGTTTACCTTCGTAATTTCCGGCGAAGCCTGAAAGGACTTTGAGAAGCGTGGATTTTCCGATGCCAGATGGGCCGCAGACGATGGTGAAGCTGCCCGGGACGAGTTTGAGATGGACAGGCACGCGGCTGATGTTTTTTCCGTTTGGAACGATGAGGTCAAGGGCCGCGGTGAGACCAGTGCATGAATTGTCCTGACATCGTTTCTCCAAAGCTCGGCGTTGATCGTCCGCTTCGGAGAGCCCTGCTTCAAGACGGCGAAGACGCTCATAAGCGGCCGCAAGGGCGGCCAGGTCGTCGTAGGACATGATGATCCATGAGAGTGACCGTGCCACGTCATTGAAGGCGCCCCTGATCTGCATGAGTCCGCCCAATTGGATGATGCCGGCGAAAAAACTCGGCAGCGCGAAAAAAATGGGAGCGAGGTGTGTGAATTGTCCGACGCCGACCGTGAAGAGGTTGAGGTCTCGCTTTCGTTTTACCAACGCAATGAGGACAGAGAGAAGCTGCCGGAAGCGCTCGACCAGACCGGCTTCCTCCACAGCCTCAGCATGAGCCCCGGCGATGGCATCTGCATGACGGCGTTTTTCCATCAGGGCGGCACGCAGATTCGCCTCCATGTGCTGAACATTGATGTTGAGGCCTTTAAGCTTGCGTCCGATGAGGTGTGTAATCCATGTGGCAACGATCGTATAGAGGATGCAGACCCAGAACATGTAGCCGGGGATCGTGATGCCGAACACTTCAGCAGAGCCTGAGAGTTGCCAAAGGATGACTGAAAAACTGCCGATCGTGAGCATGGCGTCGTAAAAGCTCACCAGAAGATCGACGGAAAGATTGACGAGCTGCCGAACATCCTCCGTCACGCGTTGGTCTGGGTTATCGGGTTCTCGGCCGCTCTCGCGCAGCAGATAATGAGCGCTTTCCGGAGATAGCCAGCGTTTGAAGAAAATCTGCGTAAGGTCGCGGCGCAGCGCAAGCGCCAAGCGGTCCCTGACATAGCCAGCCCAGACGAGCAGTACGATGATGACGGCGGCAAGCCCTATGAAATAAAAAAGTTCTCGGAAGATCGCATCGCGATTGACCGCCTGAAGTGCGTTAAAGAACCGTCCGTTCCAATCGTTATAGAGAACAGCAAGCTTGATATTGAATGCGTATGCCGCAAGAACGATGGCAAAAAGTCCCCACAAGCGCCATTGACTGCGGGTAAAAAGATACTGCGTGATAAGACGGCATAAGCCGCTCGGACGCGGATTAAGGAACATGCTTGTGCTTGAATGGTGCTGTGCCGAAAGCGGTTCGGGGAGACCGCTTTCGGCAGACTTTTTCAGGTGAAATTAGAACTGGGCCGAGAGCCAGGCACGGAAGCCTCGAGCATAGCCCACGTTGTTCTCACGCATGCCGAACAACGCAACGTACTTCTCATTTGTCAGGTTAGTGACGGCGAGACCAGCCTGAATGTTGAAGTAATTCGGAATCTTCGGCGTCCAGTTGATGCCTACGGAGTGCAGGGTGTAGTCATCCAAATGGGTTGCTGCATATCCTGGGAACGGAACGGTATCGCCGCCCTTAGCCCAATGGAGCCGGTACCAAGGCTCAAGTTGGGCAGCTGCAATTTTGTAGCTCAGCCGCAGGTTGGCGCTCTGAGGCGTAACACCGCCCAGCCGTTCGCCGGTTTCCTTATCTTCGGAATGCAGGTAACCGTATGAAGCGGAGGCTTTAAAGCCGTTGAGTTCATAGGTGCCGGAGAGCTCAGCGCCCTTGTTGACAACGTGGCCGTAGTTCACCGTTTGGTACTTGATCGGTCCGACCATGCCGCCTTGCCACCATTCGAGCATATTATCCTGAACCGAAATGAAGTCCTTGACGTCGTCATAGAAGACCGCAACTCGCCAGGAAAGATGGTCGTTCTCAGTGAGAAGATCGCCGAACAGGCCGCTCATGCCGATTTCGTAGTTCGTGGATTTTTCAGGCTTCAGATTGGGATTATTGATGACCTCAACATTCTGACCATAGTCTGTGCTGTAGAAGTACATCTCATCGAGCATTGGCGGACGGTAACCGGTGTGTACGGACCCCCAGACCAGCAAAGATTCATAGGGCGTCATCTTCAGCGTGATGCCCGGCGTTACTTTGGAGTCGGAAAGCGAAGGGAAACCGGTATTCGATTCGCGCTTGAAGTAGTTGAAGCGCACGACGGGTACCACGGAGAAAAGGCCGTTGATCTTATATTCGTCCTCAACGAAGAAGCCGCCGTCAAAACCGTCAGCGTCCGGACGAGTTGAATCTTTGTCCCATTCGTTTGTCGTCTGGTCTAAAACTAAGCCGCTTTGCGATGTCTTTGAAAAATCGAACCCATAGGTGACGGCATGCCGGCCGAGTCCGCTGAGGTAGGAGGTGTTCTGCACATTTCCGCTCACGGAGTCGAACTTATCTTTGGAATTGATGCCGCGCCAAGGATCAGGATTGACGTAATGGAATTTGGAGTGGGCGTATTGAAGGGCTGCGGTGAGATTCCAGAGGTCGCCTCGTTCGAACTCCCATTTGCCGGTGACGCGCTGCTGTTCATAGCGATAGAACGTATCGCTTTCAGAGTTCGCACGGTCAAAGTTGTATGAGAGGCTCAGCACGTTGGCATCGTTAGGCATGAAGGAGGCTTTGCCGAATGCTGCTGTGCTGTAAGCATCGATATCGGCTTTGCTTCGTTTGCCGGTCAGTGAGTTGGTGGAAGCACCTGAGTCACGGCGTGAAACCCCAAAGACGACGTCCCACTGATTGGTGCGGCCGAATGCGTAAGCGCTCTTTTGCCATTCCAGATTGTCTGAGGTGTAGCCGGCCTTGACTTTGGCACCAAAGTTTCGATCGGTTCCCTTCAGGAAATCATTGGCGTTCATTGTGGTGACGGCCAATGTGCCGCCAATACCGCCGTTGCCGTAAAGCGCGCTGCCGCCGCCGTGCTTGACTTCAACTTGTTTAAGAATTTCGGGATCAATGAAAATGCCGCTTGGACGGTTGCCGGCCATTGTTTGGTCGTCCTGACGCATTCCGTCAATCAAATACGTAATTTGAGAGGAGCTCGATCCTCGGATTGAAATTTGCGACGATATGTAGGCAAAGTCAAGGACGTCTACGTTGGGAACATCTAAAAGCAGTTCACCCAAAGTAACAGGCTGATCTTCCTGAATGTCCTGCTCTGTGAGCACGCTGAGTGAGCTTGCGGCCTGAGAGAGGGGCTGAGTGGTTCGGGTAGCCGTTACGACGATGGGCTGCGTATCAATGTAAGTCGCTTTGGGAGTCGAATCTTCAGCTGCGGCAGCACTATTCATTCCTGCAAATAGAAAAGCTATCGTCAGGACGAGAGGGCGAAATGAAAAATGGGGGGAGGGGTAAATGTCAGAAGGGCTCATGCCAATCTCCGTTGACAAAGCGGTCTGCGGTTGTAGACTGCAGACGACCTTAATGATGAGAATGATTCGCATTCTAAGGTGAGGTTGGCGAAGCTAACAGATTATTTTTATTGAGAAATTTTGATTACGGCGCTAAATGATTGGTTAACAAAGGACAATGACGAATTTGAAATTAATCTGGAGTTTTGATGAAAGTGTTGGTTTTTTGCTCAACTTCAAAACCATTGATATCCAGTTATTTAGGCATTAATGCTGTTTATAGAAATAGTTTTGATAGTTTACCTTCTGAACTGATCGTCATTGCACATGACAATGATCAGCTAAGTGGCGATAGGGGAAATTTGTGTGGGGGGGGCAACAATAGAATTTACTAATTAACTTGTAGTTTCGCTATTGTATTGATATTTGTGGAAAACAAGGAATTATTCAAATCTTGACGGATTTGAATACTTCGATTACTCACCTAACATGTAGGCATCCCGTTCTTCTTCACGGCAGATCGGGCATTGAGTTTGAGTGTCCTTCAAACGATGTAAATATAGATGCCAGCAGCTCAAATCAATCCATCATCATCTGTACTAACTGCCGCAGTCAGCATTGAGCGTGAACGGCCTGACTTCCCTTCTGACAAGAAGCGCAGGGATGCGCTTGTCCTTTTTAACTGTGGGCTGGGCTATTCGAAGGTTGCAGACATTTTGGAGCTGAATCCCAACACGGTCCGTGACTGGGCAAAAAGCTTTTTGGCCGGCAAGTTTAAGACTGAGCTTTCAAAGACGCAGTTTCGCTATTCGGAAGATTTCAAGCTTCGCTGCGTGACCATGCGTCTGAGCGGCATGAGTTGGTCGGCCATTGAACGTGAAATGGGAGTTGCACAGGCTACTGTGCGTCGCTGGGTACGAGCAGCCGAAGCTAAAAAAACAGGCAAAGGAGATCTTGTCTGATGGCAGGTAGCAACTTTACTTGCCGTCTTTTCGCCGCTTTTGAACGTTTCAAGAACCCGAATTTGATTCGATTGGCGAAGTATCTTCCAGCTTATAAGGGAAAGATCGGTCTGGCTGTCTGCTGCATGCTGACCGCCGGTCTTTCCTCATCGCTTATTGCGACCCTTTTGGGGCGGCTCACCGACGCTGGCTTTTATCAGCAGCAGGCTTGGGTGGTGCTTGCGGCTCCGATCGGGCTGATCCTCATTTCGCTTCTCCACGGCGGGAGCATGTTCGGCAGCAACTATCTGCTCGGGCAGGTCTCTCAGTCCATTTTGGCTGAGCTGCGACGCCAAATATTCCACCGCATGCTGCATTGGCCCGCAGAAACCTATCAGACGAATTCAACTGGTTTGGTGACTTCCAAATTCGTCTTTGAAGGGAACTTTGCACTCAGCAATGCAGCAAAGTCTGCGATCACTCTGGTGCGAGACAGCATTCAGGTCGCCGCGCTCACAGTTGTTCTTTTCTGGCACAACTGGGAACTTGCCATGATTGCTTTGGTGATTGGACCTTTTGTGGCTTGGCTCCTACGATATATCAGCGCCAAGATGAAAAAGGTGATGAGCTCAAGTCAGGCCAACATTGCTGAACTGTTGGTGCGAGTCAAAGAAGCCTATGGCGCCGAGCGTTTGGTAAAGATCTCAAATGCTTACGAGCAGGAAACATCTCGCTTTGCCAGATTGAATGCCGACATTAAGGATCTGATGATTCGCATGACCAAGGCTTCATCCTTGGGGACACCCCTCACGCAGCTTCTCTGCATGACGGGTATTGCCGTAGTGCTCACGATCGCGATGTACCAGACGCAGGCGGGTCTTCTCACCATTGGTGAATTCGTGACGTTTCTGGCTGCGCTTCTTCTCATCATGCCGCCTTTGAGGCATTTGGCAGGCTTGAATGCATCTTTTGTGATGATGACGGTGGCTGCGGAAAGTCTCTTTGCAACACTTGACCTGCAGGAGGAGCCTGATCAAGGTACGGAGCAGTTGTCTAAAGACATAAAGACGGTGGTCTTTGACAGCGTCGGTCTGCGGTATCCGGGGGCAGAACGGGATGCTGTGGAATCGGTTTCCTTTGCCATTGAAAAGGGCAGGGCTATTGCTCTCGTTGGTCTCTCTGGATCGGGGAAGACGACCATCGTCAATATGCTTCCGAGGTTTTGGAATCCAACATCAGGGCGCATTCTTATTAATGGCGTTGATGCACAACGCTATACGCTCTCAAGCTTAAGAAGTCAAATAGCCATCATTTCACAAGACGTGCTGATGTTTGACGACACAATTCGCGTAAACATCACTTATGGCTGTCCGAACGCTTCGGATGATGATATCAGGCGCGCAGTAGCAGATGCCGCTTTAACCGACTTTGTGGAAAGTCTTCCGCAAGGTCTGGACACACCGGTGGGTGAGGCTGGAGATCGTCTCTCCGGCGGACAGAAACAGCGGATTTCTATTGCACGAGCATTCCTGAAGAACGCCCCCATTCTGATACTGGATGAACCGACATCTGCCCTTGACGGTGTGTCGGAAGCGCAGATTAAAGAGGCTTTAACGCGTCTCATGGCCGGACGCATCACGCTGATCGTTGCGCATCGCCTGACCACGATTGAGCATGCAGATCAAATTCTGGCATTGGCAGACGGCAGAATCGTTGAGTCCGGAAGCTGGCAGGAACTTATTGAGCGAAGCGGTCTCTTCGCGAAGCTCTGTCGTCTTCAGGGCATAAGTGCCAAGGGCGAGCAGGAGGATGCGGCATGAACTTCCTGCGGCGCGTTTTTGCAAATGGTATGGATGCGGATCTCATTCGCCTCTTTCGCATGCTTCTCCCATATAAGGGGCTCATTGCACTCGCCTGCATCTTTCTCATTGGCGCGGCAAGCATGTCGTCCCTCACGGCGACGCTTTTGGGCAAACTCACCGATCTTGGTTTTTATCAGGAAGAAAAGTGGGTGATCTTCGCGGCGCCGGCAGCTTTGATCGGTGTATCGCTGCTGTTTGCGGTTTCTACCGTGATGAGTTCTATTTTGATGGCAAAGGTGTCGCAGTCTGTGTTGGTCACCTTGCGAACTGAGCTTTTTGAACGGATGCTGCATTGGCCGGCGGAGGCGTATCAAAAGTTTTCGACCGGAACAGTTTCTTCCAAATTCGTAAATGAAGCCAACATTGCTTTGAGCGGCGCAACGAATTCAATCATTGTTTTGGTGCGCGATATCGTCCAAGTGATTGCGTTGCTGGCAGTTCTCTTTTGGCACAACTGGCAGCTCACGCTTGTGGCGTTTGTTATTGCTCCAGGGCTGGCACTCATTCTTCGTGCGATCAGCCGCCGCATGCGAATGATCGTCAAGCGTTCGCAGGAAGCATTGGCCGCCATGATTTCGCGCGTGCAGGAGTCCTACGGCGCTGCACGCATTGTGAAGGTTGCAGGTACCTACGACTTTGAGGACGAGCGATTTGCTCAGATCAACGGCCGTATTCGCAGTCTGGCCATGAAGACCATTCAGACGCAGAGTCTTTCAACGCCGCTCACGCAGATGCTCACGATGGTAGCGATTGCATTTGTCGTCGGTGCTGCACTTTTTCAAGCTCAGCAGGGACTGCTGACTTTCGGCGAATTCATCACATTCCTCGCAGCCATGCTGCTGCTGAGAACGCCGATACAAGCGCTTTCAGGATTAAACGGCACGTTTGCGGCGATGTCAACGGCAGCCAAAAGCATTTTTGAAATGCTCGATGCTGAGCCTGAATCGGACAAAGGCACGATCAGTTTAGGCCGTGCTAAAGGCGAAATTCGATTTGAACACGTCTTCCTTAAATATCCAGGGCAGACGGGGTATGCGCTGCAGGACATCAATCTCACCATTAAACCCGGCGAACATGTTGCGTTAGTCGGTCAATCGGGATCGGGGAAGACCTCGATCGTGAATCTCCTGCCGCGTTTCTGGGAACTGACGAGCGGTCGAATCACATTGGATGGTCACGACATTCGAGATCTCTCTCTGGAGTCACTGCGCCGCCAAATTTCCATTGTGTCCCAGGATGTGACGCTTTTGGACACGACGATCCGAGAAAACCTCGTTTATGGACTCAAGAGTGTTTCGGATAAAGCGATTTGGCAAGCTCTTGAGGCATCTGCACTCAAGGACTTCGTTGCGGCTCAATCTCATGGGCTTGATACCCGTATTGGTGAGGGCGGAGGGTTGTTGTCAGGAGGACAGAAACAACGTTTGTCTATAGCACGTGCATTTCTCAAGAACGCTCCCATTTTGATCCTTGATGAAGCAACGTCAGCTTTGGATTCTGAATCTGAGGCAGCCATTAAAAGTGCGCTGGAAAAGCTTAATAAAGGAAAAACGATTGTGACCGTTGCGCACCGCTATTCCACTATTGCGAATGCCGACGTGATTGTTGTGATGCAGCAAGGTGTCATTCGAGAAAAGGGCACTGCCGACGAGCTCCTTAATAAAAGTAACGGTCTTTTCCGCCATCTCTACGAGATGCAAAGGAGTGCATGAGATGACGAATACATACATCAGCAATGCACGAAAAGCAGTTCAGCTTAGTTCTCAAGGCAGACGTGAGTTAATCGGTTTTGGGTTTTCTAAAACACGACTGGGTATTTGTTCAGTTTATAAGTGGCAAGGGATTGCGCTTTTCGTTTTACAACATAATCCGAATTTCAAAAAAAAGCTTTTTATTTGTGGCCTTCCCATTATTTCATGGAAACGTCCAGTCATAGAGGAGCCGATAGAGAGGCGATACGCTCTGGAACGAAACCGTGAGTCTCGCGTCTACATCAATGTGGGATCACTGCCCTTTTATGACAATCGGTCGGGGATTCCACGTGTTGCGAAGGAGCTTGCGGCTCACGGTTTGCAGTGGCGTGAAAAAGTGGTTGTGCCTATTTATGCCGATCCTGTGACGGGGCAGTATCGTTACGCCGCGCATTGGGCTTTGGAGAACGGTTGTGATATTTCACAACTTAAAGCGTTACATGCATTTTGTGATAACGGCAGGGATGCTCCAGTGACTTTGGCTCCTGGAGATTGGCTTGTTCACACGATGATCAATCCAAACGAGATTGCATTTGAGGCCGATCAGTTCACTCAAATGCGTGAACTCGGTGTCAAGGTTGGCTTTGTTCTGCATGATCTCATTGCCGAGCGTTCCCCAGATTATTTCAAGCATCGAGATGCTCGTAATTTTGCCCGTTGGCTGCGCGTGCTTGGGCAATATGACGGCATTTTTGCTGTTTCTCGATCGACCTTGAACGATTACGTTTCGTGGTGTCAAGAAAATGCTGCGTCAACGTTTCCCCAACAGATTCAAGGATGGTTTCACTTAGGGGCAGACTTTGTAGCACATCGTTCTGAACTTACTGCTTCAGACAATGAAGTTTTGAATCTGCTTCGGAACCATTCTTTTTACCTCCAAGTCAGCACTATTGAGCCAAGAAAGGGGTTTGCGCAGCTTCTCTCTGCCTTTGAATTGCTTTGGAAGGATAACACGCAACTCACATTGGTGTTAGTTGGGCGTCAAGGTTGGCTTGTACGTGCACTCTGCCGTCGTATCTCACGCCATCCAGAAAACAAAAAACGTCTTTTTTGGTTTTCTGGGCTTTCAGATACTGCATTGAACGCTCTTTATGAGCAGGCGAGATGTGTCGTGGTTGCTTCGGAAGCAGAGGGTTATGGGCTTTCGGTAGTAGAGGGGGCAAATCATCAGAAGCCATTGCTCGTTCGTGACATACCCGCTTTTCGGGAAGTCGCTCCCAAAGGTGTGCATTTTTTTAGCGGACTCGAACCACAAGAGCTTGCAGTTGCTATCGCACGTATGGAAAAAGCAATTTCCGAGCACCGCATTCAACCCTATGCAATTTGTCCACAGTCATGGGCGCAGAGCTTCCACGCGTTCGTCGATCTTCTTCAATCTGTTGAATAAGAGAAATAAATGAAGTCATTGATTAAGCCAGTAATTTTATGCGGTGGTTCGGGTACTCGATTATGGCCATTGAGTCGAACTGATCTTCCAAAACAGTTCATTGAATTTCCTAATACGAAAAGTGAGCATAACAGTCTATTTCGGTATGCAGTGAATCGCATCACTAACGCTGATCTTAGAAAACATTCTGAGGCAATTGTGCTGCCTCCGCTCATCGTTGCTGCTAAGGAGCATCAGTTCATTATTCGTGGGCAGCTTAAAGGTGAGAACATCGTGCCGGACGTGTTTCTTGAGCCATGTCCACGAAATACAGCGGCCTCACTCACAATGGCGGCACTTCTGAATGAGTCTGAAGATCCTGTTCTTGTAGTCCTGCCCTCTGATCAGGCAATTGATAGTTCGAAACTCAATGAGGCGCTCGCGTACGCTATTGCGGATTGTGAAAAAGGGAGCATTGTTCTTCTTGGCGTAAAACCAAAGTATGCTGAGACTGGTTACGGCTACATCAAGACGAATAAACCCTCCGAGACGCTGCCGACAGAAGTAGTTGCGTTCGTCGAAAAACCTAATTTGGAGAAGGCCAAGAAGTACTTAGAGGACGGACATTATCTTTGGAATTCTGGCCTTTTCATTCTTAAAGCTTCAACCTGGCTTAAAGCTTTACATGTTTGCCGTCCCGATATTGAAGAGGCTTGCCTAGAGGCGTTTGCTGCGAAATCACTCCTTAAGGGTGGTGAATTGACAGAGCCGCGCGACATCTTTGAGAAAATTCCTGAAGATTCAATTGACTACGCGGTAATGGAAAAATGCGCGGAGAAGGGTATTTCTATCAAAGTTATCGCATTCTCCGGAATGTGGACTGATCTAGGCTCCTGGAAATCAGTCTATGACGCCTCTCCACATGACAAAGCTGGCAATTTTGCTTTAGGGGAGGTAGTGCAGGACGGTTGTACAAAGTCCCTCATGGTGTCCACCTCGCGTCTTATTGTTGGAAATGGTGTCAAAGATGTTGCGGTCCTTGAAATGCCAGATGCCATCCTTGTCACGGCATTGTCAGAAAGTCAGAACATCAAAAGAGTAGTTGAACAGTTACGAGCAAAAAAATTCCCGGAGGCTGTATCTCACCGCAAGGGTTACCGTCCTTGGGGCTACTACGATTCCATTGATGAAGCATCTGGCTTCAAAGTGAAGCGAATTGTCGTCTACCCGGGATGCAGCCTTTCGTTACAGCGCCATAAGCACCGTGCTGAACACTGGACAGTTGTGTGTGGAGTAGCTCGAGTTCGGGTTGGTGATGTTGAGCAACAAATGTTTGCGGATCAGTCAATTTATATACCAAAGGGAGCAATTCATCGTCTTACGAATGAAGGCGTTTCGGATTTAACTTTAATTGAAGTTCAGACCGGCACTTATTTAGGTGAAGACGATATTGAAAGATTGGAAGACGTTTACGGACGCAGTTAATTACTTTTTTACAGTAAGGTGAATTAAATGAAAAAAGCTATTATTACGGGTATTACTGGTCAAGACGGTGCATACCTCGCAAAATTGCTCCTTTCAAAAGGCTATAAAGTTTTTGGTACTCATCGCCGTTTATCCTCTCAAAATCTATGGCGAATTGAAGATCTCGGGATTAAAAATCATCCGAACCTTGAGCTTATTGACTATGATTTAACTGATGCAAGTGCCTCGATTAGAATTATTGATAAATGTGAACCTGAGGAGGTGTATAACCTTGCAGCTCAAAGCTTTGTAGGTGTTTCATTCTCTGAACCTATTACTACAGCACAAATTACCGGGTTAGGTCCAGTTAATTTATTGGAAGCGATTCGAATTGTCAATCCTAAAATTAAATTCTATCAAGCCTCTACTAGTGAGCTATTTGGGAAGGTCCAGGAGATTCCTCAAACTGAAAAAACTCCATTTTATCCACGAAGCCCTTATGGTGTAGCAAAATTGTATGCACACTGGATGACTATCAATTATCGTGAAAGCTATGACATGTTTGCTAGTTCAGGGATTCTTTTTAACCATGAGTCTCCATTGAGAGGAACAGAATTTGTTACAAGAAAGATCACCAATTCTGTCGCTCAAATCGTATTAGGAAAAATCCCTTATTTTGAACTAGGTAATATTAACGCAAAACGTGATTGGGGTTTTGCGGGAGATTATGTTGAGGGTATGTGGAGAATGCTTCAACAAGATATATCCGATACCTATGTACTTGCGACCAACAAGACTACTACGGTCCGCGATTTCGTGGAAATGGCATTTGGGTATGCAGATAGTCCTATCTATTTCGAAGGAGATGGTATTAATGAAGTGGCAAAACTAAAATGTTCCGATAAAGTTGTTCTGAAGATTAATGCCTCATACTATCGACCTGCCGAGGTTGATTTGTTGATTGGAGATTCTAGTAAAGCTAGAAATAAATTGGGATGGGTACCTAAAGTAGATCTCCCTGAATTGTGCAGGATGATGGTTGAAGCTGACCTCCGGAAGATTGCTGCGAATTGTCCCTTTTAAGGTGAAATTATGAAAATAACAGAAAAAATATATGTTGCGGGTCATCAAGGGTTGGTAGGTTCAGCTATTGTTCGGCAACTAAAAAAGAATGGCTATACAAATATCATAACCAAAACAAAGGACGAACTTGATCTAACGGATCAGAAATCGGTAAATAATTTTTTTAATAAAGAACGTCCAGATTACGTATTTCTCGCTGCGGCGAAAGTTGGCGGAATATACGCCAACATGACATATCCGGCAGATTTTATTTTACAAAATATTTTAATTTCGACTAATATTATTAATGCAGCACATCAAGTAAACGTTAAAAAATTATGTAATCTTGGTAGCTCTTGTATTTATCCGAAGAATGCTCCTCAGCCAATGTTGGAGTCAGCGTTACTTACTTCGGAGCTTGAAAAGACAAACGAAGCCTATGCCGTAGCAAAAATTGCATCGATAAAACTATGCCATTATTTTAATGTTCAGTATGGTACAAACTATATTTCGCTAATGCCTACTAATCAATATGGGATCGGCGATAATTTTAATATGGAAACGGCACATTTGTTGCCGATGATTCTCAGAAGGTTTCACTTAGCAAAATTAATCTCAGAAAATAATGAAATTGAAGTAAGGAATGATTTAGCAATGAATCCCATTGGTTGGGGATTAGATAGAGATTGGGAATCCTGCTCCTGGAATGAAATTAAAAAAGTTCTTTCAAAAATTGGAGTTTTTCAAGATCATGTTTCTGTGTGGGGGGATGGTTCTGTCTACCGGGAGTTGATGTGTTCGGATGATTTGGCCGATGCGTGTATTTATTTGATGAATAACGTAGATATCGATCGAGTTGGAGAACTAGTTAATATTACGACGGGGACGGATATCCAGTTAGCCGATTTATTTAAGCTGGTGAAGGATATAGTTAAGTATCAAGGTTATATTGTTTATGATAAAACAAAACCTAATGGGACTCCTCGTAAATTAATGGATGCAACAAAGATTAAGAAATTAGGATGGCAGCCAAAGACTACCATTAAAGATGGGATTTCGAATTTTTATAAGTGGTATAAATCACAATCTATATAAAATGAAACCGCGTATTCTTTATATCGATCATGCTTATCATATCAAAACTTGTAGCACGAAATTTTTGATAGATAAGCTAAAAAAAATTGCTTATGTTGATCAGGCATGGATAGATCCATCTCTTCGCGGTAAGGACATTGAGGGATTGAGCAAATTTTCAGATAATTTATATGATTTTTTGATTTTGTTCCAAATTTCGTTGCCAAAATATATCCTTGATCACTATATTGATTATCGTCATGGAGTTTTTATTCCAATGTATGATGGACTAGTCAATTGGAGTGATGAAGATTATGCGAATATTTCAGAATTCCAGAGTATTAATTTCTCATCGACTCTTCATGAAATATTCGTTGCGAAGGGATTGCAGTCAATTTATTGTCAATATTTCCCCAAACCGGTAAATGGTTCTCAGGCAGGGGATTTGAAATCAATTTTCTTTTGGCAACGTATTAATTCTGTAAATTTAGATGTGTTGTTGAAAGTTTTAGGCAATCAGATTGAAAAGATTCATTATCATTGTAGTGTAGATCCTGAAAATTCGCCAGATGTTGATATTGGCATTGCTTTAAAACGAAATATTGAAGTATCAATAACTAATTGGTTTGAAAAAAAAGAAGATTTAAATAAGATAATTTCACAGTCTAGTTTGTATTTCGCGCCTAGGTTGACAGAAGGAATTGGTATGTCCTTTTTAGAAGCTATGGCGATGGGGCGTTGCGTCATAGCTCCTAATCTACCGACAATGAATGAATATATTAAGCATGGGGAAACTGGATTTTTGTATGAACCGGATTATCTTGATAGAGTAGATATAGATGGAGATGATGTTAGATATATTCAAAAGAATGCAAAAAACATGATAACTGAAGGTTATTATAGATTTATTAATGCTTTTGATAAAATTCTTAAAAATGTTTTTAATTAAGAATGCGGACAAGTTATGACTTCACATAAACAAGAATATCCACTAATTACGATCGCAACACTCACCAAAAATATTGTATCAGTCGGTAGATCTCATTATCTAAAAAAATGTATTAGATCAGTTCAAAAACAAGTATATTCAGGGAAAATTGAGCATATTTTTATCGATTCCAATTCTGTTGATGGAACAATTGAACTGATCAATGAAGAAAGAAAAGATTTTGTTAATTATGAGATCTATTCACAAAATGATACAGGTATATATGACGCTATGAACATCGCCCTACACAGAGCGAGAGGGCGATATATTGTTTTTCTCAATTCGGATGATTATTTTTCGTCAAATTTAGCAGTTCAGCATTCTGTAGATAAGTTGTTAGAAGAAGATTTTGATTTTTCTTTTTCTAACTATAGAACGGTATCTGATCATGGCTTAGGCAATATTCGTACACATGAATTAGGATTATTCTTCTTAAGGATGCCTTTTTGTCACCAAACAATGTTCACTAAAGTTGATAATGCATTGAAAATTGGTGGTTTTAATTCTGTTGATTTTAAATCCGCTGGAGACTGGGATTTCGTTTTGCGTTTCATCCTTTCTGGCAACAGAGGTGTGTATGTGAATGAAGATCTTGTCCATTTCAGATTAGGAGGGATGTCTTCTAATGCTGAATTATCGAATAATGAATGCGTTAAATTAATGGTCAAAAATTATTCAAAAATATTACCAGAACTTACTCAAAATGAAATTAGTTCATATTTCTATGAATTGAAGCTACCCACTCAGCTTTATCTACTAATAGAAAAGATGGTTGATATCAGCGTGTTATATGCTATGAATAAAACTTACGGGCAATTTATAGAGGATGATAAAAGCTACTTACATTATATTGGGATCGCTCAATCACGATATTTTAATGATATCCCACCGCGCAATTTATTAGAAAATGAAGTATCGCATAATAATAAATTGATTTCTACATTAATTTGGGATAAAATATTTTTAAAAATACGATATAAATTAAGCTTCGGGAAGATAAGGATAAAAATGAAGGAACGTTATAAAGTTATACAAGGCAACACTAGATGTTATAGGGTACGAAGAGTATTCCTTTTAGGAGTTCCTGTTTTCGATGTGTATAAAAATGGTAGTTCTGAATGTGTAACTTTGTTCGGCGTGCCTATAATGATTACTCATTAATTTTAAATCTTTGCTCTTATTGAGATAGGCAAATATTCCATTCTGAATAAATAAAGTTTATGGCGAATTATTTATTGGTATTGATCGTACAGTCAGAGTGTTGGTGAGTACTTTCCGTCATAATATCTGCGAATGCTGAAACATCAGGCATACTGCTGATTAACTGCTTGTAATAATCGGGGGGCACCTCTGTTTTCGTCTAAACTGCAGTTATAGAGAAAGTTGATTTGCGGCATATACATGAAGCATGTGGTCGTATCCTAGTTCTGCAAAAGGCTTTGTCTATGAAGACGTAATCATTCGATGTAGTCTGTTAGGCAACTGTTTCCCGGATCAACTCGGGAAGATTAATCGGCAGGTTGCGGCGGTCCGTTCGGGCGTAGGAGCTGACGTGCTTGACGCTGTCGTTGATTCGCTCTGTTTGGCTACGAGCTTTCTCAATGACGGAAGAGTCTTGTGCGTCGCGTGCGACGGCCATCTCGATCGTACGCAGCGCATAGCGCAGTGCTGAAACCGGCTGACGGATTTCTTGCGCATCCATGTTTGACAGCATGCCCATCGTTCTCATTTGCTCGTAGCGGTGGATCTTTTGGAGACGCGCAGTGTGACTCTCTTCCAGAGCCATGCGTCGGGCAGCTTCGTCATTAAGTTCTCAGGCCCGGCGCTCAACGAGGGCAACTCACGGGCCATCCGCCCTTTATCGTTCGCCTGACTCATAGCGACCCCATTTGAGCTCGGTAGAACTGTTTGATGCTTTCGAAGTCGTAGGTGGTGCTCCATGCAATGACCGCAACTGTTTGTGGCGGCGCGGTGAGCAGTGTCAGTAAGATTATCTTAGCAACGTCGGACGGCACCTGACTAATGGAGCCAACCGTCCAGTTAAGAAAGCGCCGCGCGGGTTGCACGCAGGCGAGTGGACGAAAGCCAGACTGATGATCTGCAGGCGTTCTCTATGATTGACTCATGCCTGAAAGCGCTTTGAAATATCGCCGTTATGGTGTTTGCAAACAGGGCTTTCTTGGCTGCCGCTTGCAAGAGGCACGGGCCTGATTATCAAGGAAGCCGATTTCGGACAGAGCCTTTCAATGAGGGCGATAGGTTTATAGAGGTTTTCCCAAAAGTCGTCTAAAAACAGCGTGGGAGAGGAGAGGCGCCAAACAAAATATCGGACAGAATGAAAGAAAACAGCCCGTTTCGGCGAATTGCGAAAAACATGTTCGTCAAGTCGCCGTATCACGGGGCTGCTGCAGCAATTATTTCGTTTCAACACGCACGCCGTCCGAAGCGGCACGGAGCACGTGGCCCGCAAAATTCGGATGACGAGCACGAACGAGTTCGATGAAACGCTCGGCAACGGTCTCAGACTTTGTGAGCGCAATCATCGTTGAACCTGATCCGCTGATGAAAAAAGCAGGCGCTCCTGCAGCCTTGGCAGAGGCCCGCACCGAATCGTAGTCTTTGATGAGTTTGCGTCGGCAGGGTTCATGCAGCACATCCTGACAGGCTTCGGCCAGAAGTTCTTCGCTGCCGGAGCCGAGCGCTTCAATCATGGCAATGGCATGAGAGGTCGTAAAGACGCTGTCTTTAACGGCAATCTCTTTAGGCATTGCGCGTCGGGCGTCAGCCGTGCGTACTTCATAGTCGGGGATGATGACGGCAAACTTCCAATTTGCGTCAAGCGGCATACGCAGCGCGTGAAAGCGTTCGTCCGAGGCAAAAGACGCAGTGAAGCCGCCGAATGTCACAGGGGCTGCGTTGTCAGGGTGACCCTCAAAGCGAGCGCAAATTTGAAAGAGCTCGTCCTTCGCAAAGGGACTGCCGAGGAAAGCATTGGCGGCGGCAGCGCCGGCGGCGATGCAGGTGCTTGAACTCCCTAGACCGCGGGCAACGGGAACCTCTGCGTCAATATGAAGCTTCACGGGAAAGGGCGTCTGCCCGGCTTCACGGAAGACTTCTCGAAAGCCCTGAAGCACCAGATTGTCTTCATTTTGAAAAGCTTCCGGACAGCCGGAAATCTGGAGCGCTTCAGAACGCTCAAAAGTGAAAACGGAGTAGAGCGAAAGTGCCAGGCCGAAGATGTCAAAACCCGGGCCGAGATTCGAAGTGGAGGCCGGAGCACGTACGGTGATCTGCATGAGACTGCTCGCGATGGAAGGGATGGAGATGAAGCAGCGGCAAAACGGCTCCATGCTGCTCGGCCGCTGCTTATGATTTGCATAGCGTCAGAGCTTGGCGGCTGCGGCAAGCACGCGTTCAGGCGCCTGATCAACGTCATAGACCGCGTTGAAGCGCACGGACTGCGTGCGAAGTGCTGAGAGACACTGCGGGGGCTCAACACCCGTGGAGTCAGCAAGTGCATCCATATATTCGAATGCTGCGGCTTCCGGCGTCGTGCTCTTTAACTTCAGGGGACCGTAAAGGGCATTGAAGACGTCGCGGCAGAATTTGAAGGGCGAGGCAGTGGAGAGCACCACCATCGGCACTTCCGGAGATGCCTGCTCCTGCGCAATCTTCCAGGCTACAGCCGTGTGCGGGTCGATGAGCCGCCCGGTGGTTTCCCAGGCTTCGCGCACAGCATCGGACGTTTCGGCATCGTCAAGCCAGCCGCAGCCGTAGACGGCGCGGAATTTATCGAGCAGTTCGGGTTCGATCCGGTAGATGCCGTCCGCTTTCAAAGCGGCCATGCGTGCGGCCGTGCGCACGGGATCCATGTCGTCGAGATAATAAAGCGCTCGTTCGAGGTTGCTCGAGACCAGAATATCCATCGACGGCGAAGACGTCCGCACGAGATCTCGGCGGCGGTCGTAGACGCCCGTTTCGAGGAAGTCGCTCAGGACATGGTTGGCGTTGCTCGCAACGATGAGGCGGCGAACGGGCAGCCCCAGCGTCTTGGCAAACCAGCCGGCAAGCACGTCGCCGTAATTGCCGGTCGGGACACAGAAGTCGATGCGTTCGCCCTGTCGGATAACGCCGGCTTCTGCGAGCTGGCGGTAGGCGTCAAAGTAATAAACCACCTGCGGCGCAAGACGGCCGATATTGATGGAATTGGCGCTCGTAAGCGTAATGTTCTGCGCGGCGAGCTCGGCTTTGAGCGGCGAAGCGAAGAGCGCCTTCACCGCGCTCTGAGCATCGTCGAAATTCCCGCGGAGCGCCGCAACTTCCACGTTGACGCCTTTTTGCGTTGCCATCTGCAGGCGCTGAATGGCGCTCACGCCCCCGTCAGGGTAAAAGACTGCAATGCCGATGCCCGGAACGTCAGCGAACCCTTCAAGCGCGGCTTTCCCGGTGTCGCCGCTCGTTGCCGTGGCAATCACGAGTCGGCGGCCGGTGCCGGCCAAGGCGCGGCTCATGAGCTGAGGGAGCATCTGGAGCGCTACGTCCTTGAAGGCGGCCGTGGGACCGTGATAGAGCTCAAGGAGGTGCATGCTGCCGATTTTCGTCACCGGAGTGACCGCGGGATCGGCAAAGGTATTTCCGTAAGCCGCCTCCACCGCGCCGGCGATTTCTTCGGCGCTGAAGTCTGAGAGCAGCGTACCGAGCACACGGCGGGCAGCGCCGGCATATCCGCCGGTGAGCGAAGCCGGGTCGATGTGAAGCTCGGGCAGCTCGTCGGTCACAAAAAGACCGCCGTCGGCGGCCAGACCCTGAAGAACGGCCTCGCGGCTGGTGAGCTGCTGATCGAGGCTGCGGGTGCTGTGATAGCGCATGATGCAATGAACTCCTGCTGTTTTCTTTGAGGTGCGGCGGCTTCTTTCAGTCTTCAGTCTGCCGGTTTTTTGCTGCGGTAAGTCTGCCGGAGACGGATAAACGTGTAAAACATGAAAAACAATTTCTTATAGAAGTGTTTTTGTCGCTTAAGATGTTGGGCAGACGCACGCTGATTGGAAATCATCCTACTCAACGCAAACCTCTGCGGGGCGAATGCGGTTCAAAAGGGCGCTTTTGCACAGAATTCTTTGGCCTTTGTCCGTATTCGCGCAGAACATCTAAGGTTTTTTACCGTCATTACTGAGATATTTTCCCCAAGGGCACTCAGGTAGGATAGTCCAAAGACGCACGCGAAGCGGCGCTTGTTCGTGAAGAACCCCAGCGCGCGGAATATTGAAGTCTTCCTCCGGCGCACCTGCGGATTCGAATCCGGTCGGCAAGCCTCAGGGGAAGCGTCAAGCCGCGAGCCTTGAGGCCTTTCAGGATGACCCGCCGCCATCTATAAACACCTATCCAGCAACCTCAGGCGAAACGCCTGAACATCATCTCAACGTTCAAACGTCAGCGCCGCGCAAAGTGCTTTGCCTGTAGGGAGAGCGGCCGCGCGCGATGCGGTGCCGGTTCTCGGAATTCACAAAAACGGGAGCTGCCGATGAATCCATTGAATCAGACAAGCTTTGGGCGCCCGCCGGCGCGCTTTGACATACCGTCGGATTCGCAGGCCATCGGCTCGGCTGCTTTTGCGATTCCGGATGAGCGACATGAGGACATTGGAACGGAGGAAGACATGCTCAAGATCGGACTTCTCGGCTTTGGGACGGTTGGCCGCAGTATTGCCGAACAGCTCGCCGAGCGCGACTGCGGCATTGAACTGCGCCACATTCTGCGCCGCCCGGGGAAAGCCGGCGGCCCGCTCATGACAGAGCATTTTGCCGAGATCATCAATGATCCTGAGGTCGATGTGGTAGTGGATGTGCTTGCCGGCATTGAACCCTCCCGCACGTATATTCGTGAGGCGCTCCTCGCCGGCAAAGCCGTCGTCACCGCCAACAAGGCTGCACTCGCTGCCAACTACGAGGAGCTTCTCGGCATTGCGCATGCCAAGGGGCTGCCCCTCCTCTTTGAAGCGAGCTGCGGCGGCGGCATTCCCTGGATTGAAAACCTCAAAAAAGCCGCGCGCATCGACCGCATTGAGTCCATGCACGGCATTCTGAACGGTACGGGGAACTTTATCCTCGACCGCATGGACCGCTTCGGAATGGATTTTGATGAGGCGCTCAAGGAGGCGCAGGCGCTCGGCTATGCCGAAGCTGATCCGACGGCTGACATCGGCGGCTTTGATGTCGCCAACAAAGCCGTTATTTCCGCTTCTGTGGCCTGCGGTGCCCCGTTTAAGGACGATTTTCCGGTGCTCGGCATAGAGAAAGTGACGAAGTCCTTCCTTGATGATTTAAAACGCGAAGGCAAAACCCTTCGCCACATGATGCTTTTTAAGCGCACCAACAACCGCGCTGCACTGGGCGTTGCGCCTGTTGTGCTTCCGCTCGAATCACTTGAAGCACAGGTGCGCAGCAACTTCAACTGCGTGACGCTTGAGGGCGACCTGGTCGGAAGACTCTCTTTTTACGGTCAGGGCGCCGGCGGCCGGCCGACCGCCGATGCGGTCCTGCAGGACCTGACAAGCATTCGAACACGGCGGGGCGCGCCGGCTTCCCCTCCCGGACTTTGCGGTCGAGCCGCTTCCCGTCGCGGCGCCCCCCGTCTATGACGCGGGGCTGCTTCGCGGAGCCGGGCTTACCGCCCACGGGATTCTGCCCGACCGCACCCTCGAAGAACTCGCCCGTGCTGCCCGCGAAACCGGCGAATTCATGGCCTTTCAACCCGAACCCTGAACCCAACAGACTCTCTAATCATGCTTAAGATCACGAAATTCGGCGGCAGCAGCTGCGCTTCTGCAGAACAATTCCGCAAAGTCAAGGCCATCATCGAGGCCGATCCGTCACGACGCTTCGTCGTTATTTCCGCTGCCGGCCGCAAAACCCCTAAAGACAATAAGCTCACCGATCTCCTCTACCTCTGCCGCGCCCATATTGAATATCACGTGGACTGCCAGCCCGTCTTTGATCTGATTAAGGGGCGGCTTCTGGAGATTAAGAACGAGCTCGGCCTCGATACGCCCATTGAGGAAGAGCTCAGCCGATTCCGCGAAGCGCTCCCCGACCTCACGATTGACGACATTGCGAGCCGCGGCGAATACTTCACCTCCCGTCTGATGGCCGATTTCCTCGGCTTCCCCTTCGTGGATGCCAAGGACGTCGTAGCGATGGAGTTTGACGGCACGTTTAATTTTGAGAAGACGACGGAAAACCTGAAGGGCGTTCTGCAAAAGAACAGCCGCTTCGTTATGCCGGGGTTCTACGGCACGACGCCTGACGGCAAGATCAAGGTGATGACCCGCGGGGGCTCGGACATTTCGGGTTCCATTCTCGCGCGCTGCCTCAAGGCGGACCTCTACGAAAACTGGACGGACGTGTCGGGCTTCCTGATGGCCGACCCGCGCATTGTGCCCAATCCGAAGAACATCGAGAAGATCACTTATGCGGAGCTTCGCGAACTCTCCTACATGGGAGCGAGCGTTCTGCACGAAGATGCGATCTTCCCGATCCGCGAATACAACATTCCGATTCACGTGCTCAATACCAACCGTCCGCAGGATCCGGGCACGCTGGTGCTCGACAAGATCTCTGACCGCGACACGGGGCCGCTCGTCACCGGCATCGCCGGCAAGAAGGGGTTCCTCTCGATTGAAATTGTCAAGCGCAACATGTCCACCATGGTGGGCATCGTCTCGGGCGCGCTCGACGTGCTCAACAAATACGGCGTTTCAATTGAGCATCTGCCGAGCGGCATTGATTCCTTCAATGTCGTCGTCAACAAAAAGGATGTTGAACACAATCTTTACGAAATCCTTTCGGAAATCAAACAGGCCATTGCGCCCGATTCGATCCGTGTGCCCGAACCGATCGCACTGATTGCCGTTGTCGGCCGCAATATGAATGCCCGCGTGGGATCGTCCGCGAAGCTCTTCGGCGCCTTGGCCGAAGCCAACGTCAATATCCGCATGATCTCGCAGGGCTCGAGCGAAATCGACATCATCGTCGGCGTCTCTCAGCAGGACTTTTCGAAAGCCGTTCAGGCGCTCTACAACACCTTCACGAAATAAGCTTAGCGGCGCCTGCTGCGCCGGGGAAGCGGACTGCCGCCGGCAGCCGCCGCTCCCTCGAGCGGCAGAACGCCCTTTTTGAAGCTTCCACGATGAACTGAATTCAAGCAAACCCAGAGGAATTCCATCATGACCGAACCCAAAGCACTCAAAGTCGGCATTCTCGGCGCCACGGGCGCCGTCGGCGAACAGATGATGATCGTACTGGCGGAGCGCAATTTCCCAGTTGCTGAGCTTCGTCTTTTCGGCAGCGCGCGCAGCGCCGGCACGAAGCTTGCCTTCAAAGGCAAGGACTACGAGGTCGAAGAGGCCAGTCTCGAACGCATGAAGGGGCTTGATCTTCTCTTAGGCGCGGCTGACAACGATGTGGCCAAGAAGTTCCTGCCCGACGCCGCCAAGCTCGGCGTTACGGTGGTCGACAATTCGAGCGCCTTCCGGCTGGATCCGGAAGTCCCGCTCGTCATCCCTGAAGTCAACCCCGAAGACGTCAAGTGGAGCAAGGGGCTCATTGCCAACCCGAACTGCGCCACGATCATCGGTCTTACGGCCATCGCGCCGCTGCACCGCAAGGCTAAGGTGAAGCGCCTCATCGCTTCGACCTATCAGGCCGTTTCCGGCGCCGGCAAGGGCGGCATTGATGAGCTTGAGGCTGAGGTGAAAGCGCCGGCCGGCACGCCCGCTCCCTGCAAGGTCTTCCCGTATCCCATCGCTTACAACCTCATTCCGCAGATTGGCGGCTTTAACGATGCGGGCTATACGAGCGAAGAAATGAAGATGCAGAACGAAGGCCGCAAGATGCTCCACGACGACAATCTGCTCGTCTCCTGCACCTGCGTGCGCGTGCCGATCATTCGTTCGCACTCCGAGGCGCTTACGATCGAGTTCGAAAACGAAATCTCGCCCGAAGAAGCCCGCGAGCTTTTGAAGGATGCGCCGGGCGTTCGCCTTTGGGATGAACCCGAGGAGAAGCACTATCCGATGCCGCTTCTGACGAGCGACCAGGATCTCGTCTACGTCGGCCGCATTCGCCGTGACCTTTCAGCGCCCAAGGATGTCTACAACCGTTCGCTCGTGCTTTTCTGCTGCGCCGATCAGGTCCGCAAGGGGGCAGCAACCAATGCCGTGCAGATTGCCGAGCTGGTGTTCGGCTTAGCCTAAAACGCTTTTTAAGCGCAGAGAGCTTAAAGTCTTCAATGGGCGGGCGGCGGATTTCTTATCCGGCCGCCCGCCGGTCATTTCGGTCGCCCGCCCAAATGTGGACGAACGGACGATCGGGCACGCCTTTTAGTTTGTCCCGTTGATTAAATAGTCAAAGATATGGCGGTTGCGAAGCGCTTCTGCGGCTGCGCGTTCCTTATAGGCGTCATTGAGCGGCCGATTCAGAATGAAAGGAACTTCCATTTCATGAAGGCTCCCGTGGGAGCGCAGGCGATGGCCCGAGAGCCCGTTGAGATCATGTTTGGAGCGGCTTGTGCCGATGCAGACGTGCTCCTTGGCGAGCACCACCACATCCGCTTCGCGGTCCGGATAGAGCTCGAACATGCGCACCGCGCGTTCCTTGTCGACGGCAATGTCCACTTCCGGCAGGGCGGAAATGGTTTCGATAAGCTCTGCCGTTGAAACGCTGCCTTTGCTCCAGACGCGGACCAGACCGCCCAAGGCGCCGTGGTGCGCGACGAAGGCATCCGTGATCGGGCAGATGACCACCGCTTCACCCTTGCCGAATTTGGCATCGAGAATATCCTGAAGCCAGAGTACATGGGGTTCGAGATTCTCGAGGCTCATGTCGCTCATGCCGTGGTCTGCGGTCAGCCCCAGATTGATGTCTTCGGCGGCCAGAAGGCCAAAAAGGGCGTCGAGCTTTTGGTAGAACGAGAGCGCTTCAGGGGCTTCGGGCGCATAGCGGTGCTGCACAAAGTCGGTGAGCGACAGGTACATGACTTCCGGACGGCGGTCACGAAGGAGCTTCAGGCCGGCCTGCAGCACGAAGAGCGAAAGCGCTTCGGAATATTTGCCGGGCTGGGGTTCGCCGACATAGGCAAGCACATTGTCAATGCCGTTTTCTTCGATCGTGCATTGATCCGCGTACTCGGCCGAAAAGGAGATATTGCCGCGCGTCAGATCGAGCTCCTTTTGGAGCTGCCGGCGGAGTTTGTCTTTGGCTGTAATGGAGACCACGCGGGCGCCGGCATCAGCAAACCCCGAAAGAATGGTCTGTGCCATAAGCAGCTTGGGATCGGTCATGACAACCGGTTCCCAGGTTTTCGTGTCGAGGTAGTAATTGCCGGAAATGCCGTGCTGCGACACGGGAACGCCCGTGATGATGGACATGTTGTTGGGGCAGGTGAAGGCCGGCACGGAGGACTGGGCAGTGCCGGCGAATCCTTCCCGGATGAAACGCGCGATGTTTGGGAGCTCCCCGCGGGAGAGGTAGCGCGCGAGATAGCTCGGATCCGAGCCGTCGATGCAGACGGCAACACAGGGGCGCAGCGGACGGCGATAGTGAATGTGGTTGATGCAAAGCTGTGACATAAGTGAATTCCTGAATCAGAAAGGGCTGGTTTTTTTAGGTACGGGTACTGGCCATGCGGTGGGCTTCAATGAGTTTTTGGGTATAGGGATGCTGCGGGCGGTTCATGACTGCTTCGGCGGGTCCGTATTCCACGATGCTTCCTCGATAGACCACGGCGATCTTTGTGGAGATATGCTCGACAACGTCCAAGTCGTGGCTGATGAAGAACATCGCAAATCGGCGTTCCTGCTGCAGACGGTGCAGGGTGAGGAGGACCTGCACCTGTACCGTCGGATCGAGGGCAGAGACAATTTCGTCACAGATGAGCAGATCGGGGTGCGAAAGGATTCCGCGCGCGATGCATACACGCTGGCGCTGGCCGCCGGAAAGTTCATGCGGGTAGCGGGCGAGAAAATCCTCCGGGAGGCTCACGGACTGCAGCGCTTCCCTGATGCGCTCTTGGGCATGGGACTCTAGATTCATGAGTTCGAGCGGTTCTCGCAGAGCCGCTTCGACGGTGAGCCTGGGATTCAAGGCGCCGAACGGGTTTTGGAAAACAATTTGGCAGCGTTTTCTCAGCGCAAGCGCCATTTTGCGGGTACGGCTGATATCTTCCTCAAAAAGCGATACCTTGCCTTGACTCGGCTGAACCAACCCGGCAAGCAGCTTGGCAATGGTGGATTTTCCGCTCCCGGACTCTCCCAAAATGCCGAGTGTTTCTCCCGGATAGATGCGCAGAGAGATGTCCTTAAGTGTCGGCTGAGCGCGGCGGCAAAATCCGGCGGCGGGATAGGCATAGGAGACGTTTGAGAGCTCCCCGACGGGGGAGGCGTTGTTTTGGGCTTCGCAGGCTACGGGCTGAAGGGCGGCCAAATTCTCTTTGGCGCGGATGAGCTCCGCCGTATAGGCCTCGCGGGGATGAGCAAACACCGCTTCGGTGTCGCCCGATTCCGCAATGCGGCCGTGCTGCAGCACATACACGCGGTGCGCAAGAAACCGTGCGGCAGTCATGTTGTGCGTAATAAAGAGCATAGAGAGCGCAAACGCTTTCTGCAGCCGCTCGAGCAGCTTCAGGATTTCAGCCTGCACGCAGGCATCCAGGGAACTCGTCGGTTCGTCGGCGATCAAAAGCTGCGGACGATTGGCGAGCGCCATGGCAATCATGATGCGCTGCTGCTGGCCGCCTGAAAGTTCATAAGGGTATTTGCCGGCCGTCTGTTTGGGCTGCGGCAGATCGACCATTTCGAGGAGTTCGAGCACGCGCGCATGCGGATCCTCGTCTGACGCCGAGCCGCGCTTAATGGCTTCAAGGATCTGCGTTCCCACACGAAGATAAGGATTGAGGCAGGACATCGGATCCTGAAAAATCATGCTGATCGAGCATCCCCGCCAGCGGCGCATCCGGGCATCGTTTTCAATGGGAAGGGGTTCTCCCAAAAAGTCAATGCGGCTCTCGGGTGTCAGGCGGCTCCGCTGCGGCTGCAGTCCCAAAATGCATTGGGCTAGAGTGGATTTGCCGGAGCCGGACTCTCCGATGAGGGCCACGGTTTCGCCCGCGCCGATCGTCAAATCGATGTCCTGCAGAATGGTTTTGCGCTCAATCGACAGTGTGAGATGACTGATGTCGAGTACGTTGGCGGTCATGGGGTCATCCGGGGATCGAAAAGTTTGTGCAGCGCATCAACAGCCGTGTTGATCAGCACGAGGGAGACAGCAATAAAGGACACGGCGGCCAGAACAACCGGGGTATCGCGTCCTTGAATGGCATTGAGGGCAAGGCTGCCGATGCCGGGAAGTCCGAAAAGGATTTCCATGGTTAAGGTGCCGGCAACGAGACTGCCGGCAACCAGTCCGGAGAGCGAAAGCAAAATGCCGGCGGCATTAGGCAGGATGTGAAAAACGGCAATGCGCAGCGGCGCCAGTCCTTTGGCTTTTGCCGTGCGGACATAAGGCAGGGCGGCCGATTCTTTGAGCTCTTCACGCAGGGGCTTGACGATGGTTCCGCCGCTGTCGAGCCCCATAATGACGGCGGGCAGGATGAAGCTTCCGATCACCGGCAGCCAATGGAGTTCAATGCAGAAAAGGAGAATGAAAATAACGCCCGCACAAAAGGTCGGCATGGCAATGGACCAGGCATTGAGCCCTTCGACCAGACTGTCAGCGAAGGCTGACTGACGTGCAGCAGCCCAGAGCGAAAGACCGAGCGCGAGGAAGAGCCCCAGCACAAATGCCCAGCCGGCAAGCTGCAGCGTGACGGGAATGGCATTAAGGAGCATGTCCGATACGGATCGGCCGAAACGAAGCGACTGTCCCAAGTCGCCGCGGCTCGCTGCGCTGAGCCAGTCGCCGAACTGAACCAGCCAAGGGTCGTCAAGCTTCAATGCCTGACGGAGGGCCGCAGCCTGCTCCGCAGTGAGTCCCCCTTCGAGCCCCAAAACGTCAACTGCGTCGCCGGGAATCGTCCGGCAAAAGAGAAATGTCAGAGCCACAATCAGGACGCACTGCAGGAGACCCTTGCCGGCAGTCGATGCGAGCAGCCATAACTTATGCATGATGAAACCTCCGTTCCTCAGCAGCGCTCAAGCCGCCGTATGGGATCGAGCCTTTCGCGCCATTCATTGGCCAGCAGGGAAAGTGAAAAGGTGAGGAGCACCAAGGCGCACAGGGGAACGATCACTTCATGCGGGGCGCGTTCCATCATGGGCGCTGCGTCGGCAATCATCCTTCCCCATGTCGGCTCATCCGGCGAGCTTCCCAGCCCAAGAAAACTCAGCACCGACTCCGTTACGATGCAGCGCGGCAAAACGATGCCCAGCTGGGTGATCAGCGCGCCCATGATGTTTGGGAAGAGGTGCAGCTTCAGGATGTGCATGCGGCTGCCGCCGAAACTTCTGGCCGCGAGCACATACTCCCGCGATGCTTCGCGCTGATAGACAGAACGCGCAACGTAAGCGACAAGGGGCGAAAAAGCAATGCCGGTGGCCGCCATGAGCTGCCACTGACCGCTGCCCAGCCCCACGATGACGAGGAGCGCCATCAGGGTGCTCGGCAGCGCGCGCACCAGATCGATAAAGGCAAAAAACACGCCGGCGGCAAAACGCCCCATGGAAAGCGCCGTCAAACCGATGCCGGCGCCGAGGAAAAAGGCGATGAAGGTGCCGCCCAGCGAGATCTCCAGCGTAGTTCTTGCCCCATAAACGAGCCGTGCCAGTATGTCTCTTCCCAGACTGTCGGTCCCCAAGGGGTGAGCCGGGGAAAAGGGCTGGTCTAAGTTCATGAGGTCTTGGTCGAGCGGAGAAACATCCGTGAGCCACGGTGCAAAGAGAGCCGCCAAGACGATGCTGCCCAGAGCTGCGTACAGAAGCATCTGCCGCAGGTTTGGAATGCTTTGACTCTTGTCTGCGCCCGAGGGCGACGCCTTCAGCATGCTGAGCCTCCGCCTCAGGCCTTCAGGTCGGCATGATCCACGCCGCCGTCCGCCCAATGACAGGCCCAGGTAAAGCCCGTGTGAAAGCCCGTGACGCCCTTGCGGATCGCAATGAGGTCGGGCGTCAGACCGATGACATAGAAGTAGCCCTTCTCCATCACGCGCTTAAAAGCCTTGAGGTAGGCGGCGCGGCGGGCCTGAGCATCGGTCGTTTCTGCGGCTTCGGCAATGAGCTTATCGAGCGTCGGATCCTGAATGCCGCCCCAGAGGACCGGGTTGGGACCTTCGCTCATCAAGCGAACGTAGCGCAGATAAATGTCCGAGCGCGGGCCGGAGTTCATGACGGTGAGGTCCCAGTCGTACTGAGACAGCCGCTTTTGCGTGCCGATGTCGTCGAGCGCAACGTGGTGCACCTTGAAGCCCAGTCTGCGGATCATCTGCACGGCAATCTGCGCGTAGGGCACCTGCCAGGAAACAAATTCAATCGTGTGCTTCGAGGGATCGACGCCGGCCTCTTTGAGAAGCGCCTTGGCTTTCTCAAGATCGGGCTTTTTGAACTCATCGGCCTCATAGAGCGCGCGGTCAAAATAGAAGTTGTTCGTCCCCACGAACTGGTTGCTCGTCTGCGCACGGCTGCCGCCCACAAAGTTCATGAAACCCTGCTTATCGATGCAGTGGGCCAGAGCCTTTCGTACGCGGATGTCGTCAAAGGGCTTGCGCGGCTTGCGGTTATTGAAGGAGAGGAAGTACCAGGCACTGTCTTTGAGGCCTTCAATGACCGCGGCACCCGCGCGCTGCAGATCTTCGGCGGCATCTTTGCTGACATAGGCAACATCGAGGTCGCCCGAGCGGATGGCAAGGCTCTTGTCTGTGCCGTCGCGAAGGTCAAAATGCACGGCGGCGAGTTTGGGGAGCCCCTTTTGCCAGTAGTCGGCAAAAGCCGGAGCGTCCAGACTGACCTTCGGGAGCCATTTGCCGAAGCGGAAGGGGCCCGTGCCGATCGGCTGTGTAATCGTGGAGTCCCAGCCCGGGGATTTCGGCGAAAGAATCCAGAGCTCAGCCATGAGCGACATGAAGGGAGCGAAGGGGCGGGCGAAGGCAATCACCACCGTGCCGGGTTCGGGCACCGAGAGGTTCTCAACGTTTTTGAGCGACGAAACGAGCCACCCGCCTTTGATCTTCTCGCGGATGCGGTTGATGTTGGCGACAACGTCTTCGGCAGTGAGCACGTCGCCGTTATGAAATTTGACGCCCTGACGAATTTTCAGGGTATAAGTGCGCCCGTCGCTGCTCACCGTCACTTTTTCCGCGAGGAACGGTTTGACTTGGCCGTCGTCGGCAATGGAAGTGAGCGGCTCAGCGTAGCACTGCTGCACCGCAATGCTGCCGGTATGCCGGTGCGGGTCAGACGTGTCGAGACCGAGCGTGGCATAGCGAAGTTCTCTGCGCACTGCAGCATCGGCCGGAAAGCTCGGCAGAGCCGCGGCGGCAAGCGACGCAAGAAGCAGCGTGCGGCGGTGAAGCGAAAAAGCATTATCCATGATTAATCTCCAAGAGTGGGAACACCAAGAAGTTGCTGAAGAGAGCGCCCGTCCAATCCGTCAAGGGACAGTCCAAGAAACCTCAGAACCGTGGGCGCAATTAGGGTGAGATCCGTGGCGGCAGAGATCTCGCACGGACGGAGGCGGGGATGATTGACAAGGCAGTACGGACTCTGTTCATGAAGACCGAATCCGCCGTGCTGACCGCAGCCGATGGGGTAAGGAGAGCCTGGCACCAAGCAGGCCAGACTCTTACCGGCAACGCCGTACGGATTGAGGGCCGCGGGGTCAGACTTAAGGGAGAGGAAAAATTCAAGCGCCGGCGCCTGGGAAATGCCGCAGAGCTCGAACTGCCGGCGGCAGACGACGTCGCTCAGCCAGTCGGCCTGCCGGAAAAACGCTTCCAGCCGTGCCCGCACGGATTCAGGAGCCTGCAGATAGACCAAAGCAGCAGTGCCGTTGGGTGCAGTCACAAGCCGGCCCGAGGCGAGTTCTGACTCAAAGCCCGCCTCAGCGAGTTTCTTTTCGATATCGACCAGTCCGGACACGGTTTCGTGCCCATGGTCGGAGCCGGCCATAAAAAGAACGTTCTTCCCTTTTCTGCGGAGTTCATCAACACAGGCATAAACGGCAGAGACATTCTCATCGGTTCGCCGCAGTGCTTCCAAGTGCTCGGGCGAACCCAATGGGCAATGGTGCTGCGTCGTGTCGGGATGCCCCAGCCAGAGGATGTTCACGGCGGCGCATTGGGTTTCGAGGTCGTCGATGAAGCGCTCGGTCATTGCGCGGTCGCCCGCGAGATCCGAGCTCACATTGAGCGCTTCGGTTTGCGGGAGTTCCCCGCGCGGACCGAAGCTCCCGGCTCGATGAAAGACATGTCCGCGGTGCGTCGGATCCTGAACATAAGCGGCGCCGGGCGAGGCATTGCCGTACATCCGCAGCCCGCCCGCCGCCTCAGTTCTTTGGGCAAGCGTAGGAACGCCGAGCACATGACCCCGGAGCTCGCGGCAGAGAGAAAAGAACGAGGGTACTCCGACATCGAGGAGCCGGAGCTTTCCATGGTCAAGGAGACAAAGCTTGTTGCCCGCCAGTTCGTGGCGCAGCGGACGGCAGCCCGTTGCGATCGTGGCAGAACAAACGCGCGTGACCGAGGGCGCAGCGGAACGGTGGCGGCGAAGCCACACGGACTCGCCGCGCAGCACATCGAGCGCCGGCGTCGATTGCGCTTCAATGGAATCACGGCGCAGACCGTCCGTAATCACGATCACCGCCAGTTTGTCGACGCTCATGCAATGGCCTCACTGCTGAAGTTGGAATGAGAGGCAGTCTAGAGATCGTAGATTGCAGATTGCTGACAATCTGATGACCTTTATAATTCACCCATCTTTGGTGAGCCATAAACATGCCCGAAAACACTCAAATCGCGTTATTGACGAGCAAATCGCTTCCTGAACTGATTTGTTCAGAGCTCGAAGGCTGGATTGCACAAGGCAAAGTGTCGCCCGGACAGCCTTTGCGGGAAGCGGATATTTCTGCGCAAATGGGGCTTTCGCGCGGTCCGGTGCGTGAGGCCTTCCGCATTTTGGAAGAGCGGGGATTGGTGTGCTGTGAGAAAAACAGAGGCGTCCGGGTGGGAAACCTCACCCTTGAGCAAGTCAAAGAGATCTACGAACTGCGCGAAACGCTTGAAGGCCTGATCGGACGTCTGGCTGCCGAGCGGGCTGGAGCGGCCGAGAAAGCTGCGCTCAAGGGCATTGTGGAGGAGATGGCTAAAGCCGTGGACGCTGAAGATGTCACCCGCTACACTGAGCTCAACTTCAAAATTCATGAGATGCTGGCCGGCTGCACGCAGAATGCGGTGCTCAAAGAGGTCTATTTGCGTTTGGTTTCCAGACTTCATCTTTTTCGCAGCTACGTTCTTCGTCACCAGACGGGGAGCGCAAAGCGGTCCTATCTGGAGCATCAGGCGATTGCCGAAGCGGTTTGTGCCGGTGAGGCTGATGAGGCAGAAAAACGGCTTAAAGCCCATACGCGCGAGAGTCTGCAGCACCTGATTGCGATTGCAGAGAAATAAGCTTTCAGCTCTCCTTGAGCCCCTGCGGCATGCTTCGGGCCGCGGGCTTGAGGCAAAAGAGGCCGGCGGATTCTTTCTGTCTGCCGATGCCGTTGCATCAGCTCCGGGCGGCGGCAAGCCTGAGGCCGAAAAGAATGAGAATCACACCCATTGTGCGGTTGAGCCACCGCTGAAAAGCCGGCCGTCCGAAGATCGGACGAATACGATCCATCATCAGTACGAGTACGGCAAGCCAGGCAAGTCCGAGGAATGCCCAGGTGACGCCCATCAGCGCGAGCTGGGGTCCCGCGGGGAGCGCCGCGTCCATAAACTGCGGAAAGAACGTGAGCACGAAAAGCACCACCTTCGGGTTCAGAAGATTGCAAAAGAGCCCGCTTCGAAAGGCGGCGGCAGGCGTTTCGGCCTCGGCATTCTGAAGGGCGGCTGCCGCAGCTTCAATCGGGGCGCCGTCTTCATGAGATTCATGACGCCGGGACGCAAGGAGCGAACGAAGGCCGAGATAGAAGAGGTAAGCCGCACCCGCCCATTTGAGGACGGCAAAGAGCTCTGCGGAACCGGCAATCACCGCAGAAATCCCAAGAATGGCTGCGATGGTATGCACCGCTACGCCGCAGTTGATGCCGAGGGCGCAAGCGAGGGCCTGACGGCGTCCGGAAAGGAGCGCTGTTTTGACAACGATGGCAAAGTCGGGGCCGGGCAGCAGCGTGATGACAAGAACGGCCGGCAGAAAGAGGAGGTAGTTTGTGAGCGAGAACATGATGAGGAGCCGGAAAAAACATGCTGTGGCGGCGGCTCGAGAGAGCGGCCCAGCGCCGAATGCGCAGCCTCGGCGTTAAAGAGAATGCTATCGCTAAAAGCGAGCGGGGAGACATTAGGTTTGTCGTTTGATCCGCGGCCGCTCTTTTGAATTTCGTCACATGTTGTCCGAACAAATGTGAAGCCTTCTGATTCAATTCTCTTGGTCTGTAAAGAAAAGTTTTCTGCTCCGCTCTTATATGCTCGAAAAAGAAGAACGATGAGACGTCCGCAGAAATTCGCTGCGGGCTTCACCCGGAAAAGTTTTATGACGAGCTCGTTCTTAGAGCCTGCGGACAGCATTGAGCTGCTGCCTAATCATCGTCCGCCGGATTATCCATGCTGAAAATGACGCACGCTTTTTCTCGGAGGATTCCCATGAATCGACTCTCCTCAGCCTTTGCCGAGTCCCGCCTCGTCGGCAGCATCGCTGCCGTTATGCTCGCCGCAGCAGCCTCCGGCACTCATGCCGCTCCCCTCGAAACGCTCACCATCGCCGTCAACACAGGTTTCACGACAATGGATCCTTGGGACGCAACGGACAACCTTTCTCGTACTGCGGCCCGCTCCTTTTATGAGAGTCTTTATACGTTTGACAAGAATCTGAAACCGACGCCGCAGCTCGCGGAATCTGTTGACATCAGTCCGGACGGGCGCATATATACCTTTAAGCTCCGGCAAGGCGTGAAGTTTCACGACGGCACGATCTTGGATGCTGAAGCCGTCAAGCTCAGCTTCGAGCTCGGCGCCAGTCAGGATCTCAAACGCACGCGCCGAAATTTCTTCAATTTTGTCGAAAAAATCGAAGCCGCAGACAAGTACACCGTCCGCTTCACCTTGAAGAGTCCGATGACGGCTTTCCTTGAACGGCTCTCCAACGGCACAGCTGCAATCGCCTGCCCGAGTCTGCTCGCCCGCGCGAAGACGAAGCAGGCGCTTGCTTTTGAAGCCTGCGGCACGGGGCCCTATAAGCTGGTCCGCTTCAATCCCGCCGAGGAGCTTCTGGTTGAACGCAACCCTGACTACCGCGTGCCGGGGCTGCCCAAATTTAAGGCGCTGCGCTGGGTGCCGGTGGTGGAGAACAGTACCCGCGCGGCGATGCTGCAGACGGGCGAGGCACAGTTCATACAAATGGCGCCGGTGGAGCAGATTCCGGTTCTGAAGGCCAATCCCAATTTGGCGGTCAACGTGGTGCCGTCTGTTGTTATGCGCTATATGTCCATGAATATGAACGAGAAACCTTTTGACAACCCCAAGGTGCGGCAAGCCGTCAACTATGCCATCAATAAGCAGGCGCTCTGCAAAGTGGCATTCAGCGGCTATGCGCGTCCGGCTGACGGCGTGATTCCTGAGCAGATTCCCAATGCTGTTAAGCTCGGTCCCTGGCCCTATGATCCGAAGAAAGCCCGTGAGCTCTTAAAAGAGGCAGGCTATCCGAACGGTTTTAAGACAACGCTCTGGTCAGCTTTTAACAACACGACGGCCGTGAAGACGATGCAGTTCGTCCAGCAGCAGCTCGCGCAGGTAGGCATCAAGGCCGAGGCACGGGCGCTTGAAGCCGGGCAGCGCGTACAGGTCTACGGCAACAAGGATCCGAAGAAGGCGCCCAACCGCCTCTATATCATTGGCTGGTCCAATTCCACCGTTGACCCGGACTGGGGCATGCGCCCGGCGCTTTATTCGAAGAACCAGCCGCCGGTCCTGAACAATGAGGCGTATTACCAAAATCCGAAGGTCGACGCGCTCTTGGATCAGGCGCTCGCGGACACGGATCCGGCAAAGCGCGCAGCCGAATATAAGGAACTGCAGGAAATGGTCTGGCAGGATGCGCCGTGGGCGTTTTTGGTGTTCGAGGATGTGACCTCGGCGGCCAACAAGCACCTCAAGAATTTCAATACGCTGGCTGACGGCAGCTTCGAATTCTATTCGGCCGAGTGGCAGGAAGACTGAGGGCTTATGCAGTCTCCCTCTGAGACTGAGGCATGAGCAAACGTCCTCTGAGAACGGCTTCGGCGCTCAGAGGACGTTTTATTCGGCTGTAGAGAGCAGTCTTCAGAAAGAAAATAAAACCGATGCTTTCAACGGTGACGGTTCTCGTCTTCCAGCATCATCTCTGGATTCATGGGCGGGTGTTTTTTGAACCAAAGGCAGATTTCCGAGCGCACCCACTGCAGCGCGAAGTCGGCATTGTTGCGCCGGTGCCAGATGATCTGCGGATTCCAGCCTCGAATGTCGGCCGGATCCGTTTCCAAAATGGCGAGCGGCAGGTGTGAGGACAAGAGTTCTGCGCCTTCTCTAGGCAGCAGCGCATAGGCATCAGACTGCGCAAGCAAATAGGGCATTGAGAGGAAATAGGGCGTTTCAATGCGCACCGGGCTTGGGTTTTCAGCCCGCCAGGCGAGGTCAATATTTCTCAGCGACCGCCACTGGGGCATCGAAATCGAAATATAAGGATAGGGTGCAAGGACCTTGGCGCCGACAGGGATGCCGGCCTTGACGCCGGGATGGTTCAGCAGGGGATGGCCGCGGCGCATGACGGCGACATGCCGGCTCTTAAAGAGCGTGGCGGACTGAATGTCGCCGGGAAGCTCGCGGTCGATATCAAAACCGAAGGCCAGATTCGTGGTGCCGTCCCAGAGATTCTCGAGGGTGAGCCCAGCAGCCGGGCGAATTCGGATTCTGAGTTTAGGCGCCCGTTCTGCCAGTGCAGGCAGCGCCGGCGCGAGAAGCACGGCGGCGGCGTTGTCGACCATTTCGAAAACGATCGTACGGTCAATTTCCAGCGGCGAAAATCGTTCTTCAGCGAAAATCCCTTCGAGCGCTTCCAGCGCACGGCGCATGGTCGGCACCAAGGCCTCCATGCGTTTTGTAGGCACAAGGGAGTTGCCGGAGCGGACAAAGAGTTCGTCGCCGATCAGGGCTCTGGCGTGATTAAGCCGGTGTGACGCTTTGGGCGTGGACCAGGCGAGCGTCATTGCAGAACGCGTGAGCGAGCGTTTTTCGGCAAGGAGCAGCAAAAGCGCCAGGTCGTCGTGGGTGAGGTCGTTGGTGAATTCGGGCATCGGGAAGCCGCACTCTGTTTGTCTGAAAAAGAAAAAAGAGAAACCGTTTCGAGCTTAGTGTGTCGAAACGGTTTCCCGATCTTAGCGAATTCCCGAATATATGCTGCACAAACAAACGGCAGACGAATAAAGAGGCGAACGGTGTTTAGAAGAAATACGTGAGCCCCGCCATGACCTGAGAGGAATTCGGATCGCTCGAATCGCTGAAATTCTTCGTGTCAAAGAGCCCGGAGCCGTGCGTCCAGTTGGCCGAGGCATAGAGGTGAGTGTGCTTGGAGAGCGGATACTCAAAAGCAGCGCCAAAGAGCACTCGCTTGAGATCCGTTGTCTGACCGTCTGCGACATGGCCTTTATATTCCCAATCATCGTAGGCGGACGTGAGGTACAGGTCGCCGCCGAAGCACTTGATTTGGGCATTGAGGCTCGCTACCCAGCCGTCAAAGCCGCGTCCGGCAATGCCGGATTGATTATCGGGGGCGAGATTCCCCGCACTGATGAGCTTACTAATAGGATGTTCAGGCGTGCCCGGCGCACTGTAGACGTTTTTAAAGCCTTGTCCGACAACGAAGAGCCGGACATCGGGATGCACGAGAAAGTTGAGGGTCACACTGGCAATGGTGGTGTCTTCGCCGTAATCGGCGCCGTCCTTATGCGTATTCATGATGCGGTCGAGAACACCGACAGCGGTGAGCGACTGTCCCTGCCAGCGAAAGGCCGCAGAAGCGCGGCGGGTATTGTGGCGCTCCTTGCTTTCTTCAACACCGGGATCCGCATTGGTGCCCGTCTGGAAGGAATATTGTGCAAAGAGCTGGAGGCCCCCGGCGATGGTCGGCGTAGCATAGGAAATAGTGTTGTCGAGGCGGTCGCCGCCCACCATCCAGTGCATGCCGCCCGAACGCCCCCAGCCGAAGCCGAAGGGCGTTGCCTGCATGCCGAAAATGCCCCAATGACCAAAGGGCGACACGAGCGCGCCCATGCGCCCGACAGCAATTTCACCCATAGAGCCCTCGAGAGCGAGCGAAGCTTCGCCGCCCCAGAGACGGCTGAAAAGCATTTCGCCGTCATCGGATTCAAAAAGGTTCTCAAGCAGCATCTTCACTTTGGTGCCGTTGCCGAGGTCTTCGGTTCCGGTCAGGCCGATGCGCGGTCCGAGATTGACGCCGAACTCTTCTCTCGCAGAGGTGGAGGACGGCTGAGAGCCCATCTTGTTGTGTTCAACGATGATGCCCGTATCCACAATGCCGTAGACACTGAAGTCGGCGGCCTGAACGGAAAAAGCTGCAGCGAAGACTGCAGCAGCGGCAAGACGGGTAAGTCGCAGGGCTTGTGTTTTCATGACGTCGAAGGAGAAAAAAGCTCAGGTATTTAAAACGGAATAAAAGTGAAATACTTCCCCGCAAGCGGGTCGGCGCACGGCGCCTCAAGCTTTCGGACGGTGAGGGCGCTTCACTTGCGGCAGAGGAAACAAGCCGCCGCAGCGAAGCGCCCGAGATCAGGATGGCAGTTCAGGCATTACTTGGAGGGTTTCATGGCCTCCTGAATCGAGAACGGCCAAGCCTGGTAGCCGAAGGTGTCTTTGAGATGCATGACGACGGACGGTTCCTTGGCGCCCCAGTCGAATTCGGTGAGGTAGGGCGAAGGCATGGCTTTGCCTTTGCTCACGCGCATGCCGGCGGTGGAGAAGTAGCCGACCACGGAGTCCTTGTCCGCAGCGTATTCACAAAGGCCGGTGACGGGCGAGTAGTAGTCGTGACCCTTTTCTTCGCCGTAGGTCCAGACCTGTTCAATCGTCATCTTGGATTCGTTCACGCGGTAGACGACCAGACGGGTGTACTTCATGTCGGCGAGCGCCGGCTGCTCCATGCCGCGGCCGTCGCCGTTGTCAAAGACGGTGAGATAAACATCGCCCTTCTTGGATTTTTCGTTGATTCGCCATGCCGTGTGCTGCGTCCAGGTCCAGTCGAACTTGTTTTCGCAGTGGTTCATGAATTTGTCGCAGGCAATGGGCTTGCCGGAGGCGTCGACCGGCGTGAGGAGCTTGTCGGCGAAGGGCTTCTTCCAGCCTTCATGACTGCCGATGATCCACTTCACCTTCTTGTCGCGCCCGATCTTGATGATGGCTGACTGGTGGCGCGAGGAGACGATGATCGAATCGTCGGTCGGGTCGTAGTCAACGGAGTTGACGTGCGCCCAGTTGCGGCCCGGACCGGTGCCCAGGATGTCGCCGAAGTCGTCCGAAGCGTCAAGTTTGGCGAGTTCTTCTGCCGTCATGGTCTTGCCGGCCTTGTCGACGTCAATGTTGAGGCACACGGCGCCCTGGTCGAGCGTCTTGATGACCGTTGAGCGGTACGGATCCAGAATGTTGTTGAGGTTCCAGTCGTCAACCACTTCGCCTGCTTCGTTGACCTCGATAATGACGTCGCGCACGGTGCGGACATTGCGGCCGTCGGCCCGGCGGTAGTTGGCGTCGGAAACACGGATGAGATAGTGGCCGTTTTCCATCGGCTCAAGCGCGTGCGAGAAGTCGTCGTAGCCTTCGGGCAGCAGACGGTTCCAAATGCGGCGTCCGAGGATGTCGTACTTGACGTAGCGCTGGCCGTAGCCCCAGGTGAGCGCGCCGTCCTTATTCTGACGGAAGCCCATCATCACGCCGCCCCATTCGATGGAATTGGGTTCGAAAATCGAATCCGGCATCAGGTACCAGCGCAGCGCCCCGGTGGAGTCAATGATGCCCACTTCGGGCGAGCCGCCCCACTGCAGCGCCCCGCCCGCGGGATTATTCCAGACGGCGCGGCCGCCGCGCGGGTTGTTTTCGAGAATGTTGTTGACGAGGTAGAGACGGTCCTTGTATTTAGGCGCGCGCTTAAGCACTTCGGCGCGGAACCAGCCGCCCGTCTGGAGATCGGTGCCGTCGCTGCCAATGTAGGCCGGACCCGCATAAATCTTGTAGGACTCGCGGATATGTTCAGCCGTGCGCGCAGCATCGTTGGCAACGCGGTCGTATTCAACTTCAACAGTATTCTGATAGTCCGGATAGAGACCAAAAACCGGAATGCCGCCGTGGGTTCGGCAGAGCCGGTCGGCGACGCTGTAAGCAATTTCCTGACCGTTGGGCTTAGGCACGATGCGCACGGATGCATTGCGCAGTTCATAGCCGCCGTTGCCGATGACGGCGGTGAGCGGTGCAATCTTATAGGGATTCACAAACACCTCGCCGATCTTGCCCTGAGACTGAAAATGCACTGCCGGTCCCGACGGACCGCCGGCTGCGCGGGCGGCAGCTGAAACCGAAAGGGCGAGAACGGAAGTGAGGAATTGGCGTTTGGTGAGGAGCATGCTGTGGTTCTCCAACTGATCTTGGCAAATATCGAAAAGCACTGCGGCAGAAGTGATGCGCCGCTTGTGCTCTTCCGGATGAAGACATTTTGAAGTTTTAAGAGGCGGGGAAACCCTAGTGCTTACACAACAGCAAGTTAGAATGAATGGAACACGGTGTTTAAAAAACTGAAAAACACTCCCCCGAGCGAGAAGACACAAAAAATCCCCGGCAGGTGCGAAACCTGTCGGGGATCATGAGGCCAGCAGCCTCGGGCTCTGGAAAGCCGGTCGGGCAGGAGCGGCGCATGAGGGAAAAACCCCGGCCGCTCAAGCCTCCATTAGAAGCGGTGCACCGTACCGAAGACGATCTGGTAGCCGTTCGGGGTAGCGCTTTCCTTGTTGGCCTGTTCAAGCTTTTCCTGCGAGTAGCCGGCCATGGCGTAGACGGCAGTGCGCTTGCTGAGCGAATAGTCGTAGCCCGCGGCTACCGTCCAGCGCGTGAAGTCAACGTCGTTCTGGTTGTCCATGTCGCGGTAGGCGATCTGGCCCTTGAGCGTGCCGCCGGCCACCGGGTAGTGCACGCCGAAGCTCGCGCCCCAGCCGTCGACAAAGCCGTAGCCGGCATTGCCCGTGAAGCTGTTAATGCCGTCGGCAGCAACGCCGCCGCGCTGAGCCGTATTGAGTTCCTGATCCTGGAAGTACTGATAGAAGGTCACGAACTTCAGGCCGCTGTCGAACTTATAGTTGCCGCCCACCGTGATCGTAAAGCCGTCGTCGGAATGCTTTTTATTATCCTGACGCTGGTTGCTGTACAAGGTGGTATCCGCGACGAGGATGCCTTCGAGACTGGCGTTCTGGTAGCGAAGGGCCAGGGAGGCGTAGCGGTCAGCGCTCGACTTGCCTTCAACCTGGTTCTTATCGTCCGTCGTATCCGTCTGGAACGAATACATGGCGTAACCGGTGACGCCCGAGAAGGTCGGGGTGACATAGCTCAGGGCGTTGTTGACGCGGGTCCACTTGGAGGCGCTTGCAAAGCCGGAGCTGAAGCCGACGGTGTAGTTCGCAAAGAGCGGGTCAATCGCGCGGAAGAGGCCGTTGGCGCCGAGAACGCTGCCGAAGACCGGCAGCACGCCGGCGCTCAGCGTGCCGTACGGGCTGTAGAGATCGATGTGCGCTTCACGGCCGAAAAGGCGGCCGCCCTGATCGAGCGTGCCGTCGTCAGACTTGAAGCCCGATTCGAGCACGAATCCCACTTTGTAGCCGTTGCCGAGGTCTTCAGTGCCGCGGATACCCCAGCGGGAACCGAATTCAGAGGCGTTTTCCATCGTGAACTTATCAACGGAGTCAACGCCGGGCTGGTCAGCATCAGAATGAACGTAGGAGAAACCCACGTCGATGACGCCGTACATCTGAACGTCGCCGGCATGAGCTGAAAGAGAACCGAAGGCAAGTGCGGCGGCAACCGCAACGAGAGTCTTGCGCATGGGGGTGTTTCCTTTTGAAGTTGATCCCGATCCTTTCTGAGCCAAAGACATCGGGCATCTGCCGGCCTTGCGGACGGCATGGTATTTAACGAAAAAGCGGAGGCCGCACGACAGTCAGTCTTCCTGCCAAAGGAGGAAAAGACGGGCAAACCGACTGATGCTTCGGCCTCCGTTCACGGAGAAGAAGATTAAACGCTGCAAATGTCCCCTCCTAAGGATGGGACCGAAGGGATCGGAGAATCCGTTCAGCCCCAGCGTCGGAGAGGCTCCTTAAGGGCTTCTGCGCCGCCGCAAAGCTTATAAAAACGCACGGACAGCGGAGAGCCTGGAGGGAGCGGATCAGCAGCCCTTGAACGCGAGCGCAGTGCGCGCAGCGGTGCGGCCGAAGATCATGCAGTCTGCAACGGCAACCGTGCCGAGACGGACCATGCCGTGGACGCCGCCCGTCACTTCACCGGCAGCGTAGAGACCCTTGATCGGTTCGCCGCGGCAGGAGAGCACTTCAGCCTTGTTGTTGATTTCAAGACCGCCCATGCAGTGGTGGACGCGCGGCCAGAGGCGAACGGCGAGGAACGGGCCTTCTTCGTTCGGAACGGCGTTGTCAAAGATCATGCAGCCGAATTCCGGATCCTTCTTGGCCTTCATGTAGCTGTTGAAGTCGTCGTTGGTCTTCTTGAGCTGATCAAACGGGATCTTCAGATCGTCAGCCATAGCCTCGAGCGTCGGATATTCCTTCACGACGCCGGCTTCGCGGGCGTGCTTATAGATATCATCGGTCATGTTCTTGCCGATGATGTTGGCCTTGGCGTTCACCGCGGAGGTGTAGATCACGCAGGGATGGCCGATCGCGACAATGGCGTCAGCGCGAACCTTGCGGTTGCCGGTTTCCATGACAAAACGCTTGCCGGTGGCAGGATCGATCATCGGGCCGTAGCCGACGGCGGATTCAACGAAGAGCGGCGCGACGCCGAAGCCCTGTTCGTCAGGCGAGGTCCACGGGCCGAGCTGAATCCAGTCCATCTGAATCGTGTTGGCGCCGATTTCCTGAGCCTGCTGAATCGTTTCGCCGGTTGCGCCGGGCTGGTTGGTCGAGGTGAAGGCAGCGGTGAGGCGCGGGTCGTGGGACATGCGCATCTTGACATTCTGCGAGAAGCCGCCGGTGGCGAGGAGCACGCCCTTCGTGGCGCGGATGTAGATGACCTTGCCGGACTCTTCCTTGCCGAACGTGTAGCCGGTGCGGGCCTTGACGCCTTCGACGCAGCCCTTGTCGTTGACGATGAGCTGCTCGACCTTCGTGCGAAGCTGCGGCTTGATGCCCACTTCCTTCAGACGTTCGAGCATCGGGAGAATGAAGCCGGCGCCGGAATTGCTTTCAACGGCGTGGGAGCGCTTGACGGAATGGCCGCCGTGGTAGGTCACGGCCTTGAACTTGACGCCGATCTTGTCGCGAAGCCAGTAGAAGTTTTCGACGGATTCATCGGCGATGTGGCGGGCGAGTTCCGGGTGAGCGAGACCGCCGCCGGCCTTGATGATGTCTGCGTAGAGGAGGTCGGGCGAGTCTTTGATGCCTTCGGCCTTCTGCATGTCGGTGCCGGCAGCTGCAACCGCGCCGCCGTTGATGACGGAGTTGCCGCCGGGGAAGGACATCTTTTCGAGAATGAGGATCTGATCAGCCTTCATGCCGCCCTGATGCGCTTCGATGGCTGCAGCAAGGCCGGCAAAGCCCGTGCCGATGATCACGAATTCCTTGGTTTCATTCCACTTGACGGGCTTGCCGCATTCGGAAGCGGAGGCCACGGGAACCATGCCGGCAAGGCCGAGGGAGGCGGCACCGGCGGCGCCGAAGAGCTTGCGGCGGGAAATATCAGTCATCTTTATTTCTCCTTTGAAGACAGAAATGGTTGCCCGGCAGCAGCAGGGCGGTCTCGGGACAGGCTGAAGTCCTCTCCCGGGTCATTAGACGCTGCCGCTGTTTCCTGGGTGTTGACGTCATTCTAAGCATAGTTTTCGGAATCAACTACCCAAGTACTTAGGTGCTAATTATTAGTGATAATAACTACTCCGCCAGAGGTAGTAAACCGTAAGCGTATGAATCGTAAGATGAATCCAGACTTTCTCTCAGCTGAGCGTGCTTGGATCAAGAGGGGGAGCGGTTAAATACCCGGCGCAGTTCAGCGCTAAAGGTCTGCACTTATACTTTCCGATCACATCAAAAATACTGGCGCTCAGCCGGCATGCATCCTTTTTTCCAAAAGGATTTCCCATGGAATCCGTTCTCGTCAAGGTTGTCTCCTTCATCGCTGTGATCGTCGTGGGCTATCTGCTCAAGCGCGTCGGCTTCTTTCGTTCGGAAGACTTTCGGCTCATCGCCGGACTGGTCCTCAAGGTGACGCTCCCCTGTGCCATCATTTCGAACTTCACCAGAATCGATGTTGATGCGGCGCTCTTTGTGCTCGTACTGCTGGGGCTCGGATGCAATCTCGTAACCGTTGCCGCGGGCTGGCTCGCATCAAAACGCGGCGATTCTGCCGAACAGGCCTTCAACATCATTAATTTCTCGGGCTACAACGTCGGCTGCTTCGCTCTTCCTTTTCTGCAGAGCTTCGTGAGCCCCATGGGCGTCGTTGCGGCATGCATCTGGGATACCGGCAATTCGATCATGTGCACGGGGGCGACCTATTCCATCGCAGCGGCGGTGGCCGGGAAAAACGAAGGCGGCGGCGCCCGGCTTTTCTTCAGGCGGATGTTTGCTTCTGTTCCGATGGATGTTTATGTCGCCATGACGATTCTGGCTTTCCTCGGCTGGAAGCTCCCGCCGCAGGTGCTGGGGTTTACCGACATGGTGGGCGCAGCAAATCCGTTCCTTGCCATGCTGATGATCGGCATCGGCTTTGAATTGAAGCTCGCGCCGGGTTCGGGACTGCATATTGCCAAGACGCTTTTCTGCCGTTATCTGATTGCTGCGGCGCTCGCTTTTCTTTTCTACAACTATCTGCCTTTTGATCAGGAAGTACGCAAGGTTCTCGCCATTCTTGCCTTTGCGCCGCTCTCGGCCGTCTGCACGATCTATACGGCGCTCTGCCTGAATGACCCGGGCAGAGTGGCGCTTTCGTGCACGCTGAACTCGCTCTCAATTGTCTGCAGCGTCACATTCATGACTGTGCTTGTGGTTTGGCTTTAAGACCAGCTGACGAAGCGATTTGACATTTGTGACGTTTAAATATATATGAATATCAAATAGATGCTGTATTCATTGATGGCCAGTCTCTAAAACGCACATGGACAGTGAGGTGTTGTAAGTATCTTCGTTTGGCGAGAAAAAGTCTCTTAAACGCATGTTATATTCGTCAAGTGGTTCCAATTGTGGCGGAGATAAACATGATCATTCGCTTTGCTGTTGAAAACTGGCGTTCGTTCCGGAATCGGGCTGAACTTGATATGACGGCAACTCGAGAGCGGCAGCACTCTGATCGTCTGTCGGTGTCGCCGGCGCTTGGCGTGAAGCTGCTGCCGGTAACGGCTATTTTTGGAGCAAATGCATCTGGCAAAACAAAATTTGTGGAAGCTTTAAGCTTTGCTCAGAGATTTATTGTTGAAGGTGTTCCCTCCAACGCTCAAATAGCGGTGCGCCCATTTAAACTCGATGTTGAAATGGAAAATAGACCTTCAACATTTGAATTTGATTTGCTAATTAATGATTTAATTTATTCATTTAAGTTTATATTGTCATCTTCTTGCGTTATAGAAGAAATACTTACTGTACAAAACAGTTACGCGGCATATGAAATATATTCGCGCAAAGCTAATGAGCCAATGACTTTTGGTTCAAGGCTGCTTAAAGATGTTGATGAAGGTGTTCTGCGGGTTTTGGAGGGCGGTACTCGAGAAAATATGTTGTTTCTGACGAATGCCATTGGTCAGAAAGTGAAATCACCTTTGCTGAATGCGCTTTATAGTTGGTTTGAAAAGAAACTGACGGTTATCACTCCTCACAGCAGATATATCCAGATTCAGCGGCTTGCTGATCAAAGTGACGTGATGACAGATGGCATCTTACGGTTGCTAAAGGCATTAGATACAGGCATAGACCATCTCGAAGAAGTTGTAGATCATGATTTTGAAAGGAAAATATTGGCTGAGCAACTTCAGTCTATTCAAAATGACCTTGCTCAGCAGCGAGGAGTAATTAGATGCAATGAAAATTCAGTTTTAATGCGCGAAGGGGGTAAAACAGTACTGAAAAAAATTAGCCCGATTCATAAACGAAATGATGATTCTATGGTGGCATTTGAGTTATCCGATGAGTCGGATGGAACCCAAAGACTTCTGGATTTGGTCCCTTTATTCTATGATTTGAGGCAGAGTCAATCTTCATCAGTTTATGTGATTGATGAGCTCGATCGCAGCCTCCATGTGAATATTACAAGGTGGCTGCTGACGGATTTTTTGAACCATTGCAGTGCAGAATCTCGAACACAGCTGATTTTCACAACTCATGATGTAAACTTGGTAGACCAAAAAGTCTTCAGACGAGATGAATTGTGGATAACAGACAGACAGCCTGATGGCTCGTCAGAACTATATTCATTCGGTGAGTTTAAAGAAGTGAGGAATGACAAGGATATTCGAAAGAGCTACCTGTCCGGTGCAATGGGCGGTGTCCCAAATATTCTTGGATAAATTATTCATCCCTTTATTCTTTATTGAAGAGGTTTTTGTGGCATCGAAGAAAACAGATACTCTAAGGATGAAGCGTTATGGTAATCGATCTATGTCAGGTCGTTTCTATAAAACGCGTTTTTTCATTGTTGCTGAAGGCAGTCAAACGGAACGAGACTATTTAACAATTCTGCGATGTTTGTTCAACATAGTAATTACGATGCCGCCGGCTGATACACATAGCGCTCCTAATCATCTTTTGAAAAAAGCAAAGGATCTTTATAAATACAATGAAATCGGCCGCAGTGATGAATTTTGGATTATTTTGGATAAAGATGATTGGGAAGTGAGTAAGATTAATGAATTACAACATTGGATTTCTAGCATAGGCATGATGGGGCGATCAGGTGTAGTGCTGAGTAACCCTAAATTTGAATATTGGTTATTGCTGCATTTCGAAGAGGGTTATGGAGTGGTTACAGCTAAAGAATGTGATAATCGTTTGAAACGGTGGCTAAAGGATTACTATAAAAATTTGCGTCAAAAAGATTTTACGGAAGATCTTATAATCGCGGCAATTGAAAGATCAAAAAATAGGGCAAAGCACATTAAAGATCTATCAAGTGATGATGCTTGTACGAATATGCATGAACTGGTTGAGCACATTATTGCGGTTTCGAAAACGGCACCCAAGAAAAGTTAAGCTGAGTATTATCGGCGACGTTTCTGACAATGATTGTCATGATCGAATCATGGAACAGAGCGCCCAAAACTTAAGAAACGTCCAGGAGGGTGATTGTTTTTTGTGTCGTCATCACACACTCCGAGAGTAGGCGGCGCCTGCCAAACAGCCGACAACGGCATGGACTGCGTGCCGAGGAACGAGGGCACAAGCACTCAGCTCAAGCTCGTTTCTCAATTTCCCTAACCCTGCTTTGGGCTCAGGAGGCCCGCAGAGATTTTCATTAAGACGACACATGCCGAGGCCTTCAGGGCGGCGGTTTCGGTGCTGCTTACGCTCGCCGTTGCCAACAGGATTTCACCCATCATCAATCAGTTCATTCAGGGGGCGCAGAATCTGACCCCCAACCTGAAGGTAGTGCTTTCGCGCATTGTCACCGTACTTTTTCTGATCCTGGCGGTAACCATCGGTCTTGGAACCGTCGGCACCGACTTGACGATTCCTCGCGTTCGGGACACGTTCTGCTCGTGTTCGCCGGAGCAACGGCGCAGACCTCTCCGCCCCTGCCGCCGACATACTTGGATGGGCCCAGACCTACAAAAAAGCCGCCCCACGCAAGCAGGGCGGCTTTTGAACTATTTATCGTTGTAATGAGTGCGGCATTGCACAATTTCTAATGTCCGGTTACCGTCTTCTTCGGAAATGCGGTAAATCAAACGGTTTTTGGCATCGATCCTGCGAGACCAAAAGCCGGATAAATTGCCAGTCAAGGGTTCCGGCAGCCCTAGCCCGCTATTGCCGTTGCGCTTGATGTCCTTGATTAAAACATTTACTTTGGCCAGTTTCTTGCGATCTTCCTGCTGCCGCCCTCAATCAGATCGTGCTCATTGACCTTGCCTAATTTCAATTGAGCAATGCTCTCACGCAATCGCGCCTGATTCTCGGCACACCAAAACGGATCAGCCTTAATGTCAAAGGGAATCCGTCCCTCATTGACGACTTGGGTAGCAAAAACAGTAAATGCTGTTGTCATGTTGAGCCCCATCATTTGGATGATGGACTCAAAATTTTTTTTGAGCTTCGCGTCCATGCGGAAGCTGACTGATGCCGTTGCGTCCATAGCAATATGTCCCGCTAATCATTAGCTCTTTTATGAATACAAGCAACTTTATAACTGAAAATTGCAAGCTGGCGCGCTGAATTAGTCAGCATTTCAAGGCTGTTAACCATGAAATCCGCACAGCAACTATCTTTGTTTGCCGCTCCTATTGAAGCTGACAGCCGCGAGACAACCGACTGATGGCCGCACTGCAGCCATCATATGATCAGCAGCGACCGGCCAAACAGCCGACAACGGCATAGACTGCATGCCGAGGAACGAGGGCGCAAGCACTCTGCTCAAGCTCGTTTCTCAATTTCCCTAACCCTGCTTCGGGCTCAGGAGGCCCGCAGAGATTTTCATTATGACGACACATACCGAGGCCGCCGAGGCGATGGCTGAAGAAGCGGCGGATCACCTTCAGGCAGCGGCCAATGCCCCAAGCCCTGATGAAGGCCTTTCCGCAGCTGCAGATGTAGTGATTGATACGACGCATTGGTTCACGCGTTTTTTTGAAACGCTTACGGCGGGAATGACCTGGTCGAGCCTGCTGCTGCAGATTTTTGCAGTGATCTGTGCCTTCATTCTCGGCTGGTGGGGGTCTCGCGCCTTTACGGAGTGGCTCGAAAAGAGGCGCCCCAGTGCAGATGATTTCGGTGTAGTCAATCACATCAAGCATCTGGCTTACGGGCTTCTTGAGAATGTGTCTTTCGGCCTCATCGCAGGTTCGTCGCTCGCGCTTGCGGCCTGGCTGATCGTAACGCTCGGTGATGAGCCTTCTCGGTCGCTCGTTATCTGCAGGATCTTCTACTCGATCTTCTATGCATTTTCGGTGCTCTCCGTTGTGATGGCCTTTGTGCAGGCCAGCATTGGACGAAGCATCATCACCCGAGGTGTGCAGCGTGCAGTCACCGTCATCTTTTGGTGCTTTGCTGTGCTGCAGTTCTTCGGCGTGCTGTCGGATTTGGTGGACTATCTTGATGCGCTGAGAATCCCCATCGGCAAGGGGGACATGACGGTTTGGAAGGCCTTCATGGCGGTGGTTTCGGTGCTGCTCACGCTGGCCGTTGCCAATTGGATTTCGGCCATCATCAATCAATTCATTCAGGGGGCGCAGAATCTGACCCCCAACCTGAAGGTAGTGCTTTCGCGCATTGTCACCGTTCTTTTTCTGATCCTGGCGGTCATCATCGGTCTTGGAACCGTCGGCATCGACTTGACGATTCTTTCGGTTTTCGGCGGCGCTTTAGGCGTCGGGCTGGGCTTTGGACTGCAAAAAATCGCTTCCAACTATGTTTCCGGATTCATCATCCTCTTGGACAAATCCATCAAAATCGGAGACCTGGTGACGGTGGGCGGCTTCCGCGGAAAGGTGGTGGAAATCAATACGCGCTTTACGGTGGTGCGCAGCCTCGACGGCATTGAGAATATTGTCCCGAATGAAGCGTTCGTGACGTCAGCTGTGCTGAATCATTCGTATACGGATGAAGCCAATACGCAGTATGTCGCTGTGACGATTGACTTCAATGCGGATGTGGATCGGGCACTTGCCGTCATGCTCGAAGAGGTTTCGCGCGATCGTCCGCGCATCGTCAAGGGCCGCAAGCCCTGGGCCTATGTGGACAGCTTCGGCGACAGCGGCATTAATCTGAAGGCTGCTTTTTGGCTGGCTGATCCGGTCAATGGTTCCGTCGGGATCAAAACAGCCATTACGCTCGATATTGTCCGTCGTTTCCGCGAGGAAGGCATCCGCATTCCCTACAACCGTCTGGAAGTGGTGATGCTCGATCCGCATGCTGACGACGATGCGCCCGCCGACGTTCAGCCGAAGGGATCCTCTGCGGCGGTTTAAGGGCAGGTTTTTCTCTCCCGCTTCGTGCCTTAGGAGCAGAAAAAACCTCAGAAAGCAGGTTCGCTTTCTGAGGCTAAGTCACAAGGTATGGTGAAGTCAGGATTTTTTCCTGCGGAGCGGCTGCGCGGGCGGCCGCTCTTTGGTGTATCAAACTAGGCCCATCCAGCTCCAATACGTAGCAGACATCAGAAGAATGAGCAGATAGGCCGCAATTGTCAGAATGATGCCGGTGAAGGCAAAAGTCTTCACGTCAAACGCACCGGTTGAGTAGGCAATCAGATTCTGCGGGGCATTGACCGGAAGAATGAAGCCAAAGCTGATGACGTACTGCAGAATCATCGTAATGCCCAGCACATTGACGTTCGGCGCATCCAGTCCGTTCACGAGAGCGATGATGATTGGAATGAGTGCGCTTGAGAGCGCAGCGGCGGATGCAAAGCCGAGGTGAATGATGATGAGAAAGAGGGCGAGAACCGCAACGACGACAAAAGTGGTCTGATCTGCGAGCCCGAAGGAGGAACCAATGCCTTCGGCGAGCCACTGTGCAGCGTGGGTGGACAAAAGCGTGGAGCCGAGCGAGATGCCGATGCCGAAGACGAGCAGCGTGCCCCAGTTGATGCGGTTGACGACGCTTTTCCAGTCCATCACGCCCATGCTCGGCAGCATAAGAAGCGCAATGGCGCACACTGTCGTAGTCGTCGTATCAAAAGGGTGGAGCTTCTTTTCCGTCACCCACATAAAGAGGAGTACGAGGGAGACGACCGTGAGCTTCCATTCAGCAGCGGACATGGGGCCGAGCTTCGCGAGCTCACGGCGAACGGCATCGTCGCCGCCCGAAATATCTTCGAGCGAACCCTTAAAGAGTCGAGTGACGACCACATAGAGCACGATGCTCATCAAAGCGGCGAACGGTGCGGCAGCGACAAACCAGTCAAGCCAGGAAATATCATGACCGGTCAGTTCCTGAATGAACCCCACGGCGACCATATTCTGGGCAGCGGCAGTCTTGATGCCGACATTCCACACGCTGTCGACCTGTGCAACCGTGATGAGGAGCATGGCGCCGAAAGCACTCTTCAACGGAAGTCCGAAGGCGCGCACCATGCCGGTGACGATCGGCACGAGGCAGGCAACGCGCGCAGTGGTCGACGGCACAAAGAAAGAGAGAATGAAGCCGCAGAGAATGATGCCGAGCACAACGCGCGAAGGCGACGTGCCGATTTTGGAGAGCGTAACGAGTGCAATTCGGCGGTCAAGTCCCGTCTGCATCATGGCTGCCGCGAGGAAGAGCGCCGCGCCGACAAGGCAGAAGGCGGGTGAAGAGAAACCCGTCAGCGCCATGCGAAGCGCTTTGCTGGTGCCGATGAGTCCCTGGCCGTCGGGCTGCGGAGAAAGTCCCACAAGGACCGCAATGAGCGCCATGATGACGCCGGCGGAAACCGGAAACGACACGGCGCCCGTCGCCCAGGTAATGACTGCGAAGGCCATGATGCCGATCATGCGCTGACCGGCAATGGAGAGGTCCGCGAGCTGCGGCATCAGACAGATGATGCCGAGAGCAGCGACGGCAAAGACAAGGCCGTATCGCTTAAAGAAGCCGGGCGAGGGCTGAGTGTCAGCGGTCACAGTCGATTTTCCATTGGAGCCTGCAGACGCAGAGCCCCTTGACGTCATATTGGACGCCGAATCGACAAGGGCAACGGAGTGGGTTGTGTTCATGGGGAGTCCTCTCTTTCTTTTCTTTGGCGAGGTCGGACCGCTTGCTCAGGGATTCGCGGTGCCGTTCCGTTTTTCCTAAGCCAAAGCCGTGCCAAAAGCAGAAAGACTTTTATTTTTTTGAATGACTCCCCAGAAATAGATGTAAACGATCGGAATCGGTGATCGACATGCATGAATAAGGATCCCCGGGGAAGGGATGCCTGTCAGCGTTTAATTCAAAACTGATGATTTTTTCTTAAGATAAAGTCAATAGGTATTAACGCTTTATTGCCCTTTTAAATGCGCTGATTTAGAAATGTCTGCACCGTATTGGTGCACTGCGCGTCCTGCGAAGAGATGGGTTTAAGGGCAAAAGCGCCGCACCGAGCGCGTCAGTGCGGCCCCCCGGTCGATGACGTTGACCGAGGAGTCTGACCGTGAACGGTTCTCTTGAGCGGTGTGAAGCGGGATAAAAAGACCGTCAGCGTGAGTGAGACTCCATGCTGACGGTCTGCGGATCCGAGGGATCAATGAGAAGCAATAGAGCGCCGCTTAGTCCTTCAAATCAATGAAGTGCTTATAGATTTCAACGCCTTTTTCAAGCACTTTTTCATCGAAATTGAAACGGTCGGAATGGAGCGGAATCCCGGTGCCGGTGCCCAGAAGAATGAAGAGGCCGGGCAGCGTCCGCTGGTAATAGGCAAAGTCTTCGGCAATCAAGAGGGGCTTAGGCAGCATTTCGAGGTTCGGCAGACGCTTTTTGGCATCTTCAAAGAGTTTTTCATCGTTGACGACCGGCGGATAGCCTTCAGGGGCATCCACATGGACTTTAACGCCGAGATCCTTAGCGATCTGTTCGCCGAGCGCATTAAGACGATCGCGCCCCATCTTGAAGGCCGACTCGCTGAAAACGCGCAGCGATCCTTCAAGATGTGCATGAGCAGCAATGGCGTTGCGCACCGTGCCGGCCTGCAAAAGACCAAACTTCAGCGTGCACCAGGGGCCCTCAGCGGCGTGAAGATCGTCGAGAATCTTTTCTGCGCCCACAACAAAGCGGGATGCGGCAAGCAGGGCATCCGCACCGTCTTCGCTTTTGGCGATGTGAGTGCTTTTGCCTTCAATGTCAACCGTGACTTCGCACGATGCGGCAAGGAGCGGCCCCGGACGGGTTGCAGGCTGTCCGAGCGGCAGATCCGGCCAAAGGTGAAAGCCGTAAATGGCCTTCACGTTCCTTTGCGCAAAAACGCCGGACTGGCAGATGAACTGAGCGCCGCCCGTCGTCTCTTCAGCAGGCTGGAAAACCAGCAGAACATTCTTCTTTAAGCGGTCTTTGACAGACGCAACATACTGCGCAAGCTCAAGGACCATAGCCATGTGGCCGTCATGTCCGCAGGCGTGCATGTGCCCCTGGTGTCTGGACGAAAAAGGCACGCCGGAGACTTCACAGATGGGGAGCGCATCCATGTCGGAGCGGAAGGCAACGGCTTCGTGAGCGCCGGCATCAAACCAAGCGCAGACAGCGTGACCGTCGGGCGAAAAGACCTCGCAGGGCAGTTTCTCAAGCACGCTGCGCACATAAGCGGTGGTCTTGGGAAGATCAAAGTCAAGTTCCGGGATCTGGTGGAGATCGCGGCGGTATTTAAGAATGCGCTCGAACATGAGAGCAATGTCCTTAACAAAAATCGAGTGGCGAAGCACTGCTGACGACGGTCAAAGACGGATGACAGTACAGCTCAAACAAGTTTTTCGGGCGGTACTCTGAGCAGGCTCGGCTATGAAGAGTGGTCTCATCCTACCAACAGGCTTAACGTCTCGGCCAAAGAAGCACTGTCAACAACGGCGTCTTAAGATGCAGATTGAAAGGATTGAGGGGAAGTTACTAGTCGTGTGTGAGCGCTTCAAGGCAGCTGTTTTCCGGCCTGGAAGTCAGAAAACTTTTCGCTTTCGTTTATGAAGAAACGGCCGCACTGCATGCGGCCGTCGATGAATTGTTTGGGGCACACCGCTCAAGCCGGATACCCAAAGCAGCCGGCAGAGCCGTTAAAGCTGCCGCAGCGCACTTTCCAAGGCAGTCTTGGTGGATGTGCCGGCGTCCTTATGCGCCTTGATGATGCGCGCAGGCACGCCTGCCACGACGGCACCGGCCGGAACATCTTCAATGACGACGCTGCCTGCGGCGACGACGGCGCCTTCGCCCACGTGGATGCCTTCAATCACAACGGCATTGGCGCCGATAAAGACATCGTCATCGATGATGACGGGCTGTGCGGAAGCGGGTTCAACGACGCCGGCGAGCACCGTGCCTGCCCCAATGTGGCAGCGGCGTCCGACCGTGGCGCGGCCGCCCATCACAACGCCCATATCGATCATGGTGCCTTCGCCGATCACCGCGCCGATGTTGATAATGGCGCCCATCATGACCACTGCGCCGTCGCCGATCGTCACCTGATCGCGAATCACCGCGCCGGGTTCAATACGGGCGTTGATGCCTTTGAGGTCAAGAAGCGGAATGGCGGAGTTGCGGCAGTCGTTTTCGATGACCATATCGTCGATCTTGCTGCGGTTGGCTTCAAGAATCGGACCGAGTTCCTTCCAGTCGCCGAAAATCACTTTGTCGCCGACGCCGAAGACCTTTGCCGAACCGAAGCTGATCGGGGCTTCGCCGGCTTTCTCGCGAAGCGTGATCTTCACGGGCGTCTTCTTTTCAGCTGTAGCGATGTAGTGAATGATTTCCTGTGCGTTCATCATGGTGATTCAATCCCCAGTGTTAGAAAGTTGAAGTGCAGCACTCAGCGGCGAGCGAAAAGTAGTTCGTCAAGGGTGTGCAGACCCACGGGGGCGTCCTTGAGCTTTTCGGCGGTTTTAAGCGCGCCAATTGCAAAGATCCGGCGGGATTCCGCGCGGTGGGTGAGTGAGAGCTCTTCTTCGTCGCCGAAGAAGGACACGGTATGCACGCCCGCTACGGTGCCGCCGCGGACAGCGTGGACGCCGATTTCACCGGCTGTGCGGGGTGCGAATCCTTCGCGGCCGAAGACCGTCGGATGGGTGCCGTCGGGGTTGACGGCTGAAAGAAGGAGCTTCGCCGTGCCGCTCGGCGCATCCTTTTTCATGCGGTGGTGGGTTTCGATGATCTCAATATCGAAGTCCGGCAGCAGGGCGGCAGCCTCTGCGGCAAGGTGCTTTAAGACCGCAACGCCGATGGAGAAGTTGGCACTCACCGCTACGGGCGCGTAGTCGCCAAGTGCATTGACGCGGGCAGCTTCTTCGTCAGAATAGCCGGTGGTGCCGGAAACGAGGGGCGTTCCGGTGCGCTGCACATAGGCCGCCAGTGCCGGCAGCGACGCCGGAGCGGAAAAATCAATGACAGCATCCATACGGTCGCACTGGGCGAGCTGAGCGATCGTTGCCGTATTGAATTCGGCCGCAACTTCGATGCCGCGGTCTGCGGCGCAGTCTCGGATCATGCGGCCCATGCGGCCCATACCGATGAGAGCGATTCTCATAGCGAAGAGTTCCTTACTTCAGAAAGCCCGCGGCAGCGAGCGACGAACGCAGCGTTTCGCGGTGGGCTTGAGTCATATGCGTGAGGGGGAGGCGGTAGCCGCCGACATCCATGCCGAGGAGATTCATGGCTTCCTTGACAGGAACCGGATTCACTTCAATGAAGAGATCGTTGATCACATCGAGAAGTTCAATCTGTGCGCGTCGTGCGTCGTCCGTGCGGCCTTCAAGATAATCGAAAACCATCTGATGCGTCTCCTTCGGAGCGATGTTGGCCAGCACCGAAATGACGCCCGAGGCACCGATGGAAAGGAGCGGCACAATCATGTCGTCGTTGCCCGAATACATGGCGAAATCGTCCGAGAGGTACTTTGCGACCTTGGCGGCATAAGACATATTGCCGCTCGCTTCCTTGATGCCCACAATGTTGGGGTGCTGCGAAAGGCGTGCGACATTGGCCACTGATATGGAGCAGCCCGTGCGGCCGGGCACGTTGTAAAGAATGCAGGGAATCTTCACGGCGTCGGCAACGGTCTTGAAGTGAAGGTACATCCCTTCTTCGTTGGTCTTGTTGTAATAGGGGGTAATGAGGAGCAGACCGTCAGCGCCCAGACGTTCATAGGAGAGCGACTTTTCGAGCATCGTCTGCGTAGAGTTGGAGCCCGATCCGGCAATAACGGGAATGCGGCCCGCCACGCGCTTGACGGTGTATTCGCAGACAGCGTTGTCTTCTTCGTGAGACATCGTTGAAGATTCGCCGGTTGTGCCGAGGATCACCAGAGCATCGGTGCTGTTGGCCAGATGAAAGTCAATAAGTTCGCCGAGCTTGTCGAAATTGACGGAACCGTCTTCATTGAAAGGTGTGATAAGTGCGACCAGTGAGCCGCGAATTGTCGGATGAGACATGCTGAATACCGTGCGTAGTTGGGGTTGCAGGGTGGAATTGTAGGGGCGAAGCGGTGCGGTCACTCCTGAGATCCGCGGGCGCTTGAAACGGATTGAAAAATCGCAGTATCGATCTCAAGAGCAGGCAACCTGTCCTGCTGCACGTTCAGCGCTCCTCGCCGACAGCCTCAAATTCATAAAAGAAGCGCCAGCAAAGAGCGTTATCTCTGCTGGCGCAAAAAACAACGTGCCGGCAGAGTGCACGCTGCTTTGACCGGTCAAGATAGCGCAACTGCTCACAAATTCACGAAAACCAATCAATTTCGTCAATTTTGCAGGCAGACAGTCCGGCGGGTATCTCCCGCAGGCCCATCCGCCGACCCCCAGGCTGAGGATGCCGGCGAATTCGGCGGATCTGCCTCCCCTCGGGGTCGCTGCCGGCCTGCCGGCTCGCCCGAGGCTCCTCGCGTCCGCGCCTCTATCGTTCGATGTTTTACAAGTTAACAGAAAAACCTGCGGCCAAAATACGGCAAATGGGAGAAAAGGCGTATTTCGGTCAATCGGGCGCAAGCGACGGACAATTGATGCTGTCTTCGACAGGTTATATGCCTGTTTATAAATGTTGACCGGCGCTTCAAATGTGTATACAAAGCGCCGGTCTTTGAGAGCGGTCCGAAAATCAGCGGCGGCTCTTGAGGAGCGCCTCAACTTCCCGTTCTACTTTTTCCAGATCAGGATCTGTAAGGACTGGAAGCACCTTGATGAGATCGTCGGGCTTGAAATCCCACCATTTGAGCTCAAGGAGCATTGCCGTCAGGCGGTCGTTGAAGCGGCGGCGGATAAATTCAGCCGGATTGCCGCCTACGACCGTGTAGGGCGGAACGTCTTTCGTCACCACCGCAGATGCGGCAATGATGGCGCCGTCGCCGATCTTCACGCCCGGCATAATGACTGAGCGGCGGCCGATCCAGACGTCGTTGCCGATGATGGTGTTGCCTTTATGCGGCGTCAGGTCGTAAGTGGACCGGGCCGCTTTTGCCCATTTGCCGCCAAAGAGACTGAAAGGATAGGTCGACACCGTTGATATGCTGTGATTCGCTGCGCCCATGATGAACTTGGTGTTTGCACCGATCGCGCAGAACTTGCCGATGATGAGCTTGTCGCCGAATTCCGGACGGTTGTAGAGAACGTTTTTGCGGTCGAACTCCGTGGGATTCTCGTCGTCTTCGTAATAGGTGTATTCGCCCACTTCAACGTTGGGCGTTGTAACAACATTCTTGATAAAACAGACGGCAGTATCGTTAATTGGAAAAATATCAAAGGGATCCGGCAGATCCGTATTGTGCGGCCCCATGATGCTGAAGGTGCTCATTGAAATAGCTCCGAGGGTGAGTGCGTATCCATTTAGAAATACGATATTGATCATACGACCTTAAGGGCGCTGTCGTATGCCGCTGGCGCAATGGTCAAGCGAATTTTGCCCCGCGGCAAAACAAAGCAAAGCAAAGCGATTGATAGTCTCAGCCAAGGGAAAAAGTGGATTCGGAGCAGCTGAGAGAATTACATCGGTACCTGATTAAAAAGGAGCCGCAGCACTGGATGTGCAATGGAGGATGCAGGCCGCAGTCACTGCGCCTGGATGATGCGTATGGCATGTCGGCGCAGCGATAAGGTGACGAACCGTTTGCCCAACAATTCTTTGACGAAGGCCTTCATGCGGCCGCTGCTTTCTGAAGGTCAATAAACTGACAGACCGCAACGCTTGGAAAACAAAAGAGATCCCGAGGAAAATCCGAGATCTCTTTACCCGGTTGTGTCTGCCCTTGCCCTCGCGTTTTTCCGGGATGGGGAGCACCACGCGGAGGGCTTCAGGATGCCCGTGTTATCAGTACAGATGAAAGGCGAATTAGAACGTGTAAGTAAGTTTCGCCGTCATGTTGTGGGACGAACCGTTGGTATCCAAAATACCCACATACCCGAAGGACAGGTCGAGGTTGCTGTTGACATCCAAGATGAGAGAAGCGTTCACCCATTGGTAGGAACGAGGTAATTTAACCGTGCTCGAGCCCTGGATACCAGAGATGTTGGACGAAACGTTCATATCACGGTTGAAATTTACGCGCGTGCCGCCGCCCAACAGAGTGTTTACGTTTGTGCCCCACTTTTGGAACCATTTGAGTGACAGATCGCCGTAACCGATGTTGGAGGTGTGGGAGTCATAGTGTTCGTAACTCACGGCGGCGATATTGCCGTTGATGTCGAAATCACCCATGCGGCCGCCGGAGTACCCAACACCGAATTCAGGAGTGAAGGCACTGCTTTTCCCCAACGAGTAGTTCATGCCGATATGCACGGCACCGCCATAGGAAAGCGTGTCGGCAGATCCCGTGAATTGTTGACCGCCGATGCTGCGGGTGACGTCTGTAGAAGTATGAGCCAACATGGCCTCGGCCTTGCCGTAGTACGCCGCGTTCCCTGCCGTGCAGAAGATGCGGGCGAACTTCGCGCCGCCGTAGACCGTGTTCATGTCAAAGTCGAGTGAGTCCGCACTGTCGTCCGTGGTTTCGTAGCCAAGATACAGGGTGAAGAGTTGCTCGTTTCGGTACATGTTGCTGATGCCGAGCAGGATGCCTGTGGTGTGGCCTTTAACTGTGCTGCCAGCCGAGAGGTCGAATTTGTCGTAGGAGGTGTAGGGTTTGACGAATGTGAGCCATTCCTGATTGTCCTGCATGCGGTGCGTATAGCCGGTTTGGGACACGTCGGCAGTAGCCGCTTCTACGAACATGGCGCGGCGGTTCAAGCGGTTGGCCAGCGTTTCGGCTAACTGCGCACCGACACCCTTGACGGCGTTCACCCACAGCTTGAAGTAGCCGCTGCCTTGGTCGTAATAACCGTCCAAGCCGTATTGCTGCTTGAGTGTTTCATCGAACTCAACGTCTTGCGTGGGTTTTCCGGTGACACCCGATAAGGCTTGGCCGGAAGCGTTTTGTACTGCGTTGTTGAAGTCGATATCTCCGGATTGGTAACCAGTGATGGAAGAAATTTGAACTTTTTCCACGCTAATTGACCGGGCGTTCAGATTGTCTCCGGAAACTTTAATTCCTTGCCCGTCGCCCACCCGGTTGCCTGTGACGCCTACGCCCCAATTGAGTACCTTAACCTGTCCGCCGTTTTCAATGTGAATGTCAGCTGCTTGTCCGCTCGTGTTGACCTTGCCGCGGTTGTCGACGGCCAATAGGTTAGAAGCACCCGTATTCGTACCGCTGCCGGCGATGATGGTGCCGCTGATGATGCCGGTGGCCGTGTTGGTCAGTGTGCCGCCGTTTTCAACGGCGACCGCGCCAGTAATAGCGCCGGTATTGTTCAGCGCTTCCTTAGCTTGGGTGGCGTCCGCACCGATATGCAGAGCCACTTGGTCGTCCGCTGTACCGATGACGCCGGAATTAGCGACGACCGCAGAATCGACGTTGAGCGTGGCGGCGTTGGCAATGTCGATCGTGGAGAATTTGCCCGTGTTGCTGATGCCGACCGTGCTTTCGATAGTCGCGTTATCGGTAATTTTCAGATCCTGCACGGTGCCGTGGTTATAAAACGCGGAGCCGCCCGTGCTTTTTAACAAACCGTCGATTTTGGCGGTTGTTATCTTGCCTTGATAGACCTCCACGCCCCAATTGCCGGAGAGTTCAGCATCTTGCTGTAATTCCAAAGTACTCAAATTGCCTTGGGTGCCAACGAATAAACCGGCCGCGTTTTGGCTGGTGGTCTTACTGCCGGACTCCAAACGGATGGTCTCAACCTTGTTGTAGCCGAATGAAATGCCAGACCCGGGAGAGGCGTTAGCGGCTCCCGGCTTGTTATTCCACACTTTATCGTAACTAAGGGCTCCCGTACCGGCAATAACGCCGCCGCTCTTATTCACAATCTCTTTCATCCAAACATCTTCCAAATACAGGCCGGTGTTTCCTTGAATCCTACCGCTGTTTTCTAAAGAACCGATGTTTTGCGCCATGATCTCCATACCGGCACTGCGCCATGTTCGGTCTGCATTACCGCCTTTGATGGAACCTATGATCGTGCCGTTATTGACAATTGTGGTTATCGCTGTCTGATCGAAACGCACCCCTGTGAAGCCGCCTTCAATTGTGCCGTTGTTGATGAAGCTGCCCATTTTCCCCTCGCGGGCGAGAAAGCCGAAGCCATTGCGTTTTGTGGCTTGGAATAATTCTCCAGTTTTTTATTGGTGAAATTGGCACCCTTTGCCCTGTAATAGAGAACTGCTGCTAATGGTTCGCCGCCTAGAATTTTGACCGTTTGGCCGGAAGATGCACCGATGGTGAGAGTTGAGGTGGCGGCACCATGACGCCAAGAAATGGAAGCAGGACCTTTCGCAGGATCATCGGTTCCTCTGTTAACGACCCAATTGGATGGATTGGAAGGATCTGGAGAAATGATGTCGGAATAAGCCGTTTTCTCGACGACGGGATTGTCGGCTGCTAAAGCCGGAAAAGAAAAGCAGGCCGCTTGAATGGCGGCGGCGCAAAGTGTTAATTTTGCTAAAGAAGGAAGTGCAACGGAACAATCACTTAAGTGGGATTTGTGGAGTAACATTTTGTTTTCCTTGAGAAATATTCAAAAATAATGTGAATATATTACAAGATATTATTTCCAATCCTAAGTCGTAATTTAAGCGTTCGCATTGTCAACAGAAGATATTTGGTGGAACTACCCATCAAACTATGTAGCTCTTTTTTGTTTGCAGAGCAACCGTGGATAATAAAAAATATCCGCTGACAAAAGGCTGAAGCGAAAGCGGTGATCAACTCTATTCGGATCCGCCGAAATATGTTTATATTTAAACAAAATGTCTGCAATAGGTTTACGCACGTCATCATCAATTGTCGTTATCTAAAGATGAATCTGATGCTTTTAAGCTCTCGTGTAAAACGGTATCACGAGTTAAAAACAGTGTATCTGTTTTTTCTTAGTTATCTAGCGTTGCCTTCTCTGCCAGTCTTTTTTCAGACCTGAATTGGGTTTCATCAGCGGCTCAGGCAACCATTGCCATTCTTTGAAAAGAGATTCGGCCTGTATCGGTGCCGATCAATTTTGTTCTTTGATGACGAGTTCCGAGAAAGTGTTTTCTAACGGCCCTTTAAGCGTGAGCAAGCTTCTGCTCCTAATTGGGTGATTGGTTTGGCCGCTTCTTTTGTGGTCTTTGCCGTGTAATCTGTATGTTGATGAAGCTGCGTCGATTCTGATGCTGGGCAAACTGCGCTAGCTTGCAAGGCGCAAAGAGGTATTTGGGCGCACAGCTCAGCTGCAGCCCTTTGCGGCCGGGATCGATTAAAAATTCGTCCAAGGCGTAACCCAAGCCGATGACTCTATTTGGCGGCTCTTTGATCAACCCCGCATCTCCCGTGACGGCCCTGCCTTTACCAATGACCGTCTAGAAGCGGCAGCGTGCACCACGACTGATATGCGGCAGGAAGACAGCGCAGGCGGGGGCAGCCCATCCACAACAAAGATCAGGAGGGCTGTCTGCGGGCTGAGCTGAAACGAGTCTTTCTATAGCCTCTCGATGGAATGATCGACCGTCTCAGCCAAGGAAAAAAGTAGATCGGGAGCAGCTCAGAGAACTGCATCGGAACCAGGTCAAAAGGAGCCGCAGCACGAGATGCGCAATGCCGCTGCAGCGGCAGATGCGTGCCGCTCTATGAGCAAGCTGTTTGTTCAGGTATTAGCCCAGTCACTTTGCCTAATGATCCGTATGACATGTCAGCGCAGCGAAACGGCTGCGAACCGTTTCCCAACAAGTCCTTGACGAAGGCCTTCATGCATCTGCTTTATCTGAAGGCCAAAAACCGACAGACCGCAACGCTTGTAAAACAAAAGAGATCCCGAAGAAAATCCGAGATCTCTTTAACCTGTTGGGTGTGCCCCTGTCCTCGCGATTTTCCGGGAAGGGGGATCCTAGAGGCAGTTTGGGATCAATACTTGAAAAGGTGCCCCATGCGGTCGGCTTTGGTCTTCAGATAGAAGAGGTCGTAGGCAGTGGCGTCCATCTGGATGGGCACACGCTCAGTAATGACGATGCCGAATTCTTCGAGCTGATAGACCTTGTCGGGATTGTTCGTCAGGAGACGCATGCTCTTGACGCCCAAGTCACGCAGAATCTGCGCGCCGGTAAAGTACTCTCGTTCGTCGCCCTTAAAGCCGAGCGCAAGGTTTGCTTCGAGCGTATCGAGCCCCTTTTCCTGCAGCTCATAGGCACGCAGCTTATTGATGAGACCGATGCCGCGGCCTTCCTGGCGCATATAGAGCAGGATGCCCCGGCCTTCCTTCTCAATCTGCGTCATTGCGGCGGCGAACTGCTGACCGCAGTCGCAGCGCAGCGACCCAAAGCAGTCACCCGTTAAGCATTCGGAATGCACGCGGACGAGAAGATCCTTGCCGTCGCCGATCTCGCCCTTGACGAGCGCAACGTGGTGCTCGCCGTTCAAGCGGTTCACGTAGCCGTAGGCGCGGAATTCACCGTACTTCGTCGGCATCTTCACGACGGCCACGCGGTCGACGAGCTTCTCGTAAATTTTGCGGTAGGCCTGAAGATCCTTGATGGTAATGAACTTCAGGTTGTATTGCTTAGCAAGCTCAATCAATTCGGGCGTGCGCATCATCGTGCCGTCGTCGCGCATGATTTCGCAGCACAGCCCCACTTCCTTGAGGCCGGCAAGGCGGCAGAGATCCACCGTTGCTTCGGTGTGGCCGTTGCGCTCAAGCACGCCGTTTTTCTTCGCGAGCAGCGGGAACATATGACCGGGACGACGGAAGTCTTCGGGACGAGCGTCGTCGGCCACGCACTTCATCGCGGTCACAGAGCGCTCGTAGGCAGAAATCCCGGTCGTCGTGTCGATATGGTCAATGGAGACCGTGAACGCAGTCGAATGATTGTCCGTATTGTTCTCGACCATCTGGTGCAGGTCGAGTTTCTTGGCATATTCAGCCGACATGGGCATGCAGATGAGCCCTTTGCCGTGCGTAGCCATGAAGTTGACATTTTCAGGGGTGGCGAATTCCGCCGCGCAGATGAAGTCGCCTTCGTTCTCGCGATCCGGGTCGTCGGTGACGAGAATGATCTTGCCGTTCTTGAGATCTTCAAGAGCTTCCTGCACCGTGTTGAATTGGGCCATCGTCCGTTCTTTCCTTGAAGGGAGGCGCACCGCATTGCTCCTGAAGGTGCAGCTCCCGGATGTAGTTGGGTTCATGCTCCCGGACTTCACGGCTATCAGGATTTCACGGCCGTTTGGGCCGTGAAGGGTCTGCGCACTTTCGAGCAGCGGGCATCGGCGAAGGCGGGGAGCAAGTGCCGGGCGCGGCGGCATGCCGGCCGCACCCGATTTTGCAATAGCGGGCAAGTATAGCCGATGCGCTGAGGCGCAAATGTGAGCAAACGGTTATTCCATATTGCTGGGTGCCGTGAAGCCTTGAAATCCTGCAGTTTCTCAGGATGGGCAGGAGTACAGCATGCATTCGGAATTGGCTTGGATTTTTTCCCGTATCCCGCTAGAAAAAGGATCTGGAGACTAGGTGAGGAGCGGCAGACACGACGGCTTCAATCTCGAATTCGGCCGCATCATCGATGAGCGTGGGGTCTTGATCGAGCTGTCTTTTAATATCGATGGGCTCCACGTTTCTAAGCATTTGCGGATTGGCCAGTCGGTTGCGCCGCACGGCATAGCTCCAGTCGTCGCGCAGAAACTTCAGCGCAAGTCTGGGCAGGCGGGGACGCTCAGAGAGCGCAATATTGATTTCCGGATCCTGAAGCTCGGCAGCGCTGTTGAGTATCGGATCAAAATGAGTGTCTTTAGGCAGTACTCGTATCAGTGCTGCGATTTCGGAGCAGGTGAGGGGCAGTACGGCTGCGTCGAGGAGCATTTTCTGAAGAGTCTCCGTCAGCTCTCCGTTTTGGAAGAAGCTCGTCAGAAATGCCATGCGGTCAATGAGACCGAAAGCAATCGGCGAGAGCAGCCTTTCCTTTGTCTCGTTTGTTTCATTTGTCTCGTTTTGCTGGTTTGCCGCTTCGCCCTTGGATTTGAGCGGATGAGGGTCTTTGCCTGCCGCCAAGGTGTTGGATGCTTGAGCAAAGGCCGCTTCGAGCGCAAGATCACGCTCAACGTCATCGTCAAGCGTAAAGGAGCGGCTGCCCCAGGGACCTTTAGAGAGCAGATGTTTGAGCTGGAGACGAAAGGTCTTGTTGCCCGAGAGATCCACTTCAGTAATGAGCTTTTCCATATGCCGAGGCTCGCAGCCGTCCGCCGCTAGACTCTTCAGCAGCATCTGCGCAGCAGTGATATCGCCTTTGACAGCTGCAGCGAGCGACCAGTTGGAAAGGACTTTCACGGCACGGGGATCGTGAAGAACAGCAAAACGAGTGCGGTAGTCAATATCTTGAGCAAGATTCGCCCAAATTGCGGGCGTAAGGGAGCCGGCAAAGGCCGCCCGACGGCGCAGACCGGGGTTTTCGCTTGAGGCAGCGGCAAAGCGAAAACGTTTGTGAATGGCATCCTCGCCTTTAAAGTCGAGGATTTTCAAAAGGCGAAGACCGAGGTCGCCCTCAAGCCTCACGATTTTCCTTTGGATATCGCCAAAGAAATGAGCCGCAAGCGTCTGTGCGTTTATTTCATTGGCCGGTGCGGCCTGCGGGACGGGGCGGGAGATGAGGACAATGGTATGAGGGATTGTGAGCTGCATAAGGGATTCCTCGGGAGCGGAATTTGAAGTGGCAGACGGTGTCTGCAGTATTTGGACTTAGAGTGCGGCGCAACGCCCGAAACCTGAGTCGCGCGCTTATTCATTGCCCTAAGCCTACCGAGGGATGCGTCGCTCCCTGACCGATTGAAGCGTGCCCCGCCTGCGGCTGACCTGTCGCCGACTGCAAGCGCCTCGGCGAAGATTGACCACAAAGGCGGCAGCGCTCAGTGCGCGGGCCGCCTTCAAAGCCCTTAGGCCGGACTCGATTCAGCTTTTTTCAGTCAAGCAAGCGGCTCATTCGACGTTCCGCCACGAGTTGGCGGAGGTTGGCCGAATCGTCGGCAAGGAGCTGCAAGATTCCGGCATCACAAAGGAAGAATCGTCTGGGCTTCAGGCGATCTATCAAGCCGCAGCGGCAGGCGGGGGCCGGCGGGGCCGCGTTGGACCGGAGGGGTGGTAGAAC